>Ga0307431_1000018_pt1 | contig 159941 bp, 134 predicted proteins | sample SalMarWE160170MG_FD_202155 | JGI IMG/M metagenome (GOLD analysis project Ga0307431, IMG submission 202155) | Salt marsh sediment microbial communities from the Plum Island Ecosystem LTER, Massachusetts, United States - WE1603-170 | ecosystem: Environmental > Aquatic > Marine > Intertidal zone...
CAGGGAACCGAGAGCTTTGATGTCTCCGACCACATCGATGTCCTGCGGACAGGCGATAACATCCTGGCAATCCACGCCCTAAATGTCTCAACCACCAGCTCCGATTTTATAATCTTGGCTGAGCTAATTGCCGGCCAAAGCATCTCAGGCAATGGCGGCGGAGCCTCAGGTAGTGCAATTGCATACACAGCTCCGATCACGCTCAACAAGACCACTCAGGTCAAAGCTCGCGTCCTGCAGGGCAACACCTGGAGTGCTCTTAATGAAGCTATATTTGCCGTTGGGCCGGTTAAAGAAAATCTGCGTATCACAGAAATCATGTACAATCCGCTCGATACAGGCCAGCCGGACGATCCAAATACTGAGTACATAGAACTAACCAACATCGGCTCAGAAACCATAAACCTCAACCTCGTCAAATTCACCAACGGTGTAGATTTTACCTTCAGCGATATGGAACTTGCTCCAGGTGGATTTGTTCTGATAGTAAAAGATGAATCCGCCTTCTTAGGCAAATATCCTTCATTCTCAGGTCTCATCGCAGGCGAGTATTCAGGCTCACTCAATAATGCCGGAGAAAGAATAGAATTGCAGGATGCCATTGGCCAGCCTATTCATAACTTCCGATACAGAGACAACTGGTACGATATCACCGATGGTCTTGGCTTCTCACTTACCATAAAAGACCCTGTAAATACCGACCCCGATGTCTATGGTGATAAGGCCAACTGGAGGCCCAGCGCCACAATCGACGGCTCACCGGGTTATGATGACAGCGATGAGGTTCCAGTGCTCGGCTCTGTCGTAATAAATGAGATACTCACGCATTCCCACCTGGGAGAGCCTGACTGGATAGAGCTGCACAATACCACAGACCACACCATAAATATTGGCGGCTGGTTCTTAAGTGATGATGACAGCGATTTTACCAAGTACGAGATAGCATCAGGTACAGCGATACCTGCAAATGGCTACATAGTCTTTTATGAGGACATTCACTTTGGCAACTTGGCCAATTCCGGCTGTCATGTGCAGTTTGCGTTGAGTGAGAACGGCGAGACCTTGTATCTACACTCAGGCCGAGATGGACAGTTGACAGGATATAGTGAGCAGGAAAACTTCGGAGCTTCGGAAACGGCTGTAGCGTTTGGTAGGTATCAAAAGAGCACTGGTTCATATAATTTTGTAGCTATGAGCGAGAATACTGCTGGTTATGCCAATGCGTATCCGTTGGTAGGGCCTGTAGTGATTAATGAGATAATGTACCATCCGGACATTGAGGGTGATGCTGAGTACGTGGAGTTGCTCAACATAACGGGTGATTCTGTTTTGTTGTATGATTCCATCACTGGTGAGCCTTGGCGGTTTACGGATGATCCTGATGATCCTGGGTTGGAGTTTTTGTTCCCGACGGGGCCGGCGGTTACGGTTGGGCCGGGCGAGTATATTTTGTTGGTCAAGGATGTTGAGATATATAGAGCGAGGTTTGGCGAGCCTTTGTGTGAATTGGTATTTGAGTGGGGTTCGGGCAAGTTATCTAATGGTGGCGAGAAGATTCAGTTAAGTAAGCCTGGGGATGTAGATGGTCAGGGCGTACGTCAGTGGATACGAGTGGATAGGGTAGTATATAGTGATGGTTCTCATCCTGTGGGCGAGGATCCTTGGCCGATGGAGGCTGATGGAGGCGGTTTATCGTTATCACGGATGGTGCCCTCTGATTATGGCAATGACGTTGTGAATTGGCAGGCCGCTGAACCATCACCTGGCCAAACAAATCCATAACGAACTCACCTGGAATAAAAGCCCGATGAGCTGTCGGTACAGCGGCTGCTATCGGTCGAACTACCCATCATTATCGGCCTTAATAGATAGCTGGGACATTGGGTAACTGTCGGATGAGAAACTTATTGACTTTAACCTTGGGCGTATGTTAAAATAGGTCAGGGTGTTGGACTGCGACCTTCGATTATATATAACAAAGGCAGTTGATAAAATAGAAGCTGTCTTCTGCGTATCCTCTGGTAATGTCGGCTTGAGAGGAGAGAGAATCAGAAGCGCATAACTGCCTTACTCAACATAAGTTAGAGATGTCGGCATGTTCGACTACCGACGGGGTTGGCAGCAGGGGTTACTATGCTCAAAGACGAATTACAAAGACCATCTTTTAAGAAGAAAGCCAAGCCCGAACAACGTAAGGGTGGCGAGAGACCTACAACAAGACCAAGCCTATACGTAGAGCGCACCTTAGCGTGCCGGCATGAGATAAAGTACTTGGTCAGTGAAGCAAATGCCGAGGCGATTATTCAATATATAAGACACTTTTTACAACCGGACCGCTATAGTAAATTGCAGCCAAGAGGTTTTTATCCGATTGTAAGCCTCTATCTGGACTCGGACGATTTACACCTCTGTCGAGAAAGTCTCACCGGACAGAAGAATCGCTTTAAGCTACGAATTCGTAGTTACACTGACGAATTGGATTATCCACGTTTCTTTGAGATCAAACGCCGTATTAACAACGTCATTGTTAAAAGCAGGGCGCGCATAATGGATCAGCACGTGCAAACACTTTTAGAAGGATTACGCCTACCGCCTCAGAGTTACACCACGGATGAGCAAGTACTGAATCAATTTAATTTGTATGTCAGTAGTATTAAAGCAAAGCCTGTGATATTAGTTCGCTACATGCGGAAAGCATACGAGAACAATTCGGAAAACAGAGTCAGGGTAACATTTGACCGAGAATTGTACTACAAGGTCACTAACAATCCTGAAGTGAGGCTTGACGGTCAAGGGTGGCAGTCCCATCCCTTTACCAAAGGTTCAGTGATTCTGGAAATTAAGTTCACCGATCGCTACCCCGCTTGGCTGAGCTACATTGTCGAACGCTTTAATTTGCGACAAAGGTCAATATCCAAATACGCAACTTCCATAGAGCAGTCTTGCTTATTGGGTTTTTGCGCACCACGGTTGAGGGGGTAAGATATGGATAGAATTTGGCAAGTATTGGAAGAGGCCCCTTTGACCGGGGGAACCTTTACCGCTCAGGGTGTTCTTCTATCATTACTGCTCGCTTTTGTGCTCGGTCAGGTTTTAGCGTGGGTTTACTATGCTACACATAGTGGCTTGTCATATTCAAGGTCCTTTGTGCAATCGTTGATTATGATAACCGTGGTTGTCGCTATGGTTATGGCCGTCATTGGCAACAATATTATTACTGCCGTTGGATTGATGGGTGCACTGGCAATCATACGTTTTCGAAACATAATTAAAGACACCCGCGACATAGCCTTTATTTTCTGCTCGTTGGTTGTAGGCATGGCAACAGGCTCACACAGGTATGCGACGGCTATTATTGGAACCATTGTCCTGAGTTTGATTGCACTATATTTGTATCTTACCGGCTTCGGAACACATCAGCCTCACAACGGTTTTTTACGTTTCGGACTGAGAGGCCATATTGGTCCAGATCATCCGATTGTCCGTATTCTGAAGCGATTCTGCGGTAATTTTACGCTTATCTCGGTGCAGGACACCGGGTTTGGCGGTCCGGCTGAATACGCATACCAGGTACTGATACGGAACGCTGCTAAGAACGAGCAGATGATATCTGAGCTGGAGAGGGTCGAGGGAATTGAGAGCATTAACCTGACAATGCAGGAGCAGCTCCTGGAGGTCTGATCAGAAAATGAGGAAAAAGAACTCCAGAGGCCATAGATACCATCCTTCATATCATCATCACGTTGTGCCTGCAGTTGTATGGCTGGCAGCAGTTGCGGTGATAGTTGGGTTGTTGTACCAACGATCCAAACGCTTTGAGGTTGTCGGCATTGCGCACGGTCAAGTTCGTCACGTTGCCGCCACATGCACTGCGAGAATAAAGAGCATACCGGTTCAACTGTTCGAAGCCGTCAAAGAAGGACAGACCGTCGCCATTGTGGACACCGTGCTTGACAATGAGCAACAGATCGAAGCTGAGATCAAGACCCAGTTTGCTGCGGCTTCAGCAGAGATTAAGCACCTCGCGGCGCAGTTGGTCCCGACGCAGGATACTTTGGTGGCTGAAGAGCTCGACCGTGAGGTTAATCTTGACGCAGAGATGCGCAGATTCCTCGTCGATGTAGAAAACACCAGACTTCGCATACTCGAACTCAGTGCCCTGATTGCATCCGACCAGATCACCCTTGAGGACCTCGCCGTAGAAGTCAAGGTCCTCCAGAATCTTGTCCAGCAGGATGCAGCCGCACCTTACGAGCTGGAGCGCATACAGGTACAATACAACAGCCTTGCCAAGAAGATACAGGAAAACCAACTGCTTCTAGACCAGGCAAAAGCCGACCTAACTCAAACGCAAGTGCGAAGCGACGAATTCGCCAAGCGTCAGTTGCAGCATCCGTCGATAGACAACGCGCTGGAAGTCATACGAAATGAAATCAAGGTGCAGGAAAGGCTCGTACAGGGCCTTTTAAGCCAATTGGAGGCACTGAAGGCCAGGAGGACGTTAGAGCTGAAGTCACCTATCGACGGCATAGTGATACCTATACCAGTCCGAGCAAACGAGGCTCTCACTCAAAGACCCGGTGAGAAGATGATGGCAAGGCCTGGTGAGGTAGTCAACACGGGTGACCCGATACTGGCCGTGGCTGCGACCGAAGCCGTGGAAATAATCGCTTACATCTCCGAAATGCAATCGGGCCTTGTGCGAGAAAACAGCACCGTCGAACTCATAAAAAGTTGTGAGCCGCTGCAAATAGCGCAATCCCAAGTCACCAGCATCGGTCCGACCATGGAACTTATGCCCCAGCGCCTATGGCGGAATCCCAACATACCGCAGTGGGGAAGGCCGGTGTTGATAAAGGTTCCAATAGGCCTGAAACTGATCCCGGGCGAGCTGGTAGGTATAAGAGGGTTGCAGAATAGAGTGTAGATTGTCTTGGTAAATTTCACTCTTAGAAGTCATAGACATGATTTTTGTGAGGTTGACAAAAAAGCCGCTTAATTTTGTTATGTTTCTGCTGGTTTTGGTTTGTGTGTTCGCCGGCTGCGCCAAGCACAACTATAAAGCAGAAGCCGACGAAACCGTTTACAAAATAATCGACCAGAAGTGGAAAGATGATTTCGGGCCTAAGGCCAACTACAAGGTTAGCGATGTAGCACCGGGGCCAAACGATATAAAGGTTGAAAGGATTATACCTGCGTCGGGTGTGCTGACGCTGCCTAACGCAGTGGCAATAGCGACTGTTTATAATCGTGACTATCATTTGCAGAAGGAACTTCTTTATACAAAGGCTCTGGATCTGAGGTTGACGAGACACGAGTTTGAAACAAAATATTTTGGCGGGTTCAGCGGGGGTTACAATGCAGATCGCAACGATGAGATTCTGGGGGCGGAGGCTAATATTGGCTTCAATCGCCTATTAGCAACCGGAACAAACATAACCACAAAAGTCGGTGCCGCCTGGATCGATGTTCTGAGAGGCAATATGGAGGGCGGCTTGGCATCTATTTTGACTGCGATTGTTACACAACCTTTGCTTCGTGGCAGGGACCGGACGGTGGTGATGGAAATGCTAACACAAGCTGAGCGTAACACGCTGTACCAGGTGCGACTGTTCAATCGTTTCCGACAGCAATTTGTAGTATTGGTTATAACTCAATACTATACGGCCTTGCAGCTTGCTGATGCAGCCAAAATTGCAAATGACAATTATGAGACCCTTTCGTGGCTATGTGAGCGGACTGAAAAACTGGCCAACGCGGGACGCCTGCCGAAGTATGAAGTTGACGGAGTGAGGCAGGAAAAACTTCAGGCGTGGGACGACTACATCGAGATAGAAAAGGAATATAAGCTCGCGTTGGATACATTGAAGATAACGTTGGGTGTGCCAACAACCGCTGAGTTCAAACTTGATGAGCGTGAACTTGAGGCTTTGAGAGCTGCACGGATGAAATATCCCGATTTTTTAGAGGCCGAGGGTGTGGAGACGGGGTTGTTCAGACGGTTGGATCTGGCGAACACCGCGGATGCGATTATAGATGCTCAACGAAAGGTTTATGTGGCGGCAGACGCTTTGCAAGCTGACGTGAGTATTGTAGGGACAACCGACGTCGTCTCGTCGGGACACGGTAGCCGGCAGACACTAAAAGCGGAGGAAAACTACAAGATTGACCTTGGACTTGATTTGCCGCTGGACCGGGTCGCAGAACAGAACGTGTATCGTAAGGCATTGCTAACTTTGAACCAGCGGCAGCGCGAGTACGAACTACTGGCAGACACGATAGCATTGGAGGTAAGGACGGCATATCGCGACCTTGTAGAGGCAGCGGAACGGCACAGTTTGCAGTCTGAGGCGCTTAAGCTGGCTCAGAAGCGCTTCAAGGATGCGATGTTGCTAATGCAATACGCGAGGGTAAGCAGCCGACGTGTGCTGGACGCGCAGCGCGACCTTTTTGATGCACAAACCAAGGCTTCCGAGGCTCTTGTAGCCTATGCGGTTGCGATGTTGAACTTCTATCGTGACACGGGAGTATTACAGGTCCGGCCCGATGGAATGTGGGAACTCTAACTGACAATCAATATTACCTGCCTTTCGATTGTTCTCCTGTCCAGCCGTTGCTATGCAACTTATAGTCTAAACTTCTTGAAGTCTGCGATAATCAATTGGCGATGAATTTTAGTGGATTTTCTTGCGTGTTTGCTTTATCGTGTAATAGATACGCACAGATGGATGTGGAACCGTTGGTATCGCAAACGAACTAACAGGAGCAGTGAAGTTCAATGTGTTCTAAACAAGGGTCTTACGACTTCGGTGAGATTGAGAAGAAATGGCAACAGTTCTGGCAGGAACAAAAGATATTCAAAGCGCACGATTGCGACAATTCTAAACCCAAATACTATGTCCTGGATATGTTTCCATATCCTAGCGCCCAAGGTCTTCATGTTGGCCATCCGGAAGGCTACACCGCAAGTGACATAGTAGCACGCTACAAGCGAATGAAAGGCTTTAATGTTCTTCATCCTATGGGCTGGGATGCCTTTGGGCTGCCGGCTGAACAATATGCCGTTGAAACGAGCACACATCCTGCGAAAACTACCGGAAAAAATGTCGATAACATGCAACGGCAGATAAAAAGCCTCGGATTTAGCTACGATTGGGACAGAGAAGTTAACACAACTGATCCGCACTACTATAAGTGGACGCAGTGGATATTCCTCAAGTTTTTTAATAGTTACTTTGACGAGGCCGAACAAAAGGCAAAGCCAATTGAACAGCTTCCCATCCCCAAAGAATTAAACGAGCAAGAACGGCAGCGATTTATCGATGACAATCGTCTTGCCTACGAGGCGGAAGTACCAGTGAATTGGTGTCCTGCGCTTGGAACAGTCCTAGCAAACGAAGAAGTCGTTGGTGGCGTCAGCGAACGTGGGGGACATCCTGTCATAAGAAAACCTATGCGGCAGTGGATGCTTCAAATAACAAAGTACGCTGAGAAATTGCTAAAAGACTTAGACGAAGTTGATTGGCCGGAATCTATAAAAAAGCTTCAGACAGATTGGATTGGCAAAAGTGTCGGAGCGGAAGTCAAGTTCGCCATTGATGGCTTTGAAGAGGAGGTCTGGGTGTTTACGACTAGGCCGGATACTTTGTTTGGCGCGACCTATATGGTACTGGCTCCGGAGCATAAGTTTGTCGATATTATTACAACCGATGAGCATAAAAAGGCTGTAAAAGAGTATTGTCAGCTTGCAGCTACTAAAAGCGACCTAGACCGCACCGATCTGGCAAAGGAAAAAACCGGTATATTCACGGGCGCCTATGCGATAAACCCGGTCAATAACCAGAAGATACCCATCTGGATAAGTGACTACGTCCTGATTAGCTATGGTACTGGTGCGATTATGGCTGTGCCGGCCCACGACGAACGTGATTTTGAGTTTGCAACGAAATTCAGCTTGCCAATCATTCCCGTTGTTGAGCCGCCAGACACTGAACAGGCCGAGCTGGTCAAACAAGGAAAATTATGCTTCGTAGGCGATGGCACTGCGATCAACAGCGACCAGTTTAACAATCTGCCAACGACTGAGTTTAAAGAGAAGATCACAGAATGGCTCGCGCAAAAGGATCTCGGCAAGAAAGCCGTGAACTACAAGCTGCGGGACTGGCTATTCAGCAGGCAGCGATACTGGGGTGAGCCTTTTCCGATTTTGCATACTAAGGATGGCCGTGTGATTGGGCTTACGGAGGAAGATTTACCCTTGGAGTTGCCAGAAGTCGAGAATTATCAACCTTCGGGAACAGGTGAGTCACCTTTAGCTAATGTCACCGATTGGGTAAATGTAACACTACCCGACGGCATAAATGCCAGACGTGAAACTAATACGATGCCGCAATGGGCAGGCAGTTGTTGGTATTATCTAAGATACATTGACCCCAACAATGACCAGCAAGGCTGGGACTCCGAAAAAGAAAAATACTGGATGCCTGTTGATCTGTATATCGGCGGTGCAGAGCATGCGGTACTCCATCTTTTATATGCAAGATTTTGGCACAAGTTTCTGTACGATCTTGGTTATGTCAGCACCAAAGAACCATTTAAAAAGCTCGTTAATCAAGGGATGATTCTCGGAGAAGACGGCCAGAAAATGAGCAAGTCACGCGGAAATGTTATTAATCCTGACAAGGTTGTTTCTAACTATGGTGCCGATTCAACGCGACTTTATGAGATGTTCATGGGTCCGCTGGAAGCTATCAAGCCCTGGAACATGCAAGGTGTCGAGGGTGTTTACCGCTTTCTGCAGAGAACCTGGCGAATGATGATTGATAACGAAACGGGTAAGGTCTCACAAGGTGTGATGGGTGGGGAAAAGGATGCGGATGAGGAGACGCTACGATTGTTGCATCAGACGATAAAGAAGGTCACTTATGACATCGAAAATTTCAGTTTTAACACAGCAATAAGTGCAATGATGATTTTTGTAAATCACTTAAGCAAAAAAGAAATCAGGCCTAAAGAAATCGTCGAAAAGTTCCTTCTAATTCTGGCTCCCTTCGCACCTCACATTGCTGAAGAGCTCTGGCAGCTGTTAGGTCACACCGAAAGCTTAGCTTATGAGACTTGGCCTGAGTACAATCCCGATCTTGTCAAAGAAAAGGAAATCGAACTGGCCGTGCAGGTCAACGGTAAGATAAAAGATAGAATAGTTATTGCTGCTGATGCAGGCGAGGAACAAATAGAACAGGAAGCACTTGCCAGTGAAAGAGTCGTAGCTGCCATGGCTGGCAAAACACCCAGAAAGGTTATTGTTGTCAAGTCTCGGCTGGTGAATATAGTGACTTAACGGAGAAATGAGCGGGTTGATCGCTTATTGTGGTTTAAATTGTCTCACTTGCGCTATATATTTGGCGACAAGGGAGAGAAATAAAACCAAACGGCATCAGATGAGGGTCGAGATTGCAGAGCAGATTAAGAAGCATTATGGGCAGGAACTCAGCTCTGCAGATGTAGCCGACTGCGATGGATGCAAAACCGAAAATGATAGGTTGTTCTGTAGTGACTGTCAAATGAGAACGTGCGCCAAGCAAAAGGATTTTGAGAGTTGCGCGTATTGCGATGATTACGCATGTGAAAAACTCGAAAAATTCTTTATTACGGATACCGAAGCCAAAAAACGATTAGAGAGAATACGAAGTCGGCCCCGGTAAAGTTGCAGTAATTCAAAGAATCTATGTCTACCGAAATTGAAGCCAAGCTGAGAATCGAATCACTGCAAGAACTTGAACACAAATTGAACATGATCGGTGCCGAGTTTCTGGGCGAACAATTGCATACTGACCGCTACTTTGACGATGTTAGCTCGTCTCTGAAGAATGGCGATAAGGCACTTCGGTTGAGGCGCGAAGTGACAGGTGAACGTGAGAAGACGCTCTTAGCCTACAAAGGTCCTAAAGAGAAAGACAACTTCAAGAAAAGACAGGAGTTGGAAGTCCAGGTTGGCAACGGCAAGTTAGCAGAACAACTACTCTTGGCTTTGGGATATCACAAAGCGTTGACTTTTGAAAAGAAACGTCGAATCTGGCAGGTTGGGGATTGTATTGTTTCTTTGGATCAGCTGCCACTCATGGGTGGTTTTGTAGAAATAGAAGGACCCGACGATAAAAAGATCGCTGACGTCCAAAAGAAACTGAGACTGGCGAATTTACCACATATACCAGAAAGCTACGCTCTCCTGATTGAGCAAAAGCTTCGTCAGCTTGACAGAAAAGAAAGAGAAGTCCTCCTGTAGGAAGCTTAGACCGGTTGTTATGAAACCAGATGATGGTTATATTGCTTATATCGTAAATCCCAAATCCGGTGCAAGCAGCAGCAAGATTACCGGACACCGATTTGAACAATACCTGGTTAAAAAAGGATTTGAGGTCAGAGTTAATCTAACAACCTCTTTGGAACACGCCTGCGAGATGGCTACTGATGCGGCTGTTGATTATAACTGTGCGATGGTAGTCGTTGTAGGCGGCGACGGTACTGTCAGAGAGGTTGCACACGGTCTGGAAGGCAGCGACAAACCACTGCTTATAGTTCCACACGGCACAGAGAATTTGCTGGCCAATGAATTGGGCTTTGATGAGAAATTGGAAACAATAGTGAGGACGTTTGAGGCCGGATATATTCGGCCCTTAGATCTGGGCAGCGCAAACGGCAAATGCTTTACCTCCATAGCCGGCTTTGGATTTGACGGCCAGGTTGTCGAACGTGTCAGCGAGCAGCGAAGAGGACACATTGACTATTTTGACTACATTGAGCCACTCTGGCGGACTTTCTGGAGCTATAACTTTGACACGATCAGGACGGAGGTGGATGGAGAGGAAATTTTTAATGGTCCTGGTTTGGTCTTTATTGGAAACATTTCAAGATATGCCGTGGGCCTACAGATACTTCACTACGCAGACTATGGCGACGGATTGCTGGACATCTGCATTTACAAATGTACAGGACAAGTGCACCTTGTGAAGCATTCCGTGATGACTATCCTGAAACAGCATGCAGATGCACGGGACGTTATCTATCGTCAGGGCAAAAACTTCATCGTGACTTCTGAAGTAAACTCCATTAAGACAGAGATCGACGGTGATCCTGGGCCGACTCTGCCGGTCGAAATCAAGGTTATACCCCAAGCAGTCAACTGTGTGGTGCCTGAAGGAGCCAAGCCCGCTGGCATAAGAACAAGAATTATCAGAGCAATCGGATAGATCAGATTGAGAAGTGTAAAAAAAGACTATCTCGGATAACGGCAAATGAGCAAGAACAAGTTCACCGTTGGTAATGTAGAGATTGGCCTGGATGTTCCTTTTTTATTCCTTATAGCCGGGCCGTGCGTCATCGAAAGCAGGGATTGTTGTTTGGAACTGGCCGACAGGCTTGCTAAAATTGCCTACAATACTAAAGTTGGTACAATTTTTAAGGCCAGTTTTGACAAGGCCAACCGCAGTAGCATATCCAGCTTCAGAGGTCCCGGATTGGAAAAAGGTCTGGAGATTCTTTCGGCAGTCCGTAAGGCAACGAACTTACCGATCATGACGGACGTACATGAACCCTCTCAGGCTGCTAAAGCTGGCGAGGTCGTTGATTGCCTTCAAGTGCCTGCTTTTTTATGCAGACAAACAGATTTGATTTGTGCCTGTGCTAATACTGGTAAGCCAGTAAATGTGAAAAAGGGCCAATTCCTATCGCCAGGAGAGATGAAAAATGTGGTTGAAAAAATCCATGCTTGTCATAACGACAAAATTATACTTACTGAGCGGGGCACATTTTTCGGGTATAATCGGCTGGTCAATGACATGACAGCCATCGAGGCCATGAAGGGTTTTGGTTGTCCGGTGGTCTTTGACGCAACCCATAGCACACAGCAACCTGGGGGGCTTGGTAGCACCAGTGCAGGACAACGTGAAATGGCCCCCATACTGGCTAAAGCAGCCGTTGCTGCAGGTGCAAACGGCCTTTACATCGAAGTTCATAACGAGCCGGAAAAAGCAAAATCTGACGCTGCGAGCATGATTCCTATAGACTGGCTTGAATATCTGCTAAAAACATGCAAGAGAATATTCGAAATCGTACGTGGGTAGAAAATTGGCTGATCAGTGTAGATATTCGTATGGCCCGGTACCATCCCGAAGACTGGGCCTTAGTTTAGGACTCGACATTATACCAGCTAAAGTTTGCACCCTGGACTGTGTATACTGTCAACTTGGTAAGACAACTAACAAAATCACACAACGCAAAAACTTCGTTGACGTTGAACAGGTGCTCACCGAGCTAAGAGAAAAATTGGCCGAAGGTGTGCAGGCCGATTATATCACTATTAGTGGTTCGGGTGAACCTACACTGCATGCCCAGCTCGGCAAGCTGATTGACGGTGTCAAAGAAATCACCAGTATCCCAGTAGCCATACTGACTAATGGCACTTTACTGTACTGGAAAGGTGTAAGGTCCGACTGTGCTAGAGCCGATGTGGTGCTGCCTTCGCTGGATGCTGGCGATGAAGAGACTTTCCAGAAAGTGAATCGTCCACATAGGGATATCAGTATCGAGCAGCTCATTTCCGGATTATGTGCGTTCAGGAATGAGTTCGCCGGTCAAATGTGGCTTGAGGTTTTTCTCGTTAAAGGCCTGAATACTGAGGCCGAGCAAATCAAGAAAATAAAAAAGGCGGTGGAACAAATTCGCCCAGATAAGGTTCAGCTCAACACAGCCGTTCGTCCAACGGCCGATCCTAACATCGAGAGACTAAGCCCAGAAGAGCTTCAGGCTATAGCCGCGAAGCTGGGACCAAGTTGTGAGGTAGTGACAGATTTTGTGGTTCGCCACCACATTCGACCCGATCAAGTCAGCACAATGGAAGCCCTACTATCAATGCTGAAACGCAGGCCCTGTTCGTTGAGCGATATCTGCTCAGGTCTGGATATCGGAACAGATGGGGCCTTAGGATATCTCATCGGCCTTCAAAAAAAGGGTCTTATAACCTCAGAAGAACAGGGGGGAATACTTTTCTACCGGGCCATACACTGACATATGCCAAACAAACCAGCTCAAGTGACAATTTTTTAAATTTGTCCTAATCTGCCCACATTCACGTTCAATTTGTAAAGCCACCACTCTTATTGGCCGATAAAAGCGTTGTAGCGTTTCCCAAAGCATCGATTGCATTAAATCGTGCTGAAGAAAAATATCATGTTGGGCTTAAGGAAGCTTCTTTTGGACCGATAAAGGATACTAAAGGTTTTACCAATATCCATAATCTACAAAGGAAATTGGATCAATACACTGCAGAAATGAAATCAATACGACATCAACTAATTTTAAATAAGGGGACGGAAAAATTTATATTCCGTTATGAGGATGGCCGTGAAGATGAACTTTTAGACGCTCTTGTAGAGCAGGCGAAAAATAAACGAACAAATTTCGATTGGTTCGACGCGGCTGTAGTGAGTTTCAAGCTTACGCAGACACTCGTTTGCCAGGCGGAGGGACTGTTGCACAAAAATACACAGACAAAAGTTCATGTAGATTAAAAGATGCAGACAGGCAAAATTAAAGTCGCCTGTTGAGTCCTTACACGATTCAGGATGATAGTTGTTAACGATAGGAAATAACTTCGGTATATCAAAAAATTAGGCAGGCATACTTATGGAAGCAGACAGTGCAATTATCCAACAGTTCCTAGACTACCTAAAATTTGAGAAAAGATTCTCCGAGCACACGGCTAAGTGTTATGGCGCTGATTTGAGCCAGTTTGGTGAGTTTCTTGACGGTACTCTGGGCGATAAAGTTTCTGCTCACGGACCAGAGTCACTGGCTCAACAACAGGTTGGGCCGGGTACTGCAGTGGCGACAAAAGCCGATCTTAAACTGGATGAACTGCTCCTATCGGTGGATGTCAATACAGCGCGAGCTTATCTGGCACATCTGAATGAAAAGCAGTACTCCAAAGCAACGATCGCAAGGAAGTTGGCTACACTTCGAAGCTTTTACAAATTCCTTATTAAGACAAACCGGCTTGACTCCAATCCACTCGCAGTTATTAGAACGCCAAAGCAAGAGAAGAAGCTTCCGCGCTTTCTCGAATACGAGGAAGTAAAGAAATTGCTCGAAACACCACCAACAGACAACTGGCTCGGTGTTAGGGATAGGGCCATTCTGGAGACACTATACAGTACCGGAATAAGAGTCAGCGAACTCGTTGCGTTAAATATGGATGACATTGATTTTCTCGGTGAAGTAATACATGTTAGAGGCAAAGGCAAAAAAGAGAGAATCGCACCGATTAGTTCCTCAGCCCTGCAGGTAATTCAATATTATATAGAGTTCAAGAACAAACGAGCGCAAAGTAACAGAAATTTCGACTCCAAAGTGCTGTTCGTTAACAAGCACGGCAGGCGGCTAAGTACCCGCAGTGTTCGCCGCAAGATGGACAAATACTTAAAAATGGCGGGCTTGGATCCGTCAATCAGTCCACACACGTTGCGCCATAGCTTCGCAACGCATATGTTAAACAACGGTGCGGACCTAAGAAGTGTGCAGGAATTGCTCGGCCATCAGTCGTTATCAACAACTCAGATCTACACGCATCTTACTACAAGGAAGTTAAAAGAGGTCTACGAGCACGCACATCCCAGAGAAAACGTCGACAACTTAGAGGAACAAGCCCCTGACAGCGATGATGACCACGATGACGTATAGGCGCAAACAGTCCAGCGCTGAGCCCTGAACAAAATGGCCGCTATTTAAGCGGCCTTTTTTATATAAGATTTTGACGTATTGTGAGTCACGCAGGTTCTATTTAGTTGCCTGCAGTTTCAAATTAAAAAGCATATCTAACTTTTACGATTTTTGGCATTTTAGTTCCCGGTAGATACCATTTATTTTAATACTAAAGCGCTGCTTAATAATTTAAATCTGTTTCATTGTCTCGAAATAAGAAGCACGAAATCCTAAATATGAAACAATACGCCGAAGGACTATGCTGGGGCGTCTCAAAACTATAATGTTCAAATTTATCAAAACTTGTTGTTTTGGTAATTTGAATTTTGGTAATTAGGATTTGTTTCGGATTTCGATATTAGGATTTCGGATTTAGCTCAATTAGCGTAATTGTTCCTGGAATATCTTATGAGTATCCGGCAACAAGACCTTGCTCTGTGGTATTAAACATTCTTCTCAATCATCTCACGCGTGATGATGACTTTGCCCTCGATGCAAACCTCACACTTTCTAATGATGCGTTCAGGGATCGGCCGACCGGTGTCAATCGGCGTGCCATGTATCACGACATTGGGCCCAAGCACATCTTCCAAATCAATCTCGTTGACATGCTGGCCCGAACCCGTACATCGCACCTTAATAATTTTTGCCATTAGTATCCTCCATAAGTAACATTCCGTTTTCTTGCTTTTGATCTTATTATCCGGTCAAACTCCATTGATGGTGTCATTCCTGCGAAACCTGTCCCGAGTGCAGTCGAGGGAGCAGGAATCCACATCCATCGAATGTCTGGATTCCGCATCAAAGCACCCCCTTCAGCGCATCCGAATGGGTGCGGAATGACAATTTATCAAAATCTGTCTGACGGAATACTTGGTTTCCCTCTTTTGTACTACGTATTTAATTGCACGATTTTTATTTTTTCTTCGTTTAGACCGTAGAGTTCGTAAACGAGATTGTCTATTCATTTGCTGTTGGTGGCAACTCAGAACTTGATATATGTCACTTTTTATGTTTACAAATGGCTTTCTGGCTTCGAGGAAAAACTTGCGAACGGTAGGCATCGATTTTATGGTCGAAGGTTTCTACGAGTGGCTTAGCCACAAGTTCTATAACTCTGGATGGAACTTTTGCCATCGGGCCTGTTCTCCCTTTATTTCAAAGAACACAACAAAGACATCAACTCTGAGAATACTACCAAACTAATCAACTGACGTCAATAAAAGCCGAAAGCAAGGGCGAAAAGTAAAAGCTGACGTGTTCTTGTTGTGAGGCTTATTAGGCTGGTTTAAACTGAATATATCATAGCCCTGACATATTGAGCACGGTGGCTACGTGCCTTTCCCAGCCTAACGACATTATGTGAATGCCTTGGCACAACTTCTTAAGCTCTTTGATTAGACGTGCGGAAATTTCCAGGCTCTTTTCGACTCGCTTTTCTTTACCTACGCCGGCTAACTCATTGATAATCTCATCCGGAACGTGAATGCCCGCAACATTTTCATTCATGAACTTGGCCATGCCGGGCGATTTTAAGAATATAATTCCCGCCATGACCGGCACCTTCAGGTGCTCGATCTTTTGCATAAAGCTGGCGAACTTGTCCACTTCGTAAACCGCCTGAGTCTGAAAGAACTCTGCACTGGCCTCGACCCTTGTCTCCATCTTCATTATTTGTGGCTCTATAGGATCCGCACCTGGATTGACCACAGCCCCCAGACAAAACTTCGGCGACTGACCTTCCAAGCCATTTCCCGCCATGTCCTTGCCGGCCATTAACTGCTTAACCGCAGACAAGAGCTGTACCGAATCAAGATCAAAAACGGCCATTGCCTGCGGATGGTCACCCAACGTAGGATGGTCGCCCGTAAGGCACAAGAGATTCTCAATTCCCAGTACCGCGGCGCTTAAGACATCAGACTGCAAGGCCAATCTATTGCGGTCCCGGCATGTCAACTGCATAACAGGCTCCATGCCTCTATCCTTCAAAAGTCGGCACGTTGCCAACGAGCCAACTCTCATCACAGAGCTTTGCAAATCAGTTACATTGAAAGCATCAATGCGGTCTTTCAAAGACTCCAACTCATCAAGAAGGTGCTCTATTTCGATGCCTTTCGGCGGCCCAACTTCACAAGTGACAACACACTTACCTTTTCTAAAAAGCTCGGTCAGTTGCATTTCTTAAAAGCCTCCTATCTGAATTCAGTCCTGCTCGATGTCGTAAAAAGACGTCCTGCGTAACTGGCTCGACGGCAGCATTTTGCTGTGGTTCCGGGCCGTGTGTACACTTTTAAGATTGTCCAATCGGCCAAGTTTCCGGAGCCTTTCATAAATCAACTGCCAGCCACAATCTTTCTCAGCATCGACTTCGCACTTTCCATCCTTTGCCCCGCCACAAGGCCCATTAAGCAGACCCTTGGCACAGAACGTAATCGGGCATATGCCTCCGGTATAATCCAGCGCGCAGTCACCACACGCCTGGCAACGCTCATCCGATGGCCATAGCCCCAGCAATCCGCCCAACGAAACCGTATTGGCACCAGGATGCACAACCGTGTCCACAACTTTGGAAACTGCCTGGACGCCGATACCGCAAGTGAGCGCCAAAATAGAATCTGATTGCTTCAGTTTCGGCATTTCTCTGCATAGCCGAGCTGCCACCAACATTTTATTGCATAGAAAATCCACCAGGCACTCGCCCGTTATGTTCTTGCCTGCTTTTATTAGCTCAGCTTCGAGCGCCGAAAGAGCCTCCTGGCCTCCGGTTTCGCAAACTTCAGCGCAGCCGTTGCAAGCGAGCAAAAAGATTTTCTTTTCCTTGCCGAGCGACTGAAGGATTTCATCGATGGGCTTATTCTCTGTGTACAACATCTTCAATTTCCTTTAACACTTCTTTGACTACTCGAGGCACACTCTGCCTCACTTGTGTCGTCAGCTCTAAGCCGGGACTAATCTCCGACGGTTCAACACCTATCACCATAACTTCCTCAGGCGCACATTTTATCTTTTCAGCGACCCTGAGGGCATCAAACAAACCAACTTGATGCAGACTCATTTGTGACTGCCGGGTTCGGGTGGCAGCGTCAAAACCGAAGGTTTTGGCGATGGCTGTTCTTAAACCATCCCCAAGCTGCGCTTGAGGATGCCACGCGTTTAATCGTGTTTTGTAAATAGTGCCAGGTTCTCCGCCTGCTCTGATTGCATCGATGACCACGAGCTTGTACGGCTCCTTTTGCGAGAGCAATATATCCAGTCCAGCAGTTCCGCCGTCAATTACTTCTACATTACCTGGCAAATCCTGCTTCTGTAACTGCCCTACCACATGCACACCAATACCTTCATCCTTCAGCAGGATATTGCCAATGCCAACAATCAAAATACGCCTGATGGCACTGCGATTTTTCTCCGAAGCTACTACTAAATTGGCACCGGTTTTTATCTGCATATTATTGACTTCTGTTTTTCCAAAGGCTAAACAACCCCCAAATAAATCCTTCGACTCCGCTCAGGACAAGCTTGGGGGATAAATATGGGCTAAAGCTAAACAACCCTAAAGATCCCTAATTCATTTCGCTTGGCGTCGAGCAAATGAACCGAACAAGCCAGACACGGATCAAACGCACGCACAATTCGTACAATTTCAAAGGGATTGTCTTTGTCCTCAACTTTTGTACCTATTATTGCCTGTTCCACTGGCCCAGGCTGGTCCTTATCGTCTTTCGGCGAGGCATTCCAGGCGGTGGGTGTTATGACCTGATACCGTTCGGTCTTGCTATCCTCGATGCTTATCCAGTGCCCTACCGCTCCACGAGGAGCTTCAGTCAAACCTGCACCTTGGCCACGCTCAGGAATATCACTGTCAATTATGCTCGGCTCATTCGGCTTTAGGCTTGTGAGCCAATCGACCATAGAATCAGCAACAAGTTTGGCTTCGAGAGCACGGGCGGCATGTCTGCCAAGCACGGAGAACAAAGCATCCACACCCGCTCCGAGTTCTCCAAGAGCCGAATCAATAAGTTCCTTCGTCTTGGCGTCTGCCTGAACATAGTTATTCACCATTCGAGCCAATGGACCGAGTTCACAAACCTCGCCGTTATATCGTGGCGACTTCAAAAATGAGTATGCCTGTTTTTTCTTAGGCTCCGGCCTTGTTTGGCCCTGGGCTGGGTTTTTCCCAGAATCCGAATCCGCATACCAGGAATGTTTCACATCTTCAGTGATATTCTCCTTAGCGAACGGCTCACTTTTAAGATTCGAATAGACAATTCCCGACTTGAATAATTTGCCCTTCGGCAGATCGAAGCCGCCGTAAGCGAGAAGCCTTCGACAGCCTGCGCCAATCTCGAAATAATCCGAATAAGCCTTTGCTACAGCTATCACATCCGGTATGTAGATGTTGTCAACAAAGTCGCGTATCTCATTCAACCGCCACAGGAAGTTGGTAATTTTATCTTCGGTCGGTTTCTCAGTGACACCGCCGGGGACAATGCCGACATTGTGCGGCATTTTTCCACCAAAGATTGAAAGCATTTCCTGACATTTACGCCTGATATCGAGCGCTTTTATATAGTGCTCCACCAGTTCGGCATTTGCCCTGCCCGATACTCTATAATCACCTTCATATCGCGGCACAAAAGGTGCCAAATCACCCACAGCACCAACTGCATCGACATAGTCGAACGCTGCGAGGTGGTAAAAATGTAAAATATGCGACTGCAAAAAGTTCGAGCCAAGTATGAGCGCTCGAAGGAGTTTGCCGTTATCAGGGATTTTACCTTCCAGGCCGAAGGCATCATCAAGACACAGTGCCGAGGCTGTTGCATGCGCAGTGGGACAAACGCCACATATACGCTGTGTAAGACGGTTAGCGTCACGGGGATCCCTGCCGCGCAGAATTATCTCAAAACCTCTAAAAAGTGTGCCGGCACTTTTAGCATCCTTGACGACGCCATCGTCTATCACAGCTTCAACAGCCATGTGACCTTCTATCCTTGTGATGGGGTCGATCTTTATTTTTGTAGGCATTTCAATTCCTCGAAAGTAACCTTCTCATACATTGGCGATGTACCATCCGGAAACTCCGGCTCAACACATCCAAGACACGGAGAGCCCGCCTTGACACACCAACTCACACCATTATTCCACTGCCTCAGCGGACAATCAGCATAAGTATAATGGCCCTTACAGCCTAACTCGTACATACAACCCGCATCGCCAAGAACCTTGGCGAATTTCCCCTTATCGAAGTCGGCCCTTCTGGGACAGTTCTCGTGGATCAACTTGCCATAGAAAAGCCTCGGTCGAGCTAAATCATCTAAATCAAGAGCCTGAATACCTGAGAACAATATCGCTGAGACAGTGCCGACAAACCAGTCAGGATGCGGCGGACAACCCGGCACGTTGATAACAGGCGTGTCAATTTGCTTTTCGTCAAAGATGTCCTTTACACCTTTGCAAAGTGTGGGATTAGACTCGGCTGCGGGGATTCCGCCGAAGGCAGAACAGGTACCGAGCGAAATTGTAAGCAGCGCATTTCTGCCAAGCTCCTGCACGCTCTGCAGGATGGTTAAATGCTTGCCGTCGCGTTCGCCGATGCTTCCATAAATCCCGCCTTGTGCGGTAGGAATTGCACCTTCGACAACAAGTATGTAGCCACCCTTTCTGTTCTTTTCGGTGTCCTTTAGAACTTTGATAACCGGTTCACCCTGGCCGGCCATTATTGTCGCGTGGAACAGTAGATTAAGCCGGTGGCCGGGCACTAACTCATCAAGTAAAAGGTTCTGTATTCGGGGACTGACTGAGTTCAATACTGATATCGAGCAGCCTGTGCAACCAGCCCCTTGTATCCAGACAATCGGATATTTTCTACTAACCATTTTTTTGCTCACATTTCACTCCCTAATACTTTTATAAGTTGTGGAAAATCTGCATCAAGCGTGTATTATTCCTACCTCTGCCATTTTTCAAAAGCCTACTCTTTTTCAAGCGGAGAAAACTGACCCGCGTCAAAAACAAAAGTAGGCGAGGTGGTAATATTCTTCAAATTGCGAGGTTTATTCCATTTTGAATAATTTTTGGGCTTTATATATGTGTACAGATTATCTGTCTTTCCGAGTTCTTTCAACCTTTCGAATATAAGTATCCATCCGCAATCACGGTCGGGATTTACTTCACACTTTCCGTCTTTTGCGCCGCCGCAGGGGCCGTTAAGAAGCCCTTTTGAGCACAATGTCAAAGGACAAAGCCCGCCGGTGGTTTCCACAACACATTCACCACAAAGTGAACAGTACTCGGTTATAAATTCATCAGTTACGGTCTCACCACCGAAGATTGTATCACAACCGGGGTGGACTTTTGCACCGTCGGTTGCATCTATTACGGTATGGATGCCCTGACCACAGGCAAGAACCAGGAAAGAGTCGGCTTTCTCGGCTTGCTCTTTATGCTCAACGTTAAGCAAATTCCTGGTAAGTGAAAGCTTACAAAGACTTTTGCCGCTTTCGGTTGCTGCGGCACCGACTACGTTTACGCCCTTTGCCTGTAAACGTTGTCTCATTTGCTCGGTTTCCTGCTGGCCTCCTGATCGGCACTTTTCCGCACAGTTGCCGCAGCCAACAACAAAGACTTTTTCGCCTTCTTCTAAAAAGTCGATGATTTCATCCAATGATTTCTGGATAGTAGCGTGCATTCTTTATAGTTCTCCTTATAAGAGTTTACAGTCCAGCTTCATCAAGAATGGCTGGTATCTTATCTTCCCAGCCCAAAGCCATTATGTGGATACCGTTACAAGAGTCTCTAATTTCCTTGATAATTCTCACGGCGATTTCAATACCCGTACGGCCGGACTTCGCTTTTTGTTTATCCTTTTTCAACTGCTCAATCAATTGCTCCGGGACGTTCACGCCGGCAACATTTTCATTCATATACCGAGCCATCCCGGCAGATTTCAATATTACAATGCCTGCCATAACCGGTACGTTGAGACCGCGGATTTGTTTTACAAACTGCTTGAACTTTTCGGTATCGTAAACAGCCTGTGTCTGAAAAAACCTTGCTCCGGCTTCTACTTTCTTTTGCAGTTTGACGATATGAAGCTCAAGCGGATCAAACTCCGGCGCAGCTACCGCTCCGAGGAAGAATTCCGGGCTTCCATCCAGCTCATGTCCAGCTAAATCTTTACCCTGCTCCAGAGTTTTTGCAGCTTCAAGCAATTGTACTGAATCGAGGTCAAAGACTCCTTTGCTTTCCTGATGGTCGCCCAATTGTTGATGATCACCAGTCAAACATAAGACATTCTCAATTCCCAATCCATAAGCGCTCAAAAGATCTGATTGTAAGGCCAAACGATTGCGGTCCCGACATGTCATCTGCAATATCGGCTCCATACCACGCTCAAGTAAGAGCCGACAAGTAGCAAGCGACCCGAATCTCATCACAGCACTCTGCAGGTCGGTAACATTAAAAGCTGTAACCCTTTTTTTTATAGATTCCGCTTCATCGAGACATTTGTCGATATTCACTCCTTTAGGAGGACCAACTTCACTTGTTACGACAAATTGTCCGCTTTTTAGTGCTTCTTTGAATTTTGACATTTGTACCGATCCTCACTTATTAGGCCACTTTTCGATATAGTAGTTCATTCATTATTTATTTAGTCCGGCGACATTTTTTGCCGACTCGACGGTATTATACAACAACATAGTTATTGTCATCGGGCCGACGCCCCCCGGTACCGGAGTAATTAGTGAGGCCTTTTCCTTTACAGCTTCAAAATCAACATCACCCACAAGGCGGTAACCCCTCTTTTTCGTTGCGTCTTCAACCCTATTTACGCCGACATCAATGACCACTACACCTTCTTTTACCATGTCTGCGGTGATTGTGTTCGGTCGACCCGCCGCCGCAATGACAATATCCGCCCTTTTTGTGTGAGAATCGAGGTCTTTGGTGCGCGTATGGCAGACAGTAACTGTAGCGTTGCCGGTAGCACTTTTCTGTATCAGCATATTAGCAAGAGGCTTGCCGACGATATTACTTCGGCCAACAATAACGACCTCAGCTCCTTCGATTTTCACGCCGCTGCGAATGAGCAGTTGAATTACGCCGTGTGGCGTACAGGGTAGAAAAGCTTTTTCTCCCACTACCATTTTTCCAACATTCATTGGATGAAATCCATCTACATCTTTGGCAGGATCAATTTTAAGAAGTACTTCAGCTTCATTGAGATGTTTAGGCAAAGGTAATTGCACTAATATCCCGTGGATTTTCGGGTCTTTGTTCATCCGCTCGACCAGTGCCATCAAATCTTGCTGAGGGGTCTCAGCAGGCAAGCGATTGTCGTCGGAATATATTCCTATATCTTCGCAAGTGCGCTCTTTGGCGGTGACATAGGACTGTGAAGCTGGGTCTTCTCCAACCAAGATGACACCAAGACCCGGCACGATGCCCTTTCCCTTTAACTTAGCTACCTCCTCTTTTAGTTCCGCCCGCATATCCGCGGCCACCCGTTTACCATCTATAATCTGCGCTGCCATTGTCTACTCCCTGAAAAATCCAACAAACTCATTCAAGATTCGTATGTCGTTGGCTTATTATGCTTTTGGAAATTCCTTTTCGCCCGAGCAGAATAACCACAAGTGCATCAAAGTACAAAAGTGCTGTTTCTTCAAATAGCGTGTTATTTTCTGGGCCAACGATATCCCTGCTCTGTGCTCTAATGTCTGCATCATTTGAAGGAATCAATACAACATGGTTCGCAAGTTCAGTCAAAGTGGATTTTTTGAAGGCAGTCACAACAGCAACTTCTGCACCAACGTCTTTAGCAATTCGGGCAAACTCAACAGTTGTCCTGGTTGTCCCCCGGCAGGAAATCGCGATTAACAAATCGCCCTTCTCAATTTTTCTGCATATCGCATGGCCGGGAATATATATGTTGAGTCCCATCTGGGCGAGTCGCGTAGCAAGGCACTGAGCAACAAGACCACTTCTTCCCTGGCCGGTTATGAATACACTGCCGGCTCGCAACATCATCTCCATAAGTCTGCCTGATGCCTTTTCGTCTATCCGATCAATCAGCAGCCTGACAGCGTCAAGCTGTGATTCAGCAATCTCAGTTAAATTACTTTTTGTTGCTGACATTTTTGCTATTTTTCTTGCTCAACTGCTCCCATCGCATAAGTTCTGAGACCTTACCCAGTGTACTGCCTTGGTCAATCTCAGCCATCTCTCGCTCTTCACGTTCAACAACTGCCTGCGCACGATTTGCGACTTCGACGGCCTTTTCTTTTGGAATCACAACAACGCCATCGTCGTCACCTACAACCCAGTCACCGCTGCGTATGTCTTGACCACCGAATCTCAAAGGCACGTCAATCAAGCCGCGTCCTTTCGGCTCACCGGCAACCGGAGTGATTAGTTTCGCAAAAGCAGGAAATTGCATCTCACGAATGTTTGCAACATCTCGAATAGCACCATTGATAACAACCCCTGCAAGTTTGCGTTGCAGACAACTTTTGGTGGCCTTTTCGCCCCAAACGGCTGGCGGCATACCGCCCGCATCAATGACGAGCACCTGACCTTCTTCAGCAATGTCTATCGCTTCAACGGGCTTGCTCCAATCGCCCGGATATGTCCACACAGTTAGTGCGCGACCCACCATCTTGGCGCCTTGCACTATCGGTATAATGCCCGCTAATTCGCCGGTGTTGTGCAGCGCTTCGGTAACATCGGCGGCGGAGGTCTTTGCTAAAACTTCAGCAATGCTTTTCTCATCACCACGCTTGAAAAAAGCAGTCTCAACCCGAACACGCGTAGTCATAGCACGTTTCATATCCTCAGTAGCCTTTTTCGCATTCGGCGACTTTGTAATCGCGCCGCCAACGATAATTATGCTTGCGCCGAAGTTAATCGCATCAACAACAGTTTCAGAATTAATTCCCCCCGCAACGGCGACAGGAATATTAATCGCCGAGGCAATAGCCTTTAGGTCTTCGAAAGGCAGCTCTGCTCGCATCTGCATATCTATCGGTGTGTGTATACAAACCGCGAGTGCTCCCATAAGCTCAACTTCTTTTGCCCGTTGAACCATTCTTTCTCTGCTTTGAAGTCCAATCAGGTCCACGGTGATTTTCGCATCGTAGCGTCGGGCAGCCTCGATGCACTCAGCAATGGTTGCGTCCGAAGCTGTGCCAAGCACGTGGATGATATTCGCACCCGCCTTGGCAGCACACTCGGTTTCCAACCGGCCAGCATCCACAATCTTCATGTCAGCAACTATGGTTGCAGATGGAAATTCACGTCTCAGGGCACGGACCGCATCCAGACCCTCACTTTTGATTAGCGGCGTTCCTGCTTCCAGCCAGTCCACACCACCTGCCATCGCCTCTTTGGCGACCTTGACGGCACGGGCAAGATTCTCGTGATCCAGAGCTAATTGAAGTACTGGTTGCATAGCTACTCAAATTCAGAAAAACACGAGATAACACAGTTTAGAAAAGACCTTGAACTTTTCCAGTTTTTACATCAACATCGATGCGACGAAACGCCGGGTCTGATGCCGTGCCGGGCATTAGCTTGATAGCGCCCGCAACCGGCACGATAAAACCAGCGCCCTTATAAACAAGAATGTCACGAATGGGCAGCTCCCAGTCAGTGGGTTTACCCTTTAAGTCCGGGTCGTGCGATAGGCTAAGGTGCGTTTTGACCATACACGTACCTAATTCACTGGCCTTTGGATCAGCCTCAAAGGCCTTGGCCTTTTCCAGCGCGCCATCGATGTAGGTGACACCTTTCGCTCCATAGACCTCTTTAGCAATCAGCTCGATTCGCTCTCTTAAAGGCGTCTCCAGACCATACAAGAATTTAAATTCATTCTTCTCGTTGCAGGCCTGGACGACTGCTTCCGCCAGCTCTATTGCGCCGTCACCACCTTTTAGCCAGTGATCAGAAACTGCTGCCAAAGCGCCATGCTGCTCAGCGACTTTGCACACAAACTCGATCTCGGCCTTGGTGTCGGTATGGAAACTGTTTACGCAAACGACCGGCCGAACGCCACTCTTTTTGACAGTTTCGATATGGGCAATGAGGTTCTCACAGCCTTTCTCAACAAGCTCAAGATTTTCTGTGGTGTATTCTTCGCTCAACGGCAGGCCCGGCTTTACGGTTGGCCCACCGCCGTGCATCTTCAAAGCACGGATGGTTGCGACAATTACTACCGCGTTCGGTATCAGGCCCGACATACGGCACTTTATATTCCAGAACTTTTCGAAACCAATGTCGGCTCCAAAGCCGCTTTCAGTTATGTGGTACTCGCCCAATTTTGTCCCGAGCATATCGGCTATAATGGAGCTTTGGCCGACAGCGATATTCGCAAATGGTCCAGCGTGCACAAATACGGGCTGGCCTTCCACTGTCTGCAACAGATTCGGATTCACCGCATCGACCATCCAAGCAGTCATAGCACCATCAACCTCAAGGTCGGCTGCCGTTACCTCATTGCCTTTTTTATCGTAGGCGACAACAATCCTGGCGATTCTGTCTCGAAGATCCTTGAGGTCTTTTGCGACAGCAAGTATTGCCATTACTTCGCTCGAGACGGTGATTTGAAAGCCTGAATCCATCTCGTAGCCATCCATTTTCCCGCCCCGCCCAATCCGGATATTGCGGAGGGCTTGAGCGCAAAAATCCATCGCCCAGTGCATCTGAACCCGCTCCGGGTCAATATCTATTCGTTTGAGATTGCGCTTGGCAAGCTTCGCGTCGTCGTAGTTTCTTTCGTGCTGCATGCGTGAGGTAAGAGCGACCATCGCGAGATTATGGGCGTTGGTTATGCAATCGATATCACCAGTAAGCCGGATGGAAAACGGCGTTAGCGGAATGCACTGAGCCAAACCTCCGCCAGCTGCCGAGCCTTTTATGTTGAATGTGGGCCCGCCACTGGGCTGACGGATTGCGCCAACAACAGACTTGCCTATCTTACCAAGTCCCTCAATCAGGCCAATAGCGGTGGTTGTTTTACCCTCTCCGAGTGGCGTAGGTGTAATTGCCGTAACATCAATGTACTTTGCTGCGGGAGCACCCTTCAAGCGGGAGAGAGCCTTTTGATGGTCGACTTTTGCCAATCGCCGACCCATGGGGATCAACTCATCTTCTCTCAGGCCCATTTCCCCGGCCAGTTGACTAACAGGTTTCATGTTTTCTTCGGCAGCTTCTGCAATCTGCCAGTCCTTCATCTTCGTTGGATCAAGCTTCATAGGTCATCCCTTGCTTTTATTAAATTCTTTAAGGGCCCTTATTTGCGACTCCGCGAAATATGGGCTGGCCTAAATACCGCTTTTTTATAGTCTCAGACAGTCTTGTTTGCAACCAAATTTCTGTATTTCCTCGGACCCGCCAATAGTGCTGTTGCCCGACAACTCAGCCCACTGTATAATTCAGTTCGTGCGAAAGTGGCTGGTTCTCATCTAAGTGTTTCATCAATCGAGGACGAGGCCTGTAAAGCGCGCAAAGCTATACATTACACTAACGGAAAACCATGGAAAAATTCAGCCATGCACCCTATCAGGATTTGCTTGAAAGTGTCGGCGAAGTGACCAGCGAAAACCTATTTATGGTCCTGGGTAAGGTCCAGGACACATTCGGATTCGTGCCGAAAGAGGTCGTCTCAGACCTCGCAGCCAAAACCGGCGTCGCGGAGGCCCGGATCTATGGTGCGCTAACCTGCTACGGTGATTTCAAAGTTGGCTTGGAGGCCGACAGTCAAAATGAAGGAAACTAAAGTCCTAACACAAAGGATTGGCAAATACTATCCGCTCGATTTGGATGCTTACAAATCTCTGGGCGGCCTGCAAGGCCTTCAGAAATCGCTCGCCATGGACCCTGCGTCTGTAATTAGCCAAATTAAACAATATAGGCTTACCGGCAGGGGCGGTGCAGAATTTCCCACAGGAGCCAAATGGGCTTTCACCGCGCAGGAAAAACAGACCCCAAAATACCTAATTTGCAACGCTGACGAAGGCGAACTTGGAACGTTCAAGGACAAAGTCCTGCTCGATAGCGATCCCTGGGCGGTGCTCGAAGGAATTCTGATCGCAGCTTACGCAATAGGAGCACAACAAACCTATATCTACATCAAAGGCGAATACGAAGACACAGCCAAGCTGTGGGAAAAACTTGTCCTCGAAGCAGAAAAAGTATCGCTGCTCGGCGACAATATCTTAGGCTCAGGGTTTTCAGTGCGTCTGCAGGTCGTCAAGGGCCGAGGACCGTACATTGCCGGCGAAGAATTTGCTCTTATCGCCTCGCTTGAGACTCGCCGGGCGATGAGCAGACTTAAACCCCCCTATCCGAGTCAACGGGGTCTTTTTGGAAAACCCACCGTCGTCAACAACGTCGAAACGATTGCAAATATTCCCGTAATTATGTCCAAAGGCATCGAGGAATACCACAAATTGGGGACTAAAAAAGAGCCTGGAACGAGGCTTTTTTCCCTATCCGGAGATGTCAAGCAGACCGGAGTTTTCGAGCTTGAGATGGGAGCGGGAACACTTGAAGAATTCATCGAAGAATTCGGCAAGGGGACAAAAAACGCTCGCCCTATAAAGGCGGTGCAACCCGGCGGCGGAACCAGCGCACTTCTAAAATTAGATGCTCTAACATGTAAACTCACCTCAGAAGCAATCCGTCAGGCGGGAAGCAGTATTGGAACCGCAGGAGTAATTGTATACGAACAGGGTAAAAGCGCAGTCGACATCGTGTCGATCTTGCTCGAATTTTACGGAGCCGAATCTTGCGGCCGTTGCGCGCCCTGTCGAATCGGAACAATCAGAATGAAAGAAATCGTTGACAAACTCTCTCGTGGAAACGGATCGGCACAGGATTTGAAACAATTGTGCGAAATTGGCAAAGCCGCTGTTGTCGCATCAACGTGCGGCATGGGCCAGGCGTTTCCGCTGCCAGTACTCTCGGCGTTGGAGCTTTTCCCGGAAGATTTCGAGGCAGGTATTCAAAAAGTATCGGCATAAAAACTCCTTTTGCATAACAGAACACAATGAAAGAAATTTGCCTACAAATCGACGGCAAAAAAGTTAAGGTGCCTGAAGGTACAACCATTCTTGAGGCGGCGAAGGCTGCTGATATTGACATTCCACATTTGTGCTATGACCCACGTGTTCAGCCCATTGGCAGTTGCCGACTATGTCTTGTGCAGATAGAGGGACAGCCGGGTCTAACCACATCCTGCAACACGCCGGCAGCAGAAGGAATGAAGGTATGCACCGAAAACGAAGAAATCGCTGCCATAAGAAAGACTATTATCGAGTTGATTCTCTCACAGCACAGGGTGGCATGCACGAGCTGTGACAGCGATGGCGCGTGTAAATTGCAGGACTACGCCTACCGCTATCAGGCCGACGAAGCATATTTTGGACCCGCAAAGCGACGGCTGGTCGAGCCGAATTACACGTCCAACAATGAAGCAATACTCTATGACCCAGACAAGTGCATCCTGTGCGGCCTGTGTGTTAATTACTGCGAAGAGGTGCCGATGGCAGAAGCATTGACTTTTGCCGGAAAGCCTGATGATATGCAAGTCTCCACCGCGTTCGGAAAAAACCTTCTTGATAGTACCTGCGTTCTCTGCGGAGGATGTATAGCGGTTTGTCCCTCAGGCGCGATGGTCGAACGAACCGCCGTCGGTAAGGGCAGGGAAAAAGACCTTGTAAAAACCCGCACAGTCTGCACCTACTGCGGCGTCGGCTGCCAGATCGACCTGAATGTCAATCCCAGAGAAAACAGAATTGTCAAGGTTACAACTGAGCCGGAATATATTCCCAACAACGGCAACCTTTGCGTCAAGGGCAAATTTGCGATGGACTTCGTCGGTCATCCTGACAGGCTCAAGACACCGTTGATAAAGCGAAACGGTAAATTTGAAAAGGCTACCTGGCAGGAGGCAATAGAACTAATAGCCGATCGGTTGAGCAAAATTAAATTTGAAACGGGTCCTGACAGTATCGCAGGTCTATCATCAGCTAAGTGCACTAACGAAGACAATTACATCTTCCAAAAATTTATGCGGGCAGCCATCGGAACAAACAATGTTGACCATTGTGCTCGCTTATGTCACGCATCAACGGTCGCAGGTCTTGCACGGGCGTTCGGCAGCGGAGCTATGACCAACTCCATCGATGAGATAAGAAATGCCAAGTGCATATTTGTAATCGGCTCAAACACATCTGAGGCCCATCCGGTCATCGCCCTTTATATCAAAGAAGCAGCGGTCAGAAATGGTGCTGCACTTATTGTAGCAGACCCAAGAAGAATTGATTTAGTGCGCCACGCAAAGCTGCACCTGCAACAGCAACCCGGCACCGACGTGGCTCTAATAAACGCCATGATAAATGTCATCATAAGCGAGAACCTGCACGACAAGGATTTCATCGATAAGCGCACCGAGGATTTTGATAAAGTCGTCGAGGCTGTCAAAAACTTTACGCCGGAAGTGGCTGAGAAAATTACGACCGTCCCTGCTGATGCGACTCGTGAAGCTGCGCGGATTTATGCAAAGGCAGAAACGGCCAGCATTATTTTCAGCATGGGCATCACCCAGCACACAACGGGCACGGATAATGTCCTGTCGCTGGCAAATCTTGCCATGCTGACCGGCAACGTCGGCAAAGAATCAGCCGGCGTCAATCCTCTGCGAGGCCAGAACAATGTCCAGGGAGCATGTGACCTTGGCGCTTTACCCAACGTATATCCCGGATACCAATCGGTCGAAGATGCGCAGATACGTGCGGAATTTGAAAAGGCCTGGGGTAGAAAATCGCCTCCAAGGACCGGCCTTACTGTTGTAGAAATATTTCACGCAATCGAACAGGGCAAAATCAGAGCCTTATACATGATGGGTGAAAACCCTGCTCTTTCAGATCCGAACCTTAATCGCACTATACAGGCTCTTGAGAAGGTCGAGTTCCTGATCTCACAGGAAATATTTTTATCCGAATCAGCACAGTACGCGGATGTTGTTCTTCCCTCTTTCTGTTTTGCTGAAAAAGACGGGACATTCACCAACACAGAGAGGCGCATCCAGCGCGTTCGCAAAGCAGTCAATCCGCCGGGCGACGCCCGTGACGATTGGCAGATTATCTGCAATGTTTCCAGCAAGTTGGATTACCCAATGCGCTACGAAAACGCTGCTGAAATCATGGATGAGATCGCTTCGGTGACGCCAATCTATGGCGGAATATCTTTTGAAAGGATTGAATCTGTCGGCCTGCAATGGCCTTGTCCAGACAGGACCCATCCGGGTACAAAATACCTGCACAAAGGCGAGTTCAAAAGAGGCAAAGGCAAATTCCACGTGGTGCACTTTATTGAGCCTGCTGAAACTCCGGACGAAAAATTTCCGTTCATTCTCTCAACCGGCAGGTTGCTATATCAGTTCCATACCGGAACGCTCACACGAAAAGTTCCGGTTATCAATCAGAAATCACCTGCCGGTTACGTTGAAATCAACTACGAAGACGCTGATAAGTTTGGAATCGCAGACGGTGACACGGTAGAGGTCTGGACACGCAGGGGCAAGGTCGTCACCATGGCAAGTGTTGGCAATCAGATAGCAAAGGGCTGGCTTTTTATGCCATTCCATTTCGCCGAGGGCCCAGCTAATATGCTCACTAATGACGCCCTTGACCCGATTGCCAAAATACCAGAACTAAAAGTCTGCGCCGCCGCCATAAGGAAAAGCCATCAAGCTGGATAGGTATCTCTCGTCACTTATTTTGCGTCAGTATAAACCTTCAAGAAGGAGTCCGAATATATCTGTTTGTTCATCAGCATATCGCTTGTGGCAACTACATTCATCAGGTCCCGGTCGAACACATCGGCAATCGCAGAATCAAGACCTCGTGAAACAGCCATGGCTAAGAATATGCGGTTTATTAAACTCCTCTCGGACGCTCCCTGAGATATGTTCGATAGACCTACAGTCATGTGTGGCGGCGGATCGGAAAGTAATCTAATCTGCTCCATAGCCGTTAGGATATTGCCGGGCTGAACCTGAGCATTCGGCACCTTGACCGGCAATACAATCGGGTCAATAAAAAGGCGCTGTGGATCAAAGCCTTTTTCCATTGCCTTTGAGACAATCTCCGCTGCCAGAGCAACGCGGGTATCGATATCCTGAGGAACACCATTTTTGTCCATAGTAAGGGAAATAATGCTGGCCTTGGGGCCGGCCTTATTTGCCATTTCCAGGTACTTGTCGAATATTTCTTCGTCACTTTTCCGATTCAGTGGCGTAGAATTTAGAATAACTCCATTCTCGGCGTTAACAACCTTTAGGCCCGCTGCAATAACATCGGGCTTTTGTGAATCAAGGCACAATGGCGTTGAACACGTTTCCTGAATTGTCTCAACCAGCCATTGCATTGTTCCTTCCTGATCTGCAGCGGCCGTTCCAACATTTACGTCCAGGTATGTTGCGCCGGCTTCGGTTTGCTTTTTAGCAAGCTGTTGAATGACCTTTTTGTCTTTGTCAGTTATAGCCTGCTTCATATCTTTGAACATTCCATTGATTCGTTCCGCTATTATTATCATTGCCAAACCTCAATTGGATCGGTTAAGCGGTAATTGACCAGTTACCAGATTTCCTTGATGAAGCTCTTGACGGTAGCAACTGCCTTTGGATGCCGCATACGAATTATATCAACGCCGGCCTGAAGCAGACATATTGCAGTGGCTGCTTCCCACATTGGGCCTCGGTCTTTTACATCTCCCCAGCCTGGAGCGTCCGTAAGTTTCGCTTCCTTGGCCCGCCAGGATTCATATCCCACATCGCAGATAACCGGCATCGCCATCATCTTGTCACCACCCAGTGCCGCCAGGCGCTGACGTTCCTGAATCGAGTAAGCATATTCTATCCCATATCCTAACGCCCCGGTGGCTTGGAACGTCACTATACGTTCAAGCGGAAAGCCCATATCAGAAACCAAGATATTAACCTGCTTGGCAATATTTATGTCAAGAGGTGCTTCACTAATGAGGAAATGGTCGTCAGCCAGCGCTATTGCAGTAAGCGACTTGTAGTTATTCTCTTCGACGCTCCCGAGGAGGCACTTCTCACCTTTCGCGGCGCCGCTTACCTTCGGCATTACCTGGTTATCTTTTTCGTCATTTCCACAACCCCACAGCACCAAAGGAACGCCGACAGCTTTTAACACATCTTGAGTTACCTTGACGGCATGGTCGGCATCTTTGTCCGCCTTATCCGGGTGAATGCCTTCAAACTTAATGCAAATCAGGTCCGCTCCAAATTCCTCCACGCACTTTTTGGCCCAGTCGGCGGGGCTGTCAAGCACACCCTTATACGGCTCGGCCAGAATATCAGGCCAATCTTTGGGCTTAACATCCAGAACATCCATAGCGATGACGGGCTTTTGACCAGCATCTTCCGCAGAGCCGCCGTAAACAACGTTACGAGATCCACCGATGGTCACCGTAGTTTTCCGAGTGCCTCCATCTTCGCTGGTCGCGCCGAGTGTAATCTTATTGACCGAGCCGGCAAAACTTTCCGTAACTTGGGGAACTGGCATTTCAGACCTCCAGAAAACTTAAAAGTGTAAAGTTAAAAAATATAAAATAGGTCTCAAAACTCATTGAGTTTTGTTTCGAGTATTTGATTTATCGCCAAAAAAGCTAAGCTGTCGTGTGGAACGTCAAATATGCTCTTACCCTTCATTGAAGCATCAAATGCAGCTTTATCATAGGGAACATATCCGAATACGTCTATTCCTTCCAGCTCTTTGCTACTATCCGACCTATTCCAAATAACGCCGATTTTCCCAACCGAAATTGACAACTGCCGCGCAAGCTCGTCAATTCTTTTTGTCGTAAGCACACCAAGCGGAGTTGGCTCAGCTACAATACATAGTACGTCCACATTATTTGTGGTTCTGCGAGATAGATGCTCCATTCCAGCTTCGTTGTCTATAACCACAAATTGATATTGTGAGCTGAGTTTATTGAGGAATTGTCTGAGCATATTGTTTGCCGCGCAGTAGCAGTCAGGGCCTTCCGGCCGACCCATAGTTAGCAAATCGAATCCTTCCGCCTCAGTTATCGCCTGCTGGATACCATACTCAAACGAGCGCAGCCGATCGGTACCGCCACCGAGTGATTTCGCACGAGCGGCCTCACGAATGTCAGCGATCGTACCTGTCGGCTCAACTCCGAGGGTCAAAGCCAGGCAGGCATTAGGATCAGCATCCACCGCAAGCACAGCCCCCCTGCCTGCCCGGTCCACCAGGGACCTGATAATCATCGCGGCTATCGTTGTCTTACCTGAGCCGCCTTTTCCACTTATTGCAATCGTCATTGCCATATTCTCGTATCTCGTGAAGCGTATCTCGTATTTCGTTTTCCATTTAGCGAACCTTTTCCTTAGCAAGCCTAACCGACGGGAACAAAGACAGGTCCGTATGCGGCAGAAACTTCGCCTTGATAAATTCGTCCATATATCGTGGATGACTCATCAGATCAAAATATGTCATACTGCCGGCAATTTTCTCAGCCGCTTTAAGAGCTTTGCGACTTAATAGAACAGTTTTAGCTCCGGCAATAGAAGTATTTCCCACAAAATGTATCTTCTCTGGCGGCACATCCGGCAGCATTCCGACGGTAACAGCTTCGCGAACATTCAGAAAATTACCAAAACCTCCCGCCAGATAAATAGCATCCAAATCATCCGGTTTTGTCTGAGTTGACTCCATCAGAACGTGAATGGATGCAAAGACACCGGCTTTAGAACGCACCAAATTGTCGATATCAGCTTGAGTAATTACGATCTCCTGATGTCTGTCATCGCCAGAAACTATCTGAAATTGTTTGCCTTCATCGCCCTCTGCAATTCTCGGCTGGCCATCGGTCTTAAACCGGCCTGTCTTGTCGATAAGGCCGTTGACGAATAACTCAGCAAGTGTGTCCAGAAGACCAGAACCGCAAATGCCGACAGGACGCTTATTGCCAATTGTCTGATACTCGACAGAACCATCATCAAGAATAGCGAGCTTTTCAATAGCACCGGCTCCAGCTCTCATACCGTGCCTTACCCCACTTCCTTCGAATGCAGGCCCTGCCGAACTCGACGCGCAAACAAGCCAATCACGATTACCAAGAACAACTTCGCCATTTGTTCCAATATCAACAAATAATGAGATGCCCTTGTGTGTGTAGATTCTTGTTGTTAACACACCCGCCACGATGTCACTGCCTACATAGGCAGCAACGCTTGGCAAACAATATAGCAGGCCGCGCTTGTTTATCTGAATACCGGCTTCCGCAGCCCGGATTGGCGGCACAAAACCGGCTGAAGCTACATAAGGCTCCCTGCGGATTCTTGTCGGATCCAAGTTAAGTAAAAAATGGACCATTGCTGTATTTCCGGCACAGATAACAGCATTGATACTCTGCAAGTCAATTCCCTGCCGTTCGGCCAATGTCACGATGAGATTATTCACATCATGGACAAGCCGGTCTTGCATTTCGTCGAAAGCATTATTTTCTTCAGCGTAAATAATTCGTCGAATGTAGTCCTCACCGAAATTTATCTGGCTGTTGTAAGTGGCCTCGGCATCTATTGTCTTGGCACTTGTCAGATCAATCAGATGCGCGACAATAGTAGTCGTGCCAAGGTCAACAGCAACAGCGAAATTTTCCTCGCAATGGTTGCCAGCCTCAACTTCAATAACTTCGGTGGTCTCGCCTCGGTGTCCAATCGTCACTGTCACCTTGTAGTCGGAACCTTGTAGCACATGCGAAAGTTTTTGAAGAATGCGAAAGCCTGTTTGCATGATGGGCGCATCGGTCTTCTGACGCACAGCGAGATAAAGTCGCTCGTGGTCAGCCGTATGGTTGTCTACAGTAGGCGGTGACATCTCAACGCAGATTTTTTTAACCAATGGATCGAACTTAAACAGCCCCGCCTGAACCTCGCCGGCAAGCTCGCTGAACCTGTGGGCGTCGGTGTCCATGAGTATCTGGCTTGTTTCCAAGGCGTGCGACTTCGGGACAGTGACAGTCATATCCGAGAGAACTGTAGTTTGACAGGCCAATACCACACTTGATCTTATCTCACTTTGAGTCAACAGTGCAGTAGGCCTGCTTTCAAATTGTCCTTCGTCGATAATGACTTTACATTTTCCGCAGTATCCATCTCCGCCACAGATGCTGCTCAGATAGATACCGGCCCTGCGAGCAGCCTCAAGCAAGTTCGATCCTTCTTGAACTTCTGTTTTCAGTCCGCTTGGCTCAAAACGAACTGTGCACTTTTTCTTTCTTCCCTCTTGCATTCACTCGACCCAAGTGACGGTTTTATTTCCATGCTTCCTGCAGATACTTTGGCAGCATTGCACACTCTCTGGGCCCGACCATCACCTCCCAGTTAGTGGCTTCTTCGAGTTTGCCACTCATCACCGCTACGTAGCCTGGAATTATTATCTTGCGGTGCTTGACCAGCTTTTCGACGTTGTTTTTGGTCATAGCATCGGCTACGGTCTTCTCATTGAGCTTATCACCGGAATAAGCCGTCAAGACGCTTGTGCCTTCAGTATCGACCACGAGAATATAGCTCGGCATCCTGCTAGCCTCTACGTCCGACTCCACGGTGTAGTAAGTAAGGGAGAAGTTTGTCGTAAACATCAGTGGTGCGTTCTCATCCGGCTCACCAATAGCATAAACCTTCGGTTCCACCTGTGCAGGTTTCTGCGGATCACTGTAAACATTCATCACAGCGGTCAGCATAGGCAGGATAGCAAACGGCTCAACAGTATCAACTACTACGATGCTTGAATATTTGCAGATTAAGCTTATCGCTATAGCAGCCTGCTGAGCAGCGTCTCCATCAGTCACAAAAGATATTGTAGGATAACCCAGCGGACGAAAGGCCTTCTTTAGTGACAGTACACGTATCCGTGAAGCGTTATACAACTGCTCACGCAGGTTCGGAGCATCAAGGTTCAATACAATATCTTCAACACCCGCAGCTTTGATCTTTTCACTCAGGTCAGCAAGAGTCTCGATAGAATCAGCTTTAGCTACCAGCGGACAACCGTTTTCTTTAGCGATCTTTGCCATCGCTTCAGCAGTTTCCGGCGTTGCAGAACCGAGCAGTGGAACAACATCTTTGGTTTGCTTAACCGCCGCAGCCATAGCCTCAGGGGATTCAGTAACCAAGATTAAGGCCAATTTGCTGGTTTTCTTGACGGTCTCACATGTTTTGGCGAAGGTTTCGGGCGAACCGCTTTTATTCACAACAGCGATTGCCTTTACACCAATCCTGGTTCCAACACGCTCAAACTGTAGCGTATTGACAGATTCAATGCGTTTTTTCAACTCGTCACCAGAGAGCTTATCAGAGACAGTAACAGCAATAACCGTAGGATTGTAGAACTTCTCTTCGTGCCGGAATAGAACAGTCTCAGAACCAATCTGGAGTTGATTGTCGCCACTACCAAAAGTGATTTTTCTCATAGGTGGCGCAGAAGCCTCAGCAAGTTTCTGCTTAGCTTCTTCTGAAACATCAGGGCAATCATCCAGTTTGACCCGCTTCTGTGCGAGCGCCATTGCAAAAGCCAGGCACGTCGGCATGCCGCATTTCTTGCAATTTGTTTTCGGCAATAGCTTAAAAATTTCCAATCCAGTAAGTGCCATAATAATCTTCCTCGTATCTCGTATCTCGTATTTCGCTTGACACTTAACGCTCTTTAGAACATCGGTTCCATAGTAGTTACCGGGTGCTCGGTTTTGGTGATGAACTCCAAGACCTCTTCTTCGATGGTGGCATTAGTCTCATCAGCAATTTTGTCAAGGAATTCTTCTCCGCCGAGTTCAAGTTCCTCCGTTCTTTTGATAAAGGACTCTTTAATCTCCTCTTTCAGCATTGTAGGCATCCATACTACCCTTTTGATTCCGCCTTCAGCAGCAATGAATTTTCTTGAGAGGATGTAGTGCTTTGAATGCCCAATGAACCCAGGTGTTTGCTGTCCCCCACCGACTGTCCCTGCAAGTGTAGAAAACTTCATCCCGCAAGGCGTCATCTCAGGAAATTCTCTGTTGACAATCATTATTCCTCCTGTTGAGGGCAGTACGGCGGCGATACATTCAAAGCAGCCACAGGAGGTCATCGGGTCGGTAATCATACTGTACTGGCTCATCCGCTCTACGTTACCGCCGCTGGCCTTGAGGACGAATGCATTTACTTTGTCCCACTGTCCGATGGTCGGCTCGATGCACTTACCTTTCGATATGGGCTGGTTTGGCCCGGTTGGAATTATCTCGTACGCGGCCCGGCAGTCCAGCCAGCTGTAAGCACCGCACAAGCCCGGCCGTTCCGGCGAAACTACACAGACATGGTTCGGAGCGAAACTTTGACAAAGCGTGCAGGAGTAAAAAGTATCCACATCTTCATCGGTCATGCCCGCAATACGTTTATCACGCTCGGCGAATACCTTGCGGGCCGTCTCACGAAGTTCTACAACCTTCTGCTCATCAGTTAAAATCTTAACCTGCACCTTATCTAAAATATTTGAATACTGCTCATGATACATCGCGTGCAGGAGCTTGCCGATATGCTCAAGTCTGAACCCTGCTTTGAAGGCATCCTTGGAGATTCTTATCCAGCTTATGTCCCGCTGGCCCATATGCCACAGTCCCTGCGCCTCATTCATAAACGTGTGTATTTGCCGCTCCAGCACAGGCTCAAAGTCGGGCTGCATTTTTCTACCGGCTACTTCAACCACAATTCCCAGCGGCAGCCTTCCACCTTCTTTAACCTTATCTACATCCAGCCCTTTCACTTCCACTTTGCCGTCCTCGACATCGGTTAGTTCGGCCATCCTAAGCCACTCAAAAGCTGGTGTTCTCTGGCCGCCAAACTCACAGTGCATCTCTTCCTTGCGGATACGCTCACCTTCAAATGCAGGGCTATGTGCCACCGGAATATCTATTTCCGCCACCTTTATCTTCAGGCCGCGAACCTCGATGGCTTTTTCTATTATTTCGTCATGTGGTATATTCGATACAACGTGCTCATAGGTGCATATGCCAGTCGGAAGAATCTCAGGGATGTCCGAATCGGCGATGACAGGGAAGCCAAAATTAATTGCGCCAGCGGCAGTGGCATACCACTCATCCGTAACCTCGCCGAGAGGTATAACGAACGCAAAGACCCTGTCTTTGTTGTAAAGAAGATTTCGCTTGAAATCACCTGCCGGAATACCCCCGTAGCTCAGCCCAACCCTGGCCGCAAATCCGGCCGCATATATCGCCGCTGTAATCTCACGTCCGAAGGGAATAAGTCGAGTATCCCAGCCCAATTGCACGCCACCTTCAACAAGCTGCTCGGCAAAAGTCGTTCCGTTGTTGTGCCCTGCCATAAAAACGTAAAGACTTCGCTCCTGACATTTCCTGGCAATCTTAACTGCTGTCTCCACGTCAGGTGCAGAACCAACAATGGCCGCAAACCCCGGTGCCGTGCCGTCCACAAACTGAATGCCACGCTCGCGCAGGATTACATCATCCGCTGCACCTAACCAGATGCCATCGACTGGATTAGGCCCAATCAAATATTTGCACGCCTCGATAATCTCTTCTGCGAAAAGCGTCGCCATACCTGCATCCAGAGCCGGCCCCAGGTAAGGTATCCACAACTCATCGTCAACCAGCGATGGCAGCAGGCCCTTAATCTCTCCAATAACTTCTTCGAAGTCAGCCAGCTTCTCTACCGCCCTACCGGTCATCGAATAGATAATTGGTATGTAATAACCGGTGTTTGGAAACTCGACTTTGCGGTCTTTGCCTTTTTCCTTGATAGCTCGTGATAAAATATCCTCTGCTTGTTTGGCTATCTTGTGCGCGCCACGTATTGCTGCTGATGCAATGATTTTCGACATCTTCTTGATCCTCGATTCTTGTTTCTCGATTCTCTCGATACTCGACGAACATCCAGCATCGAGTATCGAGCATGCGTTTTTTTATTCTACTGCCAATTCCCGCCGTTCTTCCATATCGTAAAGCTTACGTTCTTTCTCCACGTTGATTCCCAGAGCATCGCGTTTGCTCTCGATATGCTCGAGCATCATACCAGCGGCCTTGACCGGGTCTCGTTCAAAGGCCCACTTGCCGCCAACATCTTTTTCAATCTCGTCGGTTAGATAACGTGTTAGATTAGGAGCACCGAGGACAGGCAACGGCTCAGCAATAACTGTGTAAACCCCTGAAGCAACGAAATACATTCCGATGGAAACAGCCTTTTCGGACATCCACTCTGGCGCGGCCCCGGCGACAGGTAAATCTGAGATATCATCGCCAAGTCCGCCTTCGGCAACTATGTTCGCCAAGATCGTCAAAATCCTGCTGTTATCAACGCAGGAGCCAACGTGAAGTACCGGCGGTATGCCTACCGTCTCGCATATTTCCCGCAGTCCTTTGCCGCAGTATTTGGCAGCCGCATCGGGTCTCATCAGCCCGTCCTTACCAGCGGCCAACGCGCTGCAGCCGGTACTGACCACCAAAACGTCATTTTTAATCAGCTCTTTTATCATTGTGAGGTGATTGTAATCGTGCACCTGTTTCGGATTATTGCAGCCAACAACTCCCGCTGCACCCCGCAAGCGCCCTGAAATAATAGCATCATTTAGCGGGCGGTAACTGGCGCGAAATTGGCCACCAAGATTGTAGAATACATTTTCTGTGGTGAAACCGGCAATGCCTCGTTCAGCCACCTTGGGAATCCTGATGTTGCCTTTTCTGTTCACAAAATTCTCAATCGCCGTTTTGATAATTTCCCGAGCAATCTCAACAGCCCTGTCCTCGTGAAATTCAATGTGCTCTGCGCCAGCGATTTTGCACTTCGGCGAGGTTGTAATAAGCTTTGTGTGGAAGCATCCGGACAGTGACCCGAGCGAGGGCATAATGCACTGCACATCCACCGCCATCAAGTCCACCGCCCCGGTCATCACGGCTAATTCCTGCTGAAGAAAGTTGCCCGCAACTGGTATACCATGCCGCATCAGTATCTCATTTGCCGTGCAGCACATCCCTGCAAGGTTAATGCCTTTGGCACCTTTATCTTTGGCCATTTTTATAAGTTCAGGTTCCTGCGAAACCGCCACGATTACATCCGACAGGGTTGGCTCGTGACCGTGGACAACTATATTGACCTGTTTAGCGTCAAGGACGCCGAGATTGGCACCAAACCGAATTGGTTGTGGGCCACCAAATAAAATATCCGAAAGCTCCGTTGCTACAAGCGAACCTCCCCATCCATCGGACAGACACGCTCTCAGGCCCTGCTTTACAAGATTCTTGTAATCTGAGCCCACGCCTATATGCGTTCTGTGCATAATCTCAACAATTTCACGGTCAATCGAACGAGGAGTTACGCCCAATTCTTTCCAGACCTTCTGCCTGGCTGGTGGCGGATAAACCGCCGCACTGATAAGTGTCCCATCCTGCCTACCGAATTCCCTCATTACAATCGCGGACAGTTCAGCCGCAATTTCCTTTATATCTCGGCTGTTTATTTTGACGCCGTATCTCGCTGCGACCTCCTTAAGTTTGCGCTCATCTTTTATCATATAATCGCAAGTGTCACTTTCAACTGCCATCTTGAATGTGTGGGCGATGTCACGACCGTGGTCAGAATGCGCCGCCGCACCTCCGGCAATCATTCGGATAAGATTTCTCGCTGCAATGGTATCGGCGGTGGCACCGCATACACCTGCCTGCGGCCCATCCCCAAACGGGTCAATCCGGCACGGCCCCATAGCACAATTCCGGCAGCATATCCCGAGTCTGCCGAATCCACATTGAGGTTCCTGGGCCTCAAGCCTGTCCCAGGCGTTTTCTATACCCGCATCGGCCATATGCTTAAGCATTTCTTGCGACGCTTTGTCACTGCTACGCTTTTTCGGCTCCATAACAATTCCTCACTTTACCAACTTGTATTTTTCCGGTTAGCTTCATCAGCCAACGTTAAAGCTTTCTCTGCCCCTACGGTTTCGACCACAACTGTTGACTTTAGGGCATGCACCAAGGCCTCGGCCACTCTCATCCGAGGCGAATTAAACCGCTGTAAAAATTCTTTTCTGTCTTCCGTCTCAAGCACTGCCTTGTACAGCTGCCAAGCGAACTGCGAGCCGTGCTTTTTGGCTACAAGTTGAGCCCCCACAATCCTGTCGTCGGAATCAGTTAGAACTTTCGCCACATCAAACGGATCTTCTCCCCGGTTTTTTATTGCCGATTGAGGAGCGTCTAAATCGTACACCCTAACCTTCAAACCAAGTTCTCCAGCAGTGGTTGTGCTGTGTCCGATGCTGAAAATCTGTAATCCGAGAATCTGGTCGGCCTGGGCACGAAGGAAGCCATCGGTTTTTTGATTTGCTCCTGCTGCATTTGCACCTGCTATTTTTCCCGCACAGGCCCCTACACTTCCTACCGGCATGTATACAAATCTGCCCGTAGCCAAATCCGGGCTTTCCGCGCAGTCTCCTGCTACGTATATATCCTTGACCGACGTTTCGAGGAAGTTATCTACTTTGATAGCACCGGTTGTACCCAGCTCGATACCGCACTTTTCGGCAAGAGCTACATTCGGCCTTACTCCCGCACCCATTATTACGAGGGTCGTATCTATTTTCTTGCCCTTGTGCATAACATATTCAACGCTGTTGGCTCCACCGATTTCGGAGATTGCCTCACCGGTTAGCATTTTCAATCCCTTTTGTTCAAACTTCTTGGTGAGAAACTCTGAAACCTCCGGTTCAAGCAGCTTTCTAAGAATCCTGGAGCGGACGTTGAAGTAAACATCCAGGCCTTTATGCATCAGGGCCTCGGCAATTTCCAGAGCAATGAAGCCCGCTCCTACTACCACTGCAGAGTTTGCGCTCTTTGCTGTCTCTATAATTTCAGCAGCGGCCTCGTAGGTGGTAAAGGTGCAAATGCCTTTTTTATCGTAGCCGGAAATTTCGGGTATCAGCGGATAAGCTCCGGTTGCAATCACCATAGCATCGTAGGATAGCTTCTCTTCTTTTTTACTGCTGGATAAAATGGAAATAATTTTACTTTCCGGATCGATATTCGTGGCTTCGGCGGGACAAAGCAGTTTTACATTATACTGGGACAATGTCTGAGGGGAGAAAATTTTTGCCCCTGCCGGCCCTGTAATGTAGCCTGCGATCAACGCCGGTATGGCAGGTCTGCGATAGGGCATGCTGTCCTGAGTTATTACCGTTACCTCAGCATTTAGGTTTTGCCGGGCAGCGGCTATCGCGGCCATCATCCCCGCGGCACTGCCACCAATAATAACTATCCTTTTCACCTACTATTTTCCCTCGTTTTTACTTTCCTTCATCTCGATTTCTTTGACGAGTTGTTTTGCCGCTGCCATACGTTTTGGCTTTGTAACCTCCTGGAGCGAAACCAATCTCAATGCTTTTGTTGGGCAGGCCTCGACACAGGCCGGTTCCTGCCCCTCCTCCATTCGTTCCAAACACATATCACATTTAATAATGGCTCGTCCTTCCGGGCCGATTTGTAACACGCCGAAAGGGCAGATAAGCATACATAACTTGCATCCAATACACAAATCCTTATCAACCACAACAGGGCTTTCTTCACTTTGTCGCTGGATGGCTCCAGTTGGGCAAATCTCGATGCAAAGCGGTGCCTCGCAGTGCCTGCACTGGATGGGCACTCCGAACTCACCGGCAGCCTCAACCGTCACTCTCTTGCGCGGTTTCGGTGACTCCGCAATAGCTTCTTCGAGAAGCTTTGTCTGCGAATGCACTACAGCACATGCTATCTCGCAGCTTTTGCAAGCTAAGCACCGTTCAATATCCACCATTATGACCTTAGTCATATTCGTCTCCGAAAAAATAAATCAACAACCTATACATCGACCTCAGAGCCGATAGTCGAATCAATCAAATCAGTCAACACGTCCTTAGCCTTCTGCAACTGCGCCATAAATTGCGCATCGGCTTTCATAACCGAGGCCCGTTGCAGATCAGCTTGCTGCACTGACGGACTATAAGGAAGAATCCCCAGCAAAGCAACGTCTTTTAACTCGGACCTTATGAAATCTTCTTGCGAACGTTCGGTGATTTTGTTCGCAATCGCTGCGACGTTTTTTATTCCCAGTTCTTTGGCCATCTTCGCCAGATTGTTAGCAGTTTCAATACTTCTGCCGCCCGGCTCAACAATCAGCACCAGTGCATCAATGCCCTGGACACTCGCCCGGCCCATAGATTCGACGCCGGCAGCTAAATCTACCAACACAAGTTCCTGCCGTTGCAGAATAGTGTGTGTAAGCAGAGCCTTCAAAAACGCGCCTTCAGGACATGCACAGCCAGAGCCAGCCTGCGTAATCGCTCCCAAGACCAGCAGCTTTACCTTGCCCACCTTGAGCCAATATTCTTCCGGCAGATCGCTTACATTGGGATTGAGCCGAAAGTACGCTCCCACAGCGTCTCTGCCCGAGCCGGTACGTTCGGCGATAAGCTCTTTCATTTGTATTAAAGGCATAGGACTTTGCTCGGAAGGTATGCCAAAAGCTAAGGCAAGATTGGTATTTGGATCAGCGTCAATAGCTAAAACATCAAGACCATCCTGAGCAAAAAGCTGTGCCCAGACTGCGCAAACGGTAGTCTTGCCAACGCCTCCCTTACCGCCAACTGCTATTTTTGCCCCCTGCATCTAATATATTGGCCCCTTAGCCAGTTTTAACAACATTATCCATAACGTAATACCCTGGAACCGTTAAGTTGTTCGTACCAAGGTTCTTATCCGTTACCGTCAACATTTTGTAGCATACACTAACATTTTCGCCTAACATAGTCAAACACTCAGATTCCGGAATAACCATGCTTACTGTGGATTTGGCAGTTAGTTGGTGCAAAATAAGCAGGACTCCGATAGAATAGAGGACATTCAAGCTGAGAGTCACTTCTTTGACAACCGGATGATAAATTAGAGACCCTGTGGAATTTGTCTATTGATTCTGAACCGAGATTCTTTTACAAAAACAGGAGAAAAATCTGATGCTTTGGACAGAGATTGGAATACTCTGCATAACTGCTGTGATGGTGCTAGTTACAGTAACGGCCACTGCAATCAACTATCTTTTTTTCCGATCACAAACTGATCCCGAAGTCATAATCTATGCCTCTCCGGATGAAAGGCGGCCTTCTATTGTCATCCTCGTAATTGAGAACATCGGACGTGGTTTGGCCAAGGACATCTCTTTTACATCCTCAAAACCGATTCCGCAAAAAGCCTTCGGTTTCGGGGAAAATGCTCCTACTCCAAGAACAATGAACCATGGGCCGATTATTAATGGAATCCCATCTCTTGGTCCTAACTCCAAGAGGATTATAACCTGGGGACAATATGGAGGCTTAAAGAAAGGTATATGTGATGATGTAATATACATCACTGTTACTTTCAGAAGTGACCGTATATATGGCTTAGGAAAGCGCTCTCACAAAGTTGTCTGCCCAATAGACATAAAATCGTTTGCCGGCACAGATGCCGCTGACTATAACTGGGATCAAAAGGCCGCGAATCAATTAGAAAAAATAGCAAAAACCTTGGAACGCTTAGCCTCTGGCTTCCAAAGCTTGAAAGTTCAATTAACACAAGACAGCAAATCAACTGAAAAGTAGAGATATTCATATATTAATGGCTGGGGACAGTGCACAGAAAAGGGTGACAAAAAATAACACTACTGTATGCATTCAACTTTATAAAAAAGGGGGAAAAATATGTACAAAGATGACCCAAATATTCAAAAACCAGAAAATAAAGATGTAAGAATCTGGCGTTATATAGACTTATGGAAGTTTATGGATATGCTCACGACCTCTACGCTACATTTCACAAGGGTAGATAGCCTTGATGATCCAAATGAAGGTTCTTGGCAACCTTCTGGAGTCTATGAGGCATATAGGGACTATGGCGATCAATATATAAATAATTTGCAACATTGGGAGAAGGTTTTCCGTACGATAGGTGCCGTAAATTGTTGGCATGTAAATGATTCGGAGTCCCAAAAAATGTGGGAGCTATATGTTCCCAGTGGACATGGAGTAGTGATCCAGTCAACCTATGGATTATTACGAAATGAAATGCAAAAATATGATGAGAGAATTTGCACTATAGGAGTGATGCAGTATATTGAATATGAAAAAGAAAAATTTGAGAGCTGCACTCAGAATACATTCGGTAAATTCACTGATTTTTTTACTTATAAGGATCGAAACTTTAAGCATGAAAATGAGCTTCGAGCTCTTATAATGGCGATGGGAGATCGGAATAATCCAGCAAAACCAATTCCCAAAAAAGGTGTTAATCTCAAAGTGAGCCTAAGTGATCTTATAGAAAGAGTGTATCTTAGCCCTACTGCTCAAGAATGGAAATTAGGTTTGTTGAAAAAATTAGTTTCTGATTATAAAGTCGAAACAGAAGTCTCACCATCAAAACTTTGATAAAATCCTGGTAGAAAGGGCTGTATCCAGACTTTAACGTTATCTGCGATTTTTCCCCTTGTGAATTATGCGCGGAAAGCACGAAGCGTATCTCGTTAAATGTATCTCGTATTTCGCCCATTGAAATTTATGAATTCTGTATTCTGTCTTCTGAATGCAGCGTATCTCGTGAAGCGTATTTCGGTGTGTCAGTGCACAGGAGCATAAGGCGAATTTCACATCTTGAGATGAACCATCCCCATCCCTAACGGATGAGGCTGCCACCCATCTGTGCCAAACACACAAACCGCAGTAATTGAATACAATTGATATAAATCATTTTTTGACGTTCAAATATGGCATACGTAAAGCGCGTACGCGCTTTACGTATAAGCTTTTTCTTACAATTGATTATTGATGAATGATTCCTTCACTTCGTTCGAGGACAAGTTTCGTATCTGGCATTTCATCCTTCGCAGTAGCCCTGCTACGGAGAATGGACGAAAATCCAGCACTCTGTCTTCCGTATTCTGATCCTCTGTCTCCTGACCCCTGACCCCTAACCCTTCGGCTCCGCTCAGGGCAAGCTTTAATCTCCTTCTTTCACCAGCGCTTCGACTGCTAAATTCACGGCTGCCTGCAGTGCATCTAACGGTATATGCTCACCCGCCGTCTGGTCAAAAAGAATCGACGCCCGCGCATCAAATTCCTCATCGCTCCTCCAGATAATTACGGTTAAAGGTATTCGAGGCAGCACGTCTAATTGCACAGAAGCATCCCCAAACTCGCACTGCTTGGCGTCAAACTGCTCGGCAGCTTTATAAATATCCTGCGGAGAATCACCGAAGGCCTTTACCAACTTCTCCGTGGGTAGTTTATGCGGGCCTCGAAAGAAAAACTGTCCGCCCGGAAGTTCATCAGCTTGGACAAGCTTTCCCGCCAACGGCATATCTTTGGCATTTATCAAATATGCAAGAATGCAAAGCTGCTGAAGAAACTCCGCCTGCTGGGCAGATGGATCGGAACGCAGAGAATAAATCTTTCTCTCATGCGGATTTACTACATAATCGGCGTTCAGGAACCTAACGACATAGTCATCTGTATCTGGCCGATACAAACATTTTGCGCGTCTGGAAGTTTCTTGCCGATCCAGATTAGCCAATTGGTGCCAGAGACCTTTGTGAGCCATTACATCCTACACCTTCCCACTTTTCTGAAATTCTTCATAGTCGGCGAATGTATTTATATTGGTTAGCCACTCTGCATCATCAAGCTCGATATACTCTACTCTGCACCAAGCGAATACATCGCTTATTTTACGCCCTCCGGATAAGAGCACCTCATTTATCGCCGGCAGAGCACTCTTTCTGTATACCGCAAAGAGAGGCTCCACTCGTGGTTCGTGGTTCGTGGCTCGTCGTTCGTTCGGAACAACTATGCCCGCTTCATTAGCTTCGGTAAGCATTCTCCTAACGAAAGAAAGATTTATATATGGAATGTCACAGGCTACTACAAAATTAAATTCATTATCTGAAACCTTTAGAGCTGAAGCTATACCCATTAAAGGGCCCTGGTCTGGTATTTTATCCGGGATAACTTCAAAGCCAAGATAAGCGAATTTTTCCACATCATCGGCGCTAATGAATATCTGGTCGAACGAGCCGCGAAGCTGCTCACAGATACGCTCTATCATGGGCACATCGTTAATCCGCAACATGCTTTTATCGGTGCCCATCCTGCTGCTATGCCCCCCTGCCATGACTATAGCTGATGCCTGCTCCTGCAATAGCCATTTCCCATCGGCTAATTTTATCCGGTCAATGTTAAGATCAAAATTGCCGCCGTTGGAAACCACAATTCTATCGGCATATTTTTTAACGTCGTCTGCAGAACTCTTCCATATTTTCGAATTACAACCTCTTACTACAAGAAACAGTCCAGGCTCGACCACATGACGCAGCGAGTTCGATTCGCAAATCGAAATCGCATCAGGCCCAATTACGTCCATAAGAGCCTTTGCGGCTTCGTGCAGTTGTTCTTTTAGAACGCGAAGCCAAAAGACCCGGCTCGCACCGGCTGCGAGAAGTCTTGACGTATCTTTATGCGAATTGCTGTCGGTTTCTTGCGTGATGCAGAAGTTTCCTTCCAGTGACGAGCAGACTCCGCAACCCTGGCCACCGCGAGGGCACTTTCCATCTCTGGCCTGTATAGCCGTAACTTTTATGCCAACGATACCTCTGTTGGTGCCGAACTTCTTGATAAGAGCACAGGCCAATTCTGTCTTGCCGATGTTTGCGCCGGCTGAGCCGATCATTAACATGCCATCAAGTTTGATCATTTTGCTGTAGTCAAAACCTGCGGTAAAACCGCAGGCTAAATATTTAGCCCCACGTTTCACGTGGGGTTCTGGCTAACTCACAGGCGGAAAGCACCAGGTTTGGAACATTTGCATATAGACTTTGAACCTGCTGAACTAACTGCTGTCGAACAACAAGAAGTATTAAGGCTTCACTTGACCGGATCAATAAGTCAACATTCTTACGCCAGCCGTCGCCATTAAGTTCCAACGGCCCAAACTCATCGACGATAACAAGGTCTGCAGATCCTGCAACATTCAAACTCAAGGCAGCTCGTCCGAGTTCAAGCCCTTCAGAAAGAAAAACAAAAGGACCGGTCTGGCCGTCACTATCTCTTCGTCTTGCCAAAACAACTCGGGCATTTGTGCGCAGGTCACATACATCGAATCCAAACAAAACGCCGTCACGATACACCGAAGGTGCCAAAACTCCAGCTACATCAAATCCCTGCCCACGAGCAGTCTGCGCCAGCTTTGCAGTAGTGGTAGTTTTGCCCGAGTGCTTATTTCCAGTCCATATTATAAGCCTGGTTTGTATAGATATTTTTCCTCCAGACACAATACTCAGCCGTTCAAAAACCAACCTGCGAAGCCAAACACCCATAATCCGATGGTAGCAAGTGACACGCCGCCCGGCACTAATCGCCAGCGCAAATTAAAGGGCGCATCATAATTGGTCTTGAGTTTCTCTGCGATCCGAAACACCAATGGCACCAGGATAGCACAGGCAACGGCAGTAAGACTGCCGGATATTCCAATATGCCTTAGCACGGCGGCAGAACCACCACGCACCCAGTGTTCGTATTGAAAAACATAAGTAATCATGATGGCAAACAAAGCATAGTTGAGATATGCTGCAGCAATTGCTGAAATGGAGCGGTTCTTTATCGCAAAGACGTTGAAGATCAGATCAAAACAAATACCGATGAGCAGAATTCCCAGCAGGTGACAGGCAAAGAACGGGACATTTAAGAATTTATAAAGCATTGCACCAGCCGCGATGAGCGTCGCTGTGCCTTTGTGTGGCAAATATATTTTGGCGAAAGCCAATACGATAAATGCAATGATTGTTAATGGAACCGATGCAAAAGGGACATTAGCCCTATATAAAGCGTCACCCAAGACAGCCTCTGAAAGTCCCCACAATCCACTAAAAAACAATATTGCCAAAATGTATTTCTTCTTCATCTTTGCACTTCCTTAAAATCCAAATCATTTACCTGCCTTCCAGCCACTGACCTGAAAACTGGCTTAGATCACTTGCGTTAACAAGCCCATTTTGCGTCATATCGGTCCCGCTGCACCAATCAGTCTCCACGCATTGCTGCCCTGTCAACCAGTGACAAGCAAAAAGCCCGAAATCTACAAAATCAACGCCGCAGTCTCTATTAAGGTCAGCCGCTTGTTGGATTTGAAAATCTTCCTGTTTTGTTGTTAGAAGCTGGTAATAATCCCAGCCATCCGACAACTTTGTGTATTGTTCAAGAATCCCAATTACACTGCACAATCTCAGTCCAATCTCAATAATAGGATAGGGAGTGTTTGAGTCAGGATTATCAATATTCATATAGTCGGATGCCCAGCAGTAAAAATTAGGTTCATCAATTTTGTGAAGTGAGTAATTATCCCAGTGTGATCCGACATTCACATCACCTACGGAAGCGACTTTTATCCGAAGACACATCGCCTCATATTTTTCCGCGCTATGGTCAGTTACATGGCAGATTTCTTGAATCGGATCATATTTCACGGCGATCTCGTTTACATCGACTACCAATGGCTCAGGAAGCTCATGGCCCACACCTAATATTGTGTGTGAAGAATATTCATCGTAGAAAAGCGTTGTATTGCCACGAGTCTTGTCTAATTCTTCATAGACTTTAACATATTTTAGGCTGATCCAATCCCCCATGTTTACATCCTCAAAGACCATCGAATCGAATGGCCCCTTGACCAGAACACCACCCCAACCGTCATGGTAATTTGGGTCGTAAAGAATTAGCCTTTCACGACCGCGGCTCCATTTATGAATCACAATACCACCATCGCAATTCACTATCTGCCCGTCGTAGTAGCTGCTGCCGCCCGGATTCTCTGTGTACTGAAGTTCATAAATGGACAAATTTGGGATTTCTGCAAAAAGCTGGTCTATCGTTGCGAGTGACATAAAAATTATAAATACTGCTGTTATTCTCCTTCTCATTATTTGGTCTTTTCTCAACAAGAATAAGCTCTTCATCACGTGGTTACGGATAGGGATACCAGTTCGAATCACCACGCGGCGGCACTTCCAGTTCATCCGGCCATTCGGGTTTCCATACTGTTTCCACCCATTCCACATGATAATCACAATACAAGATAGAACCACCAAGTTCATCTTTTATCTTCGAGTGTCTGGCGCTAAACGCCTTGGGATAGCTGCCGCAGTAGCGTCCTGCCGACCGGTTCAGCTTCTTCCCTCCGTAACCTTTTTCCGGATCAAGAAGCTGGTCAAACAGAAGTATCACACGTGCAGGCCTATGAATCTTCGCCGTATTCAAAAATGACGGCATATTATTGCTCTGAGGTCTATCATAGGGTGGCCAGCAGTTCTCATCCAGCTCCAGGCAAGAATTCATCGCATAGGAAAAATAACCATTTCTCTCAGGATTATAATTATACAGATTTGAAAAACTAAAAGTTGCCGAAGGGCACTGAAATATAGTGTCTATTTTAGGCTTATGCCATAGCTTGTATTCACGCCAGGGTTTTTCTCCCATCAAAGGTGGCAGCATATCAACCCATCCAAATGAGTCCGCCCGGCTGGCGTCGCGGTCAAGCCCGTCGATGTGGGGATAAAAGCCGTCGTTCTCGGCGGCGTAGGTCCCAAAAGCAAGTCCCCACTGCCTCAAACGACTTTGACAGACGGTCTGCTGTGCCGCCGACCTCGCCCGGCCCAAGGCTGGCAATAATATGCCAATCAACAATCCTATCACAGAAACGACTACAAGCAGCTCAATAATACTAAAGCCAGTAGTAAGTTTGGCTCGAGCTGTCGCAGCTGGTCTTTTCCTCATTCCATGAGTCCCTTAATGTGTTTGTCGTAAGCTCTTTCCATGGCCTTTTCGATACCCACTCGGAATTTCCTGTAAGCTTTCGCCCAGCGCTTACCGGAGTCGGTTAAGACAGTCCGCCCTCCCAGCTTACCGCCGCGATGTTTTTCCACGAGCGAGACGCCCAACCCACGCTCAGCTTTTTTCAAATCGCCCCACGCTTTTCGATAACTGATGCCTAATAATTTACAAGCCGAACTCAAAGAGCCTTCCATCTCGATAGCCTGCAGCAGCCGCCACTTGCCATCACCAAAGACGCCTTGTTCTTTTTTACTGCTGAGCCAGAGCTTAAATCTGGGACTAATCTTTTTCATATCACCATCCGTTTGTCAGGGAAAGCAACCGAGCTGACATTTGCAAATCTTGATTTTTTGTTGATTACATGTCCGTCCGATCTCGATAACATCGATATTGAACTGCTTTGCCAGCTCAAATGCCTCGGCACAGGTCAACCTTTTTCTGCCATCCGATTCCTGAGCCTTTGTCAGAACGGCGTCAATCAAATCTCTACACCTGTCCATTAGGCTGTTAGCTCCGCAAGATTTTTAATCGTTATGCAAAATTCGACATATCGTTAATGCAAAAAAAACCGCTTTTAGGCAATTATGCCTTATCCAGGAATAAAGTCAGATTAGCTTTGCCCGGTCAGTATAATCACTCACACCGCAACCTCAACAGAATTTTCCACGATCGGCCCTGCATAAAAAAAATTTTTGCAACTTCTTCTTTACGTAAAACCAATTTTTGCGACAATACCATATCGGTTCTATAGAGGCTGTCTTGGAGAAAGTTTTATTGGAGTAATTGTGAAATGAAACGCTCATCACTGAACTTTATTATCGATTTGGTTAGCTTTATACTTTTGCTCGGCTTAGCTTGTACAGGTTTTATCATAAAGTTTATTTTACCTCCTGGAAGTGGGGGACATGGATTCCGTGGCGGCAGAGGTACTGGTGAGATTAAACTTTTATGGTCGATGACACGCCATCAGTGGGGCGATATCCACTTCTATTTGGCGATCGGCTTTATTGCTCTGATGGCGATGCACATCATCCTGCACTGGAACTGGATAAAGTGCTACCTTAGGTCACTTCGCCCAAGTCCGGAAGACATCGAAAAAATATAGGTTCTCGTTAGCTTTCGAAAATCGGCTGTAAATCTTGACTCATATCAAGGCAAAACACAGATAAGCTCAGAGCATAACGAAATTGAGTCCAAGAACAATAGGCAAAAAGTGTATTCTACCAATTTGGTATGCAGTCGATGTCCTCGGGATCGTTACATTGCAGCCAATCTTCTGCAAACATAGCAAAATCAATCAGATTGACATCATTTAACATATCAAGGTCAGCACCCTGACATCCGCTGAGCTCGCTACAGTCTTCAGCCAGCCAGCAGTCTGCTATGATTTCAAGGTCTTTGTAATCGACGTAGCAATCACCGCTGATGTCTGAGTAGAGGCTATAGCCTGCGGCCTGGACCTCGGCGCAGTTTTCAGGCAAAAAGGAGCCTGTTAGACTGATGGTGGTGATTGTCTGCGGGGGAAACATCATGGGTTGTGATTCATCGAAAGTGCCAATATATGCAGTATTCTCTGTCTCGCTGGTTCGGTATATCTCGGAGCTGTTCGGGTAAAAATCTCCCAATGAAAGTGCTAAATCGATACCAACGTCCGAGTCGTTGATAATTACAATCGACAGCTCAATACCATCGGGGCTCTTAAAGGCTGAGATGCGCAGGCTGCTCGAATCAGTCGAAGCTTCAACGCGATGCCAGCCGGGGTCGGTAAATGCAGAGTAATGCTTAAAGGCATAATAAATTGGATTAACTGTATAGCCGGGATTGGCCTGCCAGGGGAAGTCAAGTGAAACAAGACCTCCTACTCCCTCCCAGAACAAGGACCAATAGAAAAATGAGCAGACACCTTCGTGGACGAGACTGTTGTGCATATGACAGGCAAGGTCTAATGCCACACTAAACGGCCTCACGTCGCAGAGGCACGAATACTCGGTCTGGAACAAAGGCTTTCCGCCGTATCGTGCGCCAAAATTTTCCATTGCCGGGATGAAAGAATCGGGCTTGTCATAGTCACCATCGACATAAAGGTGATGTGCATAACCGTATGCGTGACTGGGAACTATCAGTGCATCGATGTATGCATGAGAGACACCACAGCCGCAGGCCTCGGCAGCGAGCAGTTTCGGTAATTCGGTCATTCTCGAACTCAATTCCTGATAGACCGTCTCAAAGGCCAGATTGTAACCGGCCCATTGCGTCGTTTCAGTTGGGGTGAACTTGCACGTGTCATGTTCGCCCAAAAAATCCGGCTCATTTTGTATATTGATGTAATCGGCTATTATGCCACGACTGGAATACTCAGCCAGACTATCCGCCCACCATTCTGCAAACTCATCGTACATGTAATTGCCGTGGGCATCTTTTTTAAGAGTTCCACCGACTGTGCTTCCATTGCTTTTGAGGGAAGCAGGAGGCGACCAAGAGGAAATCATAACTTTTATAGGATGACCTAACGAGGACTCCGCGCCCTGAACGATTTGACTAGACCGGCTTATGTAGCCGGTGTCGGTACCGTAAGTGTTTCGTACCCGGTAAATATCGAGGCCTAACTGTCCGAAAAGGATGTCGTAGATTTCATTTCTTTTGGGATGGGCTGTCAACCAGCCTTCATACCAGGCGCCTGAGGCGCCAAAACCTTCGAGTTGTTGATAAACGGTGTTGACATCCACGATGCCGGCAGCGTTAGGTTCAATTGTCTCAGGAACCAATTCCACGAGTTCCGCATCGTCAAGGTAGAAATTAATCCCCGGTGCCGGACCTTCGAAGTAAACGTCTATGTCCTCCAGCGTTCCGACCACATTTAAGGTAAATTCACCGGAGACCTGAGTCCACTGGCTATCAGATACGATTAATGAACCCACATTAATATAGCGAATTCCGCGCCCGTCCATTTGCATAAAGGTAACGGCGACCCGTGCGCTCGCGGCATTGTCGAGTTTGACCCAGGCGGAGATAGTATATGTCTTTCCGTGTTCCATTGTCCCGACGACAGAGTGAACAGGCCCCTGCCAGTTCTGCGTCCGGTTATATACCCATACGCTATAGTCGCCGGAACGTACCGGATCCTGTACGGCTCTCAGACTACAGCCCCATGTCTTCCATCCGGAAGTATTTCCGCGCTCGAAACCGGGATTTGTCAGCAGATTCTGACCGCTTGCTGCGCAAGTAGGATAAGTGACAAACATCAAGAAAATTATCTGCCATCTTACAACACTTCCGTAATGTCCCATCTTAATCACAGTTACCTCCTCAAACTCACGAAGCTCTAAGATTCTTATGCTTGAGTAAAAAACCCAACCCAATTCATGAAATACATGAAAAAGTTGTAAGCTACACAAGTATTATACACTATTTCTTTTTGGTTATGCCAGCTTTTTTCACAAGTCTTTATTTCATCGTGACTTGTCAGTAAAAGCTTCCGGTAAGAGGTTGAAAACAAATCCCCAACAATTGCGGACTTGATTACCCAAGAAACCGCTTTGGTTGCTCTTGCATGAGTGCGTTTTTAGTTCCAGATGGTACCGCTAAATTCGGTTCATGCCTTAATTGAACCCCAGCTTTACAGACTTTCAGGACGAGAACTCTAAGTGCTGGTAACAAAAGCATCGCTTAGTATGAGAACCGAGGTCTGTTCGCGTTACACAGTAGCGAAATCAAAGAAGGTTTTTCAAATACTCGATTACAATAGAGAGTTGCTCGAGTGTTAAGAACAACAGACACAGTAAAGCAATTATCCACATAGCGGGTTTGATGTCACGTGCTTTACCAGAGACCAGTTTTATGACCGTATATGAGACAAATCCAAATGCCAGTCCTGTGCTGATGCTGTAACTCAGCGCAATCATTACCATTATAATAAAGGCAGGAAACGCCTCCTCGATATTCGCAAAGTCAATCTTCTTGACTTCCTTCATCATAAACAGCCCGACCATAATAAGCGCAGGCGCCGTTGCATACTCAGGAACTATCCGAACAACCGGTATGAATAAAAGAGCCAACAAGAATAGGATGCCGGTAACAATCGATGTTAAACCTGAACGCCCCCCCTGCTCAATGCCTGCCGCCGATTCAGCATAAGAAGTAGTCGTTGAGGTTCCAAATAATGCTCCAACCATAGTCGCAATGGCATCAATGCCTAAAAGCCTGTCCAGGCCTTTGATCCTGTTATTCTTATCTACCATACCAGCTTGGTGGCAGCAGGCGACGAGTGTACCGATACTGTCGAACATATCTATGAACATCAGCGTGAAAATGCTGCCGAAAAAGCCCCATTTAAGGGCTCCAAGAATATCGAGCTTCAATGCGATAGGGCTGATACTTATATCGAATGAAACGAGCCGTTGTGGCAGTTCAATCTTTCCAAAAATGGCTGCAAGGATGGTGCTGACCAGAATACCGATGAGCAAGGCCCCTCTTATCTTCTTCGCCTCCAGATAAATCATCACGAGCAGGCCAACCAGCCCGATCAGAACCGTGGAAGTGATTGGCCCAGCGGAGACAATGGTAATCGCATCGGAGACAACAATACCTAAGTCCGCCAATCCCATGAATGTAATGAAAAGTCCAATCCCAACGGCGATAGCTGAAATAAGCGATGCTGGTATCGCCTCAACAATCCTCTTTCTCAATCCCAGCACAGTCAAAATTAGAAAGAACAATCCCGACAAGAACACAACACCTAAAGCTGTTGGCCAATCCATCTTGCCAGAGATAACAAGATAAGCGAAGAATGCATTGAGGCCCATGCCTGGTGCCATAGCTATTGGCGCGTTGGCCAAAAAGCCGGTTATAATCGTGGCAATAGCTGACACGATGCAGGTTACTGCGATAAGAGCGTCCTTATTCATCCCTGTTGGGCTCAAGATGTTTGGCTGTGAGAAGATTATATAGGCCATTGTGAGAAATGTTGTCGCCCCCGCTACAACCTCCACCCGCAGATTTGTGCCCTTGTCCTTGAGCGCAAAGTACCTATCTATCATATTCGCCCCTCTTTATTTTCTGCCACCGTGCGTAACAATGCGAGCGAGAGGAGTCGAACCTCCACGTCCCTAAGGACACAAGGACCTAAACCTTGCGCGTCTGCCAATTCCGCCACGCTCGCATCTCGTGTATCGTATTTCGTGAAGCGTATCTCGTGTCACTCCCCACCTTCTGTCTCCCGATTCCTGACACCTGATTCCTGACCCCTGCCTTATCACTACTGACTTCTGCTTTCTGACTTCTGCTCTTTAGATATTTGCTCTATACGCTTCTCAGCCTTTTGCAGGATGCTTCGGCAGTGCTTTATCAGGGCCATTCCTTTTTCATATTCAGCTAAGCTGTCCTGCAAGGGGATTTCACCCTGCTCGATTCTTTCCACAATGCTGGTCAATCCCTTAATTGCCTGCTCGAAGTTCAGTTTACTTATATTGTTATTTTGTTTTGCGCTCATATCTCAAATTTCCATAATTTGTCATTTGCTGTAATTATATACCGAAGTTCGTGAATTACAAACCCTGATGATATTTTTCCGGACGGAGAGTGAATTGGGTTTGATTGGGTTTGTTTTTATTATTATGGTCAACAGGTTTTTATCCGTAATTCATTGTGAGACAATAGCTTACTTTTATTTGGTCTTTTTGTAAATTGGGTTTGTTTTGCATAAATAGTACGTCGCTCATCGCTCGTGACTCGATATTGTTTATTAGTGATTGGTGATTGGTTATTAGTAAATAGTTCAATAACCATTGGTTAAACCTTAATATGAAAGAACATACTTTTAAATTTTGACTTGGACGGCTTGTCCTGTGACTTGCGGGTCTCCGCTATCGTGCGCTATCTGAACACATTAAATATTATATCATAAAAGGCCTATTTTTAAAGCAAAAAAAATTTTCGTGACTCGTGATCCGTGACTCGGATAAGAGAAAATTAGCCACTCATCTCGGCGTAGGCACGAGCCGTAGCCGGACAGAGAACACAGAGAAATAACAGATTCTTGATATCATTGCGAGGCCTTTAGGCCGTGGCCCATAGGGGATGCCTTACGGTACAATCTCAATTTACCATTTAACCAATCGTTCAAGCGACGAATTTGGCTTGACTTTGGCGAGAAATAAAAATGGGAAGGTATAAGCTCTACATTGAAAAAAACTTTATGCTTAAAGCAACTGGTTATTTGCAGTAAGTATGGTTAAACCAGATCCCTTGAAATCTTTGTCATCTGTGACCAGAGTCAACCCCCTATCTTTGCAGAGCGTAGAAAACACCTCATCGTTAAAATCTGAATCCCCTTTTGCAAATTCCGTAAGTAGTGTTTCAATGTCTATGTTTGCAAAATTGGAATCACAACGTTGGCATTGTTTAATAATGCGTTTTGCATTAACTGCAATATCTTCGGCAATTTTGGCAAAGGCTGAACTTTTTCTAAAATCTTTGAAGTTGTCATTTCTTGAAGCCGACTGCTTGTGCTCCCATCGTGCATAAGTATTAATGAATTCAGATATAATAAGGACATCTATATATACGGCACATCCGTTACTTTGGATGTCGCGTATGGCTCTTGAATAAATTGATGCTCGTTTCCGTTTATGAGCCATTGGCCCATAAACTGATAACCAGATATTTGCATCTAAGAAAAATTTGTCGTCCTTCGAAAAGGAATATGACCCTATGTCTTTGATATTACTCATTATCATGTCCTAGTATTTCGTCAGTTGCAGAATGAAATCGCTCAGGATCTTTAAAGTACTCCTTGGCGCGTTCAACAGAACGTTTGAGAGTTTCTAAGTCCTGGGAACTTGCGTCGACAACGAATAGTCTTTTCTTCAACTCGTCATCCTTGAATTTATCATATAATTGTCCAATAGCAGCATTAAGAAAAAGCGAAGTTAGATCCTCTATTCCCTTAAAAGATATTTCAATGTTCTTGCCTTCCTGCAAAGCCTTAAAAATCGCATCGTACACTTTTTGCCCATCTTCTGCGGCGACGCAAATGTTATTCCCAATGGTTGAGACGATATTAATTTTTTCCATAGTACTCACTGTTTTTTCCTTTCTTTTGCTTTAGAAAACATCTGACGAGTCAATCTCTGAGCTAAGACAATAAGAAGTTTTATCTGACGTGTCAATATCAATAGTTACCACTGTTCCTGGAAATGGTCTAAAGAGGGTACGGGTTGAGACTTTTCCTTTCGATAATTCCCAATATCCTGCGCTTGACACAATAATTAATCGTCCTTGGTTAAGTTTAATGAATTCCCGGATCAATTGAAGTCCAAGGCCACCAGATCTACCTCGTCGGGTAGTCTTACCGCTAATTGCCCAGATAATAGCACGTTCTGCCGGCAACTTCCTCTGCAAGTTTTTATAGATGTTTCCGTCAATTCCAATTCCTAAATCCGTAATGGTGAAAAGCAAACGCTTCTGTTTTGGGAAAAACTGGCCACAAGTAAAGATACCATATTGAGTATATGAATGCTCAATGGCATTCGAAAAAATTTCAAATAAACTCTCGCGAAATCTTTTAAGCAATGGAAGGCTCATATCTGGGAGCCCTAAGCTCCCCGACCTGAAATATTTAATGACATATTGTTTAAAATCTTCATATACTTTGCCAACCGTTTCAAATCGCCGGTACTCAATGGTGGTTCCATAACTATCCTGTTTTTCCGATTCCCCAAATTGCGAAAGAAAATGATTCTTCCTCAAGATACTTCTTACCATTGAAGAAATATTAGTAAAGCAGACCGTTATATTCTCTGTTTTTTTCCTGTAAAGAATAGCCCCAAGCGGAGCACACATATTAGCATCAATCCAATTTGATATATTTATTTCGTAGTCCTCAGGAACAATTTGATTACCCAACTCGAGGATTTTTTGAAAACCATTAAACCCAGTTTTAATTTGTCCAAGAGCTATAGTCATTTTCTTTTAATCCAATATTTAGTCGGTAGAAATTAGCTTTGTTACAAATCCTTACTGGAGTTTTATCACGCTTTTGCCTATATAAACGAATTTATTTTTTGCTTGCAAATCTTCTTAGTCAATTTCTGTAATATTTTCACTCTTTCGGCTAAGTATTCAATTTCGATTTTTCTCGCCGATGTTTACCTCAAAGTAATGAATTGAATTTTACTTCCTCGTTACCTTACTTTCAATCAAATTTTCTCCCGAAAGTTCGGTAACCAACAAGTCTCCGAGCTGGATATCGTCAGAACTTCTTAGGACAAGGCCAGTCTCTTTGCAGGTTGTGATACTATAACCCCTGTGAAGGACTGATTTGGGATTAAGCCCTCTAAGGCGATTGGCCTGGGCAGTAAGCTGCATTCTTCGGACGCTTACTACTGCTACGATTGCAGCGATGGCCCGGCTGCGCAGATCGTTTACCTCGACGGTTCTTCTGCCCAGCAATCTGTGCGGTTCTATCCGCACTATCTGTCGGTAAGCATAGTGCAGTTTCTCACGTGCATCGGTCAGTATTGCTTTCAATACCTCAGCCAGACCCGAAGTTAACTCATCAAGCTGCTGCTCTCTATTGTGAACCGGCAGAAGCGGGGTTCGAAAAACTGAACTTGCCAGAATTGTCTCCAAGCCCTTCCGAGCCAGCTCCAATCTGCTTTTTATATCATTCCGCAGTATGCGTTCTCTGCTCGCTAAATCTGTTAAAACATCCCGCATATCGGGTACTGCCACAACACCTGCCTTGGTAGGGGTTGAGGCACGAGCATCTGCAACAAAGTCTGCAACTGTAACATCAACCTCGTGACCAACCGCGCTTATGATAGGTATCTTTGAACCGAAGATCGCTCTTGCAAGTACTTCCTCGTTAAAGGCCCATAGATCTTCCAGCGAACCACCACCACGGCCGACAATTAGAAGGTCGAGCTTTAACTGCCTGTTGCGCCTATTTATATCTTTGATGGCTGCTGCGATTTCGTCGGCTGCTCCCGGACCCTGCACAGGCACGGGGTAGAGATAAAGTCGCACGCACGGCCAGCGGTTGTGGATGCTGTCGATTATATCGTGCACCGCTGCGCCCGATTCGCTGGTTAGTATTCCAATGCGTTCAGGAAATTTGGGAATCGGCTTTTTGTGCGCTTCGTCGAACAAGCCTTCGGAGCGGAGCTTCTTGACCATCTGCTCAAAGGCAAGTTGCAATGCACCCACACCTGCGGGGATAAGCTCATCGACAATGAACTGATATCTTCCATGCGGAACAAAAACATCGATAAAACCTATCGCTAATACCTCAAGCCCATTTTCCGGCTCGAACTTAAGTTTTATAGAATTACCTCTCCACATAGCACAGGGCAATGTCGAGTTTTCGTCCCTCAGTGAGAAGTAACAATGTCCCTTGTCGGACAGTTTCCAATTAGCTATCTCACCCTTTACGGTGAGTCGACCCGGAAGATTATCTTCTAAAATCCCTTTTATCAGCGAGTTAACCTGGCTGACTGTGTATATCTCTTTCGTCTTTTGCATCTGGCCTGCAACTCAAAAAAACACTCAAATTATTACCACTGATTATATAATCCTACTATCGCAGCATCAATTTGCAATTCTCACCTCAGAAAGGATAAAAAACACTATTTTTTCATATTCTGACAAGAATTTCCTTGTCTCTAAACATTATTAACCATATTATATGTTTCGTAGCACGAATTTTGAATTTTTATGCGCAAACCTCGTTAATTTATTTTTGGAGGATCGAGTTATGAAAGGTTCAAATATCACGAAATTGCTATTTTACTTTATTCCGTTGATGCTGGTCTTAAGCAGCTTTGCTCAGGGCGATACTCACAGAGACATTCAGGCCATTGATACAGATGGCTATGGTGTCCACCCTGATTTGTTCACTTACGACAAAGTTACGGTCGAGGGCATAATCCTTAATCGGCCGGACTTTATGTTAGATGCCACACCTCACGAAGACGCTCCCTTTGGGGCCGGTGCCATGTGGCAAATCTATATCCAAGGTGAAGGCAACGACCATGCAGGTACTGCTGTCTGGATGGGTCAATGTTATGACAATGTCTGGGGCAGTGGCACATATACCAACGAGGAATGGCTCAATGATATTTATCGGGTAAGCCATGACCCAGCCACCGACTACGAATTTGCGCCGGGAGACAGAGTAAGAGTTACTGGCTTGCTCAAGTTCTACGGCGGAAAAACCAACATCAATGAACGCCATAATACCGATCCGGCGAATGACCTGACTATCGAATTAATAGAGGCGGGCGTCGGTCTGCCACAACCGGAGGTTATTACACTCGACGACGTAAAAGACAACGAAAATAACTTTATTTTTGATCCCAACCGAGAGTTTGGTTGCGAATACTATCAGGGTCGTTTGGTCAAAATCAACAATGTCAGTTTCGTGGATGCGAATTCCTGGGGGCCTAATGCGACTTTGATAATAACTGATGGGCGAAAGACGTTTCCTATACAGTTAGGCCGTGGATGGGGTATTCGGCCGGATTCAAATAATCTAAGCGAGACCTTTGATGTGGTCGGCATCTTCGACCAGGAAGGCGGCCTTAAAAACAACTATCGTGTATGGGTGTTAAACTATGATGGCAATGGCAGGGTTTTGACTGACCGAGCTTACGCCAGGTACAATCTGCCTGGAGATATTAATAGAGATGGCAAGGTCGATATGCTCGACTTAGCCTGGCTTGCTGATAGTTGGCTTCGGTGTATTCCTGGCACCGGTGCCTGCGAGTAAATCAGGCAATGATAAGTATTCTTTTGCAGAGACGCCTGTATACTTAGGATTTTATGAGCGATCTGTTATGAAGCAAGCCTTCACATTAATTGAGTTGCTCGTTGTTGTCGCTATCATTTCACTGCTGACGGCGATACTGATGCCGGCTCTGTCCCGAGCTCGAAGTCAGGCAAAGATTATGGCCGTAAATAGCGAGCTTTATTGTATTGGCATAGCTCTTGAATCCTATTGTATGGACAATGATTACAAGTACCCGCCTACTCGAGCCGATTGTAATCCATGGGCCCGCGAACACGCATACGCCCTACCGCAGGAGTTGGTTGACCAGAGTTATCTCCCAAAAGGCGAGATTGGCAAGGTGCGTTTTGCCGAAATTGAGGACAAGTTTAACAAAGGCTGCACCTACAAATACATAGCGGTTGGCCCGAAGTACGATTATCTCGGTGCACCTTTTGGCAATCAGCATTTATACATACCCGATGGCTTTCCCGACCGCGAAAACCAGGATTTGGTCAAATATACCGATTTTAGAAAATCGCCGGTGACGTGGGTACTTTTTAGCTTGGGCCCACGATATGATAAAGAAAATCTCGATAGAGCGGATTTTCCGCTTAAAGAAGGCTTCCCTGTGTCGAGGCAGTTTTGGTATTCACCTAAAATCGGCAAAGGAATACTTACTCGGATGCGGTTGAAAGGCAGCCAGCATATCGGATCATTTATGGATAATTAGTGGATGATTAAGTCAGGCACAAAATACATTGCGGCGATAATGATAGTTTTTGGGCTTAGTTGCGCAAACAAAACCGCCGAAAACGGTAAATTTGAGATTGCCGTTACCAACTCTTACCTGCAATGTGCTGTCGAGGACCTTTGCAGCAGTGAATTGAAAGTTCTGTGCCTAGCTCCGCCAGGTGTCTGTCCGGGGCACTTTGATATGTCACCCGGCCAGCTTAAGCAGCTTCGAAATTGCCGGATATTACTGCTTTTCGATTTTCAAAAGAATGTTGAGCGGTCTCTATCACGACTCAAAGAGAACGGTTTGAAAGTACAATTAGTCAAGACTCAACCGGGTTTGTGCATACCGGATACCTATCTGAGTACGTGCCAGGATGTTTGCAGGATTGTTTCATCAGAATATCCGGATAAGACAGATCAATACCAAGAATCGCTAAAGCTAATAAGAAACCGTTTGGATAAATTGGCGCAGGAGCTTCGAGAGGACATTAGGCAGTCCGGCAGCAAGTCAGCCAAGGTGCTTGCGTCCAACCATCAAGCAGATTTTGTTAAATGGCTGGGGCTCGACGCTATAGCTACCTTTGTAGGTAGTGACATTGAGACGGCATCTAACCTCAACCAATGTCTTGAAAAAGCTGCTGGTCAAGACGTGAAGTTTGTCATAGCCAACAGACAGGAGGGAGCCGGACTTGCAGAAGCTCTGGCGAAGCGTTTACAGGCAAAGGCGGTTGTCTTCAGTAACTTTCCAGAAAAGGCTCTGGACGGAGCCGGATTTGATGGACTATTGCGGGAGAACGTTCGAGCTTTAATCGAGGCAGCCGAACAATGAAGGGGGCGGACTTGAACCTTTGCGGTGTTGAGGTGATACGTTCCGCCAGAAGTATTCTTAGCGTTGATAACCTCCACATCGCTCCGGGCAGTTTTGTCGGAATAATTGGTGCAAATGGCGCAGGCAAAACGACTTTGCTGAAGGTTTGCTGCGGCCTTATCAAGCCGAATCGGGGCACAGTCACATTCGACAAAAGGGACATAGCGAGACTTAGCGGCTGGAGTAAAGCGAATCTTCGGAAACGGATCGGCTACATCCCACAAGCGACTGAATATAATTCTGATCTGCCTTTTACTGCGCGTGAAATCGTTGCTATGGGCCGAACAAGTGTTAAGCCTCTATTGGTTCCTTTGACAAGAGGCGATTACGAGATCGTCGATGAGTGGATGGACCGTTTCGGTCTTAGCGACTACCGGAACCGTACATTTAGAAGCCTTTCGGGAGGAGAACAGCAAAAGATTCTGATAGCCAGAGCAATGGTGCAGGGGCCGGAACTGTTGATGCTCGACGAGCCTTGCTCGAACCTTGACTTCAAATGGAAGTACCAGATCACCGAGATCATTGACCAGTTGCATCAACAGACAAATGTAACAGTTCTTATGGTTTCTCACGATACCAGCTTGCTGCCTTCGCGATGCGGGAGAATTATCCTTTTGCACTATGGAAAGATTGTAGCTGAAGGCAATGTCGGCAAGGTTCTGTCATCAGGCGAATTTGAGAGTGTTTACGGCTGCCGTGTCGTGACCACCGAAATTGGGGGAAGAAAGTATGCTATTGTTGAAAATAGTGGACGGCAAGTGAGTTTGTGACAGAACAGTAACATAGTTGCTATGGATCCATTTTTCCATTTAGTTGTTTTAGCGGCTACGCTGGCAGGCGCTAGTTGTGGTTTGCTTGGGGTATATGTTGTAGGCTTGCGGTTGCCATTTATCGGTATCTGCATCTCACACGCTGCTATGGCGGGCACGATTTTTTCTTTTGTTCTGGGCCTGAATCCGGTGTGGGGGCCAGTAGCATTTTCCGCGATCGCCTCAGTTGGTTTGGCGGCACTTCGACCTGATAGGTTAAGGCTCGATCCGGGGGTGATTCTGGCGATACTTTTTTCAGTTATGCTTGGTCTTACATTTATTGGCTTCGGGCTTATGCAAGGCAGCCGGTCGGAGGTTCTGGGCTTACTCTGGGGCAGCATACTCTTTGTCAAGAAACAGAATGTTGTCATTATTACGTTAGTTGCTATCATTCTTGCAATATTTGCGCTCGTCTTTAGTAAGGAAATGAAAGTGCTGTTGTTTAGCCGGCCTATTGCGGCGGCAACCGGCGTTCATGAAACCTTTGTTTACTGTATGTTCTTAGCTCTGTGTGGGACGACTTTGGCGGTGAATTTACCACTTGTTGGGGGCTTAATGATTTTTAGCCTGATTACCTGCCCAGCCGCCGCGGCATATCAACTGTGTCGAGGTTACCGAGCAGTCGTAACTGTCTCGCCGATTCTGGGGGCACTAAGCGCTCTGGGTGGTTTTTTGGCATCATACTTCTTGAACTTGCCGACCGGTGCGTGTATCGTCATTGCTGCCGCGGCAATTTTTGGCGTTGCTGCTGCCTATAGAGCTTTCTGGGGCAGAATCGATTGAGCAAGACTCTGGGCTTAGCAGCTTTAGCACGTGCACCGGATGGAGCGGCTTGCTATCAATTCTCTGTTGGCATAGCCCAAAATTACTTGCTACTTTATGAAGTGGCACTTAAAATGGGAACTTCTACTTTGAAGAATAAGGGGATGAATAATGTTGGCGAGATTAAATAGCGTCACACTTGAAGGCATAGAGGGTATAATTTGTGAGGTAGAAGTAGATGTCGCTCGCGGAGGATTTGAAAAATCCGTTATCGTTGGGCTGCCCGATGCCGCTGTAAAGGAAAGCATAGAAAGAGTCAAAAGCGCAATTATCAATAGCGGCTACGCCCATCCCAAAACTCAGTCATTGATAAACCTAGCCCCTGCAGATGTAAAGAAGGCTGGACCTGCGTTTGATCTACCCATAGCTCTCGGCATGCTCGTCGGACAGGGTATCCTAACCAGTTCTTCTGTTAGGGATTTCGTTATTGTAGGTGAGCTGGCTCTGGACGGCAGAGTAAGACCAATCAATGGCGTCCTAAGTATGGCGATAACCGCAGCGGCGAATGGTTTTAATCGCTTGATTGTACCTTTGGAAAACGCCAGAGAGGCGGCTGTTGTCCAGGACATAGATGTCTTTGGTGTTGGCTCGCTCACTCAGGCGGTTGGGCTTTGCTCCGGCCAGTTGCCGCTTGAGACAACTACAGTGGACGTAGAAGAAATTTTCAATGTTGCGTCAAATTACGAGGTTGATTTTGCAGATGTTAAGGGTCAAAAAAGTGTCAAGCGGGCCCTTACCATTGCCGCAGCAGGGGGACACAACATCATGATGATAGGTCCACCGGGTGCTGGAAAAACAATGCTCGCTCAGAGATTGGCTACCATTCTGCCGCCCCTGAGTCTGGAAGAATCGCTCGAGACCACGCGAGTATATTCAGCTGTGGGCCTGTTGGATAAAGACAAAGCACTGTTGGCTGTCCGGCCAGTTCGGATGCCGCATCATTCGGCCAGTGGCGCAGCTCTGATTGGTGGTGGTACAACACCACGCCCGGGAGAACTGTCGTTGGCACATTTTGGAATACTGTTTCTCGATGAATTTGTCGAATTTCCACGGCATGTTCTCGAAATGATTCGTCAGCCATTGGAGGACGGCTTTGTGATTGTCTCGAGGGCCAAGAAAACAATTAAGTTTCCAGCCCAATTCATGTTTGTCGGAGCTATGAATCCCTGTCCATGCGGTTATTTAGGCAGTGATGTAAGAAGGTGCAAGTGTACACCCGGACAGATCGCAAGATATCTGTCAAAGGTTTCTGGACCATTGGTAGACAGAATCGACATACACATCGACGTCCCACCGATAGGTTTCAGCAAGCTGCGATCAGGACTGAGTCAGCTTGACTCTGTAACAATTAGACAGGAGGTTGTCAGAACAAGACAGATCCAGGCAGAGCGTTTTGGCAATGGTAAAATCATGACAAATGCCAGAATGAGCCATAAACAAGTGGAGCAGTTCTGCAAACTCGACCATCCCAGCGAACAGATACTCAAGCAGGCAATGATCGAGTTAGGTTTGAGTGCCAGGGCGCACGATAAGGTCTGCAAACTCTCCCGTACTATAGCCGACCTGGCGGGCGAGGAAAACATCCAGTCCGAGCACCTCGCAGAAGCAATAAGCTACCGAAAATTGGATAGAAAATTTTGACTCTGCCATCACGCTTAATTCTCCACAGAACTGTAGTATGTCGAATAGTCAGCCAGTATTACAGCCAATTCATTACATAAAGGCCACGCTTGGAATCAGGTAGCAAGAAAAATTTTTGTTGTTTTTGCCTCGTCCCGATGGGAAACAAACCCCAATTCAAGGTCAATCACCTCCTAAACTTGTATTTTATAGGACGAGCAAAACGTTGTCTGATTTTTTTATTTAATCCAGACAATACTTGTGCCGATAAAACTATTGAAAGATCAGACTATGTAGAGATGAGAAAGGAGAGTTAAGATGGGGATTCAAAATTGGTCTGAAGACATCATTCTTGTTGAGCTACCTCAAGAACCAGAGATGGGCGATGAGCTCAAAACGGTAATTGAGATCGTACGTGATAGAGGTGACTGTGACGTTGTAACTGATTTCTCCTGCGTTGATATTGTGACCTCGTCAAGCCTATCAAAGCTGTTGAAACTGCGAAAACTCCTGGGTGACTGTGGGCATCGGCTTGTTTTCTGCAGCGTTGCTGCCGCGACGAAAGGTATTTTTACGGTGACGGGGCTTGATGGCATTTTTGAAGTTGCTGACGACAAATTTGTTGCTTTGGCCAGTCTGCAAATGGTCGGTTAACAAACAGCAAAATCGTAAACTTTCGACGAGTTTGATTAACGTAATTTTTGGTTGCTCTGTCTTTTTGCGATGCAATGTCCCAAGTCCTTGTTGAGCTGACTACGAAGATCACTGACATTAGCGATATTCGTAATCCGCTCGCAAGGGGGAGGTAAGAAGCACCTTTACAGTATGCTGCAAGATCGGAATTTCACGCTTAGGATGTAGCCGAATGAATAAAAAATCTCTCAAGCAAATTGAACAGATAATAGGCTATGAGTTTTCTAATAGTGGGCTCTTATCAAAAGCATTTACTCACTCTTCTACGGTCAATGACCGTCTATTGAGCAACGAGAGACTGGAGTTTCTGGGCGATGCAATTTTGTCTACAGTCATTTGCCAGACTCTTTTCGAGCAGTTTAAGGATTGCCTGGAAGGTGATTTAACAAAAATGAAGAGCATGCTGGTCTCTCGCGGAACCTGTGCTCGAGTTTCCAGGCGCCTTGGCCTACAGAAATTCCTGAAGGTTGGTAAAGGAATGGAGTCAAACCGTACTCTGCCAATTTCACTTGTGGCGGGTCTGTTAGAGGCCGTTATAGGCGCAGTCTATATCGAGGGCGGATTTGATGAAGCACGAGCTTTCATATTGCGGAGTTTTCGTCCCTTAATCGACCAGATCGACGTAGAGCAAGCTCATGGTAACTATAAATCTTTACTGCAGCAATATTCTCAAGAGCAGTTCAACGCCACACCGGTTTATATGCTGCTCGATGAGAAAGGCCCTGATCATAATAAATGTTTTGAAATTGAGGTGGTTATAGCAGAACGTCACTTCTCAGGTGCCTGGGGCGCAAATAAAAAAGAAGCTGAGCAAAAAGCCGCATTTAACGCCCTCGTCGAATTAGGTGTACTTGAGGGGTCCTCACCAGATAAAGGTGATTAAGACGCCAGTTAAGCTAAAACTCTTCACAATTATTCAGTAATCAGCCACGCTAAAGCATACAGAATACACGCGGTAACGGTTATGAACACAACAATTGAGCCGAACAGAATTGTTGCTTCTTTGATAAAAGCTCGCAGAGCGACTTTCCTGGCCTTCGTAGCTTTATAGACCACAGCTATCGCAGCAGCCAAAGGCAACAGCCATAACATAGACTGCGGATTCATCCCGATCTTCTCAGGCGTGGTGAACGTACCTAAAATCTCAGCAATAACTGCCCACATTTCAATTTTTACTTTTTTTAGTCACTCTCAAATGGGCCATATAAACAGCGTTTACGATACACAAAAGATTAAGCAAACCGGCGATACTCGTATATATCTGCCCAATCTCATTCGGCCTGCTGTAGACGGGATAAGCTCCTGTCACGGTAAACCGCCCCAGAAGTGCTACCATCGGCGAATTCATAATCTGTGCAGCATACCACGGCTTGGCTCCAACAGGGTCAATCACACCAATCGAGCCGATGTACAAACCCATAAAAAAAGTCAGCGCAATAGTGACAAGAATGATTACTGCACGCCTATTTTCGCGTAACACAAAATGTCCTCCGCCCGGGATAAGCCAAGCCGCCAATCCCACGATCAGAAGAAACGCTGTACTGTTTTCCCTCGACTGCTGTGCTGTCACGATTCCTCTTCCCGTTCATTGGGCACGCTAACTCGCCCTTGGTCCTTGGATTGTTCAACCTGCCGAAACTTCATGCGTTTGAGTATGTTTTCAGGATTGAAATACACTGCTGCCAGGCTCTGAGACTGAATATGGTCTTCAGTGGATAATCGCGTCGCCTTGATCTTTTCGTACTCTTGCTGGTCAAGGCGCTGTATTGAAATACTTCTAATAATATAATAACTCATATTGGGCTTGAACTCGACTATTAAAGGAACCTCGTCAGCACTATCGCTTTCATTCGGTACAAGCGAATAAAGCAAGTCAACGAATTGTTTTCTTGCCTCGGCTTCTCTACGCAACAGCGATGAAACAGGATTACCTGAATTGTGCAATGCCATCATACCCAATCGACCATTTGGGATTCTCTGCATACCTATCAAACTCTCCAATTTGAAAACATTCGGGTCGTTCGAGTCTTGTCCAGCTTGTCCATAGAGTCCGTTAAACTCATCAAGTGCGCTTTCCCATTCCTTGTCTACAGCTAGTTTGACAAACTCCTCCGCTTTGAGCTTGGTAGTTTCCAATGCAGCAAGCTTCTTCAGGTCTTCAATCACTCTCTCTTTGACAGAAAAGATATTTTCGCTTTCCGCAAGAGGATTCTGATCAAGTTCAAGAGTCTTCGTGCTGAAAACCTGATCAATATTTTCCGGCTCACCGGCTTTTTGAGCCTTGATTACCCGAACAAGAGCAATAATCTTGCCTGATATATCTTTAGCCATTCGGCCGAAGGGATCCTTGACGGGCCCGATATTTTCATAGAGCTTGGGTTCTCGTACGCCAGATAGTACCATATCGACAGCCTGCAATTGTTCGATTGAAAAAACAAGCTGACTCAATCGCACAGGATTATACCCAGGGGACATCAGGCACAAAGTGCCAAGATATTTGTCAGCGTGCATATCTGCTGCACTAAGTAAACCTGTCTGCCCTGTGTATATCTTAACTTTGTACTTATCGGCTAATTGCTCAGCGATGTCATGATAGTTGCCAAGCAAATCCTTCATCTGATCAGGACTGAGAACTTCCCGATCCACTTCTATACCTTCAAGAGGAGCTTCGACAAGTAGTTTGGCCTCGTTAAGTATTTGCTCAGCCTTCGAATTAATCTTGTCCCGCAGAAGCTGTCTCGAAATCATGTCTGTAACCTCCGCGTAGCCCCTGACTTGCTCAATTAGTGGTGAGTTGGGATCATTGGGATCGGACGGTACCGCAGTCGTGAACAATCGATCTCTATTTCTCTGATAATACTCTTCCACTTCCTCTTGCGTAGGATCAGTGATTAGTTGCGAAATATCATCGAGCTTAACAGCAATGTATTCCAGTTGAGCTCTGTCTGACAGTTTGTAACCAAAGCCGTATAGATTTTCGTAGCTCACTTCGCCGGCAAAAAATCTCTTGTATTTGTTGAAGTGCTCAAGAATCTTTTCCTCCACCGGCGGTTTCTGCATATCCGCAAACACAGCCGAGTCGAATCTAACAAATTCAATATCGATTGTCTCATTCTCCCAACTAATCATGTGCCTTATCTGGGATTCCGTAACATCCTCCGTCAAACAGATTATCTGTGCATACTGCCAAACGGCCATCAACTTACCAAATGTCGATAGTATCTGTTGCTCAGAGACTCCCAGCCGATTCATCATAAAAGCCATCATCTGCGAGTAAGTCTGGCCCTGGAACAGTTGCGGTACTGCTTGCCCGAGTAATTGGCCAACTTCTTCATTAGATACCCTGACTCCTGCAGTTTGTGCCTCCTTGTTCAATAGCAACCAATAGAAACTTCGCGGTATAGTATGTATGTAGATGTCGCTGATCTGCCTGTCACGGATTCGGTATCTGTTTACTCGTATCGCCTGTTTTATCTGAGCGGTCAACGCTGGTGAGCCTATTCTCTCCGAAAACAACAACTCACCCAAGAAAACACCATGTAGGTCCAAGGATCTGAGCATATCAGGACATCGGAGCATATTCAAAATTTCAAGTTCACGCCGAGCTTTGAGCATATCACGGTTCGTTATTTTTTCGCCGTCTCCAAAATAGGCGATTGTCTTACCTAATCCCCTGCCTGACTGAAGTAGATACGTTAGTGCTGAACCACCTATGAAGCCAAAAAGTATAACGATAACGACAACCGCCATTATTTTCGTATTGTTCTTCCTAAGCCACTTGACCAAGTTCATAATATTTGCTCCAAATACAACCGGTTGTAACCGGTCCTGTTTACGTAGTTCCAAGAGTTGAAAGTATATGCATGTGCACGAGCTTTGCAAGAAAAATAGCGTCCAGATGAAAAGGCCTAAACAGAGTTAATTAGTTTGAAGCTCACAGCCTACATCTTTATGATATGAGCCAAAGAAATGAATGAACAAAAAACATATCCAAAATCTACAAGTGCATTCGCTCGGGCAGGTAATTTTATACCGGGCGGTGTAAACTCCCCGGTAAGGGCCTTCGGAGGGGTAGATATGGATCCACTTTTCATCGAGCGTGCAGCCGGTTCAAAGCTCTACGATATCGATGGCAACGAATACATTGACTACGTAGGTTCCTGGGGACCGATGATACTGGGACATGCTCATCCGAAGGTTATAGAAGCTATTCAGACTGCTGCGCAGAAAGGAACCTCTTTCGGCGCACCAACCTTGGCTGAGACCACACTGGCTGAAAAAATAGTTACCGCTTTCGATTCTATTGAAAAAGTCCGGCTGGTTAACAGTGGTACCGAGGCGGTAATGACCGCTATCAGACTGGCTCGTGCGTATGCCAAAAAGGATTTAATAATAAAAATGGCTGGCTGCTACCACGGCCATAGCAATTCACTTCTTGTTGCTGCTGGTTCTGGACTTGCCGAGGGAGGAACCGCCTCAAGTGCTGGCGTGCCTGATGCGTTAGCGAAGCTAACAATAGTATTGCCATATAATGACGCAGATGCAGTAAAAGCCGCCTTCGACAGGCACAAAGGTAGAATCGCAGCCGTACTGGTAGAGCCAATCGCAGCAAACATGGGCGTTATACCCCCGGCAGATGGCTATCTCAGAACGATTAGGCAATTATGCAATCAAAACGATTCGCTCTTGATATTTGACGAAGTCATAACCGGCTTTCGTGTAGCTCGTGGCGGAGCGCAGGAGCTTTTTGGAATTGGTGCTGATATCACCTGTCTTGGCAAGATTATCGGAGGAGGATTACCACTTGCAGCAGTTGGTGGCAGAGCTGATATTATGGATATGCTCGCACCACTTGGCCCGGCTTATCAAGCCGGGACACTAAGTGGCAACCCGATAGCAACCGCAGCAGCAAACGCCACATTAGATTTACTCGATGCTCCATGCTGGATTCTCGATTCTCGTCGAGTTTCCAGTTACAATTATCTCGAAGCGAGAGCAGCCTTGTTGGAGACTGGCCTGGCTGAGGCAGCTCAAAAAGCAGATGTCGCCGTAGAAATTAATCGTGTCGGCTCCATTATGAGTTGCTTCTTTACGAATAAACCTGTGCGGAACTTTGCTGATGTTCAGTCAACAAACATCGCACAATTTAAGAGGTTCTTTATGGAAATGTTAAGGCAAGGCATTTACCTCGCTCCAAGCGCTTATGAAGCGATGTTTGTTTCACTGGCTCATACAAAAAGTGACATTAGCAGAACTATTGAAGCTGCCGAAAAAAGTCTGCACAGACTCAAAAAATAACGTACGATGGCCCAAAAATTGTCCCATAGACTAAACGTTGGCGGTCGGAAACTGCTCCAGATGTCGTACGTTGCTCTGGGGAATCGGTACTTACCGCTTTTCTTAGCTGTCTTGGCCGGTGCAGTGATGCTTCCTTCGCTAAAATACGGATGGTTCTGGGACGATTTAATCATTCGGGCACGGATGCTTGAACCTCCTCAATACCATCAATGGCTGGACCGGACAGGCTTACCACCTCTAAAATCAGGAGGCCTTTCGGCAACACTCTCGGAAATGTATGCCTTTGCGGGGCGCCAAGGTGATCCGAACATGATTGTCGAAACCGGCTATCTTCCGTGGTGGACATATCCGGAAGGCCGAGCATCGTTTTGGCGACCGCTAACGAGTTTTACTGTATGGCTGGATTACCAGATGTTTCCAAATTGTGGGGCCTTACAGCATCTGCACAACATTGCCTGGTTCGCGGCAGCAGTGGCCCTTGTCACGTGTCTTTATCGACGACTAATAAGACCAGTATGGGTCGCTGGCTTGGCAGCGTTGATATACGCTATTGATGGGAGTCACTATTTCCCTGTGGTTTTTTTGTCTCATCGAAATTCTCTGCTTGCCTTGTTCTTCGGCGCACTTGCCCTGCTGATGCACGATAGGTGGCGCAGAAAAAATTGGATACCAGGAATGAATCTTTCTATCTTGTTTCTGGGGATGTCATTACTATCGGCTGAGGCGGGCTTGGCAACTCTAATTTACCTCGCCGCATACGCTCTGTTCCTGGATCGCGGAAGGCGGCTTCACCGGCTTCTCAGCTTGGTCCCGAGCATAATGGTAGTCGGTATCTGGCGCCAGTTTTATTGCGCACTGGGCTACAGAACACACAGTAATGGGCTGTATATCGACCCAGGACAGGAACCTTTGCGCTTCGCTGGGTTAGTGATGGAACGTGCTCCGCTTTTACTCTTCGGGCAGTTTGGTTGGCAGCCATCGGATATCTACAACAGTTTGTCAAGCTCAGCAAGGCTTTTAATGCTGATCGTAGCTTTAAGTTTTGTTACTTTTGTTCTGGTTATGTTCCTGCCTTTGATAACGAAGGATCGTGTGGCGAGGTTCTGGCTGGCGGGTATGTTGTTTGCCCTGGTGCCGATTTGCGCGACAATGCCTTCGAACCGCAATCTGATTTTTGCCAGTATTGGTGGAACCGGACTTGTGGCACAATTCATAGGTGGTCTGTTCACCGGAGAAAGTTGGCTGCCCAAATGGCGTCTGTGGCGGGTATCGGCCTGGCTGCTATGCGCGGTGTTTCTAGTGACACATCTGATAGGGCCGAGCATCAGCAAGGCCATACTTCCAGGTTATTTCGCTGGGCGGATTATGGCAGTAAATGCGTTAATGGAGGTCGGCTCGCCACCTGGATCTGAGAATCAGGGTTTAGTAATAGTCAACGCCCCTAATCCCTGCAGTTTTATAGCAATGCCTGCCTATTATTGCCTGAACGACCGGCCCTTACCGAGATATGTGCGTATTCTTGCAGGGGCGTTTAGTCCGCTTGAAATAATTCGAACTGAAAGCAATGCTATTGTTGTCAGGGCAACACCCGGCAGCCTTCTATCGTGTGACCCAAACCAGAGCGTCCGTAAGCATTGGGCCTATCACTTCGAGGACTTTAACAGGTGCTTCCGAGACAAGTCAAAGCCGCTGCGTATCGGTTATCAAGGAGAACTTAGCCAAATGTCGATCGTGGTCAAGTGCATTGACAGCGATGGTCAACCAACAGAAGCACTGTTTCGATTCACTACATCACCTGATGACAAGTCCCTGCGGTGGCTCTGGTGGGATTGGCAAACAAAACGATATTATCCTTTCTCCGTCCCGGCACTTGGAGAAACAGCCTATCTGCCAGGCCCGTTTGACAAATCTCGCTTCAAAATTCCTATGGAAGCAGATATGCAGAAAGACAAACCCCCCAATTATGAGTAGTAAAGCGCTATTCCCGTTCGAGATACGCTTCACGATTCACGAGATACGAGCTTGAGCCGCCGTAGACAAAACGCATCTGACCAACATTTGGAATCCATCTTAGCGAGACTATGCCATAGACTATTCGCATAATAGGATTTCGAGTGCCCGTGCTCAGAAGAGAGGTTTTCAGGCTTTCCGGCCAAGGAAACTCGAAGCCGCTGGGCCAATAGACAAAAAGGGCTTTGCCAACCAGATAGTCGCGAGGAACAATACCTGCTCGAGGAGGTAAACAGCCTTTTGTCGCCTTATCTGGCTGGGCCCACCACCGACCATCCTCACTGTTGGGACTATTGTCACCAAGTACAAAGAATTCGTCGTCTCTCAGGACAAAAGGATTACCCTGCGTGGCTCTGCCGGGCTTTCTTCCATAGAAATTGACGCTGGTATAATGTATATCTCTGAAAATGGCTATGTGAGAAAGAGTCAACTTGCCGGAGCCGGCAATCTCAATCCGGGGGACATTAGCATCAGATCGACTCAGACTATCAGGCAAGCGTCCAAGATCATAGGTCAGTTTTTTGCTGCCAAACTGAAAGATCAGTTGATGATCGACGTTCACAAACTTAGTGAGAATGTAATTGCCTATAGTGGGTAATTCAATTGGCTCTCGGATCAGCACTGTCTCGTTTCCCCCATCGAGTTTCGCTATAGCCATTTCGCCTTTCAAATCTACCCTTGCTTTGTATCGAACTCCATATTTACTAAGAACTATTCCGATATGTCCATCTGGCGTGGCGGATTGTACATAGAAACGCACTTGCAGGTCGCTGCACTCGGGCATACGACTATCTCTGCCAACATCATTGTAAGCGTAGGTAGCTTTAAGGACGTTGGCAGAGGGTCCACCGTAAATCAGCGTACTACTTTGATTTGCTGGGCAATCCAAATGAAACTGTGTGGGATCATTCTCGTCCACTTCCCAATTTGAATCAGCAAAATTAAACGGCGGACGCCACTTGTTCCCATTGAAGGAATGCTGATTCGGATTGACAGGCTGGTAGTCATTATCATATATCGTCATCCAAAGCTCGTCCTGAACGTGGGGCGGCTTGCGGCTGATTCTACCATCAATGTATACGTCACCATCAATGATTTCCACCTGCTCACCGGAAAGTCCAATTAGCCGTTTTATATAATTTTCCGAGGGATTCCGTGGATTCCTGAAGACTATCACGTCCCATCGTCTGGGCTCCACAAATTGATAAATGCACTTTAGCACAAGTAAGCGATCACCGTTTGCCACCGGCAATTGGATACCGGAGCGCAGGTAATGACCACAACTTGGGCAGTGTGTCGGCCGCCGTAATGTGACTTCGCCAGGCGGCATTGTATCCTGTGGCAGTCCGTAACTCTGGGGAGTAAAACCGTGATTATACCGGTATCCGCATTGTGGGCAACGCAATCGGAAATGTGCTCCTCTAAGGGTATCAGCCATGCTACCGGTGGGTATACGGAAGGCTTCCATCACAAAAGCTCGAAAGACAAAGGCCAAAATGAAAGCCGTTATCAACCACTCAAATGTATTTGCAATTTCAGATGCTCTGTCTTTCCTTTTTCGATGAGCCTTACTGGAACTGTCCTTTTCTGTCTTACTTGGAGACATTGACACTTATCCTACCAAAAAGCCAACATTGCACGTCATTACGCCCTAAAGCCGTTTAACTCAAACAAATAAGGATTCCTAATACAGGCGCTGCGATAAATGCTACTTTACAGACAAGCCGCAGCTAAACTTGCAGATATAGAAGCTATGATTATGCCAACAGACCTCTATATGGTCAACAAGCTATTTTGTTTGTGAGTGTCTCTTGCATATGGGATTGACAGCAGGTAACGTAAACAGAACGTTGGTTTCTCAGAACAAAATGATACAATAACGACTATGAAATGGCAACGACTGCAGAGCCAAAATTTGAATCCAAAATTAATCCACTAAAGGCAAACGCAATGTGGAGCTTAAAGGAACCTGAGCCGGCAAAGCTTATAGTCGGCATTTTAGCTGCCAATACGGGTTGCCTCGACGCTGCTATTAAGGCCGTCAGTGCCAGGCTTGGAAAAACTGATTTGATAAGTGACGTTTGGCCCTTTGACCAAACCGACTACTATAAAGAACAGACAGGGTCGCACATCCTAAGGCAATTTGTCAGCATTGAATGTTTAATTGATCCGTCAGACCTGGCAAAAGTAAAACATCAGACGAACCATCTTGAACAAGAACTGGCACAAAAATTGGCGCTGCCATTGTCAAGACCCGTGAATCTGGACCCGGGTATAATCGAACCATCTAAACTTGTTTTGGCCTCAACAAAAAATTATTCGCACCGTATATATATCGGCGAAAAGATTTACGCCGAAGTCACACTTGTCTTTGACAGCGGTGCTTGGCGTGCTTTACCATACACATATCCGGATTATAGACAGCAGCACTACCTTGATTTCTTCGATAGAGTCAGAACCCGGCTGCTGGATCAGCTAAAAGATAAAGAACGAACACATTAGGTGCTAACAATGCTGGGCATATTGGCAGCGCTTTTGCTCATTGGTTCATTTGCACTATCGGTACTGTTAACAGCCATCGTTCGAAAGCTGGCACCCCGTGTAGGTTTACTCGCACATCCGACGGCTGACAGACACCACCGAGCAATCATCCCACTCGGCGGTGGCATCGCAATCTTCACAACACTCGCCATTTCTATGATTATTGCGGTCATAACTGGAAGGCTTTTGGCCGTACCAAATCGCATAGACTGGCTTGTTAAAGTTACGAATCTTAACCCTGTAGACTTTTTCGCAAGGCTTGATGAGCTTGTGGTCATTTTATTATGTGCCTTCGTATTGTTTCTGCTCGGCCTGTGGGATGACAAAAAACCGCTGGGGCCATTTCTGAAACTGTCTATCCAGTGTATAGTGGCTATGGTAGCTGCGAGCATAGGTGAAGTACGGGTGGAACTATTCATCGAAAACAAGCTCGCTACTTCTTTTCTTTCAGCTATCTGGATAGTCCTTATCATAAATGCATTTAACTTCCTCGACAACATGGATGGCGCTTCTGCCGGCATTGCTGTTATTGCAAGTTCCATTCTATTTATTGCCGCTGCTGTGAGTGGGCAGATGCTTGTCGGGGGGCTGGCGCTTGTGTTTATTGGAACACTGTTGGGATTCCTTGTTTTCAATTTCCCCCCTGCGAAGATCTTCATGGGAGATGCCGGCTCTCTTGTTATTGGATTTCTTGTTGCACTGCTGACTCTGCGCACAACCTACTATAATCAAGCACAAAGTGGTCCCTGGTATCCGGTTTTGATGCCACTGGTTGTCATGGCAGTTCCACTATACGACTTTGTCAGTGTAACCATCTTACGAATCAGCCAGGGTAAAAATCCTTTTATCGGCGACACCCAACACTTCTCTCATAGATTAAAAAACCATCGCCTGACCGATACGCAGGCTGTTCTTACATTGTATTTAGCCACCCTATGTACCGGGCTCGGGGCAGTGTTCCTATACCAGGTCAATACTGCGGGCGCAATCTTGATTTTCGCGCAGACGTTTCTGATACTAGCTATTATTGCTGTCTTTGAGTCTACTGCTAAAAATGAAAAAGCCTCCGAATGATGCAGACGCCCATAAATCTAAGAGCGTTGTTCTGTTGGAACACATCTTATTAATTGTATGTCTCTGTGTTCTCGCACTTCGCACTACGTTCACAGAAAGTCCGACAATTCAAATTCAGATGCTCTCCATTAACCTGGGTGACACTGTTTACAGCCTGTCTATCTCAGCGGTACTCATACTGTCTTTGATTCTGTGGCTGGTCTGGGTTTGCTGCACAGGCAGATTCATATACCGCATCAGTGGTATTGAGGTAGGCCTGTGTGTGTTTATATTGGCCGCTCTAATTTCCGGCACCGGAGCCTCTGATAAAAGAATGGCGATTAGTCACTTTGTAGTCACTTTAGCTCCGGCGTTGTGCGCTATTCTGCTGGTGCAGATATTAAACTCGACAGATAAAATCAGAGTTGTTCTGGTTGTAGTTGTCGCTCTGGGGATTGTGTGTGCCTATCAGTGCACGGAACAGCTACTTGCCAGCAATCAGATGACAATCGAACAGTATGAACAAGCGCCGGAGACAATACTCGGACCGCTCGGCATAGAAAAGGGAAGCCTTCAGCAGTTTCTTTTTGAGCACAGACTGTATTCACGAGGTGTCCGTGGGTATTTTACAACAAGCAATTCGGCTGGTTCATTTCTGCTGTTGGCGTCCTTTGCCGCCATTATCCTATTTATGGATAGATGGAATAACCGAAAATCCACGCCCTCGGTATATCTTCTCGCCTCCGGCACTCTAACAGTAATAGTTATTTTTAGTCTTGCATTAACACGCAGCAAAGGTGCCATCTTAGGATTCCTGTTTGCTTTAGCGACGTTTGTTGCGTATTCACGCTATGCAGCTTGGCTGAAAGCATACAGAAAAACTTTATTGGTCACATCATTATCGCTGGTTATTATGATAGCATCGGCCGTAATATGGTTTGGATTGAAGTACGGCCGTCTGCCCGGTGGAAATTCAATGCTGGTCAGAGGGCAATACTGGCGAGCCTCAATCCAAATGTTTGCTGATCATCCTCTCAAGGGCGTCGGACCTGGCAACTTTGGTTATTTCTATCCCCGCTATAAACCGCCTGAGGCAATTGAGTCTGTCGTGGACCCGCATTGTTTTCCTCTCAGCATTCTGACACAATACGGCCTGATTGGTCTTGTTGGATTTCTATCCATGCTCTTTGTGCCATTATGGAAGACAACACGCACTTTTGCGCCCGCTCCATCATCAAATTCAAGTCAGGCACAGTCCAATTTCAAGATCGGCAAGATCACCCTGCTACTGATTGTCTCAGTGGCGCTATTGCTTAATCGGCTGATTAGTATGCCAATGCCTTTTGCTACCGATCCTGTAGCAGCCGTCTATGTGGCAGTCACCTTAAACATTATCCCCGTAGCCATATTTATCATATCCTTTTTGCTTTTAATTGCACCATTGAGGACTCCGCGAAACACAGCTAATATGGTCTCGGAAAAGATAGTCAGCGTCGCTATCTTCTGTGCCATATTAGGCGTTCTACTTCATAGTCTAATAGATTTTGCCATCTTTGAACCGGGCGTATCCACAACGCTATGGGTCCTCTTGGCATGTCTGATTGCAATAGTGTCAGGTAGGAATCCACGAACATCGCTTGTTCTCAAAATTCCGCCTTTGTTGAGCGTTCTTTTGGCTGTCGCAGGATTGATATTAGCATTAGCATATATATGCTATGCTTTTATTCCAGTGATTGGAAGTACGGCCAAAATCCGGCAGGCACGCCAAGCTGTTTTAATTGGGCAATTCGAACAGGCCCACATCCTCTTAGCTGAAGCTGCCAATGCAGATCGACTCTGCCCGGCGGCATCGAGCTTGAACGGTCAACTCTACCTGCAACAGTATTACCAGACAACACAAACAGAGCCAGACCTACTCGAAAAAGCAAAGCAGTCTCTTCAAACCGCTATCAGACGTAACCAAGCTGATTTTAAGAACTACGAAAAGCTCAGCACAATTTACCTGCTGCTTGATGAATCCCAAAAAGCCTTTGAGACATGTCTTGAGGCAGTTGACCGGTATCCCGGTTGCGGCCGGTTGCATTTCATGCTTGCTCAAATTGCAGAACAGTTAGGAAGGAATGAATTTGCTCTACAACAATATGAAAAGACCATTCAAATCGAAGATAGCTATCGCCGTCAGTTTCGGACTATGTACCCTCTGCGAGAAGATACCATCAGTCGGCTTGGCAACGATAAATACAAACTGGCAAAAGAGAAAATCAAAGACCTTATACAGTGACTAACGATTACAGCGCTGACGCACAACAATTTAAGAAATCTTTGCCATCACCTCGTCGGTTATGTCAAAGTTTGCGTATGCATTTTGAACATCATCGAGGTCTTCAATCGCTTCCATCAGCGAGATTATCTTACGGGCTATTTGCGCGTTGTTTACGGCCACCGTGTTCTGCGGAACCATTGAAATCTCAGTTACTTCCATAGGTATTTCTTTTTCCTGCAGAGCTTTCTTAAGCTGCTCATAGGCACCCGGGTCGCACGTTATCTCATAAACGTCGCCATTAGTCTGCATATCATCGGCACCGGCACCGAGCGCTATTTCTAAAAGCTGTTCTTCGTTTACTGTGGCTGTATTTACTGTGATTAGTCCCTTTTTACTGAACATCCAGTTGACGCAGCCGCTTGTTCCAAGCGAACCTCCATGTCTTTCAAAAATCCTCTTGATCTCAGGCCCGGTTCGATTTCGATTATCAGTAAGCACTTCGAGCATGACAGCTATGCCGTTAGGACCGTAACCCTCATAGAGTACTTCCTCAAAATTAACGCCTTCAAGTTCACCGGTGCCTTTTTTGATAGCCTTTTCAATGGTGTCCTTCGGCATATTCGCCGCTTTGGCCTTGTCTATTGAATACCTCAACGCCAGATTTGTACTGGGGTCGCCACCTCCATTCTTAGCTGCAACTATTATTATTCGAGCGATTTTGCTCCAAAGCTTACCTCTCTTGGCATCTATAACAGCCTTTTTGTATTTTATTCCCGCCCAGTGAGAATGACCAGACATACATGCTCCTAACCAAATCCACTAACGATAAAACTTCAAAACAAAAATTATAACATTTTATATTTCAATAAACTATTTGTTTCTCACAAAAATTACCCATCTACATGCGATTTTGGGAAATTTTTTCCTTTGACGTATTATAAATATATTCGTATAATCCATAATTTAATCGTTTTTGACAATTTGAAAGGGGCTGGTTTTTAGTTTTTTAGCTTCTAATTACCGAATTGAGTTCGTCCGTTGCTCAACTGCACAAAATAGAAAATTATATCAAGGCATAATTGATTCTAATTACAGAAAAGGAGAATAATACTATGGGACAAGATAAAGCCATCAGCTCCCTTATGACTGAAAATCGAACATTCCCACAACCCCAATCAATCAAAGAAAATTCTTATGTGAGTAGCATGGATCAGTACCGGCAGATGTGGGAACAATCAATCAACGACCCAGATGGATTTTGGCTTGAGCAGGCTAAAAGCTTGGACTGGTTCAAGGAACCTACCAAGAGTCTTGAGTATACATGGGATACAAAAAGCCGCAAAATCGACCACACATGGTTCGAAGATGGTCAGTTGAATGTTTCATATAATTGTCTCGATCGCCACCTCGAAACACCCACCGCAAAGAAAACCGCACTAATCTGGCAAGGTGAGCAAGAGAAAGCTGTAAAGAAATTCACTTATGAGGAGCTTTACAAGGAGGTCTGTAAATTTGCCAATGTTTTGAAATCCAAAGGAATAAAAAAAGGCGATCGTGTCGCAATTTATTTACCGATGGTTCCCGAGCTTCCAATAGTAATGCTTGCCTGCGCCAGAATCGGCGCGATTCATTCCGTTGTGTTTGGCGGCTTCAGCGCAGATGCTCTCCGTAACCGCATTAACGATTCCGATTGTAAACTGCTTATTACCTCCAATGTTTCCTTGCGAGGCGGCAAACATATCCAACTAAAGAGTATCGCTGACGAGGCGCTACAGGAGACTCCTACAATAGAGAACGTTGTGGTCGTCAAAGTCAATGGGGACACCTGTAACATCAAAGAAGGTAGAGATACCTGGTTCCATGACGAAATGGCAAAAGTCTCTGCGAAGTGCGAAGCCGAACGTATGAACGCTGAGGACCCATTGTTTATCCTTTATACTTCCGGCTCAACCGGTAAGCCCAAGGGCGTTGTCCACACTACAGCAGGATATCTGCTCAATGTTGCTCTTAGTCACAAAATAATCTTCAACATTCACGACGATGACATCTACTGGTGCACCGCTGACATTGGTTGGGTGACAGGCCACAGTTATATCGTCTATGGCCCACTCGCAAATGGAGCAACTTCTCTTATGTTTGAAGGTGTTCCAACCTATCCTGACGCCGGACGGTTTTGGCAGATTTGTGATAAATTCAATGTGACTGTCTTCTATACAGCTCCAACAGCTATTCGCGCTCTAATGCGTCTGGGCGATGAGTGGCCCGCTAAATATAAGCTGGATTCGTTAAGGATTCTTGGTACCGTTGGCGAGCCAATAAACCCCGAAGCCTGGATATGGTACTATGAGAGGATCGGCCGTAATCGATGTCCTATCGTCGATACCTGGTGGCAGACCGAAACCGGCGGCATCCTAATCACGCCGCTACCCGGTGTGCACACTTTGAAACCTGGAAGTGCAAACGCGCCTTTCTTTGGCGTTGATCCGGTAGTTCTTCGCGACGATGGCACCGAATGCGATGTGAACGAAGGTGGCAAGCTCTGTATACGAAAACCCTGGCTCGGAATGATGAAGTCGATGTGGCAAGACCATAAGAGATTTATTGATACGTACTTCACAATGTTTGAGAATGTTTACTTTACTGCTGATGGCTGCCGTATCGACGACGATGGTGACTATTGGCTCATGGGCAGAATTGATGACGTAGTCAATGTTTCAGGACACCGTATCGGTACAGCCGAGGTTGAAAGTGCCTTAGTTAGTCATGGGAAGGTAGCTGAAGCTGCTGTTACACCGATACCGCATGAGGTGAAAGGGCAAGCCCTGTACGCTTTTGTGACTCTTAATAACGACGTCGAAGAGAGTGAGGAATTAAAGAAAGAGCTTATTCTGCACGTTAGAAAAGAGATCGGCCCAATAGCAACGCCGGAGTCTATTCAATTTGCCCCATCTCTCCCGAAGACCCGGTCGGGCAAGATCATGCGGCGAATTCTGCGCAAGATTGCCGAAAGAAATACGGACAATCTTGGTGACATTACAACGCTTGCAGATCCGCACGTGGTTGAGGCCTTGATTAAAGGTCGAGGGTAACGAAACTGTGGTGAAAGATTCAAAAAACAAGCATGTTTTAAGAGAAATGTCTAATCTTTTTGAGTAAAAAAGGCACAAGTAATGCAAAACACAACATCTGAGAATGCCACCAAAATAAAGGACACAACAGCCAATCCTGCCCCTCTCGGCTTAATGGGGTTTGGTATGACAACAGTTCTTCTAAACCTGCATAACGCTGGTTTTTTTGAGCTGGGTACAATGATATTAGCCATGGGAGTCTTCTACGGAGGTATAGCACAAATTATAGCGGGCATAATGGAGTGGAAGAAAGGTAATACATTCGGAACAACAGCCTTTACTTCCTATGGTCTTTTCTGGCTTTCTTTAGTCGGTCTAATAATCGCTCCCAAGATTGGACTCGGAAACGCTCCGCAAAATTCAGCTATGGTAGCGTACCTGTTTATATGGGGAGTATTTACTTCAGTTATGTTCATTGGCACACTCAAACTTAACAAAGCTCTACAATTCATATTCGCCTCATTAGCTCTATTATTCTTTCTGTTGGCACTTGGTGATCTTACAGGCAATCCCGAAATAAAACGCATTGCAGGTTATGAGGGGATTATCTGTGGGTCTTCAGCAATATATACTGCTTTAGCTCAAGTGCTCAATGAAGTATATGGAAGGATCATAGCTCCTCTTGGTTTTGCCAAGTAAAATTTACAATCAGGAAAAGTTAGACAGGTCTTGCCCAAGAATATCTCTCTTCAGCCCATTTTTCATCTGTGACCATGCGAGGTCAAAGCCCATAAATTGGAAAGACAATTTCGCAGTCTATATAAATCCCTAGCAGGAAGCCAGCATTTCATGCGAGAGCGCACCTGTGAACACTGCGGCTAGTACGTTATTGCCCGGCAACCTATGGAGATACGACCAATCCGGATCAGATTCCCAAAATACACTTTAATGAATAGCCCGATCAAAAAGCGTCGCATCGGTGCGCCCGGTTCGTGAATCATTTCGAGAACGGCTTTCGATGATTTCCTGTTTTACTTTTATGTCGCGTTTGATAACAGTAATTCTATCACCCTCCATGCAGTAAGTTCCTGTTTCACTATTCGCAAGCGACGTTAAGATGTTTCCCCAGCCCTCTCTCTCATTATGGCCAAGCAATTGCCGCAGCATGCTTACCCACTTAGCGACACAGTGAAAACGCATTGCGCTATTGTATACCCTATGCAGTTTGTATGCCCGAATAAAGCTCTTGTCGACAAGAGAAACCAGCCCAACTGAGTCTATTCCAGCTTTATCAGACCCGACAGGGGGTAAAATGCTCTCCAAGTCCTTCCAAAGGGCCACTTTATCAGATTTCTTCACACCATCTTCTCGACCAGCACACAGTGCATCTAAACACGCCTTTGGAATTATTTTCTCATAGGGCTTCAACGATAATGGAGACAGTATGACCATTGCTTTTTCGGCAATAGTACTTACTCTAGCAGTCTCTCCAACGTTCAACACATGCTCTTTAATAATCTCTGATAGAACACTCAGAAGTTCACCTCTGGCCTGCAAAGCGAGCCGCTGAACCGACTCACTGTGATAGAGAGGGCTTATCTCGAAGCCAAGGAAGCAACGTCCACGCGCCTTGGCAACTTTGCAAACAGTACCGCTTCCAGAAAAAGGATCGAGGACAACGTCACCTACATCGCTTGTGGTCAGCACAATCCTGTCGGATATTTCTTCGGGGAAGACTGCTATATGGGATGTTTGGTCGCTACTTCCGTACGCCACACGATCAACCTCCCAGACATTACCAGGATTGCGTCCGAACAGATTATTGCGAGGGTCTAAGAACTTGGTTGCCTCTCGGACATGGAAGACGTCGAACTTCGGCCCGGTAACACCTGGCACAGCCTTAACCCACCAAAGTATCGTCTCATGTTTGTTCGTAAACTTCGACTTGAATGCAGTCCCACCCCAATAGCGCCAAATTATACGATCTTTCAGGCGAAACCCAAGCTTCGTGAACAAATGAAATGTCAAATGATCCAACGGGATTATATACCCGTCCCTTTCAGTGGTGTATCCCGTCTGCCAGAAAAGAGAGCCGCCAGGAACCAAGGTTCTACGGCATTCCGAAAGGACTTTCTCTAAGAAATCTAAGTACTCTTTATTAGCAAGGTTATCTGCATATCCATGGTAATCCCTTTCGATATTGTAGGGCGGGCTCGTGTGGATGGTACGAATGGACTGATCCGGTACCTCTCGAAATAAGTCCAGGCAGTCACCCAAAAGGATTTCGTCCATGATTTCAGTCTTGTGCATTTGTCATTCCTGAAGTTTGCATCATTCTTGTTACTAATGGTAGTACCCGCTTGAGCGTTCCACTTCCGCCACCACCGCCCGTACAAGTGCCCCCTAAGTTCTCTGGAAGATAGACTCTCAGGGTGCGGAAACCGAATTTTTGACCTTTATCAATTTCATTCGCGTGCTCTAACAGAAAATCCCTCCACTTTGTGCGAACAGAAACATCCGTAAAGTCATAGAGTGCATCCCCAGGAGTTGCAGCTATTCTGCTAACAAACTCGGGGAACTGTAACAAGAACCGCACAGCACCATAGTAGCAGTGCTTCACATGTCCCTGTAAATTGTGGAGACCTTCATATTTCGCGATAACATCGCGACTAGCATTGGTCTTCTCTTGCCGACAATAATCAATGAACACACCAATTTCAAATCGAGCAATTTGAGGCGCATCTGGGGCTCTGGGAGCCAGTGATTCTCTCAGTGTTTCCTCTGCAAGGTCAATCGCTGCATTCATCTCCTCATCTTCTTCGACCGGGTAATCAGAAGCTTTGGAAATAGCGTCAGCTGACACATCAACGTAAGCAGCTAAAATATCCGCTCCCACAGGTATCAGCCGGGCCTCAATGGCCTTTAGCACAGATGAGAACGTATCTGCTTCGTTTCCCGTCAGCTCACAGACTACTTCTATGTTATTTGTCATTGCGGGCCATGTAAGATTTGCAGAACCTATTATTATCCTGCTGCCGTTAAAGCTGTATATTTTAGCATGAAGATTATCTGAGACTAAAATTCCGAATTCTTTTCCTTTTTTCAGAACTGACTGGACTCGTCGATTCAAGGCTGCCATATCTGCCACTCCAGCTTTCCAGTCGAGAGGGCTAAAGCGCGTCCAAAACTCTACCTTCTCTGCTTTTTCGAAGAAAGGATCCAACAACTGAAGGCCCCGCTCGCTGTAGTAAGGAGTACAGATAAGACCTTTCTTTGACTGCTCAGAGGCCTTTTTGATTGCCTCCATACCTTTGATATGGAACTCTATCATTCTCTGTGCTCGTCACCGATAAACGGATTATATAATTGTGTACCAATTATACTTCTTGGCTCTAACAAGGCAAGGGTTATCATCACAGTTAATGCACTCGGTTTTCATAGTCTGCTGGCACGCAACAAGTCCGTTATAATCCAGAAAGAGGCAACTTGAACCTCACAGATCGTGAATTGGAAAGACAGTTGCCTTAAGGTGTTCTATTGTCTGTTGCAGGGCCGGCATTACCGCCTCACGTTGCTGAGCACTTACAGCAAGTTCTCTATCGCGCAATCCGCCCTGCCAGTCGGTACTTTCCAGCATGACGCCACTAACAGCAGGACTCATTGACTGGTCGCTGTCGGCTCCGCAAAGAGCCGTCCACGCTAAAGACCAGGCCCGAACCGTATTCTCAACGTTGTAGCCGCCACCACCCGTCATAAGAATCGGCCTGTCGAAGCTCAGCAAGTGATGGATTATTTCAACATAGACATTATTGGTCAGGTACAAATGCGCAAGCGGATCGCCCGCAAGGGCGTCGGCACCCAGCTCAAAAACAAACACATCAGGTTTATAAGCGCCGATTAGCGGCAGAACTATTTCTTCAACTGCCTGCATATAGGCCTGGTCGTATGTTCCTATGGGCAGTGGTATATTCACACAGAAGCCTTTGCCTTTATCTTTACCGATTTCGTCTTCGAATCCCGTTCCGGGAAAAAGGGTGCGAGGATTCTGATGCAGGGAAATCGTCATCACATCGGAGCGGTCATAAAATGCGTATACGACTCCGTCACCCTGATGTACATCGACATCCAGATAAAAGACTCGTTTGTTCTGCTCGGCCAGTATCATACAGGCAAGGGCAACATCATTTACATAACAGAAACCGGAAGCACGTTCAGGATGAGCGTGATGAAATCCACCTGAAGGATTGAAGGCCACGCCGGCTGAGCCGGAAACGAGCAATTTAGCACCTGTAAGCGTGGCACCTGCAGCAAGTACCGCGTATTCGTAAAGCCCTTTGAAAACAGGGCAATCGGAGTTTCCAAGCCCCATTTGCAACGCTGTGCTATCCCATAGACCGCTACTTGCCGTTTTCAAGGCGTGCAGGTAACGAGCAGAATGGAATTTTTTTAGCACAGTCCTTTCGGCGGCAATAGGAGCAACCTCAACTCTATTTTCGCCGGACAGCAAACCCATAGAATTCAAAACAGCGCGAGTTTGCTGAGCACGGCTGATGTTGAAAGGATGATCCGGCGGATAGGGATACTTCTCCAGCTCCTGTGAATAAATAAAGGCAGCTTTTGTCATTGCCAATAATTACTCCTACTTGGGATAGATCAGAACCACTTTTCACTTGCACCTGGCCGTGTGCTTTATTATAATTCCACTTGACAGTCTCTGAACATCCTTGTAGGATACATAGCATTGGGTGCAAAGTATTTCAACAATAAACTGTAAAAATGTGAGGCTGATCTGGAAAAGATGCTATACAATTTTCAGAAACCACCAGCGCCGAGTTGAGTTGTTTTTTTCTCGACATGAATTTGCAGTTGAGCCGCTAACTCTCAGCGTTAGTATTTGTCATTTCAATCTCTTTCACGATTTTGTTATGTAGAGAAACATTAGCCTAAACAAGGCTATGTTCGCCGCTATCCAAGTGCCATAATGCACTTGTGACAGCAAAACGCGGAACGCGTCCAAATAACAGATGTTGAACATTTCCGTTAAAATCGTTATACTTTGAGTATGGTGTAGATAGGGATGTCAATCATGCATATACCCATGAAATGGCTGGGATTGTAATAGTTGAAACTCGATATTTATGGTCGGGTTCTAGTGTTTGCGTTTTCAGTTCTACTATACGAAGATAATGAAAATAAGGTTCAGGAAAAAAGTAATACTAAGCTTTCTCACTGTTATAGGCATAACCGGCTTTTTTGCCACATTTGTCGGCATAAAGTTGATTGATAAGAGTATTGTGCCCAGAATTCAGGATAAGGTCAGAGTTGATTTGAACTCTGCTCGTGAGATATTTCGAGGAGCGGAGGCAGACATCCGGAATGTTATTCGGCTCACTTCTACAAGGTTCTTCATCAGGGAAAGCATCTTAAGTAACGATCTCAAAAGATTGAATGCAGAACTCCAAAAGGTTAAACAGAAAGAAACACTCGACATTCTCAATTTAACTGATCATGAAGGAACTGTTTTACTAAGAACGAGAAATCCAAACCAAGAGGGAGACAACCAGACATCCAATGAACTGATCAAAAGAGTTTTGACTGAAAAAAATGTTATAGCATCCACTGAGATATTATCGAGAGAAGAATTAACAAGGGAAGGCAAGGACCTTGCAGAGCAGGCATATACTAAAATTATTGCAACACCTGAATTGAACTCAATCCATAAAGAGGCAGAAACTTCCGGAATGTTCATCATTGCAGTAGCGCCTGTTCTAAGCAATGAGGGCAAAATCCTGGGAGTATTATATGGAGGCAGACTCTTAAATCATAATAATACTATTGTCGATAAGATAAGAGATATGATTTATGAGGATGAAAAATACAATGGTAAAGATATTGGAGTAGTAACGATTTTCCAAAATGACGTGCGCATTTCTACAAATGTTAAAACAGAAAACGGCCAAAGAGCCATAGGTACATTAGTTTCTGAGGACGCATATAAAAACGTTCTTATTAAAGGCAATTCGTTGAGTAAAATAGAATTCGCAGTGCGCGATTGGTATATAACAGCATACGAACCGATCAAGAATATATCCGGCAAGACTATTGGTATTTTAGGTCTTGGTGTACTTGAAAGTAAATTCAAGAGTATGGAAAGAAAAGCGTTGTGGATATTTCTCGGAATAACTTTTGCCGGAATTACGATGTCTGTAATCATTTGCTTCGCTCTCACAAATTCTATTATGAGACCGATTAATTCGTTACTTCTCGCCACCCGCGGTCTGGCTGACGGCAACATAGAACAACGTGTTCAGCTAAGCAATTCACCGGAAGAAATAGCCGCATTGGGTGAAGCATTCAATTACATGGTTTCCACGGTCAAGGAACGAGACGAGCAACTGCGACAGCAGGCACAGAAAGAAATTATGAAGTCAGAGAGGCTGGCGATGGTCGGCCAGTTGGCTGCTGGTGTAGCTCATGAAATAAACAATCCCCTAGGTGGCATTCTTTTGTTCAGCCGGCTTCTTTTACAAAAGGCCCCTTCTGAAGGGATTATGAGAGATAATCTGGAGAGGATAGAAAAAGATGCTAATCGCTGCCAGAGCATAGTTCAAGGTCTTTTAGACTTTGCGCGTCAACGGGAACCAAAGGTTGAGACCTTAGAACTAAATGATGTATTAGAAAAAACCGTTGATCTTTTTGAAAATCAACCTTTGTTCCATAACATCGAGATTGTAAAACAATATCAGCCGGATTTGCCTGCAATCTCTGCCGACCTAGCCCAAATACAGCAGGTTTTTGTCAATATCATAATGAATGCATCTGATGCAATGAAAGGTAAGGGTGTTTTGACAATCAGTACACGATCAGCCGACACAAATGACTATGTTGAGGTCAGTTTTACCGATACCGGCGATGGAATACCACCGGACGAGCTTGATCAGATATTTGATCCGTTTTTTACAACAAAAGGGGTAGGCCATGGAACAGGTTTGGGCCTATCAATAAGTTACGGTATAATACAAAGACATGGAGGAACAATAAAAGTTTCAAGCCATGTCGGTAAGGGAAGTACCTTTGTGGTCATTCTGCCAAAAAACAAAAGGGAAGAAGCCTGATGCCTTTTTCAGCAAATATTCTGGTCATAGACGATGAAGAATCCATGCGGGCAGGGTGTGTTCAAACGCTGGCAGAAAATGGTTACAGGGTTCAGGCCGTCGAAAACGGACGCAAGGGGCTGGAGAAGACCAATAAAGAGTCCTTTGATGCGATTCTCTTGGATTTGAAGATGCCTGGCATCCCAGGAATGGAAGTATTAAAAAGACTCAAGGAAAATGACCCTAATTCTGTAGTAATCGTGATTACCGGATACGCCACAATAGATTCCGCTGTCGAAGCGATGAAACGAGGTGCTTATGATTTTCTTCCCAAGCCATTCACACCTGAAGCACTTAGCTCCATTGTTAAGAGAGCTGTGGATAGTAGACTACGTGCTCTGGAAGATGCCTGTGTAGCGCTTGCCCTTGACGAAGAAATGATATCAAAAACCATTATTGGCCAATCAAACGACATAGCAAAGCTTATTCTTCTTATAAAGAAAGTTGCCGTTACAAACTCCACTGTTCTTATTACTGGCGAAACCGGTGTTGGCAAAGAGCTTGTGGCACAGACAATACATCGTCTAAGCAATAGGGCTAATAAGCCGTTTGTGACGGTTGACTGCGGGGTACTTGTTGAGAGCCTTTTTGAAAGCGAGATGTTCGGACATACCAGAGGGTCCTTTACCGGTGCTATAGAGACCACGCAGGGTAAGTTCGAGATGGCAAACGGCGGGACTATATTTCTTGATGAGGTCGCAAACATCAGTATCAATATGCAGGCACGGTTGCTGCGAGTCATTGAGGAACGGGAAATTTCCAAGGTAGGTGGCTTAGAAAAAATAAAGGTAGATGTCAGAATTATCGCGGCTACCAATAAGGATTTGCTGAAAGAAATAGATGAAGGAAGATTCAGAGAAGACCTTTTTTATCGTCTAAATGTTGTTCCCATCAATATACCACCTCTCAGAGAAAGAAGGCAGGACATAGGCGTGTTGGCGAAGTACTTTCTGAAGAAATTCAGCCGGCACAAGAAAAAGCCTGTAACAAATATTTCAACTGAGGCGATGCAGCCTCTGGAAATGTACGATTGGCCCGGAAACATAAGAGAACTACGAAACACAATCGAGCGTGCGATTGTAACATGTGAAGGAAAAGTAATTGAGTTTGATGATTTGTCGTTTAACGAATTGGCAATTCAAGGCAATATCAATTCGTTAGAGCAAGGCTGCCTTGCGGAAATGGAAAGGAAAAAGATTAGCAAGGTGCTGAAGCAATTTAACGGTCATAAGACCAAAGCAGCCGAGTACTTGGGCATTAACCGCAAGACGCTGCGAGAAAAAATCAGTAAATATAAAATCAAAGTCGACTCTTAAGTAAACAACGGTACTACCTTACTCGTTTCTGACCATCGTCGGCACTAAAAATACCATCTTTATCCTTCAATTCTCCCATCCATAATTGCTCCCAAAAAATTTTATTGCCCTTAACCTATTGTTAGGAAAACACTTGCGCCTTTGCTGGGCATTTGAGCTCTATCGATTGATAACCTGGCAAGGATTTTGCAATGGATTAGAAGTGATTGTATTGATTACGTAATGATATCCATTGTGGGCAGAAGGAGCTTATAATGTATACCAAAGAGCAGATAACGCCAGAGTCAGGTTTTCAAGAGCCAGGGACAACGGATGTGGTAGTTATCGATGACGAAGAATCAATATGTGAGGGTTGCAGGCAAACCCTTGAAGCAGAAGGCTTCCGGGCAGCAATTGCACGGGATGGAACCAAGGGGCTGAAACTTGTCGAACAATCCCATCCGAAAGTTGTACTGGTGGACCTCAAAATGCCAGGTATAAGCGGCATGGAAGTGCTGGCCAAGATTTCCGAGTTCGATCCATCCATTGTAACAATAGTTATAACCGGTTACGGTTCGATTGATTCTGCTGTTGAAACAATGAAAATCGGAGCCTTGGACTTTTTGACTAAGCCGTTTGCGCCGGAAAGGCTTATTGAATCCGTCAAGCAGGGAATGGAGCTAGGCCGACCAGCCAAAGAGGCCGAAGTCACCGAGCAAGCGGCACCGCCATTAGAGGCACCTGAAAAAGCCCCGTTAAACAAACAAAATATTGTTTTGAAAGGCTTGGAAGTTTTAGGTCAATATTACTCGCTCGGACTTAAAAAACAGCATTTCTTCGATGAGTTAAGATACCTTGAAGTAGAAGCAGAATACCACGCTGAGCGACTCGGCCTTATCGAAAAGAAAGAAGAAGCGATACTCGACATAGTTCATGACTTACGACTGGTTGATGATATTATCGAGAAGTACAATTATAAGAAGAACGCACTGATCCAGATTCTTTTAGATATTCAAACGCAAGTCCACTGGATCCCGGGACATGCTTTGAGATGGGTCTCAACACGACTCAACATTCCGCTTGCTCGTATATACAATATCGCCAACTTTTATGAGGCATTGAACCTGGAACCTCGGGGAGCACATTTGATTCAGATATGTACCGGCACAGCCTGTCATGTCCGGGGAGCCGCCGGCTTAGTTGACAGAGTGTCGTCAATCCTTGGTATTCAGCCGGGCGAGACAGATTCAGAGCAGTTATTCACCCTGGAAGCAGTTCACTGTTTGGGCTGCTGTGCTTTAGGGCCGGTGATGGTAGTTGATGGAGAGTATTACAGCAATCCTTCTACCAAACAAATCCAAGAGATTGCCGCTTCATGCAAAGTAAGTCGCGAGAAAGGAAAAAATTATGCAAAGGTTGAACTCAACCGCTGACTTGGAAAAGCTTAAGGAAAACCTTTTAGCTAAGTCAAAAGGTAAGAAAGTCGTTTGCATAACCAACGGTACTGATGGAAAAACACATCACAGCCAAGATGTGCTAAAGGCTTTCACTGATGAAATACAAAGGCAAGGCTTGTCTGGGAAGGTAATGGTAAAAAGCACAGGCTGTCACGGGTTTTGCCAGAAAGAACCCTGTGCGATCATTCTCCCACAAGAGACCTGCTATGTGAGTCTGAAGCCCGAGGATGTTCCAGAAGCTGTCTCCGAGACTTTGGTTAAAGGAAAGGTTGTTGAGCGGCTTCTGTACGAGGATCCCAATAACAGCGCGAGGATTACGAAGGAGTCTGAAATTCCGTTCTATAACCTCCAGTCCCGTATTGTGCTGGGCAATAACAGATTCATAGACATGGAAAGTATAGACGATTATATTGCCCTTGATGGCTATGGGGCCTTATCTAAAGCACTTTTTGAAATGACACCTGAGCAGGTTCTTCAGGAGGTCGAAGAGGCTAATCTGAGAGGTAGAGGTGGAGGCGGTTTCCCTGCTGGGAAAAAGTGGCAAACCACACGTAATGCTCCGGGAGAACCAAAATATGTTATTGTAAATGCCGATGAAGGTGACCCAGGTGCATACATGGACAGAAGCCTTTTAGAAGGCAATCCGCACAGTGTTCTGGAGGGCCTACTTATCGGCGCTTATGCCATTGGTTCACATGAAGGTTTTGTTTACGTACGCCAGGAGTATCCACTTGCATTGCAGAATACGGAAATTGCAATTGAGAAAGCTAAGCAATACGGTCTGCTGGGGGAAAATATCCTTGGATCAGGGTTCGATTTTGACGTTGCTATCCATCGAGGAGCTGGTGCCTTTGTATCAGGCGAATCCAGCGCCCTTATGAGTGCTATTGAAGGCCATATCGGTGAGCCCAGACCCAAATACATTCATACCTCTGTAAAAGGCCTGTGGAACAAACCTACCTGCTTGAACAATGTAGAAACCTGGGCCAATGTGCCCTTTATTATCAATAAAGGCGCTGATTGGTTTAAAAGCATTGGCACGGAGAACAGTAAAGGTACCAAAATATTCTCACTGGTCGGAAAGATTAACAATACCGGATTAGTCGAAGTACCTATGGGAATAACTTTAAGAGAAATCGTCTATAATATTGGCGGCGGCATCCCTAAAGGCAAGAAGTTTAAGGCCGTGCAAACTGGTGGTCCTTCCGGAGGGATTTTGCCCGAAAGCATGCTTGACGTCCCAGTTGATTTTGACGAGCTTACAAAAGCCGGCTCAATGATGGGCTCTGGCGGAATGATAGTCATGGATGAGAATACCTGTATGGTGGATACAGCTAGATACTATACAGACTTTCTTGCTCATGAATCGTGTGGAAAGTGTGTCCCATGTCGTGAAGGACTCAGACAAATGCTCACAATCCTGAATAACATAACAACCGGAAAAGGTAAAGAGGGTGACATTGAACTCCTGGAAGAACTATCAGAATTTATTCAGGAAGCATCTCTATGTGCTCTCGGAAAGACAGCTCCAAATCCTGTCCTGAGCACAATTAAACATTTTAAGAATGAGTATGAAGCTCATATCGAAGAAAACCGTTGTCCCGCAGGCGTTTGTAAGGAACTTATCGCCTATTACATTAACGCGGACGATTGTATCGGATGTGGGTTATGCGCAAAGAGTTGTCCAACTAACGCGATCTCTAAAACGAAAGATAAAGTATATGTTATCGAACAGGACAACTGTATCAAATGCGGAAGTTGCGCAAAGGTCTGTCCCGAAAAAGCAAAAGCCGTGGTGATAATTTCACCTAAGCCTGTTTCTGAGACCGCACAAGCTGCAACTTAAACGACAGAAAAGGAAACAAACAATGGGAACAATATCGTTGGAAATTGATGGGGAAAAAGTTCGAGCAGAAGAGGGGGCAACCATCTTTGAAGCTGCCCGTGAGAATGGTATCCATATCCCCGCACTCTGCCATTACGACAGACTCTCATCTTATGGTGCATGTCGTTTGTGCATGGTCGAAATCTCAAATGGCAAAAAAACAAGGTTGGTAGCATCCTGTATCTATCCTGTTCAGGAAAATCTCGTTGTAAAAACTGACACCGATAGGATAAGGAAAATTCGCAGGATGATTGTTGAACTCTTGTGGCCATTACTGCCAAGCTTGGCAAGAAAGTACGGAATAGAAAAATCTCGCTTTATTCCTGAGTATACTGATTGCAGCATGTGTGGGCTGTGTGTTAGATATTGTGCAGAGGTTAAAAAATTAAACGTAGTTTACTTCAAAGGAAGAGGCATAGATCGGCAGCCAGCCGTTGTTCCAGAACTGGCAAATGAATGTGTGTATTGTAGGGAATGTTTTGATTTATGCTCTGGCGGATGGATTGTAAATAGATGTGACGATGCGTACATATAATATACGGCTACAATATTGTTCAGTTAAAATTAAGGTTTTGTTAAATCGTACGAAATGCTGTATACCTCGCCGTCAAACTTGGTGTTGACCTTATACCCTGAATTGTGAAATATAGTCAACATAGGTCTATTTGTTGGCAGCACCTTGGCGTAGAAGCGCCTAACACCTCTGAGCTTAGCTATCTGGGTTATATAATCCAGAAGGAAAGTTCCCATACCCTTTTGCTGCCATTCATCCTGAACGAGAAATGCCACCTCGGCAGCTTGCGTCTTTGGGTCCAGGAAATATTGCGTAATAGCCACAACCTCCTCGCCTGCAGCACTGGGAACAACACCCACAATGGCTAAGTTGTTTTTGTAATCGATATTAGTCAATTGCTGAACATCACGATGAGGAAATGCCATCGTATGTGTCATATAGCGCGTCCGGACAGAATCTTCACTCAGTGAATACAGCATCTCCGATAGTGCAGGTTCGTCAGTGGGCTTAATAGGCCTGAAAAAGATTTCTGTGCCATCCTTCAGCGTATCATAATGCTCCAGCTCCTCCGGATAGCTGACCTTGTCCCATGATATTTCTATTTGGTCCTGGTAGATGTAACATTGAGCCTTGGCGGCTTGCAAAAGTTGCTTTCTGAATTTCGGATGGGCAACATTTATTAAGTCAAGAACCCTTTGCCTGATACTCTTGCCGTGCAGATAAGCAATTCCGTACTCAGTAACTACATAATGCACATCGCCCCGTGTTGTGACCACACCTGCACCTTCAGTCAGATGTGGAACAATTCGGCTTACTTCACCGCCGCGAGCGGTAGACGGCATCGCAATTATAGCCTTGCCACCTCTGCTTCGAGCAGCACCGCGGATAAAATCCACCTGGCCGCCAATACCACTGTAAAACTTGTATCCCAGAGAGTCAGCACACACTTGACCCGTTAGGTCGATCTCTAAACCAACATTGATTGCCACCATCTTCTCATGCTGACTGATGATATTAACGTCATTAACGTACTCGGTCGGATAAAACTCAAAGAAGGGATTATTGTTGATATAATCATAGAGCTTCTGCGAACCCATGCAGAAACTCGCAATGATCTTACCCCGGTTAAGTGACTTCTTCGCACAGGTAATCGCACCACACTCAACCAGGTCGATAATCCAGTCGCTGAACATCTCGGTATGAATGCCCAAGTCTCTTTTGTAAACAAGGAAATCAGCTAAGGCTTGTGGAATCCGACCGATGCCGCACTCGATTGTACTTCCGTCTTCAACAAGCCTGGCAATGTTTTGGCCAATAAGGTGCAGTGTTTCATCGGGTTCAGGAATAGGAATCTCAACTATGTTCTCATCGTACGGCACAAGCAAATCAATTGTATTTATATGTATGTAGCTATTGCCACACGTTCGTGGCATGCAACTGTTGACCTGAGCTATGACATACCTGGCATTAGCAGCAGCAGATTTGACAATATCCACAGACACACCGAGACTGCACAAGCCATTCACATCGGGCGGCGTGACACTGATCAACGCAACATCTATAGGGATTCTTCCCATTTCAAATTCCTGGGGTATCTCGGATAAGAATATCGGCGTATAGTCGCCAATTCCTTTCTCGAGAGCGTCCCGGACGTTGTCAGCTATGAAGAAACTATTCATCTTGAACTTTTCGCGGAACTTTTCATCGACATAGGGAGCGGCGCCCATCGTCAGCAGTTGTACAATGTGAGCATCATAGATATGCCCAGAGTACTCAACAAGTGCCTCAACAAGATGCTGCGGCTGGCCACACCCAGTTCCGATGAATATGCTGTTGCCGGACTTAATCAGCTTCATGGCCGCAGCAGCAGACTTTATTTTGTTCCTGTATTTTTCTTTCCAGTCAAATTCTGACATATTAACTCTGCAAAGCAATTCTCGCGTCAACAGCAATTGGCGTTGTCCCTTCCGGGCCTACAACATACGGGTTTATATCCATTTCCTTTATTTGAGGAAACTCTGTAACCAATTGAGACAATCTCTGTAATCCCTCAGCGATTTTATCAATATCGACTCCCTCCTCGCCTCGCACACCTTTCAGCATTTGATATGTCTTAGTATTGACAAGCATCAGCTTTGCCTCTTCGGCTGTCAACGGCGCCAAATAAAAGGACACGTCTTTTAGCACTTCCACCATTATCCCGCCCATTCCGAACATCATCAGCGGCCCGAAGTGTGGATCGCGATTCATGCCGAGGATGACTTCATTCTTACCTCTGCACATTTGCTGAACAAGAACTCCAAGAATGTCAGCCTCAGGTCGTTTCTTAGGTATTCGGTACATCATCAGGTCAAACGCGTCCTTTACGTCTTGTTTGCTATTAAGACCAACCTTGACGCCACCGACGTCCGACTTATGCAATATGTCCGGTGACCATATCTTCAGCACCACCGGAAATCCCAACTGCTGGGCGATATTCACCGCCTGCTCTGCCGTTGTAGCAATGGAACCCTTCGGCGTTATAAAGCCATAAGCTTCGAGTATCTCTTTCGACCCAGCTTCGCCAATCTCCATCATGCCCTGCCTGAGATGCCTGTCGATTATGTTCTCGACCTTTCTTCGATTGACCGCAAAGAGTTTAACAACACGCTTGGGGTGACTGCGCCACCTGACGTAGTCAGCCATTACCTTAACTGTCGCTACAGCACTTTTCGGAGAGTCATATTGGGGAATCCTGCCTTCCCGCAGAATCTTTATTCCTTCGGCAACCTTGTCAGCACCCAAGAAACAGGCAAGCACAGGTTTGAAAGACTTTTTGCCTGCTATTTTCACGATTGCATAAGCCGTGGCTGCGGATTCCGTCATTGCCTGTGGCGTAAGTAAAACAATGACAATATCAACGCTGGTATCTTTCAGCACAACATCAAGTGCAAATTCGTATCTATCTGCAAGCGCATCACCAAGAACATCAATAGGATTATGTACATTCGAAGCTAAGGGCAGTCTCTTCTTTAGCTTGTCGACAGTTTCATCTGTAAGTTTTGCAAACATCAGGCCCAGTTGTTCGATGGCATCTGCTGCCACGATTCCTGGTCCACCCGCGTTTGTTATAACAGCAACATTTGGCCCCCTTGGTAGCGGTTGGTTGGCGAACGCCTGGGCATAGTCAAATTGCTCCTTTATCGATTCACAACGGATGATTCCAGCTCGTTTGAATGCTGATTCATAAGCGACTTCGCCGCCGGCGAGACTGCCGGTATGAGAGGAAGCAGCTCTCGCACCGGCCTCTGTTGCACCTGATTTCATAAGCAGTATTGGCTTTTTGTATGATATGCGTTCGGCCTCACGGACGAAGGCATTTCCATCGGTGATACTCTCAAGGTAACCTGCAATAACCTTGGTCTCGGCATCTTGACCAAGGGCCTCGACAACGTCCAGCTCATCGATATCTGCCTTGTTGCCTATGCTGATAAGTTTGCTAAAGCCAATACCATTAAAGTTGGCTATATCGAGGATGGCCGCCAACAGTGCTCCCGATTGCGAAAGGTATCCTATGACACCGGATTTCGGCAAGTCACCACCAAAGCTGGCATTTAGCTTATTAGCAGGCACTATCATACCCAGACAATTCGGCCCGATTACCCTGATACCAGCCTGCCTGGCAATTTGAACGACCTGTTCCTCAAGCTGTTTTCCCTCCTTGCCAACCTCTTTGAAGCCGGCAGTAATTATTATGACAGATTTAGCCTTAATCCGAGCGCACTGTTGCATAACAGTCGGCACTGCTTTTGCCGGGACAATTACAACAACAAGCTCCGGAATCTCTCCAATTGATTCAAGGTCGGGATAACATTTCAGACCTTCGATTGAATCCGCTTTTGGGTTAACAGGAAAGATTTTACCTGCATAGCCGGCTTCAATTATACTTGCAAGAATTTCATAGCCGACTTTGCCTTTTTGGCGGGAGGCACCTACGACAGCAATAGATTTCGGATTGAAAAAACTCTCAAGACTCATAACAAAATTTGCCTTTACCAAACCGTTAAGGATTCCAAAGGCAAGGTATTCTACGCAATTCAAGCGATCTTTGCAAAGTTTTTCTCACGGCTTGAAAAAACCCCGGCAGTTCTATATCTATCTTCTCAGGGCTGGTATGTCAGGCTCAACGTGAATAGTAACATTGACGGGACGCGTACACTCCGCATCCAGAGTATCCTCTAAGTTTTGAGTTATCTCATGGGCAGCGATCACGTTTAGGCCCGGATCCACTAAGATGTGAACGTCAAGGAATATTTCTCTGCCGACCCTTCGTGTCCTGAGCTGATGCCACTGACGTATCGCCGAATTCTCGCTGATTATCCCTTTAACACGTTCAATAGTGGCCTGGTCAACGGCACCTTCGGTAAGCTCCCGTAATACATCCCCGATAATCCGTACGCCTATCCATATAATCATCAGCCCCACCGCAATCGCAGCAACCTGATCGCCATGGCCAAAGCCAAAAACAAGTGCTATAAAACCCACAACGACTGCTACGGAGCTTAAGGCGTCGCTGCGATGGTGCCACGCGTTGGCATAGAGTGAAGGACTATGAGACGCAACAGCAATTCTCTTTGTGATTCTGTAAAGCCACTCCTTAGAAACAATCGAGATTACTGCCACTATGGGAATGACTGGATGAGGTTTTGTGACCTCGTCTTTTGCTATAGCAATGGTGGCGTAATAAATCATTGCCCCTCCAACAACCACCAGAACAACAGCTACTAAACCTCCGGTAAAAGTCTCAGCTCGACCGTGCCCATACGGGTGGCTTTGATCGGCCTTTTTTGCGCCGAGACGCAAGCCCAGCAATACAGCCGCATCGGTTCCAAGATCAGAAATCGAATGGATCCCGTCAGCCACCATCGCAAGTGAACCGACCATCTGGCCGATGACGACCTTCATGGCCGAAAGCCCAATATTTATTACAGCGCCAATATATGTGACGGATCTTATCTCGCGTCTGGAAATGTCATTCTTGTTCTGTTTCATCCGTGCCTCAACCCAGCACTTTTTTGCGCATATCAAGAACAGCATCAATGTACTTCTGCGCGGTAGACTGGTCCTTCGCCTCAACTATGGCTCTAATTACAGGCTCGGTATTGCTGACTCTTAGATGCAGCCAGCCATCGTCGAAGTCAAACCTACAACCGTCACTGGTATCAAGCTTTGCTTCGGAGAAAGTCTTCTTAGCCAAATCCATGATCTGCTGCGACTGGGATTTTTCTGCAGCAAATTTCTCTTTGTGCATATAATAACCGCTAATTTCACTTGCCAATTGACCCACCGTCTTTCCTGTCTCGGCCATCAGTTGTAGAATAAGAGCAATACCAACAAGGCTGTCACGAACAGGCACTACCCTCAGATCAATCACACCACCATTGCCTTCACCTCCAATGATGCAATTGTACTGCAACATAGCTGCAGCTACGTTCGCCTCACCGACAGGTGTACGAATGACCTTAGATTTGTGCTTGCCGGCTACATCGTCGATCATTCTTGAAGTTGACAAATTTGCTGCCACGGTGCCGGGATTCTTACTGAGAATATACATAGTCGATAGAGCAAGAGTATATTCTTCGCTGATATAAGTCCCGGTCTCATCAACAACAGCAACTCGATCCGCATCAGGGTCCTGGCCAAAGCCAATATCAGCACCTTCAGCTTTCACTGCTTCACAGAGATCTTTCAGATTTTCAGCAGTCGGCTCAGGCTCGTGCGCAAACAAGCCCGTAGGCTCATCATTTATCGCAAAAACGTCACAACCAAACTCGCTAAGCAGCTTCTTAGTAACTCGCCCCCCCGCTCCATTAACACTGTCCAGGACAACCTTGAACTTTTTTGCCATGATCTCATTTTTGTTAGTAATCGCCAGCACCTTCGCGATATGTACATTGTCGGTTTGTGCATTAGACTTCGCCCGGCCACAATTGTGTGAAGCCACAAGGCTAAATTGCTTATCAAGGAAGAGCCTCTTTATACGCCCAGCGTCATCATCCGATGGAGCAATCCCACTGCTGAGCAACATCTTTATCCCGTTATACTGAATCGGATTATGTGAAGCTGTAATAATCACGCCACCAACACAGCCCAGCTCCCTCACCATAACGCTTACGCCAGGCGTGGTCGCAATACCCAGATCAATAACATTCATACCGGTCGCACACAATCCGGCACAAACAGCTGACTGAAGCATCTGTCCACTCGGCCTTGAATCCCTGCCGATGCAGACCGACAATCTGCCTGCATTATCGGCGCATCTTTTTTTCAGAAAAGTCCCGAAGGTACTGCCATACTCAGCCGCAATGGAGGCAGTGAGGTTCTGACCGATGATACCTCTAACTCCACTTACACTAATTATCAATTCTTCAGACATGCTAAAACCGTATCGCGTATGTCATACTGCGTATTACGCATCACGAGAATTATTCCAAGGTGCAGACGTAAATCTCGTTTACGAAGTCAAGCTTTCCAAGCTCGCTCACAACCTCCGCATCAGGTTCCTTATCCAAGCTGACAGCCAGGATGGCCTTTTGGTCTGCCGATTTCTGTCCGACGCCCATAGTACAGATGTTTATACGGTGCTTGCCGCAGACAGTCCCAACGGCACCAATAACACCTGGCCTGTCATCGTTGAAGATAACGAGAACGGGACCTTGTGGCGTCATTTCTATGTTAAAGCCGTCGATCTCAATAATACGCAGCAGCGTCTCGCCGAAAACAGAGCCGGTCACGGTTCGAGTCACTTTATTGGTCACGACCTTTGCGCTGAAACTTGCTGCGACGTTTTTAGCCTCAGGGTTTTTTGTTTCATCGAAGCTTATGCCTCGTTCCTTGGCAAGAACAGGGGTGTTGACAAAATTCAAAGGCATATCAAAATGCTTCTGCAACAAGCCGATTGCGAAATTAACTGTCACTGAACCGACCGCCATATCGGCAATCGTCCCACGATACTGCACGTGCAACTCCTTAATATTTCCGGGCGCAATCGTGCTAAGAAGCATGCCAATTCGCCGAGCGAGCTTGCCATACTGGTTAACAATTATTGGCACGGCCCCGACTACGGATGGCGCATTGACGGCATTTCGGACCGGGCCGCCTTTGATAGCGTCAACAAGAATTTGAGCAGCTTCGACCGCAACCTCAATTTGGGCTTCTTCTGTGCTGGCACCTAAATGTGGCGTTACAAGACAACTTTCAAACTCCTTAAAGCGGTCGTTCTCCGGCGGTTCTTTCGGAAAGACATCCAGAGCTGCACCGGCTATGCGCTTTTCCGCAAGCGCGTTATAAAGCGCATCTTCACTGATTATGCCACCGCGAGCACAATTGATTAGCCGCACCGTGGGTTTCATCATATTTATCTGTTCTGTACTTATCATATTCAGCGTCTGTTCATTCCTCGGCACGTGCACGCTGATATAGTCTGCTTCCTTAAAGATTCTTTCGAGGTCGTCTGTCACCTCAACGCCGAGTTTTTCCGCCTCAGCAGGTGCAGCAATTGGGTCATAGCCGAGCACCTTCATATTGAAGCCTGTTGCCATTTTGGCTACAGCCATTCCTATCCTGCCCAGGCCTATCAAGCCAAGCACTTTGTTGTTTAGCTGGTTGCCCATATATTTTTTTCGGTCCCAGGCACCGCTTTTTAGACTATCACAGGCCGGCACGACATTTCGGCTCATCGCCAGTATCAAAGCCATCGTATGTTCAGCGGCACTTAGCGTATTGCCGCCAGGCGTATTCATAACGAGGATGCCTTTTCTTGTTGCTTCAGGAATATCGATGTTATCCACGCCGACGCCCGCGCGGGCTATTGCCTTTAGCTTGCCGGGATTAGCTAAGACTTTTGATGTGACTTTTGTTCCGCTTCGGACGATTAAGCCGTCGTGCTCGCCAATAATTTGCGCGAGCTCATCTTCGCCTATTCCGGTCTTAACAACAGCCTCGACACCATCCATTGAATTGAGCAGGTCGATACCTTCCTGTGCGAGTTTGTCAGTGATAAGAACTTTGATCATACTTAGCCTCCAAAAATATCCACATCTGACGTTCTGTGCGCACATTGTAGCCGGACCTGCAAAAATATCAAGCGCGGATAACATACCCCCATCAAGGCCAAATATTTAGCCCCCAGATTTATCTGGGGGGCTTCCAACATGTTTCACGCGGGCTTTCCCCCTCTGCGAATTTTCATGCCAACCCATAAGTTACAGAAAATACCGGAAACCGCGTACATTATAGTCAGATATGTTATTTACTGAACGATTGGGAAACGAAGCGGATTAACTGCAAAACCAAGTAAAGCAACACAAAAAACAGACATTTTTGTGCAGTCCAAAAAATGTCATGCCAATCCTGAAGTCTACCTGCTCTATTATCTTGAACAAAAACCCATCCCATCACCAAGAATACAACAAATGAAGGAATATTTCGTCCAGAAAGAATGTAGGTCAAATACTTATCAACAAGACCTGCAAATGTTTGTTCATATCCCTCGGATTGGCAGGATTTCGCAATTGAACCTTCTTCGCCTGATTCCATATGGAATGTCATCTATCCCCATCCTTAATTTCTCAGCCAACTCCATATGACATCAGGCATTCCAGGTTGCCTTCTCATTCGCAGGATAGTAGGTATGCTCCAAAAGTCAAGAGGAAAGAGATAAAATTTTGGCAATTCTCTCTTCTTTTGTCCACTGTCTTCTGCTTCTGTTTCCACGTCAAGTCTTTGTCATCTCTTATCTATTAACCCGCTGCGGCCAATGCTCGCGACATCGTCACCGCCCAGCCGGCCAAGATAATGATAATCACAGCCAAAACAATATGTCGGATCTTAACCTCAGTAAAGAAACGCTCGATCAATCTGAAATACACTCCGAAAACTGCGGTGAGCAAAGCCAGAATCGCCACAACAACCAAAGTACAGCAGAAAAAAGCAGCGGCTGGCTGAAGATAGAACGCCTGTATAACTTCGCCTTGCACAAATCCAAGTGCCGAAGTAGTCCAGCCGCAGGTCGGGCACGGCAGGCCGGTCCTTTGTTTGAAGCCGCACGGACCAAGCCACCGTTCTATGTTCACCTCGCCCTTCTCCATAATCCACAGCAATCCAAGAAAGCCAGCCACAATCAGAAAAGTCAACCCAGCTCTAAGCCGCTGTCGAGACGATGCACGGCGGATAAATTTTCCCTTATTTGAGCGTTGGTCTGGGTGCATAACAATGTTACAATAAAGCAGCTTAGTGAATCCGTCAAGTTTACAAGCTGGAGAACAGATATGGTAATAGAGCAACAAGATTTGAGCAGGATGCTTGAGACGGCCATTGTGGCAGCCCGACTGGCCGGCCAGCGGGCTATGGAAGAAATCAACTTTATAAAGGCCTCGATAAAGAACCCAGGCGAACTGGTGACCCAGGCTGACGCTCGCTGCCAGCAGATTATCATCGATCGAATCAAAGAGAACTATCCCGACCATGGCTTTATTGCGGAAGAGGGAGAGCACAACAAGATGTTCAAGCAGCCGCCACGGGGAACTGAACCAATATGGTGGGTTATCGATCCGATTGATGGAACGAACAACTTCGCGCACCAAGTTCCTCTCTTTGCAATAAGCATTGCTGCGCTAAGCGAGGGCGTGCCAGTTGTTGGCGTGATTTTTGAGCCAGCCACTGACTCGATGTTTACCGCTGTAAAAGGTGGTGAGGCACAATTGAACAGCAGACGAATTCTCGCCGGCGAAGAAGAAATGAACGAATTCTCCAGTGTCGGCCTCGACAGCCACTTCGAGTGTAGTGAGGGCGTGCCGGGCTGGGCCTGCGAGATTATCCAGCAAACACGATTTCGCAACCTTGGTACAACGGCAGTGCAAATTGCATACGTCGCAAAGGGAAGCCTCGTAGCGACAATCATCAACACACCGAAGCTGTGGGATATAGCAGCAGGAGCAATAATTGCCGAGGCCGCAGGGGCTGTCGTAACAAGCTGGCAGGGGCAGCAGATTTTCCCCATCGATCTTGATAGCTACGAAGGTCAGGAATTTCAGACAGTGGTGGCCAACAAAAAAGTGCACGGCCATATCCTGGAACTTCTGAGATCGAAACCATAGACTTCAGCCCTATCGTGGTTCTGGAACAGGGTGCAGTGCGATGATTCTTACTTTATCCCCGATGGAGCGGACATTGCTCCTATCAAGTATCGCAATGACCCGTCTTTGAGGCCCGTCGGTCCCAATGCGAACAAGGATATAAGCTGTGAAAACATCGCTTCGCACGGTAACAAGATTGCTGATGCGCGAAAAAATGACGTCCCGTTCTTCAAAATCATCAACTGCACTATCGCCTACAAGATCGGGGGATCCGTTCAGGTCTACCGAATCATACGCATAGAATCCCATCTCGCCAACCTGCATTAATTCGCCAATGCTCTTGAAGCCGGCAGGACCTGTCCGTGTTCCGTAGTCGGGCCCATTGAAGAGGTGTATTTTGTCACGGGAGGCAACAATCGCTTTTGCCAGCCAGTAGTCCCCTGCAGAAGCAAATACCCACGGCAACTGACCCACCACTAACCAGGGCGCAGTGTTGATATTTACCCGGCCTTTGATTCTTACTTCATTCGGATCAAACCCGTGGTCTGCTGGGTCGATAACAGTCAAGTATTGAAAAATGTTTGAAAAGGCTGGATTCTTTAAATTTAACCGAACCAGCTCTTCAGAAGGCTCTGGTGCCAGTCGCACGCCAATCATGTCGCAAGGATCGGTACTTGGCCCGATCGTAAGCACTCTGGCTATATCACCGACTGTTACGAAATCACCGGCAGAAATGGGAATATTGTAATTCGTTCTCGTTCCCCCACCGGCAGTGCCCAAACCTGGACTTGGACTTTCGAGCAGGTCCTGGTACAAAATATTCCAATTTTCATCCGGCCTGTAGTAAGACCGCACGCGCCCCATACTATCATCCCAATCAAACCACTGCTGCTGTGTAATCTGCTGATCAAGAACAATATCCAAATCGATGGAATGTGCACTTATCGTCCTGACCAAATGGATACTGTAATGCTCGCTGAGCACATAACCTTCTGACTCGTCGCCTCTGGGAGCGTATCTGGCTAAGATGAGGTTCGGATCTACCTTCCCAGCAGTTGACATTAAACCGCCAACGCCAAATCTGATCGCAGCAGCCATGTTATTAGTTACAACAAATCGGCCACCGTCGGACATCCTTTCACCACCCAAATCAATCGTCTCTACGACAGTGCCGTCCTGTCTGCACATCTCCAGCTTGAAACCATCAAGTGGAATATCCACCTCGAATGGATTGAATAGCTCGACGCCAAAATAATTGCTTGCTGGATTGTCCGCTCCGCTTTCGTTGATTCTAAATGCGATCTCACTGATAAAAGGCTGGACTTCAAAACCATAATAGACTGGCACCCCAAAAGAGGGCCAAAAAGTCACATCGGGATTATCGTCAACAAAATCGATGACATTCACTGCCAACTGCGCTGCAATTCGTTCACGCTCAGGAACCACAGTTGAGATAGCGTTCAACAACGCCTGCTGTATTCTGTCCGCTAAGATTAACTTCTCCTCGAACGACATCTGGTCTATACGCCCCTTGCTTATGGATATCATCTTGTCGCCGAGTGGGTCGATAATACGGTCCATATTGTAAGTAGTAAGAAGATGACGCCTATCAGGCTTGTCTGCATTGGGATCTTGAGTAACTCTCTCACACCACTGTTCGAGCGTCCCGAAAGTCCCTCCTGCATAAGGCCGGCTATTAGTGTTATCCAGGGTTTTCGGCCAGATAACCTCCAATCGAGTATCACCTACAGGATTTCTACAATAAAGGTAGCGTAAGGCGAGCTCGTCGGATATGTCAAATGGAAGATAATTTGGATCCGGCAATTCAATTCGCCAAATCAAATTTGTTTGAAATTCTTCTAAATCCGGGTCACCTGAGCCACACCGCATAGCATGGAGATCATCAACATTGTCGTCCCCTCTTGCCAAACCGGCAAGGTTGACCTGCATCTGGCTCGTACCATCAAGCATACTACTGCCCTTAGTTGGGTCGAATATATAAGCCGTGTTCACATTCACCATTCCGCCGTTGTCTACAACCCGTATGGCGGCATAAATATGTTTTCCTTTGCTGGAAGTAACATCGTCAAGCTCAATCCATTTTGCGTCAGCTATACCGTCACCGTCGGCATCAGCCAATTGGTCATCCAACGCACCGTCGGTTAATTGAATTTCCGGATATTCCTGGATAACTTTTCTTAGTCCTGGTGGATTTACATTGACATCTTCCACCTGAAATCCATTCCGGTTTAAGAATCCTGTAACGTCGCTTATACGCCGCCATCTATAGTCGTTCACATCAGACATATATGGCTCAAGGCTTGCAAGCCACATATCGTTTGGGCCAGGGTAGTCGTAGTACTCCTGATTCGCTACGCCCGGCACATCCATAACAAGCTCATCTGATATCTTGGCAATGACTGTCTCAACAGCAAGATCGAGCTCCTTGTTCTCCGCCATGGCTGAGGTTGATATTCTGTCTATGCGGGCAAGCATAATAAATAGTGCGCCAACAATAGCTAATAGGCTGGTTAGAACAACAGTCATGATCAGAGCCGAACCACGTCCTCGTGAATTGTGGCTTGTGGCTCGTGGCTCGTTTTTTTTATTCATTTCCCGCACCAATCAACATAAACTATGAACTATGAACTACGAACAATGAACTACGAACTAATCTAAATAAACAATATGTGTGAACGTTCTACCGTTCTTTATGATATCCTTCGAGTCATAAAGTGTGAATGTAAACTTAAGCGCACGACCCAACCCAGGTATGGAGCTGAAATGTGCTTCATCCAGATACTCTGATGGATAATTGATGTTTCGGATGCCTATGCCGACATAAGGGTACAGTATTACAGGAACTAATTCAGGGTCAAGGCCACTCCCTGTTTCAGCCATGACAAAATCTGTATTTGTCAGGTCGCCGTCACCATCTGGGTCAACTTCCGGCACCCATCGCTGCTGGGCCCGGTACCAACCCTGAACCTTGAATTCACCTACACCCTCACACAAAAGCATGTGGATTGAATCTGGATCTGCTGGATTGACCACGGCACCAATACGCATGTCTTCTTCAACATCGGTAGATACTCCAATGCCGCTTATCACAGACAGCATCTCTGCCTTCTGAACCAGAGTGAAGCTAAATTTCCATTCCTCCAACGAAAGTTTGTCATACTCGTACCAGTTATTCCACCGATCCCATTGTTCAACAGTAAAGCTATTAGGATCGAAGAATGCCGGTAGGTTCGGATCTGCTGTCATTATGTGCTGCGTTCTGGCAAGAATCCTCTTTTCCGGGGATTGAAGAGAAGATGCGACTCCACCACTTTTGGCAAGCATGTAACTGATTCTCGCGATGTTACCACGGATAATAGGATTGGCTTTGTAGGACTGAAAATCGCCATCCGCAAAGAACACTATGCGATCGAATCGCTCATACGCATTGGGATCACTCGGGCTGGTATTAGGTCCTTGCTTTGCCACCCAAGTAATGAATATCTCCCCATCCTTGCGGAGGCCCTTGAAATCGGCATTAAGCTGGGTCGTGATAGCCCGCAACTTTTGCATAATTTCCGCATTTGCAATGGCAAACCGCTGCGAATCTATACTGACTCTGAAAATAACGCCGGCAAATGACAGAACTAACGCAAGAATACCAATAGACACCACAAGCTCAATGAGTGTAAAGCCTCTGCTTCGTAACTCAAAGCTTGTGACCTGTGGCTTGTAAGACATAGATTGTATTTTGTGTTCCTTCATCTATATATTTTGAGCAATTAAAATCTGATTAACTTTTGGTATACAGCTACACAGGGATTTCCACCCCCACTAATTGGTGGCGGAACCGCCCACACCCAGCCATCTGTCGGCGGACTTATAGCTCCTCCCTGCCACGGCCTGTCAAGTATAATTATGTCGGGCTGATCCGGCTTCCGCTCCAATACTCGATACGTCTGGCCCGTCTGATTGTCCGCTATCGTATAACCATCATTGATGAAACCCCTCTCATCGACATTATCCGTCGGGACAGCGTCTTTTATCTGAAGCTCACTAGGACCATGTAACGCTGGGTCCTGCACAACATTGACGAGAATCGGTCGGGGAAACGAAATATGCTCAAGTTCAGGAAAACCTTCTTCGCCCTGCCTTGACCAGTATTTTGTATTGGCACCTGCCCTTCTGCTGATAAAAACTGTCACCTGCACAAGTCTGCCGTCCACACTGACCCTCCTACAAAGAGCAGCCCAACAGTACTGTTTGTGCGACATCGGCGCAATCGTAGAAGGGTACATAAGCTCTTCGCCGGTGATGGATGTCAGCGTACTAAAGGCTGTGAGTTGATCGGTTACTAACAACAGGCTGTTGACGTCAAGGCCATACAATCTTATCTTCGCGAAGGCTTCATCGGCTGCAACGGCTGCTATCGTTCGTTCTGTGCCAAGTGTAGTAAAGTAAATCCCAGCAAGGAATGTACCGCCTACAAAAAGCATTCCGATAGCTAAGGTTGCCACCGCTAGCAGAACTTCGGTAAGAGAAAAACCTGTATGTCGCGATTGCTTTGCCATAGGATTATGAATCAGGCGAAATCACTGTACCCGTGTAAGAGTTGATATAAATCGTTTCCGGAACAAGCCTGGCCAAATATCCTGACCATGCCGTTCCCGCTTTATATGCCTGTTTGAATTTTATTTTCTCATATACGATCAAGCTGGTGCGACTATTTTCTTCACTGAAGCCCAAAGCCGGATAGTCATCCTGTACAAACATGCCAACGGGATTGATACTGTCAGTGATCTTTGTCAGGGTATTAAAAATAGCATCTCTGCTCAGCTCAGATGTTTCCGTTCCTTCCGTCCTGCCATCCCTGTTTCTTACCCGGACAGGATGCACTACCAGTTTTCCGGACGGGGAAAAAATAATTGAGAACGTTGTCGTATCCCGAATCACACTTTCGTTGAGACTACCGATCTCAGCATCGCTGTCAATAATGCCATCACCTGAAGGAAAAAGACCGGGATCATACTGAAAGTCCATAACTCCCACCGAATCGGGAAGTTTAACGGGCTTTAGACCATCAACGGCTCGAAAGCCATTTGTGATATTGCCTATCTTTCTTCGCTCCTCGTGCACGATATAAATCATATATTGAACGGCATCGAGATACGCAGGATCGCCAGGATCGTGCGCCTTTTGGAATCTTATGCCTGCATATCGCCGTTCCTTTATGGCGATTGCGCGAGCTGAAGTCAGCGCAGCGCTTATCATAGTCTTTGCACCACTTTGCGTCTCGAACGAGTTGAAGAATGCCCGCACTGCTGGCATCCCCAAGAAAACCAGCATCGTAATGGTTGCAATGACAACCATCATTTCAATAAGCGTCAGACCAAATTTAGTTCGTTGTTCGGTGTTCATGGTTCGTTGTTCTGTCTTCCGTCTTCTGTCTTCCGTCTTCCGTCTTCTGTTATCTGTTCCTTATGTCATCAGCCGTGCCAAATATCCTATCCGGCCCAGCCGATATCAGCTCGGGAAAGCTATCATCAGCAGCATAAATGTAGTCCAACACCCTCCTTCTTTCTTTATCCTTAATCCACCAAGAATCATATATCTCCGGCATTGCAGGTACAACGCCAGAGTCGAAGTAGTCATGCACAAATGAACTGTCAATATTCTCCAGTATTCTCCGACACTCGGGTATAGATCGAAGCTCTCTATAAAGATATTCCGAGTGCGCAGACGCGTTGGAAAAATCCCTTTCCGGCTGCTCAGGAAAATAACCTTTGAAGTCACGATACTCTTGCAGTGCAGCTTCCAGCAGGGCAAAAAGCTGCGTCAGTCCCCTTTCCCTGGATTGCGTTTCGATATGCATTCCAACAGCGACAACAATCGCAGCTAAAACTGTAATCACAGCCAAAACAGCGAGCATCTCGACAAGTGTCAACGCGTAGCCACAATTGTCCCCGTAATTTTTCATGGCTTTTACTTGCTCAAATGAAGTGTGGACGGGCGCCTCAGTTTCCGAAGTTGCAGATATCGTCGCTCGTGCCGTAAAGACCATCCGCCCCCGCTGAAATCAATATGTAAGAATCAGGTCTATAAGGCCATGCTATCGCCTGCACCTTCGGGTCCCTGATAAATTCATAGAAGGCGTCGATATCTTCAAGTCTGTGCTGTAAACGATAGCCGATAGGTTTCTTCCAATCTGCCAGCCGTTTCAGACTCACTAATGGAAAATTGTCCCGAAAATTGTAAATCAAATTTTCAGGCTCCAACTCCACAGATATGTCTATGCTCCTTTTGGAACTGTCCGCCCTGTAATAGAGAACGGGAGTTCCCGGTGCAACGACTTTACCGTTGGCCAGAGTCAGCTTCGCTTGTGTAACGGGAAAAACATCACATAGTACGTATGTATTTGCTGACAGCGCACCTCCCCAACCACCCGTCGTATCACTGAACAATCCGTCTCGTACGCCAGGCCTGCTGTAACCGAGCCTAAAAACATTTGCAGTTGAAAGCTCCAGATAAGGACCTTTCCGCTTATCCATGTCGATGGCACTGTCAGGATTGTAAAAAAAGTAGGTACCTGGGTCCCACATACGCCCCAAAGCCCAGTACGATTCCGCATTGCTTCCGTCCGCTTGCCAGTGCGTATCTGGGTGACACCCAAGCAGGTCCCAACCAACGAGGGCCTCCGCAAGTTTCTGCGTACCGCAATAGTCCCTTGGACCGGAGGGAGCCGGAGGAGGCGCCCACCAGTTGGATGGCGGGTATTCGCCGTAATCGTTCCTAAAGGCGGCTAGCGCCAGCTCTATACTGGCAAACTGAGCCTTTTGCTTGGTCTCTCGTGCGATACGACGTACCATACTCGTAGCAGGGATAAGCAGCCCAACCAATAGTACGATTATCCCGACAACCGTCAACAACTCCACAACCGTCAATCCAGATTCTTTATGTTTCACAATCGTCCTCTTTCCCTATAAATCAGGCGTTCTTATTCCTCCTGCTCCGGTTGCTCCTGCACTAAGCTGCTACCAAGCCAGTCATCAGCAAAAATAGCATAGTCAAAAACATTGACAATGCCATTAGGATCTCCATCATCAATCCCAGACAAATTGTATCGGCTATACGGTTCTACCTCAGCTAACCAGAAATCTGCCATCAACTGCAAATCGTTCACATCCACAAAACAATCGTGGTTAAAGTCCCCTGTTAAAAGGCTGCCGCCTCCACAGTACAAAGTACACCTGATAAAATCCCAGTTTGTATAGTAGCGCTCCCACAGCATTCCACCGGCATCGCTCTTCAAACCGAGTGATAACTCGTGGAGTCCGGGTGCTCTGTATTTATCTCCAACCTCATACCTTAGATTAAGATACTCACCTCGTATATCCGAACTGGCGCTATTCGAGTCCCAGACAACATCGCTATCTATTAGTAGAACCGCCTTGAATACGTTCGGGTCCCATGGTAACCGGTCGGTATCCAGTCTCAAGTCAAAGATGATCTCATTTACATCCGACAATTCCATTTGCTGAGAGACCTTTGCTACGTCACCAGGTTCAAACGTTGCCCTCCAGGAATGAATTGTGAGGTTATAAAGACCCTCAGTCACCCAGTCCCTGAACACATAGCCTGCGAACTTATCTGCAGGGACATTGACATCCCATTCATTCGGCTCAGTCACTATAATATCAGCTATATAGCCGTCATCTTCGAAGCTGCCATTAACTATATTACAGTCTTCAGCACCACACATAATACCCGCAGCAAATAATGCCATTAAGAATACCATAAACCGCAATAGAGCTTTCATTATCACCCTCCTCGGATCACTATCAATCCAGTAACAGTCATATTCAAACTCTTCTCAAATTTCACACGTCATGCAGCTCGCCGGGTATAGGTCGACTTGCATCACTCGGTGTATTTCCACTCATAGTTGCATATATCGTCAGCGGTGCCGTATTCGCCGTCATACCCAGCAGAAATCAAGATGTAGGAATCTGCTCTGTAAGGACGCCAAGGTTTTTCAATTTTGTGACTCTTTGTATTCCTGTAGAACCTCTCAGGATCGGCAAGCAGATGTTGGTTGGCTACGCTGCCAGCACCGCCTGCTACCCATGGCTTGCCAAGCTCAAGCAGTTCTTGATTGTCCCAATAATTGTAGATATTTCCCGCATCATCAAATGGGCTTGGCGGCATGTGCTCTGCTGACGTGTCATCGTACTCATAAAGGTGCAGACTACTTGCAGTATTGGCTTTGTAGTAAAGGATGGGCATACCCGCTTTTACATTCTCAAGTTCGCGCGTGTAAACATCACAAAGAACAAAATTTTCCTTATTAAACGCGCCCAAGCCCGGGCTGGTCGATGGATACAGGTCGCCTAACCTGTAAGCATTAGCATTTTCCAGTGGTAGAAACGGCCCTCTGCGGGCAGACAAATCAGAAGAGTCATAAAGAGCTACAGTCGCACCGCTGACAGGGTCTATGAATGTCCCATCTCGTCTGAATTGAGAATTGGTGTGAAAGCCCAGCAGGTCCCAGCCCATCATCGCTTCGCAAAGTTTCATCGAACCGCAGTAGGACCTACTATCAGGGTCCATCGCGTCAGACCCTGGATAGCCATCGAACTCGTTATTGAACAGCTCCAGAGCCGCTTCGATACTATGGAATTGTGCCCGTTGTCGGACACCCTTGGCATATATCTTGACTCTGTTTAAAGCCGGCACCAAAAGGCCTATCAGAATCACAATAATACTCATCACCGTTAGAAGCTCAACGATAGTAAATGCCCTTATCTTGTTATTTTGTTTGGTCGTCGGTTCCATGTGTTTCTCCTTTTATTGGATTCATAATAACTGTTCAGTTTGTAATACTCCGGCTATGCCTGTCCGCTCAAGCTTGTTATGACCTGTATCATCGGCAAGAACACAGACAGTACTATCATCATTACCATACCACCAAGGATGATAATAATGATCGGCTCAAGCATAGACATTAGCGAAGCCACAAGAACATCGACCTGCTCATCATAGTTGTCAGCCACCTTTAAAAGCATCTTGTCGAGGTCACCGGTTTCCTCTCCCACTGCCACCATGCTGGAAATAATCAAGTCAACGGTTTTCGACTGGCGCAAAGGACCGGCAAACGTATCTCCTTGTCGGATTGAATTGTGGACATTCCCGAGCATATTGGCGAAGACCTCATTGCCGGACGTCTGTTGCGTAACGTTGATAGCATCCAAGATGGGCACACCTGCACTAATCAATGTTCCCAATGTTCTCGTCCAGCGTGTAACTGCTACCTTGCTGTTAAGCTGGCCCATAACTGGCAGCTTCAACTTGATGATATCCAGGACCAATCTGCCGGCGCGAAATTGTTTTGCTACTCTCAGCAAGAAAATAGCCCCAACAGGTACTCCCAACAGTACCGCCCAACCATAGTGGTAGGCAATCCAATTGCTGATGCCAAGCACCGCTGTCGTCACAGGATTCAATTCGCCCTGCACCATCTCCTCAAGCACCTGCTTGAACGATGGTATAACGAATTTCATCAAACCTAAGAGGATAAGAAACGCCGCACTCAACACTACAGATGGATAGACCATTGCGCTTTTAACGCGTGATTTAAGCCGCAGTGCCTTTTCTTTGAAGTCCGCCACGCGTGCCAGGATCAGATCAAGCACACCTCCAGTTTCACCAGCCGCCACCATGTTGACAAACAGCCTGTCAAAACACCTCGGATACCTGGCCATGGCTTCTGATAGTGTTGCACCTCCTTCAATGTCATCACCGACATACCCTATGATTCTCTTAAATGTCCCGGATTTCTGCTGCTCCTGGAGGATCCGCAATGAACGCAAAATAGGCAGACCCGCATCTTGGAGGGTCGAAAGTTGCCTCGCGAACTGAGTAATGTATTTTGTTTTTACTCCCCCGCCGGCACCGCGCCGACGCTTCGGTCGAATAGCAGCTTTCGCCGTCGTTTTTGCCGCCATCTTCGAACGAACCTTCGTGGGGAAATACCCCATGTTACGTATCTTGCTTATCGCTTCCTTCTCACTCAGCGCTTCAACATGATCCTTTACTTCTATCCCCTGGGAGTCCAGCGCTACATATTCAAAAACAGACATCTTTTACTACCTCACTTCAAATTAAAACTACCTCAACATTATTCATTATTGTGGAAAAACATGATATTCATTAGCCCTCTATAGATGTTTCTTTCACCACCTCGTCCAGCGTAGTAATGCCATCATAGATCGCAGCCAATCCGTTATCGCGTAGCAACCTCATCCCGGCTTTCTGAGCAGCAACACGCAAAATATTTGTCGAAGCCCGATTCATGATTAGATTTCGTATTTCTTCATTGAAGGTCATCACCTCAAAAATACCCGTCCTGCCTCTATAGCCGGTACCGTTACACCGTTCGCAGCCCCGGCCATAATAGATCTTCTTGCCCTTGATATCATCCGCACTAAGCCCTAATTTGGTTAACTGAACATCGTTCGGCTCAAACGCTGTCTTACAATTATCACATATTTTCCTAATCAAACGCTGAGCAACGATGCCTTCGACTGTAGCTGTAATCAAGAACGGCTCAACACCCAGATCTAAAAGTCGCGCTATTGAGCCAGGTGCATCGTTTGTGTGCAGAGTTGTAAACACAACATGACCGGTCAAAGATGCCTGAGCAGCAATCTCAGCGGTCTCTAAGTCACGAATCTCACCCACCAGTATTATGTCTGGGTCCTGACGCAGAATCGAACGCAAGCACCGTGCAAATGTCAATCCAATGTTCGGCTTCATCTGAACTTGTATTAGGCCATCAAGGTCGTATTCGACTGGATCTTCAGTTGTAATTATTTTCGTCTCAACGTCGTTGAGCTCGCTCAAAGCTGCGTATAGAGTGGTTGTTTTACCGCAGCCTGTAGGGCCCGTAACAATGACAATACCATTAGGCTTGCGAATAAGTTGACGCACTAATTCCTGGTCCTCGGACCTCAGCCCAAGTTTTCGCAAATCGAAAGTCACCTGACTTCGGTCAAGAACACGCAACACAACGCTTTCTCCGAACATTGTCGGCAGAACGCTGACACGCAGGTCAACGGGCTTGCCTTCAACAGTTAATGATATTCGACCATCCTGTGGCAAACGTCGCTCAGCAATATCTAAGTCCGCCATAACTTTTATTCGGGAACTAAGCGCTGCCGCTATGTACCTCGGAGGTGGAACCATCTCGTAAAGAACGCCATCGATGCGATATCGCATTTTGTACTCGTGTTCGAACGGCTCGAAATGAACGTCCGAGGCCTTATCACGTATAGCCTGCAACAACACCAGGTTAAGCAGCTTCTTAACAGGATTTGACTCAGATAGCTCCTTTAGCTCGTCAAGGTCGATACTTTGATTTCGTCCCTCAAATTCTGCTAAAAAACTATCCTCTTGAATTTCGTCTATTAACTCATTGATGTTCTCGTCTTGAGTTTCATAGTATTTTGTCATCGCCGCTTCTAACGCGTCTGTGTCTGTCACCTTTGCGTTAACCTTGAAACCCATTAAGGTACTCAGGTCGTCAGTGGCTCGAAAATTATCGGGGTTATCCAGCACTACGGTCAGCTCGTTTTGCTTTTTGTTGTATTCTATTGGAATAAGCCGATAAGTTTTAGCCATTTGCGCCGGCACCTTCTCAATCACATCTGGAGGAATCTCTATGCCCTCAATGCTTGTATATTCCATGCCTCGTTGAGCTGCCAAGGCTACCTTCAACTGTGCCTCATCAACCAGTGCAAGTTCCCGAAAAATTTCTCCAATTTTCACAGCTCCCTTCCGCTGCTTCTGAATCCTTAAGCACTCATGAACCTTATCTCTGTTTAAAAGACCAATCTTGATAAGGATTCTACCAAGAGGTCTACCTCGCAACTGTTCTATCGGAGGAAGCTCTTGCCTTAATTTGACCTTACCCATTTATCTTTCCTCAGCAATATTTCATTGAACCCAACAACACTATTATATAACAATAAGCAATTCATGCAAAAAGAATTATGAATAGGACATTTAGTTAATAGGACTATAAATTTGGTAAGAAAAATCCCTTTTTTTTACCCATTTATCTAATAACCTCCCCTGTTGCGCTCCCCTTATTCCCCCACCAAATAACCCAAGTTCAAAAATCCTTCCAGGTCACGTTCGTAACACCCTGTCATAATCCTCCAATCCCTGATCGGCCTTTTCCTTCTTCTTAGCTCCTTTTCGCCCTTCCATTCTGCCGATCTTCTCCATAGCCTTGTCTTGGAGCGATCCTGTCTGGCGGCTCTTGTCCAGCATCTCATCCAACGTTATCTTACCAGTATCGTAAAGCTGCCAGAGATGCTCATCAAGAAGCTGCATGCCAAGCTTCTTACCAGTTTGAATACTCGAATCAATTCGATACGTCTTGTTCTCTCTTATCAGGTTGGCAATAGCGGGTGTAACAACCATAAACTCATAAGCCGCGACTCTGCCTCTGCCTGAAGCCAAAGGGCAAAGAACCTGGCTCAGCACAGAAATCAGGTTGCTGCTTAGCTGAATGCGGATCTGCTCTTGTTGATCTACGGGAAAAACGTCAATCATTCTTGTAATCGTTCCAGCAGCGCTTGTTGTATGGACCGTGCTAAAAACCAGATGGCCGGTTTCTGCGGCCCTAACGGCAGATTCGATCGTTTCGAGGTCCCGCAATTCGCCAACCAAAATCACGTCAGGGTCCATTCTCAGAATGCGTCTTAATGCTTCGCCAAAGCTCGGAACATCGACACCAACTTCTCGCTGGTTAATAATAGATTTCTTGTGTGAATGATAATATTCTATGGGCTCTTCAACGGTCACAATATGGCGGTCAAAGTTTTCGTTAATATAATTTATCATACAAGCCAGTGTTGTCGTTTTTCCACATCCGGTTGGGCCTGTAACTAAAAACATACCTCGCGGTCTTCGGCACAGAGCAGCACAAATCTTTGGCAGTCCTATCTGATCAAATGTCATAATTTTCGATGGGATAAGACGCAGGACTATGGAGATATTGCCTTTTTGCCGGAAAACAGACACACGAAATCTGCCTTCGTCACCGAACGCAAAACCAAAGTCGGTTCCACCCTCTTCTTGTAGTTCCTGTTGGTTGCGATCGGGCGTGATGCTTTTCATTAGAGCCGCCGTATCATTCGGCTCAAGAACTTTGGTCTCTAAGGACCTTAGTCGGCTGTCTATTCGCAGTACCGGTGCTCGCCCAACTACAAGGTGGATGTCCGACGCCCCTTGTGTGACACAGGCGCTCAGCAATCTGTCCATATTCACCGTTGCCATATAAAAATTCCCCAAATCAAACTATCGTTTAGTCCACCAATACACCTTCTGTCTGCGTGATTCTTGCGACTTCCTCAGGTGTGGTTGTCCCATTAAATATCTTGAGCTTCCCATCCTCCATGAGTGTTCTCATACCACTTGCTTTGGCCGCTTCACGCAGTTCGCTCGTTTGTGCTTTGTTGAAGGCCAACTCTCTTACTTCACTATTTAACTCAAACATCTCGAATATACCGATGCGGCCCTTGAAACCTGTATGCTGGCAATTGCTACATCCAGCCCCCTTGGAGATTGTGTACTTTTCCAGGTCTTCAGGCGTAATATTAAGCATCCGCAGAGAATGCGGATCCGGATTTTCATCAGGCACCTTGCACTTTTTGCAGATAACTCTTATGAGCCTTTGTGCCATAATTGCCTGTATGGAGCTTGCTACAAGAAAGGGCTTGACTCCCATGTCGATCAAACGGGTAATTGCGCTCGGCGCATCATTAGTATGCAGGGTACTGAAGACCAAGTGCCCTGTTAAGGCTGCCTGGATTGCGATATCCGCTACGACGCCATCTCGAATCTCACCCACTAATATTATATTAGGAGCCTGTCGCAACATAGACCTGAGAATCCTGTCAAATGTCAACCCGATTTCTTCCTTGACTTGACACTGATTCATGCCATCAAAGTTGTACTCCACAGGATCCTCAGCCGTGACAATTTTCTTGTCCGGTTTGTTAAGCTCCTGTAGTGCTGCGTACAATGTTGTGGTTTTTCCGCTACCAGTCGGCCCCGTGACAAGAAAGATACCGTTAGGCCTTTTGATTATCTGTTGGAAATGTTCATAATTGTCTTGCTCGAAGCCGAGCGACTCAATACCGACATTAACTGCGTCTCGACGCAAGATTCTTAGAACCACACTCTCGCCGTGATTGCCGGGTAGTGCTGAGACACGAAAATCGATGTCCTGTCCGGCTATAATGCGCTTGATACGACCGTCCTGAGGCAGTCTCTTTTCGGCAATATCCATACCGGACAAGATTTTCAATCGAGTAATCAAGGGCGCCTGCATGTTCTTGGGAATGTTGTCCTTCTCCAAACATACACCGTCAACGCGATATCTTACCCTCACTCTATCAGTCATCGGTTCAATATGTATGTCGCTGGCCCGCATGTGATAGGCATTGTCGATTATCAGATTCACCAGTCTGATTATGGGGCCCTCGCCGTCCTCCTTTCCTCCCTGCCCTATTAAAATCTCCGCTTGATGCAACGCGTCACCAACTTCAGCAAGCTCAGCAGCAGTCGCATCAATACTATGCTTGAGCCTGTCATCTTCTTCCTTCTTGATTTCGCCAGTTGAGTTCCGGATGTAAGAACTGATCTTGGAGGGGCTTGCAAGATAACACTCCAGTTCGGTATTCAACCGAAGTCGAACAGCGTCCATTGCGTCCAGGTCCAATGGATCACTGATAATCAGCCTCAACTTCCCGTTATTCATACTCAGTGGGAGAATGTTGTGCCTTTTAATAAGATCTTCGGGGATAAGTTTAGCTGCTTCAGGCGGGATGGTTATCTGATCCAGATTTGCATATTTCAAACCAAACTGTTTGGCGATTGCCTTAGTCAGGGTTTCTTCATCTATGAGGCCCGATTCGAGCAATACTTGACCCAGCCGCTTGTTGTTTTTCTTTGACGTCTTGATTGCATCGATAAGTGGCTGTTTCTCTACCAATCCAGCTTTGTAGAGTATTTCACCCAAATGTCTGCGATCTTTAGCCATACATGCCTCCTGCTTTGAAAACCCCGACGAACTATTATTATAATCATTCCGAAGCTTTAAGTCAAATCTACAGTTTTAATCGGATCATATTCAGAGCCGTATACGCCGCCCGAAGCCTTATGAACTCTCTATTGTGGCTGAAGATATAACGCATAGTCTCGCAGTTGTTATCGGAGTCAACACTGATATATACCAAACCGACTGGCTTTTGTTCGCTTGCCCCAGTTGGTCCGGCTATGCCGGTTATAGCAATGGCAAAATCTGCGCCGGCTTTTTTCCTCGCACCTTCCGCCATAGCAACAGCAACCTGTTCACTAACAGCACCATACCTTTCTATTAACTCGTTAGGCACACCAAGCTCAGTAGTCTTAGCCTGATCACTGTAGGTAATCCATCCATACGTAAAGTATCTGCTTGCGCCGGGCGTATCAGTGATGAGTTTCGCTAACATCCCACCTGTGCAGGATTCAGCCACCGCTACGGTTTTCCTTTGTTCAGCCAACTTCAGGCCAACTACCTCAGCGAGGCTCTGGTCGTCTGTTCCAAAAACAAGCTCGCCCAGGATATGTCGCAGTGATTCCTCGTCACGTTCGACCAGTTTTCGAGCCTCAGCTTCGGATTGGGCGATGGCAACGATGCTGAGCGTAATAACGCCATGTCCAGCAGTGCAGTTGATTAACGGATTTCGGCCACGCTGCATCATTGACCCGAGCATTTCAGCAATATCTGACTCACCTGCTCCAAAGCACCTGAGCTTTCTGATCACGATGGCCTGTCGGCCACTGAGTTGCTGCAACTCGGGAACAATGTTGTCTCGGTACATCTGTCGCATTTCGAATGGAACGCCAGGCAAAGCAAAAAGAAGTTTCCCTTTGTTCTCCGTCCTAAATCCGGGTGCAGTGCCGAAAGTGTTTTCAATAGCCTTGGCACCATCAGGTATATATGCCTGAATTTTATTACTTGCAGGCATCTTTCGACTTCGTGCCGCGAAGAATCCCTCGATCCGCTGGAGAAGCTCGAGTTGCATTTCCAACTTTGTACCGAGGAATTCTGCAAACCCCTGGCGTGTAAGGTCATCATCCGTAGGCCCGAGTCCACCCGCAGCTAAAATTATGTCAGCATCAGCAGTCGCCAGGCTAAGCGTCTTTGCAATTGCCTTAATATCGTCCGGAACACAGTAAGTGCTGATAACTGGAATCCCCAGAGAAAGTAATTCTTGCGCTAAGAACGCTGTATTTGTATCGATGATTTGACCGCTAACAACCTCGTTGCCGATGATAACGATACTTGCTTTTTTCATAAGCGCGGATTTTAATTATAGGACCACCCGGAAACAAGAAAAAAACGCTTGGTGTCATTCCCAGCGCTGGCGTGAATCCATAATATCAAATTTCAAAAATAAAAATTGTGGAGTCCCGTTGGGACAACTTCCTAAATTTTGCTTTTTGCATTTTAACTTTTACATTTCTCTGTGCACTGTCCCACAGTCATATAATGTGAGCTTTAGCCCACCTAACAAAGCTCATCTTCAACAGGCGATATACGAGTTACGAACGACGAGCGACGATAGGTTTTAGCCCATCCTGTGAAACTAATTCCTCACCGCCAACCGCCGTTCTACGCTTGCTTGAGGATGTCGGCAGCCTTTACGGCATCTGCGGAACTGTCTAGGCCGATGTAGAGGATGAACCTTGCCCCGATCACAGCCACCGAGAGTCCTCGAAGATTGATCCCCGCTGCGGCGAGCTTTTCCGTTATTTCGGCTGCGACGCCAGGTCTGTTATCTCCCTCGACGCGTACTGACTGGACGCTTTTCGTGACGTTAAAGCCTAACTCCGCAGCCGCGGCGACCTCTCTATCACCACGTAGGGGTGTGACAAACACGACCCCCGTGCCGGGCTTTTCCGCCGCTCGCCTCGCGATGATGAAATCAAGGTCAGCACCGGCCTCCTGCAACCCGGTGAGCAGATGCGATAAGCCACCGACTTCGTCTCTAATACTTGCGGCCCACACATTCACACGTTCGACAATCAAGTCCATAATACTATTCTCCTCTTGGGTTAACGGTTATTGCCAAATTACCTGCCATTCCAATCTGCACTACTGCGTAAAAACACTTATTTCATAAAGGCGGATTCTAATCTCAGCCGCAGGCCAAAACAAGGGAAAATAGCTTGCTGTCATTGATGAAATGCTGGTTAGTTGGATCTGTTGGTTATTTGTTTTTATGGCACTTTATAAAACCAGTTTCCTTTTGAATCCTTATAAGCATAGCCATCTGCACCACGACAGTAATCTGGAACGAGATTGAAATACAAATGAATGTCTTCCCTATGCGGATTTTTCAAAATGGGCTTTATACTTTTCAGGTATACAAGAGACATATTATATCTTCTTATTCGCTTCACATCCCTTCCCAGAGCAATTAACTTGGATCTTGGATTTCGGAAATCATTCCATTCGTTTATCAATTTTATATGGCATTTATAAAATCTTAATCCGAAATACGATGCACCTATGAAAATAAATATGCAAATTAATATAATGGTTATCTTTTCTCTCTTTTTCATTTTTTAGACAATTAATGGAAATCTCAGCCTTGTAGGATGGGCTTTAGCCCAACTTACTAAACTTGCCTTTTTCATAAAGGCAGATTTTAATCTTGGGTCCAGCCAGCAACAAGGACAAAACGTTTGGTGTCATTCCCCGCGATGGGATGAACTCCAGCAGGAATCCTGTTTAGCCCCGCAATTTATTGCGGGGTCTTTTTCATATTTATTTGGGGGTCTTCTTTAGATTTATGGCGGCGTCATTCCGTACTTGCTTTCCCTCGAATGTTTACCAGCCTTCTATGTGACTGGTCGTAGTCGGGGGATACGGAATCCAAAAATATTTAGCCCGCCGATTTACTCGGCGGGTTTCGCTTAGCCCCCAGGCCTGTCCTGGGGGGTTCTCTTATACCTTTCACGCACCCCTTACACCGCAGGGGATTTTGTTTAGCTGTCGTCGGCACGACGCCGCAATCTCAAAAATAATCAATAATCATTGGAAAAGGTCATCCCGACCGGAGTGGAGGGACCTATTGAAAAAATGTCATTGCGTGGAGCACTGATTTATCGGGACGATGAAGCAATCTCCGATTTGCATTTTAATAATCAATCTCAATAAAAAAACTCATACGTAAAACGCGTAGCTCTCCGCAAGGAGTCCATAGGACTACCACAGGTACGCGCTTTACGTATGCCATATTACTATGTTGAAAGGTTATAAAAATTGTCATTCCTTCGCGCTGCTCAGGACGGTATCTGAATGGATCGCAGCTTTCGGCAGGACCGCTGGAGCGATTTGTTAGAATATGTCTTTGTTTTTCACCATAATTTTGGAAATACAGCCCATACTTTTGATTTATATTCAGAATATTCATCACCAAACTTTTCTATTAAATATTTCTCTTCAATAGGTATTAACGTACGGAAAACAATGTACATAAAAATTGGAATTATTATGCCTAAAATCGAACCTCTTAATATTACGATACCAGGCACAATAAAGGAGATCCACGAGGCATATATAGGATGTCGTAAATATGCATAAACTCCTTTTTTGCATAACCTGCTTTCATAATAATATCTGTCGATTGTGAACGCAGGAATAAGAAAGATAATTAATCCAACTCCAATTAAAAAGATGCCAACTATAATGTTGATTAATCCTGTATAAATAACAAATCTTAGTTCAGGAAATACAATATTTTGAATAGCAAATACAATTGCAGCTAAAATCAATGAAATTATAGTAAATTTTGGACCAACACCCCATCTTGTCATTTGTTTATTATTCATTTTTAGTTTTATTAGGGACAGTTGCCGTTTTCTGTGCATCCGCCTTAGTATTGTAGCGACTATCTTGCTGCTTGCAATGACAACGAACATCAAGTATCGAGCCATCCTTCTTTTTCAATTTGGTTATTTAATTTTCTTTTCACACATATAGGCAGCCATAAGGGCACCGGGTACTCCGCCTATTTGCGTAGCCCAGCACGAGCCGATATATAGATTCTTAATAGGCGTAGCGACATTAACGTCCATTGCTCTTGAATAGAATTTCTTTTCTGGATTCCAGCTCCATGCAGAACTTGCACCGGCTGTGTTGTGCGTATAACGCTCGTATGTTAGTGGAGTCGCTGCATCTTGATATTCTACTAAGTTCGTCAGGCCAGGCACGATGATCTGTGCCCTTTTAATTAAAGCATTTGCCGCTTTATCTTTTAATTGTTTGTATTTTTGTTTGTCTGAGCCGCCCCAGTTTTCCATCCACCCTGTAGGAGGCATCGCCTGCAGCATTAGCGAAGATCTGCCCTTAGGAGCAAGCTCAGAATTCATCAACGAAGGGGAATAGAGACTGAAAGATGTTTTTCCAAAAAAATCTTCATCGTTTTGACTATTTATATCTTCGCCTTTTTTCCCTTCGGCATACATCACATAGGGCAGCTTCATGTATTTTCGCAATTCATCGTTTGAGATTTTCAGGCCCAGATAAACCGTGAAGATTCCTTCGGATACCGCAGCGTTTTTTATCTTTTCCTGTAATTGGGTAGGAACAAGGGATTTATTATCGAGGAGTTTGAGAAAGGTTTTTTTGTAATCGCTGGCAGATATTACATAGTCAGCGTCGAGGTTCCGGCCGTTACTTGAAACACCAATCGCTGTACAATCTTTGGTCAGTATTTTATCTACGTATGAATTTAGCTTTAATTGTCCGCCTGAATCCTTAAAATTATCCGCAAGTACATTAGCCCACGATTGCATGCCATCAGAGACGGTCCAATAGTCTTCGAGCATGACAAACGCCCCACCGAGAATCCAGGCTCCCATGTCGGGATAGAAAAGATTAGTCAGAAAATTGTAGAGTTCTGATTGTTCTGGAAAGTACCGAGCGTTGAATTCCCCTATGGTTATATCGGCATACTGCTTTGTTATTTTCATCGACTTGTGCTCACGAATTAGATATGAAGCTATTGCCAATGAAAGACGTGGGCCGCTATACAGCAGAGGAATAGGTCTTTCTGCGGAGAATCGGGCCGCACTGTGCATCTGGTCTACTTCGGCGAAGTATCTGTTGAGGCTGTCCTTTTCTGCCGGAAATGCATCATATAGCATCTTCTTGAAATCCTGATACGAATTTGGCATGCAGTCGAGATTATCCGACACCCAGCGTGCCCTCTGCCTGACGAATGATATTTTGTCAAGCACTCCAATGTCAATCATCGCCTTGAATATTGATGGAGAGGCTTCGAAGGAAAGTGTTCCGCTTTCAAAGTAGAAACCTTGCCTATAGAAGCCAGCAGTGTATCCTCCCGGTGCCGAATGTGATTCAAATATTGTGACTTTGTGCCCTTGTTTTGCGAGCAGGTTACCGGTGACGAGGCCGCCGATACCAGAGCCTATAATAGCTACAGATTTACCTATCATCTTGACTGCCTTTCAACATTGCTGCACCAAATTTTGCGAGCATCATAAGTGTAGTCGAAGAACCTCATCAATCCTCCACGCGAATGTGGTAAACAATCTTTTGAATTTTGATTTGTCATTTTTACATTTTGATTTCTAATTTTTTATTTTCCCTCTATCCTTCGTCCTCTGTCATCCCTCCACCTACCGTAGTAGCTGAAAAAAATTACTATAGTCATCCGTCCACATTTTGATTGAGCCAAGGTCTTTATCAGCAATTCGAGGTGAAGATGCATCAACAATACACTTCTGACTAAGAAAGTTTATATCTTTTGTCAGTAGAATCCAATCCGCCTCATAGGAAAGATCATCACAGGCCTTTGAAACAATATTAGATCCAGAAAGGTTATACTCGTCAGCTAACTTCCAGATAATTGGTCGAAAATCCAAATATCGATTCGAGATGTGAATTGCGATGACTCCCCCATCGCGAATGTGTCGCAGGTAGACATTGAACGCCTCCTTCGTCAGCAGATGGGCCGGTGGTGTACCGCCACAGAAGGCATCCAAAGCCAGAATATCGAATCTCTGTGGCTCCTCATTTTCAAGAGAAACACGAGCATCACCCAAAACGATATCTACCTCGGCTTTGCAGTCGGACACAAAGCTGAAGTAGCCGTCCTTGGTCGCCGCTAACTCGACTATAGCAGGATTAATCTCGTAGATTCGATAATAGTCACCATCTCGCCCATATGTGGCCAGCGTTCCAGCCCCTAATCCTATTATGCCTACCCTCATCTGATTATTAAGACGGTCGGTACTCTTATATCGAGGGTGATTTATAATAGCCAGTCCAATACCGCTATTTTCTGTGTAATAGCTCGTCGGTAATCTACGATCATGCTGCAATTGGAATCCATGCACGGTCTGCCCATGGAACAGCACATTTTGATGTTTTGTTAAATCAGGCGGACTTAATTCTACTACTCGCAGAATACCATAGAAATTACGGCGCATGGCGATTGTTCTTTTCCAAGGTATATCAGTGGCTAAATACTCATCAAAACCAAGCCTTGCCGCAACTGCAAATATTGTGTTTTGGTAGCTCTGTGGCAACCGTTCGATCAACAAGAAGAACGGTGCAATGCCCAACACAAACACCATGGCAGCAGCAGGGACACGAAGTCCCCATCCCCATCCGGGAATGTTCAACAGCGATCCCCGTTCGCAGAGCACAGCTACAAGTACAGCGCAGCCGCAAACAAAGTAGCCAATATATAACTCCCAAAGAACTTGAAAGAAGTAGGGAGCAATGATCCCGACGAAAAAACCGCCTAATGCGCCACCTATAGATATTATCAGGTAAAATTGTGTTAGATAGCGTGAACTGGGCTTGAGTTTCACCAGTTCGCCGTGACAGAGCATGCAGCAGATGAAGAGGGCAAAGTAATATACCGACATCTGCTCAATAATTCCCACGTCATAAATGCCACCCACTGCCGCCGTCGGCATCTTTAATATCGTTCTGCCAACAAATAGCATTATCACACCGGCGGTAATGACGAACAGCGGCCTGAAGTAAAACCATTGACTTGAAAAGCACAAGATGAATGTCACCAAGTAGATGCCTAACGGCAGAACCCAGAAGAAGGGGACAACAGCAATTTCTTCTGTGACCTGATTCGTGGTGGCCAGCAGTACCGTCGACGCGGCTGCTGCTAAGGTCAACCAAAGCATACGCTGTAGCCAGTTAAGTTTCCCTGTTTCAGAAGACTCAGCGGAAAAATTAACAAACTGATGATTAGAGGATGGTTGAGTCTTGCTGTGTCTTCCTGATTGCCATGCTATGAGGCCGCAAAACAACGCGAAAACAAGATATAGACCAGCCCAGATTTCGGTCTGGAGACTTAAGGCAAAGTTGGGCTCTACCAGGAACGGATAACTCAGAAGCCCCAGCAATGAGCCTGCATTGGATAGTGCATACAATCGGTACGGGGAGTAAGAGCGAAATGCCTGACTGAACCATGCTTGTAATAGCGAACTGGTGGTCGAGAGAATGAAAAACGGCAAGCCTACACCGATTGTAAGCAAACCAATGACTTGCACGACTGGGATATACCCGGCTGTAGGCTTCCAGGTAGCGCCGGGAAGCAACGGCAATCCCCAGGCAAGCGTCTGTAACGCGAGTAAACCAATTGAAACAACCAACAAAAGCAGATGGACTATGCTCTGTCTTCGAGCTGAGAGCTTGCTGACTATCTCGTGCGAATAGGCATAGCCGCACGCCAGCAGCACCTGGAAGAACAACATGCAGGTAATCCATACATTTGCTGTGCCGCCGAACCAAGGCAGAATATACTTGGCAATGATCAACTGCACCTGAAACAGTAGCATCGCACTCAAAAAAACCGTCAAAACATATAGAGCCATTAATTTCGTTCCATTTGAAAGTATAGCACGCCTAAGTTCTTATACCATAATTACCAATATCCTGACAATGTTGCAGACTGCAGCTCACGATTGTATTATAATCTGATTCATTTTTGCGTCAGACAAGCCAGTGAAACTAACGTCCCTTAGCTTGTATTTCCTATAAAAGCCCTAAAAATGCTTTATTTTGAGGTTTTTCTCTTGACATCGAGTTTTCCCGAGTATTATAATACGCATTAAATAAAAGCATCTTTTTATTCGCATCAGTATGCATACAGTTTGAGGAGGATGGCTATTCTTTTTGCGTAGTTTATCTTAAGGAGGAAAAAATGCAGGGTGGAAAATTTCTGATTGTATCGTTGATGTCATTGTTCATTTTCTGTGGACTTACTGTCGAGGTTTGGGCCTTACCAACAGTTGAGTTCCACTCGAGCTCTTGGTCTTTGAGTATTGATGGCTCTTATAAAGTATTAACAATCAGTGACGCTTGGATTTGGGCGGTCAATGGTGACTGGACTGATCCATTGTATGATCGCGGAGAAGTCAGAATACCAGAGATGACAGTAACTGGAAATTCAATAGATGGTTGGACTTTATCCGGAGGAACTATTAAAATATTCGATTGGGAATTTCCAGCGACTGAATATATGGTTGGCACATTGGGAGTTGGCGACCTCATACCGGATGGTAATGACTTAACTGCATATACCAACTTACAAACTGACATCGTTGTTACCAGTGTTAACAATTCTATTGGCTCAGATGCACTGGATCAGATCGACGCTGTCGGAAAGTTGGACTTTAATCTCGACTTTGTCGGTTATGCTGTGGAGCCGGATCAACTTGATTTTGAAACTGCGCTCCAGAAGGGCAAAAAGGGCGTCGTATACGAGTATTATTCAGCCAAGAAAAAGAAAGGTGTCGGGGACGGTTCTATGACCGTTATTCCCGCCCCTGGTGCTCTTGTTCTTAGCAGTGTTGGTCTTGTATTTGGCAGCGCTGGAGCAAATTTGGTCAACTGGCTGCGCAGGCGAAAAAAAGGGTAGAGTATCCGGCTCGTCTTAGCAAGGTCATAACTTGATACTGCAAAAAAGTGTTTTCATAGCGGGGGAAACACTGAATAAATCTAAAATTCAATTAGCGCTTTAACTACACCATCGCGATAGTCCACAACCATATCAAAGGCCTTCTTGGTTTGTTCAAGCGCAAACCTGTGCGTTATCATAAAATCAACGCTGACTTTTCCCGTAGCAATCAAATCGATCGCTGCTTGAGTGCACTTATTCTGTCGCCTGACGTTTATTATCGTTAGCTCCTTTCTACGAAGCTTATCAATAAGGAATGATATCCGCTCTATACGTGGAATGCCAATGAGCATCAGTTTGCCGCCGGGCTTGAGCAGCTCGATGGCCTGGTCGATGGTTTCCTGCTGGCCCGCACATTCATACACTACGTCCATTCCACCAGGCTGTCTTTCGAGAATTTCACTGACCACATTCTGCGTAGTTGGATTGCCTACCCAGGCGACGCCACTTCGTCTGGCTATATCAATACGCTCAGGTATTTTTTCGGTCATATAGCAGGTGGAAATCCCAGCAGCCTTGGCGGCGACCATACAGCACAATCCTACAGGACCCGCACCTAGTACAGCCACATCAGCATCTCTCGGCAAATATGAGTTCTTCACCGAGTATACAGCGATAGCCAGAGGTTCGCACAAGACGCCCTGCTCAAGTGTGATTTTGCCTTCCGTAGGAAAACAGTTTTCTTCAGGCATGATGATATATTCGCAGAGACAGCCATTGCCCTGACCAGGCGTACCGAGAAACCGCAGGTTATAGCACGTGTTTTCCCTGCCCATTCTGCATTGATTGCATTTGTGACAGGAAACGGCCGGGTCAACGACCACAATGTCACCGGCTCTAACTCGGGTCACCGAGCTGCCGACAGCCTTAACTGTCGCAGCGCATTCATGGCCTACTATGAAGGGATACTTGACTACTTGTTCGCCGATTTTGCCGGTCTCGTAATAATGCACGTCGGAGCCACAGATACCAACCCAGTCAATTTTAAGTAGTACATCTGTATTCTTTTCTATCTTCGGCTCGGGCACATCCCGCAATTCCATCTGGCCAATGCCCGTCAACATAACTGCTTTCATAGATACAACTCCTCAGAGAAATGTTTGTCTGGCAACAGCTATTTCTCGGCAACTAGTCTTATTTCAAATATCTCTGGCCAATACTTGCCCGTCACAAATAATCGGTCGCCGGCAGCATCATACGCAATACCGTTTGGAACTTCTGCCTGACTATTGGACACAAGCTTTAAGATCTCCTGCAAGTTTACCCAGCCGGACACTTGTCCTGTCTTAGGGACAATCATGACAATACGCTCGGTGGGCCAGAGATTGGCGTATATGTGGCTTTTGACATATTCAAGCTCGTTAAGACCCTCGATGGGCCTTGTTCCGTCTCGAACCTCGATTGAGCCAACTTGGTCAAAAGTTTCAGTATCAAGAAGCCGCAGTGTTGCCGTACCATCACTTAGTATTAGATGTTCGCCATCATACGTAAGGCCCCAGCCTTCGCCGGAGTAGTTGAACGTATCAAGCACTTCAAATGTGTTTCTGTCATAAACAAATCCGACACCGGATTTGTATGTCAATTGCACTATTTCGTTTCCACAGATGGCTATTCCCTCGGCAAAAAATTCATCAGCCAACTTGTGCAGTTGCAGAATTCTTCCGGCACTCAGCTCAACTTTCCGCAACGTCGACTTTTCATAAAGACCGGTGCTTTCGTAAAGAACTCCGTCTTCGAATACGAGGCCCTGCGTAAAGGCCTGAGAATCATGAGGGTATGTGGCAACAACTTTACACGTGTAATTAACCGGTCCACCGGATGTTCCGGAGCTCGGGCAGGAGACAATGACGACGCTTAGCGAGGACATCAGAAGCACCAAACAAATAAACCTCGAATGTTTCTTATAAAAGGTGGGCATTAAGATTGGTTTACCTACACATTGAATCTGAAATTGATAATGTCGCCATCCTGAACGATATAGTCTTTGCCTTCGAGGCGGGTTTTCCCTGCTGCCTTGACGGCTTTTTCGTCACCAAGCTCTTTCAAATCACCGAAGCTAAAAGTCTCCGCGCGGATAAAGCCTCTCTTTATGTCACTGTGGATTTTCCCTGCTGCATCGAGAGCGGTTGTGCCATTTTTTATTGGCCAGGCTCGCAGCTCATTTGAGACGATAGTGATAAAACTAATAAGACCGAGCGCCTGATAACAACTCTTGACAAATTTATTAGCTGCCGGTTCAACAATACCCAAATCTGCCATAAATTCAGCCCTGTTTTTAACATCCAATTGTGCCAGCTCGTATTCAAGTTTGGCGCACATTGCGGTAACAGGCACCGATTCGTCAATGACACCGACAAAATCAACCGTTTTACTCATCTTGTTTTCGCCAACGTTCACCGTCACGGCCATCGGTTTTAGTGTGAGAAAACCCAGCGACTTTATCATCTCAACTTCAGCATCGGTCTCGATTGCGGAGCTTATGGGCTTTTCTGACTCGATTGTCTCCTGCAGCTTTTTGTGAAGGGCCAATTCGGCTTTATCCTGTGTCTGGGTTTTGGTAGGTTTATTGACCTGTTTTTCAAGACGTTCGATGCGAGTGGTGACAAGCTCAAGATCGGAAAGCAACAGCTCGGTCTGCAATTCCGACAAATCACCATGAGGGTCTATACGATTTCGGTAAGGTGGAATAGACAGATCTTCGAATGCTCGTACTATTAAAACGAGCATATCGACGGTTCTGATCTGATTGATTAATCGTCTTGCCGCTGCTCTACCATGCTCATCGGTAAAGCTAAAGCCAGGGATATCAAGACAGTCAATAGTCGTGTGGGTCGTCTTCTTGGGCTTGTAATATTTTTCGAGCCAGTCGAGTCTTTCATCCGGTACCGGAACAATCGCCTCTTCAATTGCAGTTGAGCCTGGCGGAGAAAGTGCTTTGCCACTTATAGCTGAAAGAATCGTACTTTTACCTGATTGCAGAAGACCGAGCAGTGCAACTTTCAACTTGACAGCTCCTTATTTATAGATGGTATTCCCATGCGCATCATAAGCAACAATGGCTGGAAAATCAAGAAGCTCAAGTTTCATTATGGATTCTGTGCCAAGTTCTTCATAGGCGATTATTTCCGCTGAAACGATGTATTTGCTCAATAGCGCCCCCGCCCCACCAATAGTCGAAAGATGAATAGCCCCATATTCTTGTAATGCTTGTCTGACCTCATCGCTTCGGTAGCCTTTTCCGATCATCGCCTTCAAGCCGTGCGCAATGAGCTTCGGACTAAATGGATCCATTCTGGAGGAAGTTGTTGGACCTGCTGCGCCTATTACTTTACCCGGCCTTGCCGGCGTTGGCCCGACAAAGTAAATAATTGATCCTTCAAGCTGAAATGGTAGTGTCTGGCCGGCATCAATCGCTTCGCACAGTCTTTTATGTGCCATATCTCGGGCTGTATAGACAACGCCATCGATGAGTACCTCATCACCAGCCTTCAGCACATGCGATACAGCATCATTAAGAGGCGGCTGTAACTTGACCGGTTCTGCCATAGCTATTCATCAGCCGAAATAGTACTTAGAATACTCTCGGGAATAAATAAGAATTCTACATCATATTCAGGAATCTTGCTAACCTAAAAATGGGAGCTTGAGGAAAAACTAAGAGCGTCTAACGAAATGAGAAAATGTCATTCTGAGTGGAACACAATGGAGCGAAGAATCTGGCCTGCATAAGAAATTTCTCATTCGTAACCCAGATCCTTCGCTTCGCTCAGAGCCTGCCCTGAGCTTGCCGAAGGGATGACAATGTAAAGATATAGCCATTTTATTAGAGGCTTGCTCTGTTGAAAGGCCTCACCGTCATTTCGACCGGAGCCCCCGGTCTTGCTTTCGCCCGCTGCCTCGTCTTGCGACGAGAGTCGCAGAGGCAAGCAAGAAAGCACTGGGGCGAAGTGGAGAAATCTACTTAAAAACAGATTTCTCGACTCGCCCTTCGACTTCGCTCAGGGCAGGCTCTTTGGGCTCGCTCGAAATGACATTTTGAACTCTTTTCAACAAAGCATTAGAGGCTGTAAGACTAACCATCCATAAAGCATCGGCTAAACTGAGGGCAAGCTCAGTCGAGCTGGAAGTGCTGGCTTATTGATACGGCTTTTTAAATGGCCAGCCGTATTTCTCAAACTGGCCAAACTCCATTTCTGACGTGTCGGATGGGTCTTTACCCAGGGCTGAACGCACCTCTCCCACATGCGCATCCACAAATACCGCGTTGGCCGTGCCGCCATTTAAGTCTCCACTCGGATGACTGTGGTAGGTACCGAACCAATCGCGATCATCAGGACAAAGGGCATTGTCGTTGAGAACGTGAATGCAGCCTGGCCTTACCCACATATTCTCCTCAGAGAAGAAGAACACCTCATTTTTACTCCTTGTTATCTCCGAGTACTGCAGGACACCACCCCCCTTTGTTAGGTTTCGGACAGGATTGGAGCCGAGGTAGGCGTTCATGCTGTAGCTGTAGTATGGAACTATAGGTATGGAAGGATCATGTTCGGGATGATTCTCACCCTCGGACCTGGCAAGGACCGCAAATGATGGACAAAGATGGACCTTATCTTCAGGCAGGTAGTACCAGAACGGGCCGTCTGCAGGATATCGCGGGTCGTGCCACCGACAGTAACGACTGTACCCAGATACAGGTTGCTGAGTCTTGACGAGGGAGAGCCACGCTTCAGGATACCGGCCGTCGTAATCGTCGAGATATATAGAGTGAGCTATGCCATATTGACGCAGGTTTGCCCTGCAGGTCATCTCCCTTGCCTGTTCCTTTACTCGCTGCAAGGCTGGCATTAATATCGCCATCAGTATCGCAATAATGGCAATTACGACAAGTAGTTCTATTAGCGTGAATGCTCTACGGTTTTTCATAGCGTTGCACCCCTAAAATCTCACCTTCGTTCACCTATACACGTCTTGTAGGATACGCCAAAGTGCCTTTTTGTTCCCTTGATTTGCTCTTTTGAGCCTAAACCGAACATTTTTATTGTAGCGTTGTCTCGATTTCATTGCAAGGGAAAAAAATCTTGCGATGACTCAATTCTTGATCGAGCTTCGGCCTGGAAAGTTCATGCTTTTGAAGTATTCTATGATTGAGGAGGGCAAATATAGCCAAAAACCAATATTACTTTTTCCACGCGATGATATAATACTATGATTATGGCAAAATATCCCATATTTCTGGAACTGCGTGGTCGGCGGGCGGTTCTGATAGGTGGCGGAACCGTTGCTGTGCGCAAGGCACATGCGCTATTGGACGCCGGTGCCAGGCTCGTCGTTGTAGCTGAGAAGCCGAGCGATGTGCTTATAAACCTGTGCACTGCCAGAGGTGCAGAGCTAATCCGTTCAAAATATTCCAAGAACTATCTCAGCAAGGCCGTGCTTTCGATAGCCGCAACAAATGATCCAAAGATCAATGCCCAGGTATATAAGGATTGTCAGGAGCTTGAGGTTCTGTGTAACGTAGTTGATGACCCTGAGCATTGTGATTTTTTTGTGCCCGCTGTTGTCAAACGCGGCGACCTGCAAGTAGCCGTTGGCACCGAGGGCAATTGCCCTGCATACGCAGGACACATCAGAAAAAAACTCGACAGGATTTTCACCGAAAAGCACGGCGAGTTTTTAGCCGAGCTTGAAAAGCTGCGAAAAAACATCATCGCGGAAGTGCCCAGTGCAAGCGATCGCAAAACGCTGCTGGGCAAATTAGTAGACGATGAATCCTTTGAATACTTTGAACAAAATGGATCTGCCGCATGGCGCGGCAGAGCCGAGAAAATCATCAAAGAGCATGTCCCCCAGGTGTGATTTCTACACCTCTATTTTGTCAATTTTTATCTGAAGATATTTCTGGCGATGGCCGATGCGGCATCTGCTGTTTTTACGCCTGCGAAAGTGTGTCGGGTAGAGCTTCGGCCCTTTTATCACAGATTTCTCGGCACTACCGTTGAACGAGGCGGAAACCTTTACGCCTTCAAGGTATGGTGTACCTATCTGGACTTTTTCGCCATCGCTTACGAAAAGGACTTTGTTCAGCTCAATTGTTTTTGCATCCGGCTCGATGTCCGTCAACTCGATATTTACACGGTCACCTTCGGCGACCTTGTATTGCTTTCCACCTTGCTCAATTACTGCATACATTATGTAAAGCTCCTGCATCTAACACTTGAAAACCAAATCGGGCCGATATAGTACATATCAGCTTGATTTTTGTAAAGAAAATATTGAAAGATTCTTGTATGCTATTGTCCAATGGAAATAGCAATGATACAAGAGAAAATCGTGCCGCTGGAGCAGCTCGAGCCGGCATATCTGGACCGAGGGATTTTCTTCGGCGACGGCGTTTATGAAGTTGTTCGCAGCTACAACGGCAAAATCTTCGCGCTGGATAAGCACCTGCAGCGATTTATCAGGAGTCTGACCGAAATCGGCATAAAAACCATAGACATTGCGCAGGTACGCACACAGATTGAGAGAGGCTTTGAAGCAGCAAGCATTTCCAACGCAAAGATATATTTCCATATTACACGTGGCTCAGGATTTCGAGATCACGTAGGCACTGATGACCTAAAGCCCAATTTCTTCCTGACCATTACAGAGCTACCCAACGTTACAGAGGAAAAAACAAAGGGTATAGCAGTTTCGACCCATCCTGATTGGCGTTGGAAAAGGTGTGATATAAAGTCATTAAATCTGCTGCCTAACGTCCTCGCACGTCAGGATGCCATGAGAAAAGGTTGCGCCGAGGCAATTTTTGTTGATGACGCCGGACTCATAACAGAAGGCGCAGCTTCGGCTTTTTTCTCAATCTTCGGACAAACACTTCAGACCGTTCCTCTTACAGCTAATATTTTACCTTCCATTACACGCAAATTTACACTTCAAGCTGGCAAGAAAATAGGATTAGAAGCAGTTGAAAAATCATTAACACCAGAGCAGGCACGTTCGGCAGATGAGCTTTTTATCGCTGTGACGACAAAAGATGTCGTACCTGTGGTTAGATTTAATGATAAGGTTATCAGTGACGGCAAGCCCGGCAGATATACGAAACTGCTAATTCAGGAATTCCAAAAGTTTGTAATATAAATCGTGGTTTTGTTACCCACTACCAAGAAACTCTTACCCATACCGTATAAATTTCAGTACCTCCCCCAGGGACCGCTGCTGTGTGTACCAACAAAACGTAGCGCACGAGATTGAACGGATAAAGAGAAGCCGGAGGGTAAAAAAATCAGAGGATAATAGGATTCTTGACCGTTCAAAGTGATTTTTGTAAAATTATGCTTTGTTGAAAAGCCTCGCCGTCATTTCGACCGAAGCGACGCGGAGCGTCGCGAAGTGGAGAAATCTACTCAAAAACAGATTTCTCGACTCGCCTTCGGCTCGCTCGAAATGACATTCTGAATTCTTTTCAACAAAGCAGTAAAATTACTGATGTTGTACGGATAAAAACATGTTTTTTAAGCGTATAAATAAGAAATCTATGTTCACCCCGTTAGAATACCCCGTGGCTTGCCACGGGGATGAAAATATTTGGTTCCTTTATAGTGAACACGGGGTTTAATGCCCCGTGTTAGTCCCGTTAGAAGGGCGAAGAGCTTCTAACAGGATTTACTGATTCATAGTCGTAAACACCTTTATTCTTTATTAAACTTTACCCGGAAGGAAAATAAAATGAAGTCAAGCCACCTTGAACAATCCTCCAGCATTTACCAAAATCGCCCTCGCTCATCAGTCTCGGCAAGGCACGTAACGAAAGCGATGCCGCTATCAGATATGCCGAGCCTTGACGGGCATACTCAAATAGAGAAATGGTATCAGCCACATTTAATTTGTTGTGTCCTTCTTTGCATAATCTTTGGTTCGTTGCCTGTAATAGCACAACCCTCGGGGGGGCCTTATGGTCCGATGCGGCAAAGGTATGATTTGCCCGAGGGAGCAGGCAAAATTTACTATGTAGCGCCCGATGGACAGGCTGAATCGTCAGGAGAAACGCTTGCTCAGCCAACCTCCCTGGCAGCAGCCATTGAGAAAGTAGTGACAGGTGACGCAATAGTGATGCGTGGCGGCATTTATCGTACCGGTGATTTGAAGTTAAACCAGGGGATTACCATGCAACCTTATGCGGATGAACAACCGGTGCTCAAGGGAACTTTGGTAGCAACCCAGTGGCGATCGCTACATAACGGATTATGGAATACTTCCTGGTCTCACTTGTTCCCTGCCAAGCCTGCGGATTGGTGGCGACGTCAATGGCACGGGAAACAAACTCCGCTGCATCGTTTCAATAATGACATGGTGTTCGTTGATGGTAAGATGTTGCAATCGGCTGGCTGGGAAGGCGAGGTCGACGCGAATTCGTTTTTCATCGACTATGATGAAGGGCTGGTGTATCTCAGCTTTGACCCGACAGACCGATTGGTGGAAATCACCGCCTTTGATGGTGCCCTTACTCGAGTAACTGACGAATGTCACGGCAAGACTTCGGATGGCAAGGGTCCTGTGATTAGGGGAATCACTTTTACCCAGTACCCATACCGTGCGCTCGAAGTGAGAGGAACTGACCCGGAGGGCTTGTCCCCTGAGTCCGAGCATGGAAAGGATGTTGTAGGGACGACATTTGAGAATTGCACCTTTAGTTATTGTTCACGCGTGGCTGCATATCTGCGGGGAGATAATTTAACAATGCGGCATTGCCTGGTGAGCGACACCAGTACGGAAGGGATCTACATTTTGAGCTCGTCCGACGTTCTACTGGAAAAGAATATCTTCACCCGTAACAACATTGAAAAAATTACCGGCTACTATCCCGCTGCGGTGAAGATATTCAATCAATGTTACCGTGTCACGTGCCGGGACAACTTGGTCATCGACCATCCGTATTCAAACGGTATCTGGTACGATGTGGGCAATGTTGATGGCCGGTTTATCAACAACCGGGTCGAGAACATAGGCAATATGAAAAGACGGTTCTCCAACACGCGGTTCTGGCCGAGCGATAATGGGTTCTTCTTTGAAATCTCAAAAGGAGCGATTTGCGCCGGAAACGTGTTTGTCAATTGTGACCAGGGCATTTTCGTGATCAATAGTTCGGATGTCGAAATATATAACAACACATTGGTAAACAGTACCGTATGCATTGGGCGCACCGCGAGAACTGCTGCCGGTGACCACTTCGGCTGGCATCCCAGCACAGGTCCGGATGTTAACGAGCGGGACGGACACGTATTTGTCAATAACCTGCTCACAGCGGATGAACATTTTCGCAGACCCCTTCTGGTTTTGTGGCAGCCAGAATCCTTGTGTGAACGGCTCAATAAGCCACAAGTGAAACAGCTCGATTATAATGTGTATGTGCGACGTGGAGACTCAACATCTGAGCCATTGATTTTGTGGAGTCCCGCGGTGAATGATAATTGTCAGCTCACATTTGAGTCGCCGGAGGATTTGAATAAACTGCATCCGGAATTTTCAGCTCACAGTCAGAATTACCCCAATTATAATGGTCCCTTATTCAAGAGTCCCAAACTGGGCAATTACGAATTATTGAAGGCATTTCCGGGCGCTACTGCAGCATCCCCTCTTCCAACTGAAATCCGAGAACTTCTCTGCCGACCGAAGCAGGATTCTCGCTTTCCTGGTGCTTTCCCTCTATATCCCTAAATCCATCCCTAAATCGGGCCGCTTTATTACCCCCTACCGGCGAACCCTTGCTTTGATATTAAACAGTGCAGCACCACTCCAGGGACCTTGGCTTCTCACCCCTGCCAATAACGTAGAAACACGGGCATCTGAGAACACTCCGACTTGCAATCATGCAGCCGGCCTGGTATAATAGTAGTATTGTAAAACGAATTCGCCCAATCCGGAGAGGCATATGTGCGCATAATCTTTATGAATAAAGGTCGTTACATTATCTTCGGTTGGCTGATAGCAGGACTCGCGGTTACATCCCTGGCGGATTACGGAGGCACATTAGTCAGTAACGCCAGCTTTGAGGTCAGCAATGTTGGTGCCGATTTTGCCGATGAATGGGGGTCCGGTCCGTCGGGAGCGGTTACCTACCACAATCAGGAGCCAAACAAGGCGCACAGCGGCGAGGCATTCGTTAGTATGGTACCCGGTCCGGAAGGATGGTCGGTTTGCTGGTCGAACGTGGACATACCCGTTGCTCATGACACCAGCTACACAATCGCTGCGTTTGTTGCCGATGCCAACGGCGGGCAAAGCGGCCAAAATCCGGCTGGCACCGCAAATTTAAAACTTGAGTGGTACACTAATCGTGGCGACCCATACGACCAGCGTATAGACACTGATAATATCAATCTGACCGTACCCAGGGACGGCAGCTACTACTACTTCTCCGGCCAGGTCTATAACGACTCAGACGCACATTTCGTCAGAGTCGTTCTTGTTGCCTCGGAAGTTTCCGGCCAGACCCCAACCTTTAACTTCGATGACATTACCTTTGCACGCACTAACCTACTGGCCCGGCCGGATTTCAACGGCGACAGAACGGTCAACTTCACTGATTTCGCCTACCTCGCCCAGGGATATGGACAGGCCATTCCCACATACGATATGGACGGCGACGGCTCTTTCAGCATTGGCGACCTTGCCCTGTTTACGACCGACTGGACAAGGATAATTCCCGACCTGCCCGGCTACCAGTTCATCTGGTCAGATGAATTCGATGGCATCGAAATCGACTACTCAAAATGGACCCACGAAGTCGGCGACCACTGGTACAACAACGAAATCCAGTCCTATACTGCCCGCCCATGCAACTCGGTCGTCGAAAACGGCTACCTCGTCATAATCGCAAGAAAAGAACAATACGGTCCCAACAATTACACCTCCGCGCGTCTTCGCTCTCTAAGCAAAGCCGACTTCCGTTACGGCAGAATGGCCGCTCGCATCAAGCTGCCTACTGGCCAGGGCATCTGGCCGGCATTCTGGATGCTCCCAACCTACCAGATTTACGGCGGATGGCCCGACAGCGGAGAAATCGACATTATGGAAGCAATCAACCAAGCGGACCGCATCTACGGCACTATCCACTTTTCCAACGCCCAGCATGAGCGTGTCTCCTCTGGGGGTTCGTATTACGCGAGCGGTCTTAACTTCGCGGACGACTTCCATGTGTATGCCGTCGAATGGGAGCCCAACGAAATCCGCTGGTTCGTTGACGACGTTATGTATTTTTCCGAGACCAAATGGAGCAGCGGCAGCAATCCATATCCTGCACCGTTTAACGAACACTTTCACTTTCTGCTCAATGCTGCAATCGGTGGCGACTGGGCCGGTCCGCCGGACGAATCAACTGTCTTTCCACAAAAAATGTTTGTCGACTGGGTCCGCGTTTACCAAAAGACCCCCTGAGTTGGTAAGCTTTCCGAAAGGCCTGATTGCGTTTTGACAACTCATTTTGCCGCAAATTTTGCCATTTGTATGCTGCGATTACCATAACATCTTTAAAGCCGGATTGTATAAAAGTACCGTTGCTGCAAAGGCAAAAGATTCTCATCACTGCCTGTGGCTGATGCGAAAATACCGGCATGGTATTTTCCGAGGACCGAAGAACCGTAGGGCCAAACTGGGGAGGTGCCCCGGTTCAAATTGAGCCCGTTTCCGCAACTGTGACCTATAGCAATATCCAGGGCGACTGGCCGGAACAAGGCAATATCGACACAGATCCCTGCTTCGCAAATCCAGCCGCTGGAGACTATCACTTGAAGTCTCAGGCTGGCAGGTGGGACTCCAATATCGGTAGCTGGGTTCAAGACGATGTCACAAGCCTATGTGTCGATGCAGGCAGCATTAGCAATCATATTGGCTTAGAGCCTTTTCCAAATGGCGGTGTGATAAATATGGGAGCGTATGGCGGCACTGTCCAGGCAAGCAAATCCTATTTCGGCGGTACCGTTTGTGAGACCATTGTCACTGGCGACATTAATGGCGATTGTAAAGTGGATTTCCTTGATCTAAGTTTAATGGCTCAACACTGGTTTGAGTAAAGATAGCGCACTGCAACGAGGGTGTGTCCTCCAGGGTTAAGGTCGAAAAATTAGTATCAGCACCGCCACACAGGCAAGCATGATTGCGCACGGGACTAAGAATACAGAACGCCATTGAAACTTATCTTCCCTTCTGAAACGGTCCATTGCTACGCCGGTAAACTGCGTTCCGAGGAACAAACCAACGCCCATGGTTGCAGCGAATATGAGAGCCTGCATAGAACTTAAAATTTCTTTCGGTGCGACGCTTTTTGTAAATATCTGTCCCGCTATTATAAAGAACACATACGCAAGCCCGTGGAGCGATTGAGCGACGATAATCAACCACCATGGCTTTGTCGCAATATAAATTACATACAGTAACAGCCAACTTGCTGCGCCCAAAACCAGCGTCCACTTGAACCCGAACTTACTTAGCAACACACCCAACGCAAATAAGGTGGCCAGTGCCTGGACAAGTTGAGCGATGGCCATGGATGCAGGGACATTTTTGGCACGAATTCCTACGTCCTGCATAAAAGGTGCGGTTCCCTGAAAGTAAAACTGCATAAGTCCGGCGGCGACTATCGAAACAATAATAAAGATGAGGAAAGTCGGATCGCCGAGCATCTGGAACGCTCTTAGAATCGGTGCTCCACCAGATTTTGCCGGTGGCGTGTGAGGCAGCAACGAACAGGTAACTGCCATTATCACCGACAACACTGCAGCCAGGACAAGGCAATCTCTGCCTTCGGTCTCCGTCTTGAAGGTCCAACGCAGAGCGGTCAAGAAGTAACCGGCCAGCGCCCAGGCAATGGGAGCCCAAATGAATATCTTGGCAGAAGCAGCGTCAACGGCAGCTTCAGTCTCATAGGCCTTTACTAATTGATGAAACATCAGCGAGTTGACCAAAGGCAGCGTCGCGGCATAGAAAAAAGCATATAGCAGCATCACAGTAAACAGGCTCGTAAACCTTGTTTTCCAGGCAGCGACAAAAAGCAACAAAGCCCCAAACAAATGTGCTCCGGCAAGCATTAGCTCGGTGTTGACATATTGATCGGCGAGTTGACCGGCTATGAGCGGAGAGACAATACAAGCTAAAGGCAGCGTCGCGTATATCCAGCCGGTTTGTTTTCCGCTCATCTTCAGCGGCCCCAACAGCCGAGCGGCTAATACAGGATACCATGCCCCCCAGATAGCATACTCCAGGAACATTATCGCGCTAAGTTTTAGATACAATTGCCAGTCCATTGTTTATCTCCTTAGCCATCCGGCTATTTTCTATCAAATCTTCGCAGCCTCTCTGCAGCGAGCTTGATATCCGCAAGTCTATCATCACTGGCTTCACGCTCTATCGCCATAGCACCATTAAAGCCGATTTCCTGCAAAACATTTAAAAACGCATTAATCCCTATTTCCCCATCACCCCAAGGCACTTCAATACCCCATGTGCCTTGTTGCTTTGTCCGAAGAGCATCTTTAATGTGGATATGCTTTATCCACGGTGCCAGTATCCGCACCGCTGCAATCGGGTCACCTTTGTCGTACAAAATCATATTTGCGGGGTCGAAATTCACACCGATTGCAGGATGATTCAGTTTTTCGAGAAAACTTCTAAGTTCTTCTGCAGTCTCCTGACCTGTTTCAAGTAACAGCATGATTTTTTGGGCAGATGCTATGTCAGCGAGATATTTGATGCGATCGCAAAATTTCCTGGCATAAACAGCATTTCCATCATCTTTGAAACCAGCGTGCATTGACAGATACTTAACAGCTAATTGTGCCGTGACTTTAGCGGCCCCAACAAATAGTCCACGATTTTGCTCCCAACAGTCGTCCGGCACAACGCCGCCGGTCAGCTTTATACTTTCCAGCGTCGAGTAGTCTTCCTGTGGAAAGTCTATCATAGCGCTGCTTATCTTCCAGTTCTGTTGCTTGACGGTTTGCAGAAACTTCTCTCCTTCCTTTTCCATCGCCGGCCTGATGGCCAGATGTACATGTTCAAGCCCAAGTTCATTCATCGCCTCTGCCACACCAGTGACATCGGTCTGGAGCGACCAACTGCAAACCCCTACTGGCCAATTTTTACATCTCATTTCGCCGTTTTTCCGTCACGACTTATCAGTTATGTTATCGAGACCTTTTGCTTCTTCTTTAGGGATTCTTTTTCAGCGTTTACTATCCTCACGGAATTCCGTGATTGCTCCAGCGTTGTGACCGGTTCAACCTTTTCGCCCTTTACGACCTTTGCAAAATGAGCTATCTCTAAAAACCAGCCGTCTCCTTTCTCCACCTCCGGCGTGAACGCTTCACCATCAGATGGGCATATCCTGAACTTCGGCTCTCGTGTCAGGTCGTAAACCAGCGTTGCTTTCTCCAGCACAATGTTAAAACTCATCTCAAAGCCAAACGCCGGCATCATCGCCCAACTGCCTTCTGCAGTTATCACCTTTTCGTCATCATAGAAATACTGTGTAACGATATGCAATAGACCGCCGGAAGGTGTTTTTGCGCCAGAACTGTAAACCGCCTGGGGCATGCCAAACAAATACTGTATGAAGTCCGTGTCGTGAATGTGCAAGTCCAGAGCCATCCCTCCACTGCGCCTTTCGTCAAGGAACCAGTTATCGGCGCTCCATGTAGGCATAGCACCCAGACGCTGGAAGGTTGCAGCAATTACTTTGCCATACTCGGCACTATCGACTATTTGCTTGGCCTTAGCGTATTCCGGCCAAAATCGGACGCACTGGCCGATTTGCAGCAACCTGCCGGCCTGATTGGCGTGGTCAATCATCCGCTGACAGTCTTCGACCGTCAGTGCCATTGGCTTCTCACACAATACATGCAGCCCCGCTGATAATGCCTTTATTGAATAATCCGCATGTAGATAAGTCGGCAGCGTAACCGAAACAGCATCAAGCCTTTCATTGGCCAGCATCTCTTCGAAATCCGAGTACAGACGAATGCTCCTGAACTCAATCATCTCATTAGCGTCACTGACGTTACCAACTACTTTTTTAGTGTCCTCAACTATGTTTGGATTATTATCACAAACCGCCGTAACTTCTGCCCCACCAACGGCCTTCCAGCATTTGTAGTGCATCCGCCCCATAAAGCCGAAACCGATAATCCCCACTTTCAACATGACTCTTGGCTCTCCTGACATTTCACAGCCCAAATCAACTTTTAAATTAGCAGTTGGAATTCTACCAAAGTCAGTAGTATTATAAAACTCGTTTCTCCTATCAAAGCCAACGCAGATATGATTGGAGGCGGAGAATTTACTTTGAACACAAGAATAACCAAAACGTATTTTAAAAATGTAAAAAATAATGGTGGAAAAGAAGCTTAAGCTTAAACATGGAGGTGATTATGAGCAAGCTAATCTATATTAAAGCCTCGCCTATGGGCGACCTTTCCTTCTCAACTGCCGTAGCCGATGCCTTTGTTGACACCTATAGCAAAACACACCCTGATGACAATGTAGAAGTAATCGAGCTTTTCAAGGCCGAACTTCCAGCTTTCGATTTTGGTGCCGCCTCAGCGAAATACAAGATAATGCACGGCAAGGAACATTCCCAGCAAGACCGACGGATATGGGACAACATCGTATCTGTGATTGAAACGTTCAAATCTGCAGATAAGTACATCTTAGCTGTACCTATGTGGAACTTCTCGATTCCTTATCGCCTGAAACAGTATATCGATATCATTATCCAGCCTGGGCTGACCTTTGGCGTTACCAAAGATGGCAATTACGAAGGACTGGTGAAGAACAAGCGCGCCCTTGTTGTGTATGCTCGCGGTGGTGAGTATCCTCCTGGAACACCTCAAGAGGCTTTTGACCTGCAGAAAAATTACGTCGAACTGATACTGGGCTTTATGGGAATTACTGACTTTCAATCTGTGACAGTTGAGCCGACCTTGGCTGGCGCCGAAATAGCGAATAAAAAACGCGAACAAGCAATTACAAAAGCCAAAGTTATGGCTAAGGAATTCTGAGAAGTATTAGATCAGTTAAATGACAAATGACAGCTCGTGAAAGTGCGCTTTCAGGCATATATCATTTTATGTGCTCTGAGTAACTCGGCCACACTCCATGCTTGAGCTATACACCCTTTTGGCGCATGTGGAGTATTGCCATCAAATATCTCCGATATACTACCGAGACAAGCATCCTCAGTTAAATGCCGCATCAAAGGCTGAACGAATTCAGCAGCTTCTTGCTTGCTTTTTTTACTATAGCCATTGACCTTCAAATATGCCTCAATAAATGGTCCCATCAAGTACGGCCAAACCGTGCCCTGGTGATATGCTTCATCTCTATCACGCATAGGTCCTGTATATATTTTCTTATAGTTAGGATGCTGAATGTTTAGCGTTCGCAGGCCATAAGGCGTTAGCAGCGCCTTATATACGACATTCACAATCGACTTTTGCTGCTCCGGTGATAGTGTTGGCGCAAATGGAAGTGACACAGCGAATATCTGATTTGGCCGAAGAGTAGCATCAACCAAGCCGTCAGGAAGAACGCAATCGTTTAAGTAGCCACACTGCTCATTCCAAAACAGCCTGCAGAAACTATCTGCAACCTTCGCAGCCATAGATCTATAGTAGCTTTCACTTTCCTGATTTCGACCAGAATAAAATCGAGCCAACAAACAAAGACAGTTGTGCCAGAGGGCATTAACCTCCACGGCTTTTCCCCAGCGGGGAGTGAACGCAATTCCATCATATTTGGCATCCATCCACGTTAGCTGCGTCTCATTATTGCCGGCAGTTATAAGCCCATCAGAGTCAGCATGAATATCGAACCTTGTGCCCTTCTGGTAAGAGTCTATTATCCAACGGATCACCGGTAGAAGCTCCTGCGCGAACGTCTTCAAATCATTTGTAGCATCCAAGTACTGGAAAGCTGCGTTGATAAACCACAGGGAAGCATCCACACTATTAAAACACGCCGTATCGCTATGGTCATCGAAACGGTTCGGAATCATGCCCTCATCTGCCGCATTGGCAAAAGTAGTCAGGACTGATTTAGCCTGTCCAAACCTGCCGGTTATGAGCAATAATCCAGGCAAACTTATAAAAGCATCTCTTCCCCAGTCGGCAAACCACGGAAAACCAGCCAAAATAGTTGTTCGATAGTTGTGATCCGAATGTCGCTTTGTTATGAACCGGTCTGCCGCCAAACAGAGTATCTCAAACTTCTCGTCTTTAGCTTTTGCAGCAGCAATTACCTCAATCTGATGCCTTCTCAGCGTCTCCCTCCACCCATTGACATCAGCATTAACAAAATATTCGGGCCTGTAGCAATCACTAAGATTAGCCTGAAAAACGATCTGTGCTTGCCCTTTTATACGGCACTTAAAGAAACCAGGCGTCCATAAATCCTCACTAAAATTCTGTCCTCTTTCTCTATCATTGCGATAAACGAAACTAAACCACCACTGCGGGTCCTGCTCAAAATTCATCGATGGGCAACTCAAAAACAACTCGCAACTGTTTGGTACATTGTGTCGAATCACTAATCCATCATTACATTGTCTCGAACATAATGGTGCATAAGATTTCTGCAATGTGTGAAAATCCCGCAAGCCCACAAACGGCCGTAGAACAAACTCAATCGGCACACCGACTTCTGTGAAATTGTAGAGGATGACGGCAGTATCAATATCACGTAATAGATACAGAGACTTCATCAGCCTAAAGTCGTCCAATTGATAATCAAAATGTACTCCCTGGTCTTGTCTAAATTGTTTCATATAGACATAGCCCAACGGAGCAAGTTTGTCGTTGAACTCGAATGTTGAAAGTTTTAATATATTTGTACCGTGTATTACCATCTCCAGACAATTGGCCAATGCCATTATCCTATTAGCCGGCGGATTAAGCGATCCAACAAGCAAGCCATGATAGCCCCTCGTATTACAGCCAATCACTGTCGAGGAAGCATAGCTGCCGCGTTCATTCGTCAACAACCATTCCTTGCTCAGCAACTCGTCAACAGACTTATCACTCGTTGACACGGACGCAATTTGGACTTCTTTTGTTTTTTGCAGTGTTAGCACTTCACGCTCCCAAGAGGCAAGATGGCAAAAATGCAAAATCAAGCAGATCTATTTAATTTACCATCCGTAAACCAGGAGGATTTTTGTTTTGCGACAGGCTTTGGAATGTACCCCCATTTAAGCGTCCGGCACAACGGCTCTGGAGATTGTCAAGCACATTCATGAAATTTATATACGAATCATACGGCGAATCGTAAGGATTAAAATATTTGTGCACATCGCCATCAGCAAAGTACTTTGTACACATATAATAAAAATGATCCGATATCTGCAGTCTTCGCCAATCTGCGATAATCCCCTCGTCATTTGTCTCTTTAATCTTCTTTTCCAGCCGATACAACTCATGAATCGCGCTGGACTGCATGGCGTTTCCAAGCCAAGCTGAGAGGTCCCTTTCGGTGTCGGCCCAGCTTATCACGTGCGGGACATCAACCGTGTCAATAGCCCCATACGCCTGAACTACTTCACTGGGTGTCTTGAAGTCATTATCCGGATGCTTAAGTATTTCAGCCGGAAGGTGACGCATGAAATCAAATATGCCCGTATCTTTCCACTGGTGCTCGCCAAACGTCTCATAATCCATAAATAGATTCACCACATTGCCGTTGCCATTGATATTGCTTATCCATCTGGCGAATTTATCCGCTGTCAGAGGCCACTCCCGCCAATTACGGTTGGAGAATCTGAATGCAATATCATCGCTCAGCGCGTAATTCTTCAGAAGCAGTTTCAATCTATTACAACCCTTTGGATGATATACAAAGGCAGGGCTTCGCACACCAAGAATGTGATCTGCCCCCTCTGTTATTATTGCATCAAAGTTACCCATCGACTCAACGAGCAACGCCAGATCATTATTGTATATCAGCTCAGTATTTCTGAAAATCCGCGGTCTCTGTCCAAAAAGACCGTGGATCGTTTCTACGTGTTTTTGCACCTGCTCGACAAATTCGCTACGAGAGTACAAAAAACTGAGACTATGGTAGTACGTCTCAGCTAAGAACTCGACGCACCCTGTTTCTGCCAGAGCATCAAAAGTGCTTATGACCTCCGGTGAAAAGTGCTGAAGTTGCTCTAACAAAACACCGGTTATGCTATAGGAAACTTTGAACCTGCCCTCAAATCTGCCTATCAGATCCAGAAGCAGTCGGTTTGCAGGAAGATAGCACTTGTTTGCTACCTTTCTGCAAATAAAAGCATTCTTATAATCATCAAAATATGTGCTGCTTTTATCAAATACGGTGTAGTGCCTCAATCGCAAGGGCTGATGAACCTGAAAATAAAAACATACGGAAGGCATTTCTCACAAAAATCCTGAATTTGCTGAGACAGACTTTGCTCAGCTTTCTCCTCTTACAACTCCTGTTTCCGATCAAACTCTAACGAGCATCTCTTCATAGATGTCAGCACATCTCTGTGCGCTATCTTTCCATCGCAGTTTCCTCACCTCGAAATTGCCGTGACTCCTCAGTGTCAATCGCAATGGCGGATATTTCAACACAGCAATAATCTTGTTTGCCATTTCTTCAATGTCCCAGAAGTCCACTTTCAATGCGTGTTTCAGAACTTCCGAAACGCCGCTTTGCTTGCTTATTATAACAGGTACATCGTTGTCTAATGCCTCCAAAGGTGCTATCCCAAACGGCTCAGACACTGAAGGCATAACATACAAATCAGCCATTCTGTATATTTTTTGTACGTCCTCACCTCGCAAGAAACCCGTGAACAGTACTTTATGCCCAATGCCAAGTTGAGCAGCCATTTCAATCGACATGGGCATCAGGTCACCGGAGCCAGCCATCACGAACTTGACGTTGTCCATAACCTCTAAAACTTTTTTTGCCGCCTGTAAAAAATATTCTGGGCCCTTTTGCATTGTAATCCGGCCCAGGAACAATATGATTTTCTCATTCTTGCTTATGCCGGCCTCAGCCAACGGCCAGTCTTTGTGGCCGTTTCGCTCTACACCGTTATATACTACCTCAACCTTCTCCCCACTAATACCATATCGGCTTATGATAATCCCACGTGTGAAATGGCTCACCGCTATAACTTTGTCCGCTTTCTCCATCCCCTCGCGCTCTATGTCATAAATTACTTGATTAACGTGCTCACCACTACGGTCGAACTCGGTTGAATGCACGTGCACAACAAGAGGCTTGCCACTCATTTCCGCGACGGCGATTCCTGCCGGGTATGTCAGCCAATCGTGTGCATGCACGATGTCAAATTGCTCATTTTTAGCTAATTCTGCAGCCACAACGGCATAACGATATACCTCGGCATACATATCACCGCTATAGTCAATCCCCGTCCCAATGTCATTCGCTGCGCCGACAACATCAGCTTGCATCTTTCGCTTCTGCTGTAAAGTTTGGTTGATCCGTCGCTCGTAAGCCTCGGACGTTGAATAAGGCTGCAGCGCCGAAGCAATAGTGCGAAATTTTACGTTTCTCAATCCACCGAACTGATACGATAACGACGAAGTCAAAGAAGTTGGTGTCAGAATTTTAACGTGAGTGCTATATTGGCTTTGTACTATTTGCGGTAGGACAAAGATCACCCTCAATCCAATTTCATCCATTGCCTTGGTGAGGCCGTAGCATGCCGTGCCGAGCCCGCCACTTATAAAGGGGGGAAATTCCCAACCCAACATGAATATTCTAATGTTGCCCCCCTCATTGTATAGTCCCATAATTTTAAGCTCGTTAAGAAATTACTCTGTATGCTCTTCTCAGAACCAGCATTATTAGTCAACACACCTGAACAATTCCAGCCTGCAAAAACAATTAACCTACAGCCGGTAAAGACCTTATCGGCAGGAAATTAAGCAACCTTAATTGAAAGCCTTGTAAAAAAAGACTATATACTCTTAACCTTGTAGTATAAATCGGGATTTTCAGCCGCATAAGTTCAACAAATTTTGCTTAAAGTGTCGATTTTGGTGTTAATATCAATTATTTTATAGGCGGCTCCGCAGCCTGGTAAATTGAGGAATTTAGTAAATAATGTAGATAACAATGTGGGTGGTTAAATCATGCACAAATCGTCTATTGCGTTGCCTATAGACATTAATACCAGCCAATATAGACATATCTTTTGTCAACAACTGGCAAATCGGTAACTATCAGCTGCGAAAGAGTAATAAAATAGCCGTTCCGCAGTGGCATATACGGAATGGCTATTTTAAAATCATCTTGTCACAAATGTAACGTGTCTTAAAACAACACGTTAGGACATAAAATACCTATAGGTCCTGCGCTTTAACTGTACTTCGACGGTTGGCCTTTGCTCTGACAATCGCTCCGTCGAGAATACGATAAATGTTGTCACTGATCGCCCCGAGTGCCTCGGATGAGGTCATCATCTTCTTACTCTTGACATAGGCTTTGACTTTGCTGGCTACGACTAAAGATTCCCTTTTTTTTGCCATTACAAAAATCCTCCATGTTAAATAGTTAATTTTTGATTAGCCCGGTTCCAAACCTCTTAGTCCGGCACATATTGTGTCATTTTCTTACGTTTATCTGGAAGAATTTGCAACAAAAAAACCGCTAAATGCTAAATTTTTCTGCTTACAGGACCGATAGGCAAAAATATGCTCATACATTAAAACAGACATGAAATAGAGCTTTGGGAGGTACTTAATTTTAAGTTTGCGATTATTAGACACGCAGTCTTGATGGAACCATCAGAATAAATAATCTTAGACGCCAATTTCTGCACAATCAGGATTGGCTCGCAAGTTGCGGAGAACTGCAATGGCAAAACGCTCAAGAAAAAATCATAGATCAGAGGTCAATCTTAAAGATTTTGTAGTCGTTACTGTGCTTGATGATTTGGAACTGGCCAAGGAGTATGAAACTTTATTAAATGTCAATGACATCCCCGCTATGACCAAGGAGCAGGTCGACCCATCGGGTAGTGATGGTGGTATAGCGCTAATGGTACCGGAAGATTTTCTTGACGAAGCACATGTTGTAATCGAGTCACAAGATGCGTATGATGATTTCTATGATTTCGCGATTGAGGATGAAGAAGAGGGTGAATTAGACGATAACCCTTTTGAGGACGAATTTTGACCTTTGTCGGATGCTTAAAGCTAACCAGCTTAATATAACGTTGTCGGTCCCATTCTATTTACTGCTCTATACATAAAATATTGTCAGGTTTATAAGGCTAAAGCACATAACTCAAGTAAAGGATTACAAGTAAAGGATTATCAGATGGCTAACAAAGAATATCCGATAGAGCGGCGATGTGCCCAGGATCGAAGGCAAAGCGTCGTTGACAGACGGTCAGGATTTGACCGACGCCGAGGACCGGGAATACGAAGAAGTGATGAGCGAAGAGCCGCTGAAGAAGGCCAAATGTCAGATGAGCAATTTGAATTTATCATGGCAATCGACGAATACAAACGAAAGAACGCAAGGCATTTTCCTACCTGGACTGAGGTCCTCGAGATTATAAAGGCATTAGGTTACCGTAAAGTGGCTGAGCAACAACCGCTCCAAGAATCCAAAGTTGACCCCGAACCCCAAAAGGTCCCTCTGAGCACCTGGCAGGATTAGTGCTCCGTACCAAATTATATTGATTATCTCTTTCGCAGGAGCTGGAAACCGGACACCCACAGGCTTTCTCACCCCCTCAATATACTTCTCACCTCCGCTCATCTTACTTCATTCAGCACGATACCTACAATCGCAGTGACAATGCACCAATCTTGTAGCTACCGCACCCAGCCACATAGTCCAAAGGTTGGTATGGAAAAGCAGTTTTAAGTATTGTATGCGGCGTCTGTTAGATTCCTTGTTTGGACGCACGCAAAATGGTGTTTGACCTAAAGAGCCTGTGCGAAATACACCGTAAAAAAGAAATTCTTCTTGAAGTCAACATAGCCAATATAGTATAAATAGGATGTGGGGGATTATCGATTCTTCCTGCTATGACAGGGAGTTAGGATATGTGTTACGCTGGATTACAATCACAGCCGCCTACAAAATTATGGCCAAGAAACTGACATGTTAGCAATCACGAAACTATCCTGAGTATGTCCACCAAATGGGCAATTCGGTTCAAGTAAGGAAGTGTTAGGTTTAAGTACTAAAACAGCTTTGTTTACAAACAGAATGGGGATGGATGGTTTAAATTTTTATAAGTTGTTTTGTTTAAAATTATTTGAAACATGCTTATTAGGTCATAAGCTTCTTGGTGCACATCGAAGATAGCATATATTCTAATGTATAACTAAGGCATCATTACCTGACTCATTGTGAAGGAGGATTATTATGTCCAAGAAACTGTATTTTTTAATCTCTTTTATCCTGATGCTCAGTCTGACGTCTACAACCTATGGCATCGTGATCGGCAACTTTGAAAACAGCATGGACGGATGGACCAGGTCCGACCCAAATGCCATGACGGAGTACAGTAGCACGACAGGGGTTACACGGGGCGACTACAACCTCAGGCTCAGTGCGCCGGGAGATAATATCAACGCTTTGTCGTTCGGCCTATCAGGGCAAGTGCGTAACGATTTTCTGAGCAGAAAGATACTAACGATAGACGTTACACGGTTGGCTTCCGAGTGGACGGCTTCTGGTGAGTATTGCGATCTCATTCTGGCTGTCAACGGAGGTGGTAGCGGATGGACTGTATGGCAGGAGATAACAGATCCCATATCAGATTGGAGTCCTGAAGATGGGGACCAAACGGTTACTCTTACCTTCGACTACTCTTCGATTCTTGGTGACATTAATCTTAACAGCATATGGTGGTTCGAGCTTTTCTTAATCACGGTTTACGACCCTAATTATTACAATACAATTGAACCTCATTACACCTCCGGCGGCGTATATTACCTTGACAATATACAATTGCTCGGCGACGAGAGAGCCTATAATCCAAATCCTTCAAATGGTATGAGAGATGTGCAGAGAGAACCTACTCTTAGGTGGGAACCGGGAACATATGCTGATACACATGATGTATATTTCGGCACCAGTTCTAATAGTATCAGCGGCGTCAACAGGAACAATTTGGCCAGCTATCCGGACGTCACTTTCACTAATACTGATGCCAACAGCTTTAAGCCCGGAACCTTACAATTCAACACAACCTTCCACTGGAGAGTCGATGAGGTCAATGACGCTCATCCCGATAGGCTGTGGAAAGGTGTTATCTGGAGCTTTACGACAGGCAACTATTTCGCTGTGGATGATTTCGAGGACTACAATGACTATACCAACCTGATTTATCGCACGTGGAGAGATGGTTATGGCGAACCTGCACAGGGCATCCCCGGTAATGGTACGGGCTCAATAGTAGGCTGGGACAGGTCCCCTATTGCCGAACAGGAAACAGTCCATAGCGGCTTTCAGTCGATGCCGATGGATTATAACAATTTGGATGAACCGTACTACTCCGAAGCTGTGCGCACGTGGGATACTCCACAGGACTGGACGAAAGAAGGTTCCGTACTCTTGACTATTTGGTTCCACGGTCTGCGACAGTACGTCGGAGGCACCAGTTATGACTCAGCAACAAGAACATACACAATGACCGGCTCGGGCACAGATATCTGGGATAATTGGGATGCAAGGAAGCAAGAGTATTACGACGAATTCCACTTTGCCTACAAGCAACTATCTGGCGCAGGCTCGATTATTGCGAAGATCGAAAGTCTCACCAACACAGACCCGTGGGCCAAAGCCGGTGTGATGATCCGTGAGACACTTGATGCTAACTCGCCCAACGCAACGGTAGTCGTCACTCCTGAAAGCGGTGTTGCATTCCAATATCGCATAGACACAGGTGGTCTCAGCCAAGGCGTGCAGCAGGAGGATGTTAACGCACCGCACTGGGTGAAATTGATACGTAGCGCCAATACCTTCACGGCACAACATTCAGCTGATGGCCAGAACTGGGTTGACGTACAAGGTGACCTCCCATCTACGATCGACATTCCTATGGGCGTCAATACTTACATTGGCTTGGCTCTGACGGCTCATGATCCTCTTGCGACAGGCGAAGCGGTCTTCTCCAACGTCAGCACTACTGGTACTGTCAGTCCGACGGGTCCGTTCACTCAATCGCAGGATATTGGCATACGTAGCAACGTTGCTGACAAACTCTACGTCATTCTCGAAGACAACAATGGCATCTCCCATCTCGTTGAGCGTCCCGAGCCAAATGCAACACAGATATATGAATGGCAGGATTGGAACATTAACCTGCAAGAATTCAGTGATGCTGATGTGAATGTAACAGCAATCAAAAAGATGACCCTTGGTGTTGGCAACACGGTTGCTGCTTCGGCGACAGGTCGTGGTAAAGTGTTTTTTGATGATATTAGGGTGTATAATCCCGGATGTATACTTTCAAAGCGTTCAGCCGATTTCGCTAAGGCCGACTACGCTCCGGCTGGTGACCCTGCGGGAGATTGCTTGATAGACTATAAAGAGGTTGAAATAATGGCACGCGACTGGCTTGATAAGGATGAGTTCCTTGATGCGGGTGCTGCTGGTTTTATTGCATACTACCCGCTGGACGAAGGAGCTGGTACTACCGCTGCAGATGTATCCGGCAATGGCAATAACGGTACATTCGTAGGTAATCCACTGTGGGCGAGTGGGCAAATAGTTGGTGCATTGCATTTCAACGGTACCAATGACTGCGTGGACCTCGGGAACAATCCGGTATTTAATCCCTCAGGAAGTCTCAGCATCTCGCTTTGGGCGTACATTACAGATTGGTCAGAAAACTGGAATCACACTTTGATCGGCAATCGCGGTGAGGACGGCGTAGGCTGGCAACTGCGAAGGCACAGCAATGAGAACTTTTGCTTCACGACAAGAGGCATAACTAGAGATGACACTGCGAGCGAAACGATTCCGCCACTTGACGAATGGATTCACATTGCTTGTGTATATGACAACACCAACAACAACAAAAGCATCTATATGAATGGCGTGGAAGACAGAGTAGTAACCACTAATCCAGGATCAATAACAGCAACGACGCACAATACGTACATTGGAGCCAGGGCCAACTCGGGTAATACCGGCCAGGAGGCTTTTTTCAGTGGTATGCTCGATGATGTGCGAATCTACAACAGACCGCTATTGCCGGGTGAAGTAGAATTTTTAGCTGACCCCATACCGGGCGATGGCCAGTTATATATTCCAGTGCCGTCTCCTGCTGAGTTGTACGAGGCCGAGCCGCGAGGCTCAAGGGCAGTCAATTTCATGGATTTTGCCGTTCTGACTCAAATGTGGCTTGAAGAACAATTATGGCCGTGACAGTGAGTGTCGCTGCAGACCTGGGTATTAGTTATCGCATTTTATCGGGGCCTATGTTTGATTGCATAGGCCCCGTTTAGTTCTATGCTATATATACCTTCGCTTTCCCCCTTTGTATGGTTGTGCCTATACGGATTATATAAAATAAATGCGCTTTGTCTGTTTATTCAGCATTCATTATTAGGCCGAATAGACTCCTTTATTTAGCCCGCCAATTTATTGGCGGGTATCTGCGCGTATACGATATTATTCAAACCTGGCGTCGTGAAGCCCAGGAAAAATTCGGCTTTATGCTGCTACAACTTAAGGCCAGAGTTGTTCCTTCAGCCAACTGTCGGCCAAGATAGCAAAGTCCTTAAAGTTGACACAGTTGTCAGAATTCAAATCAGCCGGTGACATAAGCTGCTGATTGAAAACACCTGTGCCATTCGTAGCAACGTGGACGATCTCCGGCTGCGAGAGAGTGTAGTTATATATCCGAAAATCATCGAGCAAGCCGACATAGCCGCCATACCACCCTGAACCAATCTCAAACGAGCTTATGCCTGAAATGGCCGAAGTTGCACCTATCTTGCTATCGTATAGAACGCCGTTAAGGAAAATCTGCATTGCGCCTTTGGTAACATCCTTTGTGAAGGCCCAGTGATTCCAACAACCGGCCCACTCGCTTTTGTATCGATGCTCTCCGCTTAGCCGATTATCATAAGACCAGGGACAGCCGCAATCCCAGTTATATCGGCCTGGTGGCCTTCCACAGCCAAGATTAATGCCTATGGCAGGATTCTGCTGACCGTATAAGTAATTCGAGCAACAGACCGTACCAACGAGGTGTGTCGAGTCTACGCCATACTGCCAGAAGGCAATCGTTATGCCATTATTGACTTGGCTGAATAACGCTGTGGCATCGTTTATTCTCACAGAGTCTTCGGTACCGTCAAAGCTGAGTGCCAGGCCGAAACCGGGTGCGCCGGCTCCGTAGACTGGATTGCTGGGCTCCAAACCATGAAAACCATTGCCTGAACTGTCGCTGGCGTCACCGTCAAACCTCAGCCATAGAATAGGCAAATTCGGAGCTGTCACGGGATATACATTGTATCCGTTCTGAAGCCAAGCAAGCGCCATTTCTGCAAGGTCACTGAAATCAACACAACAGTCATTATTGAGATCGGCCTTTAATTCGTCCCCGTCCAGACACCTATATGTACACATCTTGACATCGTCAAAATAAACTGTTCCCGAACCATAACTATATGGCTGGGCTGAACCAACATCAAAACCAATCGCCAGACTCCGTACTCTACTAAGGTCAACACCGGTTACACCGGCCAGATCAACTCTCCACATTTGCCAATAATTTTTTCTTATGTCGTTGGGGTCGCCATCGTATGGAATGATGACATTTGCGTCGCCATCGCTAAGCTTGACATACATCCTGCCGGGATTTACGTTACTAGCCGTACCATGAAAGAACAATTCCAGCACTTTGACACCAGCGGCAGCCCAGTCTTGCGTGGGACTGAAGCTACGAACAGCCTCTGAATAGAAATAGTCATCATAGTAGTAGTTAAAAACCATCGACTTCTGACAACTGTAGGCAATTCCCTGCGAAATATACAGTAGTGCCTGGTCTCGCCATTCCCATACAAAAGTGACCGGATTGCCTCTGTTATCATAAAACTCAAAATCGTCAATCATAACACACTCGGGTACTGTGAAACGCCAGATATCACCTCTCCATGGATCATTGGAGTCAGTCTGGTTGACCTCGTCGATGCGCCAGTAGTAAGTTCTACCTAACTCAAGGCCGGAAGGATGATAACTGTTAGCATCTTGCGGCTGCGGAGGATTGCCGACCGGAGTTGCGTCTGTACAGATATCACTAAATGAAGTACTAAGGTAGACAATGTGCCCATCAGCGGAACACCCAGGCGACCAATGAAGTACTGTGTAAGGAAAAACATTTGTGGCACCATTAGGTGGATAAGGGCCGCAAGCAACCTCACCACAAGTACTGTCAATTCGCGCGCGAACATTGGCAATGTCGAATCCGGGTGAACCTCCCCCCATATCAACTGCCAGAATGCGAATTGCACATGGCACAAAAGGCAGGAAGATACTATCCAAGTCAAAACCAATCTCCGTAGGGGCCACTCCCCCACCGGTGCTCCCAGCCGTGGCTAAGCCGAGCAGATACTCTTGTCCAGCACCATCTGTGATGAAGATGCGGGCTTGTTCACTTACCGGCCCCAATTCGATAAGGAATATATCATCGCCGGGACCATCAATTAGTTTACCACGAAAACCCAATTCAACCCAATGGTCTGTAGGCAAAGTGACGGCTGATTTGTCTGAGAGTGGAGGGCCAACAAGCCATTCCTTTGGGACTACCGGAACCTGGTAGACTCCGTTAGCGTTCATACCCATCCAACAGTCGCCGTCAGGACTGTACTTATCCAGCAGATAGTACGGATATTGAAAGGTTGCCGTCTCAGCGGAAATAGAACTGCTTAGCATGACAACGAAAAAGAGGAACCGAAACAAGATTAACAGATGAAGTTTTTTCACTACTACCCTCCCGCCAAGTAAGACAAATATGGCTGGGACATGTTACTCTAATACGCTTAATACCAATTGTGATTAAAATTTGCGCTTATGTCATTTCGACCGAAGCCCCTGTTCTTGCTTTCGCAAGAAAGCACTGGGGCGTAGTGGAGAAATCTGTTCAAATAGATTTCTCGACT
>Ga0307431_1000019_pt1 | contig 158629 bp, 134 predicted proteins | sample SalMarWE160170MG_FD_202155 | JGI IMG/M metagenome (GOLD analysis project Ga0307431, IMG submission 202155) | Salt marsh sediment microbial communities from the Plum Island Ecosystem LTER, Massachusetts, United States - WE1603-170 | ecosystem: Environmental > Aquatic > Marine > Intertidal zone...
AGAATCACAGTTTATTTATAGATTTTTTCCTGCACTTAAAGGTGCAAATTCCACAGACCTTATATTAATTATATATTTTATATAAATATATAATTATTCCCACTTAAAGGTAATAGCGGATATTATCGTACCTGCTATCAGCAGGCCAATGATTACTACCAGGTCAATCCAGTGGGCTCCCCAGCTATTTCCTATCCACAGCCCTTTTAGAAAACGAACGACGTAAGTAAGAGGTATGAATTTACTTACGTTCTCAACCTTATCGCCAAGTACTTCAAGTGGTATGGCCGCTCCGGAAAGAAACATCATAGGGAAAGCCAGAACCATTCCTACTATCTGAGCTACCCTGGAGGTTGGGGATACGCTTGCAATAAAATAGCCGAAAGCGAAAAAAGACAGTGCTGAGATGATAAAGCCAGCAAGTACGCTAAATACATTGCCTTCGAATTTGACATCGAAGAAAATTTTTCCTACCAGAAAAAGCATAATAACACCTATAAGAGCCATAATAAAATAGGTGAATATATTGGCAAAAAGATAGGATACCGGGGATAGGGGAGTTGAATGGAACCTTTTTAGTATCCCTTTTTCTCTATCCTCTGCTGTAGCAATGGGAACACTCATAAGACCTACGGTGACGATAACCAGAGCCATGTAAGCAGGAAGCTGGGCATCGATGAATCCACGGTTTCCAAAAAAAGGAGATGGTTCATTTCCATAAATAAAACCGAAAAGGAGCAGTATCAGGGGAGCGTACAGAATGGTGAAGAAAAGTGCTATGGGCTCTCTTAAGTATAATTTAGATTCAACTACTGTAAGTCTGAATAATGATTTCAAATTGCCTCCTAGCTACGTATTTCTTTGCCGGTAAGTTTTAAAAATATATCTTCAAGTGTTGTCTGTTCTGTTTTAAGGTCGGAATAATCAATATTGTTGTTAACCAGAAAATTAACAATATCTTTAACCATTCTTTTATCGTGCCCGAGTACAGTTATTTTATTTCCTGTTTTTTCTATATTGCTGACGCTATCGATGTTTTTCAGTATATTAATATCAAAATCGCCTGATACGTTAAATATGAGCCTGTTTTCAGCTTTTATATCACTGGTTAGTTTCTGTGGAGTATCAAGTGCAATTATTTTTCCATTGTCGATTATTGCAACCCTGTCGCATAATGTTTCCGCTTCTTCCATATAGTGAGTGGTAAGAAATATAGTCTTGCCTTTTTCGTTAATGGATTTTATAAGTTCCCATGTCGTTCTTCTTGCCTGTGGGTCAAGTCCTGTAGTAAGCTCATCAAGAAAAACAAGTTCCGGGTCGTTAATAAGAGAAAGTGCAATAAATAATCTCTGCTTCTGGCCTCCCGAAAGTCTACCGAAATATGAACCCCTCTTTTAATAAAGGCCGAGCTCGTTTAGAAGTGACTTATATGTCATGGTTCTGTCATAGAAGGATGAGAACAGGTCAATAGCTTCCCATACCTTGATTCTATCGGGTAACTCTGATTCCTGCATCTGTATTCCAATAGATTTTTTTAGAAGGCGGCCTTCTCTTAAAGGGTCAAGACCAAGCACTTTTAGATTTCCAGAATCAGGTTTTCTGAGACCCTCGATGCATTCTATAATGGTAGTTTTACCCGCACCGTTGGGGCCGACCATACCAAATATCTCTCCTCTATAAACCTCAAAGGAAATATCATCTACGGCTTTTATCCTGCCGTAGGTTTTGCTGAGATTTTCTATTTTTATAATGGGTTCTGTCATAGAAATATTATATATTTATTATAATTTGAAAGAGTATAATACAAAAAGTATTAACAATCAAGGGAGACAAATATTCTCTATCTTATACTGTGATACGGCTTTTATGTGAGAAGAAGCAGAGAATTTTATGTTTCTTAGTTAATTAAAAAAACCGTGCAATATACGCAAAACCTTTCTAACTTATGTCCTGCTCATTCTGCAATCTTATCTTATAAAAAGGCATGGATATTATTATCATGGAAATTATTCCAAGAATTATTGTTTCCACAAGATTTATTAAATGGTAATTAAATGCCACAATAGTTGAGGTTTCCCTACTGAATCCCAGGGCAATGAATGCAAGGACAAAAGCTGTTTCATAGGTACCCAGGCCTGCAATTGAGTGAGTGGGGAGGACAGCAGAAAATTCAGCTGTAACTGTTGCAAGAAAGACTTTCCAGAAAGGAAGTTCAGCAAATGTATACCCTATAGGATAAAGAACCGCGTGGATGAGAAAATAATAAGAGGTAAATTTTAGAATCCTTGTTGCCAGAGTTAAAAGAAACACTTTCCAGTATATTTTTCTTTCCTGAATTATTAATATGCTTTTATTTATCTCGATTAATTTCTCATAGATATAGGCAAATATTTTGTTGTTTTTTAGATTGCCGAATTTTCTAAAAATAGCTTCAAATAACTTTATAAATAAACTCACTATTTTTGAAAGAAAAAAAAGCAGTGCCAGTGTTGCTGCAAGAAAAATAATACCAATAAGTATTAGATTTGTGGAAGATATCTCAAGGAGACTACTTCCAGCAATGATTACTGATATTATAATCATGGAAAAAATTATTATAAGGTCAAATATCAATCCTATTGCAAGGGTAGAAACGCCTTTTTCCACAGGTACCTTGAATTTTCTTTTAAGAACATATATATATGAAAGTTCCCCGGTCCTTGCAGGCAGGACCATATTAAAGGCATTTCTAATAAGGGAGATAAGAAACATGTCCCCGAACCTTACCCTGTCTTTGCCCAGCAAAAGATTCTGCCTTAAGGCCTTGAAAAAATCTATGCTGAACATAAGAATAAGGCCTATTGAAAGAGAAGGAATGTAGAGGTTAAGGAAAGAAGATTTCAGGTCTGAAATATTTATACTGGAAAGCAGCCAGTAAACAAGGTATATTCCCAGTGCGGTAACAAGTACAATATTTGCAATCCTGAAAATTTTATTTCTGAGCGATAACTTTTTGTTTTCTATATCCATCATTTATTTTTTAAGATTAGTATAATAGTATAAAGTAATTCTCTTTGAAAGCAATTTTTTAATATTTTAATAAAAGCAGGCCATAAAACTGTTTTAATTAATTGATTGAGTAGCTAGTATATTGTCATAAATATTTATTAATGAATAGTATTGAATATTAAAAGTTTTGTAATAACTATTTTTTCTGTCGTATAGAGTAAATTGCTGACTTAAAAATTCGTGCTTATTAAAATAAATTTTAATAGCAGGCCTTATGAAAAGGATGATATCTCTTATAGTATTGTTAACTCTGGGATTATGGATTACGCAGGTTTTTCATCTGTCTTTTTTTAAGAATGTTATTCCCGGCATTCATATAATGATTTCTGATGTAGCTGATCTTGCGATAACTCTTCCTTTTATGATTATTATTTTATTTTTAATAAATAATAAATTAAAAAATAACCTGGAATTGCCTGGAGATAGGTTCAAAAGAACTCTTGATTTCTTTAAGATTCTTTTTCTGGCTGCTTTTATAGAGGGGCATGGAATTCATTTTGTTGCTAACTCGATTAATATTTTATACACATCCAGTGGAATTTATCCTAAAGATTTAGGCAAGTTGGTATATTTTTACGATGAAATTTTAGGACATCAAATTCTTTTTACAGGACTTTTAGGGTTGCTGGCATTAAGTGTGATAGAACAGTCATGGTCAAAAAAATCATGGGAAGCAAACATAGCTGGAAATACTATAATTATATCCTGCGGGGTCTTTACAGGTATTTTGTTATCCCTGGCGCTTATAGAGGGCCAATCTGTATATCTGGGTTTTTTATTCTCTATGATTAATATTGCATTAATTGTTTTTTATATTTTCGGTAAGAAAAGGAAATTGCTGGAAAACTTCATATTACTATATATTTTAGTTTCTTCATTAGTTAATCTTCTGGTCCTATCATTGTGGGGTATTTACTTTAATAATTTTCCTCAGCTTTCAGAGTTGGGGATTTTATAAGTACAATTAATTATGACAGTGATATAGTTTAAGAAGCAGTGGTTGAATGGATTGAAAGCCAGTAAGATTTCGAAGTTTCTATGAATCTATTTATTTGAAATGGGTTTATGTTATGATGTAAAATGCATTATTAAGTTTTTATTTACTACCTTCAGGCGGTTTTATGTTTTCGTGTTTTTCTGGAAAAGAAAATCTCTAATTCAGCAGAGCATTAAATATCCCTGTCGGCCATTGTGCTATATTGGTCCGCAGGATAATATAACAACGGGTAGAAATAAATTCAGGATAAGAACTAAGTGAAAAAAATATATGGAAACCTGGAAGGATATGGTGAAGGTAATTGGAGAGAATACCACCCTGGTTTAAAAAGAAAATAAGTCTTAATAATTCGAATATATCACTTGTAAAGAATTTAATAGAAGCAGGGCATCTGCATACCGTCTGCGAGAGCGCTAAATGTCCGAATATTTTTGAATGTTTCAGCAGAAAGACCGCTACATTCATGCTGATGGGTGATATTTGTACCAGGAACTGCTCATACTGCAGTATAAAAAGCGGCAGGCCCGGGCCGCTGGATGAACTGGAGCCGGATAAAATTGCAAGAGCGGTAAAAGATATGGGGCTGCGGTACACGGTAATAACATCAGTTACAAGGGATGATCTTGCTGATGGGGGAGCGGCTCATTTCTATAATACTGTAAGGAGGGTACAGGAATTAAATCCGGGTGTTAAAGTGGAATGCCTTATACCGGATTTCAGGTGTAGCGAAGAAAGTCTGGAAAAGGTAATATCATCCGGGCTGGATGTTTTGAATCATAATATTGAAACTATTGAAGAAAATTTTCCGCGTATAAGAAGAGGTGCGGACTATTACGGCTCTTTAAAGATTTTAAATGATTCCAAGGATATAAAACCCGGGATTTTAACAAAGTCCGGATTTATGGTCGGTCTGGGTGAGAACATGAGCCAGATAGTAAAAGTCATGAGTGACCTCATAAAAAACAGGGTCGATATATTAACTGTGGGACAGTATCTTCAGCCAGCAAAGGAAAATATAAAAGTTTTAAAGTATTACAGACCAGAGGAATTTGAAAAGATAAAAGAAATAGCCCTCGATATGGGCTTTATATCTGTTGAATCCGGACCTTTTGTCAGGTCATCTTACCGCGCAGAAACTCTGTTTGAAGATACTTTGAAGGCAAAGAAAATCAGTGCAGGCTTAAAAAAATAGAAAAAACATTATAAAGATTATTCTTTAAAAACAGGTTCTTTTAAAGCCCTTAGTTCATCCACACGTTTGGTTTCGGTACTAACCGGAGAATTTATAACAACTTCAGGATTATTTTTTATTTCGCTAACTATTTTCTCGAATGTACCTATCAGGTTTTCCAGGCTTTCAAGACTTTCCGTCTCTGTGGGCTCAACCATAAGGGCTTCCTCTACAATATGGGGGAAGTATATTGTTGGTGGATGAATTTTGTAATCTATAAGTCTTTTTGCTATGTTGAGTGCCGTACCGCCGGACTCCTTATACTTTTTGGCTGACATTACGAATTCATGCATCGTGTTTTTGCTGTAAGGTACGTCAAAAAATTTACTGAGTTTAACCTTAAGATAATTGGCATTAAGGCAGGCATCATTACTTATCTCCTTTAAGCTATTACCTGCGGACAGGATATAACAGTATGCCTTAAGGCATACAGAGAAATTACCGTAAAATGATTTTATCTTTCCTATGGTGTTTTTAATATCATAATCCAGTAAATATTTATTCCCTTTTTTAATTACCACGGGTACGGGGAGAAAGTCTTTCAGGCTTTCATTTACGAGTATGGGGCCTGCCCCGGGTCCGCCCCCGCCATGCGGGGTAGAAAATGTTTTATGGAGGTTCAGATGTACTATATCAAATCCCATATCTCCAGGCCTCACCATTCCTATTACGGCATTGAGATTTGCACCATCGTAATACATAAGACTTCCGTTTTCATGCATGAGGCTGGATATTTTAAGTATGTCTTTTTCAAATATACCCAGAGTGTTTGGATTGGTAATCATGACAAGGGCTATGTTTGAAGAATGCTGCTTTAAAAGCTCCTCCAGGATTTTTAAATCAATTGTACCTTCTTTATTGGATTTTACTTCTATTACATTGAATCCTGCCATGGCTGCCGAGGCAAAGTTCGTACCATGTGCCGAATCCGGAATTATTATTATTTTCCTGTTTTCATTTCTTATTTCAAAATACTTTCTTGCTATAAGAAGACCGCAGAATTCACCATGAGCACCTGCCGAGGGATGAAGCGTTATTGCGGAAATCCCTATGATTTCTTTTAACATTTCTCCCAGTTCATACATAACTTTAAGTGTTCCCTGTACATCTTCAGTCTTCTGGCAGGGGTGGATGTCTGAAAAATTGGAGTTTTTTGCTATATCTTCATTTACTTTTGGGTTATATTTCATGGTACAGGAGCCAAGTGGATATATTCCATCATCAACTCCGTAGTTTTTCCTGGCAAGATTTGTAAAATGTCTGACAACCTGGCTTTCACTTAACTGCGGAAGACCGATTTTACCTTCTCTTAAAATATTTTTTGGAATATTTTCTAAAAAATTTATTTCCGGCTCCCTGGTAGTATCAGTCCAGTATTTGTTTTTTCTTCTGTTTTTAACGGGAAATATTTTATCTGGCATAATTTTTATCCTGCCTGTAATTTTTTTAATATATCTATATATCTGTCAATATCACTTTCTGAATTCATTTCCGTAAATGAAACAAGAATAGAATCGGAAAGCTCATTATAATATTTGCCTAAATTTATTCCCCCGATTATATTTTCTTTATAGAGAGCTTCAAGTGTCCTGTCTACATCAAGGTCCGTGGATATCGTAAGCTCACTAAAGAAATTGCTCTTATATCTTTTTTTGAAATGAGGTAATTCTGATAGTTTATTATAAAAATAATTTGCTCTCCTGATGCATAAACTGGCAAGGTTTTTTAAACCTTCCTCTCCGAGTAAATAAAGATATACGGTAGCTGCAAGAACGTTAAGGCTGTGATTGGTGCATATATTTGAGGTTGCTTTTACTTTTCTTATGTGTTGTTCCCTGGTCTGGTATATAAGTGTGTAGGAATCTTTACCATCTCTGTCTATGGTCTTTCCTACGATTCTTCCCGGCATCTGCCTTAAGTATTTTTCTCTTGTTGAGAAATACCCGAGATAGGGTCCACCGAAAGAAAGGGGATTCCCGAAGCACTGTGCGTCTCCCACAACTATATCTGCCCCATATTCGGAAGGGGGCTTTAAGATTGCGAGACTCAGTGGGTCTGCTGAAACTATATACAGGCAATCAGGATAGCTATCGAGCATATTTCTTATTTTAAATACTTCCTCTAGATTGCCAAAATAATTGGGATTCTGAATTACGACCGAGCAGGTATCTTCATCTATGGTATTCTTTAAAAGGTCTATATCGGTAATACCTTCTTTATGCCCGGCTTCTACTACTTCCATATCCAGGCCTGAGACATAAGTTTTTACTGTCTGCCTGTACTGTGGATTTATTGTTGTTGATAATATCACCTTTTTCTTGCCGGTGGCTCTTCTTGAAAGTAATACGGCTTCGGCAAGGGAAGAACCCCCGTCATACATGGATGCGTTGGTTATATCCATCCCGTTTAGCCTGCACATTAGTGATTGGAATTCAAATATATACTGCAGCGTACCCTGGGATATCTCCGCCTGGTAGGGAGTATAGGCAGTATAAAACTGACTAATCGATGTGACATAGTTTACTGCGGAAGGTATATAGTGATTGTATGCCCCTCCTCCCAGGAAAGATGAGAAACTGCTTACCGGATTATTTAATCCTGCCAGTTTATTTAATTTATCCCTGAGCTCCATCTCACTCAGGCCTGCTGGAATATTTATTTCGGGATTAAGTACTTTTCCGGGTATAAAGCTAAATAATTCTCCTGCATTATTTATACCCAGGGCTTTTAGTATCTTACTTCTGTCGTTTTCAGAATGTACCGAATAATTTGCCATTAACCTTCCTCATGCACATGTTTTTTAAATTCTTCATAGTCCATAAGACTTTCCAGCTCATCCATTTCAGTTATTTTTATTTTAAACAACCACCCATCTGTCAGCGGGTTTTTTGATACGAATTCAGGATTGGATTCCAGATTTGAATTTACTTCTATAACCTCACCACCAACAGGGCAGAAAACATCTGCTGCCGATTTTGCCGACTCAACCACTGCTGCTTCATCGCCTTTAGCGAACTTTTTGCCTACTTCCGGTAGTTCGACATAGTATATGTCTCCCATCTTATCTGATGCTTCTTCCGCGATGCCAACCGTTCCTATTTCATTATCGACACTTATATATTCATAGGTCTCCGTATATTTGATAATTTTACTCATTCTTTAACTCCTTAGGGTTTTATTTTTATAAAAAACTTTTATGAGTCACAGGATATAAATAAGGGCTCATTTTTTTTAAAAAATACGGCATTACAAAAGCTTTTTTCTTATTTTCCCTTATTTTAACTTCAACTATATTACTATAGCATTTATCACTATTTATTAAAGCCAGAGCAATTGACCTCAGGTTGAATGTTCCCTTCAGTTTCGTTTTGCCATCCACAATTTCCATATCCCAGTAAGGTACTATGGTGCCGCTGGTTACATATCCAATCATATCATTTTCAAGAAATACTCTGTCATTATGCCTTGCTATTCCTTTATCCATAAGCTCTAAGGCAATTATTACCTCTGGTAAATCTTCTGAATCCGAATAATCCTTTTTCATTATTTTGCCTAGAGCCCTGTACTGCTTTTTAAGATTTTTTTTACCAACAAACTCGCCTTTATCTTCTGAAAAGCTTACCGCAATACGCGAACTCGGGGAAGAGAAAATCGGTATGTCATTACCGTCAGGGTCTTTTCCAAGCTCATGACCATAAAGTGGAAGCATTGATTCAAGCCTCAGACTGTCTCTTGCACCCAGACCGGCAGGATTGGCTCCTTTTTCAATCAACGACTCCCAGAGTTTAAAAATATTATCTTTTTTTGTAATTATTTCATAGCCCGTAAGTTCTCCTGTGTAGCCAGTTCTGGCAAGAAATGCATCTGCTCCCAGTATATTCACTCTGGCAAATCTATTTTTTTCCAGCAGGGGAAAATCTCCTGGCGGCGTGAGCGAAATCAATATATCTCCGGAATCAGGTCCCTGAAGGCTGAGCATGGAAGTTTCTTCAGATATATCGTTTATTTCAACGTCATTAAATAAACCCTCTACATCTTTCAGGTAGATAAAATCACCCGACCTGTTCGAAGAATTTGCTATAAGCAGGAACTCATCTTTTTCACAACAATACAGATATACATCGTCAATTGCCGAACCATGTGAATCGGAAATTATTGAATACTGGCTTTCTCCGGCTTTTAATGAAGCTGAATTGTTGGTAAGCGCATACTGCAGGAAGGGTATTGCTCCTGCACCCGTTATTTTAAATGTTGCCATGTGAGATATATCAAAAAGACCGTTATTTTTTCTGGTATCCAGATGTTCCTGTATTATTCCTTTCGAATAGTTTAACGGCATAAGCCAGTTGCTGAAGTCTATGATTTTTGCACCAAGGTTTTTATGATTATCGTATAGTTTTGTTTTGTTAGCTTCTTTATTCTCTGGAGTATCCATTTTGCTTTCTATTTTCTCTATAAAATATCATCCTGTCCTTTTACCCGAGAGATTCAAAACACACGGGAATCCTGCTAAAAAAATATCTCAGAAATATTGCAAAAAACAAAATCCTTTTTTGCCTGAGAGTTTTGCCACTCTTAGATTCCAGTACTTTTTTAACCGGCATCTCTTGAGGTTTAAAGAATTTAATTATAAATAATTTAGGCAAGAAATTCAAATTTAATATACAGTGAATATTTATAGTGGGATTTTTTTATATCGGGTTAACTAATTTTTCAAAAATGTAATAAAATAAGGTGGTTATACAGGTGGAGAAATCCTGATATATTTGTATGGAAGAAATTACAGGGAAGGGCAGAAGCGATTTCCAGGGATAGAAGAGATTTCTGGAATCTGCAGTACAATTGTTATCAACTAATTTAGAAGTGATACAAAGATGGAATTATATAAGATTGAAGAAATACTGGCCGGGGAGCCTTCTTATAGGCTGAGGCAGGTTGAGAGGGCCCTTTACCGGGATTTAGTAGACAGCTGGAGGAATGTCACGAATTTACCGGTCTCTCTCAGGGAAAAACTGGAAGAGGAGGTTCCGGTAAATTTCAATTTTGATTCGCTTACATCTCTAAAGAGTGATTCCATAAAAGCTATAATAGAGTTGAATGATGGATTAAAGATAGAGTCGGTTCTTATGCAGCACATGGATGGAAGAAACACGGTATGCGTGTCTTCACAGATTGGCTGTCCACTGGGATGCAAATTTTGCAGTACAGGAAAAATAGGATTTATAAGAAATCTCAGTTACCATGAGATTGCAGAGCAGGTGCTTTTTTTCTCTTATTATTTAAAGAAGACAGGTAAATCAGTAACAAATATTGTTTTTATGGGGATGGGGGAGCCTTTTTTAAATTACGGCAATGTTATTAAAGCAATAAGGATTTTTAATGACGCTGAAAAATTTAATATCGGAGCCCGCCGTATTTCCGTGTCCACTGCCGGGATTCCTGCAGGACTTAAAAAGCTTTCTGATGAAAAGCTGCAGGTTAATCTTGCAATTTCGCTCAATGCTCCCAATGACAGAATTCGCCGGGAGATTATGCCCATAGATTTTAAGTATCCAATAGAGGAAGTTATTGGGCTGGTAAGGTCATATATTAAGAAAACGGGCCGCAGGGTCATGTTTGAGTATGTGATGTTAAGAGATTTAAATGACTCAGATGTACTGGCGGAACAGCTTGTTAAACTGCTCAAAGGCATACTGTGTTTTGTGAATCTCATTCCTTATAATGGCAGAGAGAGTAATCTAAAACCTTCTACCAGGGAAAGAATAAAAAGGTTCAAAGAAATCATAAGAGAGGGTGGAATAACTGTTACTGAACGTTTCAGGTTCGGAGATGACATAAATGCGTCATGCGGCCAGCTGGTTTACAGAGAAAATACAGGATCAGGGAAACATCACAAATTCTGATTAATAATGCGGCTTGATCTTAAGTCCATGCAGCATGGATAGAATCTCACATTTAGCTGACCAGAAATTTCAGGATAAAATAGATAAGGACCTCCACTGCGACCAGCAGTACATATGAAAGTGTTATCCATAGAGCTTTTTTCTTTTTCCTGGAAATAACTGTCACTCTTAAAATTTCTATGATAATTATCCCGAGTATAAAGAGATATAAAAAAGTAAAATATTTATTGGAAAATAACTTATAAAAGAATTCTGAGAACGGGCGTCTCTGATACCAGGGCTTTGTTTCAATCTGCTCGAAATAGTCTTTTTCTATTCTAAAGGTGCCTTCCTCAGGGCTCTCAAGGAATCCTCCTAGATTTATACGTGAAAGGTCGTAGCCGTCATTCATTTTTAAATCAAACTCAAGGTAACTGTAATCTTTAAGGGTAAAACTAAACCCGTCCGAGTAGTCCTCGGCATCGAGGGTAGATGAAAAACTAACTATATTTTCCCCGGCTTTTATGACGTCCTCATCCTGTTCCCACTCTTTCAGGGTATGTGAAGTTATCTCTCCATCAGTCGAAATTATACCCTCAAATTCCGTTTCTTTACGGTCAGCACTCCATTCTACAAATATACTGTCGTCTTCCTCCCATATGTAATAGCCATAGCTTGCACCCGGAACATAAAAAATACCTGTGCATCCTGTAAGAATTACGATGATAGCTACCAGCAAAGCTACTGCTAAAACTCTATTAATTTTAAAATTTCTATTTAACATTTTTTTAAACTCAGTTATCAATTGATCAATCGCCCATTAAATTTTTGCTATCTTTATAAATGAGGTATATCATCCAGAGAGATACACCGGTAAAAATGCTTCTAAAAATATTTACAAACTTTGCGGAATCATAAAATCTTTCAATCAAAGGTATAATTCCGGTTATATATACAAAATACTTATGGTCTATGGGAGCAAGAACAAACTTGGTAACAAGATCACCCCAGTATATGAGTATTACCAGGAACATAGCGAATTGAATCCAGTGATAATACATAATCAATCTGTTTCTTGCAAAAATAATTACAAGAAAAGGTATTGCCCAGAGGAAATACTGCGGGTGGAAATAACATAGACTTACATAAGCAAGATATACTATAGCGCTGTAATTTAAAAGTACTTCAAAACCCGCCTTCCTTACATGAAAATAGCTGAGGATTATGATCACATACACTGCAACAAAGATAAAAATGCGGTCGTGTATTATAAGCTCTAGATTGGATGACAGTATGTAGTTAAAATGCTGTGTATTAAGCAGAGGGATTATAACACTCTTGCCAAAACCGAAGTAAGATAAGAACTCAACTGACAGTACAGCAGAGACACCCATTGAAGAGAATATAATATAATCTTTTTTGGTGCGTGCCAGGTAAAATACAAAAAGAGGGAGAATCATTATAGGGAAAAACCTCAGGGCTATGGCAAAAGCAAGAACCAGTATTGACCAGTATTTCCTGTCCTTTTTTGCAAGCAATAGTGCGACCATCGTGATAAAAACTCCAATGATGTCATGACGTGCGAAAATATAGACAACATATATTAATACAGGATTGAATATCCATAATTTAAAAACCCTTAGCTTATTTTCTGGTTCATTATCAAATGCAAGTCTCAAAATCAGAAATACACAGGCTATATCAAATATCAGGTAGAGAGCTTTAAAAAGCGCCAGCATGGTAAATACATTGTAGCTGTTATTGAAGGTTAGCCATGATATCCAGGTGTCTTTTTCGAGCAGGACAGGGAATATATCATTTACTGCAGGGAATATAAACTTTGTTACCAGCAAATAGGAAGTGTGAATCATATTTGTCAGAAATTGAAGGTTGTCAAGCCCTATATTGCCGGTAGATATGGTTTCTGCAGCTCTCTGGTAGGTTGACAGTAAATCTCTCTGGAAAAAAAATGGTAGAAAAACTAATCTGACAAGAAGGCCAGAGAGAAAATATTTATAAAGTCTCCTGAGATATACCTTATTATCGAATATATCGTCTGATACTATTATCCTGCCAAGTTTATTTAAAAAAAGCTTCATTTTTACTGTTTAGATAAAATATTCATTTGATTGTACTAAGAAATTATTTTAATACAAACCAGTCCTGAATACTAAAACAAATTTAGAAAATCGTTTTCTTTTTCTAAGGTATCAATTTGCTTTAAGTTTTGTTTTAATTATTATGACAGTGCTTTTAAAAAGATGTTAGCTTAAAAAAATAATAATTTCAATTAATCCTGAATCATTCATTAATATACCTTGGTTATTTTTCTTAAAAACTAGCATTTTAATTATTAAGAATTCCTGTTAAAGGTTTATGATATACAAACGATAGTCTTTTAAAAGCTTTGGAATAGCCTGTCACGAGATAAATCTGATTAAACATAAATCAATATCGATTTGTAAAAACTCATAGCATTTGCGGTGGTTTAATTTGAAAGAATATATATTTAAAAAGAAAATAACTATTAAATGCAAAATTAATTTACTTGATGATTTGTGGTTTAAATATTATATTTTAATAAAAATGGAGTTTATGTTAGGAAAGCATCTAAAAAACTTTATCAGAAATAAAAATAAACCCCTCAAAAAAGATATTGATTTACGGAGAGAAAATTTATGATAGGAAAAATTAATGATAACTTATTTTCTAAGATAATATTACCAAATAAAGGCGCAATGCATCCTGATGTGGTGGTGGGCCCGAAGATGGGAGTTGATGGAGCCGTTATAAAAATAGGCGAATACTATATGGTAATAGCAGAGGACCCGATATTCCCGGGTCCTACAATGTCACCTGAGGATTTCGGATGGATTACGGTGCATATTGGTGCCAGCGACGTGGCTGTTATGGGTGTTTCTCCAGCATATATGTCTTATTCTCTTCTTTTGCCTCCAGAGACGGAAGAAAGTTATATTGAAAGGCTTGTCCGGAGCATTGATTTATATGCCAGGGAACTGGGGATTGCTATTGTTGGCGGACATACAGGTTATTACGGAGCGGTTAACATCCCCACAATAGGGGGCATTACTGTCTGGGGGACCGGTAAAAATTTTATTACTCCCGGAGGAGCACAGATTGGTGATTCAATCATAATAACCAAAGGAGCGGCTATAGAGGCTGCTGCACTCCTTGCATCCGAGCTGGGGGAAAGAATACAAAAAAGCGGCATCGATAGGAAGCTTGTTAAACGCGCCAGCCAGAGGTTAAAGGAAATCAGTGTTGTAAAGGACGCATTGCTGGCTACTGAAATTGGTGGGGTGCATGCCATGCATGATGCGACCGAGGGTGGAGTATGCAGGGGCCTGTGGGAGATTGCAAAAGCATCCAGAGTTGGTATGAGAATAGAGCGGAAGGAAGTACCTTTACCGATGGATATAAAAGAGATTTGCGGATACTTTAACCTGAATCCTTATGAGGTCATAAGCGAGGGAACTCTTCTGCTGACCTGTCCTCCTGATAGAGCCGAATTGCTATTGAATGGATTTAAGAAAGCGGATATAGAAGCTGCTCTGATTGGAAAGGTGCTGCCAGTAGAAGAAGGGTCATGCTGGGTAGAAAGTAGCGGCAAGCAAACAGCGCTTTCGCCTCCTGAAGTTGACAGGTTCTGGGATGTCTTTTTTAATGCTCTATATCTTAAAGATGACAGTAGAAGCAATGCTGAAAAGATTCTATGTAGTGAACTCAGTAAGGCAGTTGATAGTCTGAAAAAAACTTTAAAAGCAGACCTTATACCGGAAATTGGGTCAAATATTGCTTATGCCCTTCCTGATGCCAGAAAGTTAGAGGAAATTGCTGCGATTCCGGGCAGACTACTGCGTTTTAAAGGAAAGGTAGTATCCGTCGGGGAGCCTGAAATGGGCTGCTCAAAATATATGGCAGGGGTACTTCTTGGAATACGTAAGCATTTTCCGGATGTCCGTTGTATTGTTAACCTGTATAGTAATGAGAAAATTCGCAGTATCTGCAGGAAGCTAAATTACAGAATAGCAAGTATGCCTGTTCCTGTTGATTTCAGGCAGACTGATGCTGATTTTTACAGGGATCTTGACAGGACTTTATCGGTTTTAGATTCTGTACCTCAAGTAATAGATATTCCTGACCGCATTAACCTTGAACGTCTTATACTGGTTCCCGGGGAAACACTTGATGAACTGGTTAAAGTGGTTTTAAGAATATCATCAGAGTTAAAAAAATAAGATAGCCTGAAAGTTCTTTCCTCATAATTTTTCTTCAGGACTGGATATTAAGAATAAATTCAGCTAAGGTGCAAATTACAGCCAGTCAGGTTAATTAATAGTATTTTTAAAAAAAGATAATGTAATTTTTTTAGATTATATATTGTGTTATAATACACAAAATATCAGGGAGAACCGGGCTTGAGCCATTAAAAAATTTAAATTTATTATATAAGTATAGGAAATTTATTATTAGTTACATTTTTTAGATTTTTTTAAGAATTTTTTTAAAAAAGATTAATTAAATAAAAAATAAAAAATAAGGAGGAACTAATTTGAAAAAAACAATAATTTTTGTACTTGCGGTGGCTCTGGTCCTAGTAATGTCACTTGCCGGATGTTCGGGTAAGTCTGATGTTAAAACTATTGGAATTGTCCAGTATGTTGAACATGTTGCACTGGATTCTTCAAGGGAGGGTTTTGTTGACGCTCTTAGTGATAATGGTTATGTAGATGGAGAAAATATTGAAATTGATGTTCAGAATGCTCAGGCTGACCAGAGTAACCTGTCAACTATAAGCGACCGTTTCGTAAGCAATAAAGTGGACCTTGTCCTGGCAATAGCTACTCCTGCAGCTCAGTCAATAGCAGGAAAAACTACGGAAATTCCTATTTTAGGGACAGCAATAACAGATTATGAGGCAGCCAAACTGGTAAAATCCAATGAGGCACCTGGAGGTAATGTGAGCGGGACTACTGATATGAACCCTATAAAGGAACAGATAGAATTGCTGGTAAAGCTTGTACCTGATGCAGAGACCGTAGGTGTTATTTATACATCCAGCGAAGATAATTCTATTGTCCAGGCAGCTATAGCCAAAGAGGTAATAGAAGAACTCGGTCTTACCTACACAGAAGTAACTGTCACTAATTCAAATGATGTCCAGCAGGCTACGCAATCTATTGTTGAGGAATGTGATGCACTTTATCTTCCAACGGACAATGTTTTAGCGTCTTCCATGCCTATAGTTAACGGTGTTACTGTGGAGTCAAAGACTCCTGTTATATGTGGTGAGTCAGGAATGGTTGAAGGTGGCGGTCTTGCAACACTGGGTATCAACTACTATGACCTTGGATATAAGACAGGTCTTATGGCTGTAAAGGTTTTGAAGGGCGAAGCCGAGCCCGCTACAATGCCTATTGAGTCAGCTGATGGGTTTGATTTCGCTATTAATGGTGCTGTGGCAGAAGCAATCGGTCTGGAGATTCCGGAAGACCTTTCAGAGTATGTTATGGAATACTAAAATAAGATTAACGAAGTAACGGGTACCGCAAGCCCTTTTTGAATTTTGGAAAAATAAATAAGTTGGTTTTAGATTATGGTGCAAATATTAACAGCAGCAGTTTCCCTGGGCTTGCTGTGGGCAATTATTACCACAGGTGTTTATATTACCTATCGTATTTTAGCTATAGCAGACTTAACGGTAGAGGGAAGTGTTGTAACCGGTGCGGCTATTGCTGCAATTACGATTACAAGAGGGGGTAACCCATATCTTGCGATTCTACTTGCATTTTTAGGTGGTGTTGGAGCAGGTCTTATTACAGGGTTGCTGCATACTAAATTAAAGATTCCTTCCCTGCTTTCCGGTATTTTGACTATGATTGCCCTTTATTCAATAAACTTACGTATTATGGGAAGGGCAAATATCTCGCTTCTGCAGGTTGATACAGTATACACGTTTTTTGAAAAAATGGGTCTTAGCCAGACAATCTCTGTAATTGTGCTGGGAATAATATTTGTGGGAGGTCTTGTTGGTATTTTATACTGGTTTTTTGGTACAGAAATTGGTTGCGCAATAAGGGCCACCGGCAATAATCCCCAGATGGTTCGTGCACAGGGTATAAATACAAACAGCACTATTATAATCGGGCTTATGATTAGTAATGGTCTTGTAGCGGTAGGTGGTTCTTTAATAGCACAGAGTCAGAGATTTGCCGATATCCAAATGGGTATCGGTTCGATTGTAATTGGCCTGGCATCTGTAATTATTGGCGAAGTGCTCTTTGGGAGAAGGCACTTCGCCAGCAGGTTATTGTCCCTGGCATTCGGGGCTATTATATACCGGGTAATAATTGCAATGGTCCTGAAACTGGGTATGCCTGCCAATGATCTGAAGCTTTTTACCGCGATTACTGTAGCGATAGCGCTTTCGCTTCCGGTGCTGCGCTCTTATCTTAAACCAATTAAAAATTCCATGAAGTGGGGTAAGTAGATGCTTAAAGTCAAAAGATTGACTAAAATTTTTAATGCCGGGACTATTAATGAAAAGGTAGCGCTGCATGATGTAAGTTTTTCTCTTGATAAGGGTGACTTTGTTACCATGATTGGGAGTAATGGTTCAGGCAAGTCTACACTTCTGAACTGCATAGCAGGTGTATATTCTGCAGACAGGGGCTCAATCATAGTTGACGGCATTAATATGACCAGATTATGTGAACATAAACGTGCAGCAATACTCGGGCGTGTATTTCAGGACCCTATGATGGGCACAGCTTCTGATATGGAAATTGAGGAAAATTTAGCGCTGGCACAGCGACGGGGGAAGCGCCGCGGTCTTATGTGGGGTATTACAAATAAGGAGCGCGAATTATATAAGGAACTTTTAAAGAAATTAGGCCTGGGGCTTGAAAACCGTCTGAGCACTAAGGTTGGTCTGCTCTCAGGAGGTCAGAGGCAGGCATTAACACTTTTAATGGCAACACTTAAGGAACCAAAGCTCCTTCTTCTGGATGAGCATGCAGCAGCGCTTGACCCGAGGACCGCGAAAAGGGTGCTGGAACTTACAGATAGAATTATCGGGGAAGGCGGCCTGACTACTTTAATGGTGACGCATAACATGAGGGATGCGATTAATCATGGTAACAGGTTGATGATGATGGATGAGGGCCAGATTATTCTTGATATCAGGGGGAAGGAAAAACAAAAACTTACAGTTGAGGACCTCCTGGAACGCTTTGAAAGTGTCAGTGGTAAAGAATTTGCAGATGACCGCACTCTCCTGTCTTAAAGCAATAAAGATATTGACTTTTTTCTGTATTATTATTGTTAACCTGGTTATGTTTATCCCTGTTATTTTAATCCTGTTATGACACAGCATTGTAAAAAAAATGCATTTAACTTTAAGGTAACATATAATTTATGTCTTTTTAAAAAAAATCAATATTGATAAATGCAGTATTTTAGTTGGAGATTAGATGTTGTGGTATAATACTGAGAATATTAAATAGCAGAAAATAATTGGGTATTAATTGTTCACAGGAGCAGGTAATTTGATTAAGAATGTCATATTTGATTTTGATGGTACGCTTGTTGATTCAGATTTTGTTGTGGAAAGTGTAAATAAGTACCTTATGAAAAAATACAGGATAGAGGATGTTAATGCGAAGGATTTTAGAGCTATGAACACACTTCCGCTAAGGGACAGGTTTAAAAAACTGGGTGTACCGCTATACAAGCTGCCTTTAATTATTTTTGAAGCGATAAGATTATATTCTCATTCTATCCATAAAATAAAATTGATAGAAGGGATATATGACGTTTTGAAAAGACTTACAGAAGACAAAGTGGCTTTATATATATTATCTTCCAATTCTTCTAAAAATATAAAGAAATTTTTGCAAAGGAATAAGATAAATTTCTTTAAAGATATATATTCTACTCCAAATACAATAGAGAAAGATAAAACTCTGACAAAGCTAATCAGGAAAAAACGTTTACTAAAAGATAGCGTCCTTTATGTAGGAGACCAGTTTGAGGATATTATTTCGTGTAAGAAAATAAAGGTCAGGATAGCTGCAGTATCATGGGGATGTGACAGAGCAGATTTGCTGGAGAAAGGCAAGCCAGATTTTTTGTGCCATAAACCTTCAGATTTATATGACCTGGTCTCCCGGGAGTTAAATTAGATTTATTTTCAGTTCACAGGCTAAGAGATCTAGCAATTTGCATTTTTTAATTTTTTAGATTTTTTGATATTAGAGCTTATTTATTATCAGGTTTAAAAAATCAAGTACATCACCTACGTTTTTTACAAAGTATTCTGTTTCCATAATTTCAGGGTTATCAGTCAGTACTTTTATATTGATGCCTTTTTTATTTTCTTTGAAAAGATAATTGTCGGTAACGTCATCGCCTATACAAATATCTATCGAGGGTTTAAGGTTGAAATATTTTTTCTTGAGCGCCATGAAGGCTTTTCCTTTATTTATATCTCTGGGTTTTATCTCTATTATCTTGTTCATTTTAAGGCAATCCAGAGGTTTGCCTTTAATGAATTTTTTCGCTGTGCTTATAACTTTGTTTAGATAAGAAAGCTCATGGTCTCCACATTTTCTATAATGAATAGCAAGGGCTTTTTTCTTGTCTTCCAGGTAAAAGCAGGGGGCATCTTTTATTATTTTTGATATTTTATTTTTTAAATCTTCAATATAAGATAAAGTATCTTTAAATCCATTTTCTATTAATGTGCTGGAGTTTTCATACCTGATATTTATTCCGTGTGTACCAACCCAGTTAATTTTTTTAACATCAATGCCGGAAAAGAATTCAATCAGGTCATTGATATCACGACCTGAAATTATGGTAATAATTAATTTATCCTTTGAAGCTAATCTGGAAATAATAGATTTAACTTCTTCGGTAGCTACTACATTGTGGGGATTATCCCTGAACTCCATAAGCGTTCCGTCATAATCCAGGAAAAGAAATACATAAGGATATGCAGTTATTTTTTGAAATATTTCTTCTATATATTCTTTTAAATATTTTATTTATATCACCTTTTTAAGAGATTCGTCAGGAGATTTTCTTATAATAATTTAAAAAATTTTCAGCCCAGTCAAATACGTTATTTTCTTTTACAATTTTTCTTAAATTTGAAATCATTTTTTTTCTCGTGCTATTGTGCAGATTGAGTGCTGTGTTAATGCTGTCTGCTACTTCGTCTATGTCATATGGATTTACCATTATGGCATATTTGCCCATTTCCTCTGCGGCTCCTGCGAATTTGCTGAGAATTAAAACCCCGTCTTCTTCTGACTTACTGCTAACATATTCTTTTGCGATGAGATTCATCCCATCTCTTAAAGGTGTTACAAGGCAGATATCAGCAGCCCTGTAGTAGCCAGCTAAATCTGTTTGTGGAATAGCTTTATAGAGATAATGTATTGGTGACCAGAGCTCATCTGCGAACTTTCCATTAATTCTGCCCACAAGTTCATCTATCTCCCTTTTTAGCAGGATATATTCTTTGATTTTCGTTCTGCTTGGGACTGATATCTGGATAAAAATAACTTTTTTTCTATGGGACGGATATTTTGTAAAAAATCTTTCAATAGATAGTATTCTTTCTTTAATGCCTTTTGTGTAGTCAAGTCTTTCGACACTCATTATTATTTTTATATTATTATCAATCTTTTTAATATTTTTTAAAAATTTACCCGAGCTTTTTCTCTTTGACATTTCGTTAAATTTTTCAAAGTCAACACTTATGGGAAAATTTTTAACATTTATGATTCTCTTTTTATGAAAGACAATATTTTTTTTAAAATCTGTTTTTGCGTTCAGTATTTCTTTGCAGCAGCTAAGGAAGTTTATCCTGTCGTTCTTTGTCTGAAAGCCAAGAAGGTCGCATCCCAGGAGTCCATTTAGTATCTTTTTGCTCCAGGGAAGAACCCTGAACGTCTCATAACTGGGGAATGGTATATGGAGGAAAAATAATATTTTTAATTCTGGATTAGCCTGTTTTAGCATGTCGGGAAGCAGTGTAAGATGGTAGTCATGTATCCATATCAGACTATCACGGGTTGATTCTTTAAGTATTTTATTACAAAATTTTTTGTTTACCGAAACATAAGTTTTCCAGTATTCCGAGTCAAAGTGACTCTGGAAAATAAATCCATGAAATAATGGCCATATTGACCTGTTCGAAAAGCCATGATAATAATTCTTTATTTCCTTCTCATTCAGGTGAACACATTCAACTGAGTACCTGGTTTTACCGCATTCATCAGTAATGCAGATCTGCTTTATTCCGGTGAATTTATCCGTGGTCTGCCCATCCCAGCCTATCCATATTCCACCGTTTTTACGTAAAATAGGGTCGAGAGCGGTAACCAGACCGCCGATACCCTTTTTATATTTGACAGCTCCGCTATCACCTAATGAAAGGCTGCACGGAATTCTATTGGATACTATTATAATTTTCTCAGAAGATTCCATAACTTGCATTATTAATTTTTTTTGCTACTTTTATTATTATAGGTGATAAAGTTAATATTACAAACTGCCGGTGTTAACGGTTAAAACATTTTGGTTTAGATTTTTAATATTATACGATAGAATATACAACCGAAATGGTAAATTTATAAACGTAGATAGTTATGAAAAAATTTAAGTTTTATGATTATACAATGCTGATAAGCCCAACCGGCCAGAAGGCAAGTAACCTTAAAGAGTTTTTAAATATAATAGAACAGTCTCAGGATAAGGTATTATTTCACCATCTTTATCAAGCGCACATAAGACATGATAAAAATGTGGGAGAATTCCCCAATGATTTTACAAACTGGGTAGCTTATGAACTCGGAGATATTGCTCTGGCGGAAAAACTTGCTAATTTTGACCCTTATGATTATAAAACTGTAGCTGAAGCAAAAGAAGTGTTGATAGGGATAATAGAGGAACACATATGGGACCTTCCTACAATTCCATGGGTCAGGCAGGGTTTTGAGTTTTATTTTTCAAGCTCAACTACGATAGTTATCCCGCTAGGGATTGAAGTCGTAAACCTCGAAGATTTCAGAAACGCATTAGACAGTATCCCGGGTAGTTCACTTTATTTCCATTTCTATGAATCAAGGAAGATAAAGAAGGAAAAGGAGCATGACGATTTTTCTATGTGGATAGAAGATAATTTTGACAGGGCGGAATTGGTAAAAAAGATCAGGGATATTGACTTTTATTTTTTCAGCGTTGAAGAAATAAGGGAGAAATTAATAAACATTTTAGATGAGGAATTAAAAAGCGTTTAATTATGGCAAGTATTAATGATTACAGGGACATTATTGGCGAAAGAAATATCAAGCAGATTGAATTGCTTGCCAGGATGTCAAGAAATAAAAGAATTGTAATGGTAAGCTCTACCAGAGAAGGTGGTGGCGTTGCAGAGATATTAAATAGGCTTGTTCCTCTGTTAAATGAACTGGGTGTCGATTGCAGGTGGGAGATTATCACCGGGGATAATGGTTTTTTTAATATAACAAAAAATATTCATAATGCATTGCAGGGGGAAAAGATAAAATTTTCTGGCGAGGAGCTGGAGCAGTACAGAAAAGTAAACGAAGAAAATGCAAAAAGTCTTAATCTGGATGCTGATATAGTTATTATACATGACCCCCAGCCATTGCCACTTATTGATTTTTATCGCAGAAAAAAAACTAAATGGGTGTGGAGATGTCATATAGATATGGCCAGGCCTGATTTGTATCTCTGGAGGTCTTTGAAAAAGTATATAGTAAAGTATGATTCGAGTATATTTTCAATAGCCAAGTTTTCAAAAAGCCTTCCTCATCCGCAATATCTTATTGCTCCTTCTATAGACCCGTTAAGTGATAAGAACAGGGAGCTTGATAATAAAGAGATAGATAATGTGGTTAAAAAGTATAAAATTATCAGGGACAAACCGATAATTCTACAGGTATCAAGGTTTGACAGGTTTAAGGACCCCATTGGTGTCATAAATGCTTTTCGTCTTGTGAGAAATGAATTGAACTGTCAGCTTATACTTGCAGGGGGGACTTCTTGCGATGACCCTCAGGGGGAAGAGGTATTAAGGCAGGTAAAAAGAGAAGTGAAGGGGGACAGCGATATCCATATTTTATGTCTGGAACCTAAAAAAGATATTGTAATAAATGCTTTGCAGAGAATTGCAGATGTAATAATTCAGAAGTCCCTAAAAGAAGGTTTTGGCCTTACGGTTACTGAGGCGATGTGGAAGGGTAAGCCAGTGATTGGAGGAGAAGTTGGAGGAATAACCATACAACTACATAATCACATTACCGGTTTTCTGGTAAATTCGGTTGAAGGAGCTGCATATAGAATAAGATACCTGCTTAACAGGCCACTTATCTCACATAAGATAGGAGAACAGGCGAAGGAATTTGTATTAAATAACTTTCTTATTACCAGACATCTTAAAGATTATCTGGCACTTTTTAATATTCTTGATAACCCGGGTAAAAACATTATATATGCAGATAGAAGTTAAATTCGTATGAACAAGAAATTCTTCCAGTGCTAAATCCGGGCTGTATGCTTTTTTAAATTATTTGCCTTTTAACAGAGGTATTTTTTTATTTTTATAAATTTATTTTTTAAAACTCTATATTTGTGCCGTAAAATATAAATGAGTTTTAGTTTTATTAATGGTTACTGGATATATTATGAAGGAAAATTAGCCGGAGGAAAACTATGAAAAATAAAGAAAAGGCAGAAAGCCCTGTTGAGAGTTTTGGTGATATGGTAAAGGAATTCGGCAATGTCATAAGTGAGATATTTGATGACCCGCTGCTAAAGAGTAAGGCAAAAGAATTTGCAAAGAGCGCCGAAGATTCAGCAAAGACTTTATATACAAGATTTAAGGATGAACGGGTAAAAGAAAAATTTAAAGATTTTAAAAAAGCAGCAGGTAAATTCGGGAATTGCATGTCTGATTGTTTTAAAGATAACGAGTAACTAACTGTTTAGCAGGAATTTTTTTATCCTGGCAATAATTCTTTCATCTGTAATTATGCTGCTGGAATGTAATTTATTGATCCAGTGAATCTCCGGTTTTCCAAGTTCTTCCCATAAATGGTTTGTTGATTTTTTGTTAAAGTAAAAATCAAACCTCGAGTTTATCATGAATACTTTTTCGGTGTTTATTTTATAAGCAAAAGCGACCGGGTCGCATAAAAAGCACATTTTGGGTATTACCTCTTTTAATTCAGGCAAATTATCAAGGTTCATTTTTATTTTTTCAGGTTTCAGCTCTTTCATTTTTTTTACGAATAAAGGAAATTTTGAGTATATTTCTCTACATGCTTCTCTCCTTGTCTTCCCGGCGTATCTTTTATCTTTGAAGATGCAGTTTCCCCTGAGAATAAATCTCAGTACTCCTCTCCAGTGAATTTCTTCCCAGTTGCCCCCGCCTATAAGAAATACACCCTTATCTATTCTATTATCATTTGCCATTGCAATTATAGAAATCATGCTTCCAAGGCTTATTCCACAAATATAAACTCTGTTAAAATTAGATATCTTCAGAAGAATATCTATTAGTTTTCTTATATCTACAACGCTCTGATGAAAGAAAATAAGGGTTTGTACATCATTAAAGTATATCAGTCTTTCGCCACCCCTTTCGCCATCAGGAGTTCTGTTCAGATGAAGAGGAAGATTTATAAAGGCACAGGACAAATTGTCTGAATTCATTTTGTTAATAAATTGGTAATATTTTTTTAATTTGGGTTTGCTTGTAGAAAAACCGTGAACAACTATGAGAAGGTCATTGTTTCTATCATTTCTATAGTGGTTGCTTGAATTATGATTATCTGTACCAGTTTTATCTTTGTTAAGAAATAACTTTACATATACCCTGTCATTTTCTTCGAGTCCGGTGCTATATGGTGAATCAAAGGTTAGCTCATACTCCTTTACGCAATTATTTTCACTCAATTCCTCCAGGCTGTAGTCAGTGTTTTCATCAGTATAATGATACAGATCCATTTGTTAAATCCCCCTGTTATAATTGGCTGTATGTATTTATCTTTATCTGGAGCTCTATTTTTGATAATCCAGCTACCTTTTTGATTCAGCTTTAAATGTTAGCAAAAATTTTTTTTATTTAAAATATATTAAAAATAATTTTCATTATATGTATAATATAAAAAGGATATCAAATAAGTTTGTATTTGATTTTGGGAGGTTTTATGAGTAATAACAATGGAGCAGGTATAGCAAAAGGTGTCTTCTGGGGATTTGCTGCAGGATTTGTCGCCGGTGCGGTTACTGCGCTATTATTAACAACCAAAACGGGCGAGGAGCTGCGGGGTGATATACGTAAAGTAGCAAAGGAAATAGTAGGTAAAGTTGAAGAGAACGCAAGCAAGGTAAAGAATATAACAAAAAGCAGGTATAATGAGATAGTAAATAATGTGATTTCAACTTACGAAAAGTTAAAAGACCTGTCAGCAAAGGAAATAGAATTTATAAAGCAGGTTATAGAAGAGCAGAAAGACGTTGCAAAATAGTCAGGTAAAACGCCTGAAAAATATTTTTTTGAACCACTATTTGAAGCTTTCCGGTCTGTAAGATTTTATTTTCACAAATTGAAGTATTATTAAGCCGCTTATAAGAAATAGAAGGGTACTGAGAAGTGCTATTCTCTGGTTTTTAGTAATGAAAGATATCAAACCAAATGTTATAGGCCCAATAATGGAGGACATTTTACCGCTTATTGAGTAAAAACCAAAAAATTCAGCTTCGCTCTCCCGCGGAATAAGGAAAGTCATGAGACTTCTGCTGGCTAAAAGAGTCGAACCTGTGGATATAGCGGCGAGTATCCATCCTGCGTAGAAGACTGCTTTTATCGTAAAAAATGTAACAAGAATTATTATTAAAATCCACATAATAAGGGTTATTGTAATAGTATTTTTGGGCCCTATTCTGTCAGTTAACCATCCGAAAAAAAACGAGCTGAGCATTGTGGGTATCTGGCCGAGCATGAAGAGTAAAGCTATTTCAAAAAGCCCGAAGCCCAGAGTATCTTTTGCATATATTCCAACATATAAAGCAAGAACAGAGAACGCATTGCTGAAGAGAAAATATGATATGAGAAACCTTGAAAGGTTTTTATGTTTTTTTATATTTTTTAAGGTACCAAGCAATTTTTTAAAACCATATGAAATATAGGATGTTTTAATCTCAAGGACTTTAGTAGCCGGCGAATCTTTCAGAATAAAAAAGGCGGGTAACGAGAATATCAGGAAAAATATGGATGTAATAATAAAGGTCATTTTTAAATTTGTAAGGTTAGATGGTTCAAGCCCATTTCTGATAAAAGGGAGAGTAATAATTAATATTAAAAACCCCCCAAGGTAACCGGCAGAGAAGCCAAAACCTGATATTAGCCCTGTAGTCTTTTTTGTAGAGAATTGCGGCAAAAATGAGTTATAGAACATCATTGAGGTTTGATAGAATACGTTTGATATAATAAATATAATTACAGCGAGTGCGACCATCCCCTTATTTAAAAAATAAAGCAGGGAGGTAAAGATAATGCAGGCAATGGTTAAGATAGTTAAAAATTTATTTTTGGACCTTGAAGTGTCTGCGATTGCTCCGAATAAAGGTGCAAGAAGGGCTGTTATTATCATAGACACCCCGCTTGCAATACCCCACATAAGGTCTCCGAAATTAGCTGAATAAATTTCCGGCGAGGCTATTATGGTTGTGAAGTACACAGGGAAAATTATGGTAATTATTATTACTGCAAAAGGAGTGTTGGCAAGGTCATATAGAGCCCAGCTTATGATGGGTGGCTTTAAAAGTGTTTTTATGTTTTCTTTTAAAGCAAACTTTCCCATTTCTTTTTTATATTTTTTATTGCTTGAGATCTAAACTTATTATCTAAAAAAATCAGGGAATTTGCTATAAGAATTAAAAAGTTCTTTTTAAGTTTAATAAAAAATTTTTTTTTGGATGTATGTGATGTGATTTAGAACTTAAAGTAATAAAAATTATTTTTGTAACACAGAGAGCAGGTTTATTTTTAATATATATGTTATATATATGATATTATTTGAATTAGCAGCGGGGAATATCGTTACAGTGAATGTTGCAAATAAACTTGCAGGGTAATATGATTGTGTTGTAATTAGAAATCGATTGAGGAGAGAGATAAATCAGATGAAGGTCTCCAATGTTAGCTGGAAATTAAGTGGGGAAGCCGGTTATGGGATACTTAGTGCTGGTTTAATTTTATCGAAGGTATTTTCTAAAAAAGGTTACTTTGTTATTGATAATAATGAATATCCCTCTCTAATAAAGGGCGGCCATAGTACATATACTTCAAGAATAAGTTCCAATGAAATATTTTCTATTAATAAAAGTATCAATATTCTCGTGGCTTTAAACAGGGAATCTATTGAGCTCCATCAGGACGAAGTAATGTATGGGGGATACATTATTTATGACGACAGAAGTCTGGATATTGATGAATTTAAGAAAGCCAGGAGAGATATTAATTATATTGTATTGCCATTTTACAGAATGATTTCCGAATTAAAAGCTCCGGTTTTTATGATGAGCAGTATCTCTCTCGGAGCTTCTCTGGCTCTCTTAAATTATGACCTGGAAATGCTAAAAAACGTAATTAAAGATACTTTCGGCCAGAAAGGGTTTGAAATTGTAAATTTGAATATTAAGCTTGCTGAGCTGGGTTATAAGTATATAAAAGAGAGATTAAAGATAAATGCTTATGAACTGGAGATCGTAAAACCCTCAGGCAAAATTCTTATAAGCGGAAATGACTCGGTATTTTTAGGAGCTGTAAGGTCTGGATGTAAATTTTATGCAGCTTACCCTGCTACTCCTGCTTCTTCAATATTGCATTCATTTGCTTCAGTAGAAAGCGATTACAATATTGTAACCAAACATGCCGAGGATGATCTAGCAGTAATTAATATGGTGCTCGGGGCTTCTTTTGCTGGAGTCAGGGCAATGGCTGCAACATCCGGAAATGGTTTTTCTCTTATGAGTGAGGGGATAGGGAGTGCGGCTATGACCGAGACACCGATTGTTATTGTATTGTGCCAGAGACCTGCCCCGGCTATAGGTCTTCCTACATGGACAGAGCAGGGTGATTTATTATTTGCAACTAATGCATCGCACGGGGAATTTTTAAAGGTAATACTTGCACCGGGGGACCCTGAGGAGTGTTTTTATCTTACCGGGAAGGCATTTAATCTTGCAGAGAAATACCAGATACCTGTTATCCTGATGATGGATAAATACTTATCGGAAAGTCATTTCTCATACGATAAATTTGACTTCAAGAATATAACAGTGGACAGAGGAAAATTGGTTACAGAAAGCAGGGATCTGGATAGTGAATACGCGCGTTATCTTGATACCGATGACGGAGTTTCTCCGAGGACAATTCCAGGGGTGGAAGGCGGAATTTTTATTGCTAATAGTGATGAACACGATAGGTACGGCTATTCCGATGATAGTTCCCATAACAGGAGGGCTATGGTTGATAAGAGATTCAGAAAAATGGAAAGGTTAATTGAGGAAATCCCTCCACCAAGAATATACGGGCCTACTGATGCAGAGATGACAATCTGGAGCTGGGGCTCATGCAAGGGCCCAATTCTTGAGGCTATGAATGTGCTGGACCAGAAAGAAAAAAAAGTTAACTTTGTACATTTTACCTATTTATATCCTTTTGATGAGGAAGTCGTGAGCGGAATTTTGAGTGGAACCAATAAAAATATAATAGTTGAGAATAATAAGACTTCACAATTAGCGAAAATTATAACGATGTGCACAGGTTATAAAATTAAAAACAAAATATTAAAATACAGTGGAAGACAATTCTTACCAGAGGAGATTGTTAGCAGTATTGAAAAAATAGAGTAAGAATTAAATTGAATAATTTTTTTAAAGAAATCCGGTAAGGAGATTATGGCTAAAAGTAAATCAAAAAGGAGGAGATATAATTTAAAACCATCGGACTTTAATACAGGGATTAGACCGAACTGGTGTCATGGGTGCGGAGACTACGGGATATGGGATTCGCTTAAGAAAGCTTTTGTAAGTCTAAATTTGATGCCCCATGAAATTTTGATAGTATATGGAGTTGGATGTTCAGGTAATGGTATAAATTTTATAAAAACATATGCTTTTCATGCATTGCATGGAAGAGCTCTTCCCGTAGCTACAGGTGTTAAACTTGCAAATCATAAATTAAATGTGATAGCTGTAAGTGGTGATGGTGATGGTGTTGGGGCTGGTGTAAATCATTTTATACATACATGCAGGAGAAATATAAATATAACATATATAATGAGTGATAATAAAATTTTTGGTCTTACAAGTGGTCAGGCTGCTCCTACCAGTGATAGAGGATTAAAAACAAAGTCAACTCCTTCAGGTGTTGTGGAAATGCCTGTTAATCCTGTTTTGCTTGCCCTGGCGTCCGGAGCAACTTTTGTGGCAAGGGGTTTCACAGGTGATGTAATACAACTAACGGAGATAATAAAAAAAGCAATAAAACACAGGGGATTTGCATTTATAGATGTTCTCCAGCCATGCATAACTTTTGATAAGAAAAATACCCATAAATTTTACAGGGAGAGAATAAAAAGGCTGGACGAAATTAAAGATTATGATAGAAAGGATTTAAGCGGGGCAATCAAAACCTCAATGGAAGAGGATAAAATACCAACCGGGATTTTTTACCAGGTAGAAAAGACACCTTATGAAGAAGAGTTAAAACAGATAGAAAGAAAAACACTGGTTGATCAGATAATAACAGACATAGATATTAATAGGTTGCTGAACAGATATTACTAAATGTAGAGGGTAGCATTGGTATCAGTTTATGTAGCATGATATTTTTATTATCTGCCTGGCAGATGAAAAATCCTCCGTTTATCATAAATAATTAAAAGTAGTTGCAACTAACCCGTACCATTAAAAGATAGAATGTACCTTTCTATTAATATCAGATAAATCTAAAGAATCCGGCTTTTATTTGCCTGACTGCTTTTAAAATAAAATTAAATTTTAGTTAAGTTTTTATTTCTATTTGTGTTAAAATTTTACATATTTATTATAACATTAGATAATACGAAATTTATTTTAAGGAGGACATTTGTACGTAGACCCGATTGCTTTTAACATTTATGGATTTGAAATAAGATGGTATGGAATATTGACTTCCTTCTCTTTGATATTAGGTTTTGCAGTAGCGTACTTTCTGGCGGGCTATAGGGGAGTGAAAAGAGAAGAGATTCTTAATTTTGCGCCCTTTGCTATAATATTTTCAATTATAGGCGCAAGATTGCTTCATGTCGTAGTAAACTGGTCTTATTATGCACAGCATCCTCTTTATATTCTTGCCCTGCGAAGAGGTGGGCAGGCAATTCAGGGAGCTATACTGGGTGGAGTTCTAACTCTTATAATATTCTGTAAGGTAAGAAAACTTGATTTCTGGTTATTGGCTGATATAGCTTCTCCGGGATTAGTACTGGGGCAGGCTATAGGCAGATGGGGTAATTTCTTTAACCAGGAAGCTTTTGGCAAACCGACAGATCTTCCCTGGGCAATTTATATAGAACCTGCGAACAGGCCTTATGATTATTCAAGCTATAGTTATTTTCATCCCACATTTTTATACGAATCTATAGCTAACTTTTTACTGTTTATATTTTTAGTGTTAATGCATGTATATTATAAGAAAAGGCCAGGAAAAATTCCCTATGGCTTGATACTTTCTATGTATCTTGGCATATACTCCATATACAGAACAGTTATCGAATATTATCGCATTGACAGCACTTCTTTTAGTACACCTTTTGGTGAAGTCAAGGTCGTGTATCTTATTAATATAATAACAATAGCAGCTGCTATGCTTATAGCAAATTATGTGACCAAAAAATTCAGTGAAAGAAAACGGTTAGAAAAGGATATTTAAAAAGAATATTTATATTGTTTGGTACTCCGGGTTCTATTTATAAAATCTGTACTGTTGCCTGATAATTTAAATAGTTATTATTTTAATTTATTCTTATAATATTTCATAATTCTCTTTTGCTATATACACAGCCACAATAATTTTGTCTGTAGAGGTTTAATTCCTTACTCAGCCGAACAGTTTTTTTAAATCCATCTTTTTTCTTGAAATCTGCCTGGAAGAAATTAATTTTTTCTAAAGTTTCTATTTCCAGCCCTATAGAGTTTATGGAATTCTGATTTTTATGAGGGCTTACAGTAAGCGTGGTACCAAAAAAATCAAATCCGAGTTTTTTTGCTTTTTCCGCAGTTTTTTCCAGCCACATTTTAAAACATACAGGACATCTCATTCCACCTTCCGGCTCATCTTTAAGGTCTTTAGTTAACTGAAACCATTCTTTAGCTTCGTATTCACCAATTATTAGAGGGATAGAGTAGGTTCTGGAAACTGTTTTTACACCTTCCAGCCTTTTAATATATTCTTTTGGTGGATGTATATTCGGGTTATAGAAAAAAAACGTTACGTTAAAATCTTCTTTTAAGAAAAAATAAGGGTGAAGCGAGCATGTTCCGCAACATACGTGAAGGAGGATTTCTGGTTTTTGATTTATTTTTTCTGACATATTCCCCGGGTTTAATTTTGTTTTGCCAATTTTATATTCTTTAGGTATATTAATAAAAACATCTAAAAGTATCAAAGGTCTTTTTTTGATGAGCTATAATTTCTTAAAAATTGAAAAGCCTGAAAAACCCGAAGATATTTATGCTTATGTAAAAAAGGGTTTTAAAATGCCTCCCTCAATAGAAGAAACAGTAGATGAGATATTAAAAGAGATAAAAACCAGGGGAGACATAGCTGTCTTAAAATATTCTGAGAAATTTGATAATTACAGGGCTAAAAGCATAGATGATCTTAAAGTAAAAGAAAAAGAGATTAAATCTGCTGCAGACAGGTTTAAAAAGAACTTCCCCCTGCTTGTTGAAGCGCTGGATGTTAGCTCTGAGAATATTAGGAAGTATCACGCCTCTCAGATGGAAAGGGAAGCAGGCTCCTGGATGATAAAACCTGAAAAAGGTAAAGAACTGGGACAGATAACTCTTCCAATTGAAAGGGCAGGGATATATATTCCAGGAGGAAGATATATATATCCATCTTCCGTTCTTATGACGGTAATACCGGCATTAATAGCCGGGGTAAAGGAAATTGTTATATGCACCCCGCCTATGCCGGACGGCAGTTTGAATGAGGTTCTTTTATATCTATGCAGGAAATTTGGCATCAGGGAGATTTATAAGATCGGCGGTGCCCAGGCAATAGTAGTTCTTGCATACGGAACCAATAGCATAAGGAGGGTAGATAAGATTGTGGGTCCGGGTAATATTTATGTTGCCTCCGCCAAAAAGAAAGTTTTTGGTGATGTGGGGATTGATAGCCTGGCAGGACCGAGTGAAATAGCTGTAATAGCAGATGGTTCTTCAAGTAGCAGTTTAATTGCAGCTGACCTTATTGCGCAGGCAGAACATGACCCTGATTCGATAAGTATATTGTTGACTGACAGCATAAAGATAGCCAGGGAAACGATAGAGAATATTTACAGACATCTTGATTTACTTAAGAAAGATTACGGGAGTAAAATTAATATAAGTGTTATATTAAAGTCACTTAAAAGGAATTGTAAAATTATTTATCATAAGGAAAAAGACTGGCTTATAAAAATTTGTAACATGATAGCCCCAGAGCATCTTGAAATAATGACAGAAGACCCAAAAAGGATTCTGAGACGAATAAAGAACGCCGGTGCTATATTTATAGGAGAGCACAGCCCTGTAGCAGTTGGCGATTATATAGGCGGGACTGACCATGTTATCCCTACAAAGGGTAATGCAAGATTTTCATCACCTCTTGGAGTTAGTGATTTTTTGAAGAGGAGCAGTGTTACCTTATATAAAAAAAATGCTTTAAAAAAAGAGGCAGAATTTATTGAAACATTATCAGAATTCGAGAGGTTATTTGCACACGGCTACTCTGTAAGGATTAGATTCAGGGAATAGGTGCTAAAAATTATGGGTTTTAATATTAAAAAATATATTATGGAATTGCCGGAATATATTCCTGGTAGAACCATAGATGAGATAAAAGAGAAGTATAATCTTAAGAAAGTTTATAAATTAGCGTCCAATGAAAGTCTGTTTGGGCCTGATTACAGCGTGATTAAAGAAATTCGTAAGAATTTAAATGATATTAAATATTACCCAGATAGCAGTTGCGTTGAAATAAGAAAGAAAATCAGCGAAAAATTTAATATAGATATTGATTCGATAATAATAGGTAATGGTACCGACCAGATAATAGAGATGATATGCGATAGTTTTATTGAAGCCGGGGATAATATTGTAATAGCAGACCCTACTTTTTTAATTTACGAAAAGTCGACCCTGAAGTGTAATGGAATGGTTGTAAAGGTCGGGTTAAAACAATTACGTCAGGATGTTGAGGAATTGGTAAAAGCTATGAATAGCAAAACAAAGATATTGTTTCTTACAAATCCACATAACCCGACGGGCAGTAAACTCAGCTCTTCAGAATTTGATTATATTATGGGAAATGTTAACAGGGATGTGCTGGTAGTTATGGATGAAGCTTATGGTGAATATATGAATGAAGAGGATAAAATTGATACTATAAGTTATATTTCCAGATATAAAAATCTTGTAGTATTAAGGACTTTTTCAAAAGTTTATGGGCTTGCAGGACTGAGGATTGGCTATGGAATTTCGGACAATAACGTTATTTCCGTTCTGAATAAAGTCAGGCTGCCTTTTAATGTGAGTTTTATTGCGCAGAAAGCTGCTATAAAAGCTCTGGAGAATGAATCTTATGTAAATAAAATCAGGAGTATAGTCGATGAAGAGAAAAACAGGTACTATAAAATTTTAAATGAAAATAGAATAGAATTTGTCAGGTCCTATGCTAATTTTATATTAATAAAAACCGGTGAGCAAAGTGATATAATTATAGAAAGGCTTCTGAGGGACGGGTTTATAGTGAGGCCGGGCATAAATCTAGGGATACCGGGGTATACCAGGGTGACTATGGGTTTGCCATATATAAATAAGATTTTTTTGAAAAAGTTTGTAAGAATTTTTAATGAAGTATATGGAAAAGTAAAATTTTAATCTGAAGAAAATGGTAATTAAAATTGTGGGCTTTAATATTCCCGGTAGAAAGTAATTTTTTTTTATTTTATAATTAGTTTTTAAATTGTGAATTAATTAAAAAAGGAGAAAAAATGGCAAAGGTTGTTCTAAAGAATCTAACCAAAAAGTTTGAGGACGTAGTAGCTGTGAATAACATCAATGGCACGATAGAGGATAAAGAATTTGTGGTGCTTGTTGGCCCTTCGGGTTGTGGTAAAACTACCACACTACGTATGGTAGCCGGACTGGAAGACGTGACAGAAGGTGAGATTTACATTGGAGACAGGTTAGTGAATGGCGTTCCTCCCAAGGATAGAGATATAGCCATGGTTTTTCAAAATTACGCATTATATCCTCATATGAACGTTTATGACAATATGGCATTTGGGTTAAAGCTCAGGAAGACTCCTAGGGTAGAAATTGAAAGAAGAGTTAATGAAGCAGCAAAGATATTAAAAATCGATGAACTTCTTAAAAGGAAGCCAAAGCAGCTTTCAGGAGGTCAGAGACAGAGAGTCGCACTTGGCAGAGCAATTGTAAGGAACCCTAAAGTGTTCCTGATGGATGAACCTCTGTCAAATCTTGACGCAAAGCTAAGAGTGCAGATGAGAACGGAAATTGCGAAGCTTCATGAGCGACTTCAAGCTACTATAATTTATGTAACACATGACCAGACTGAAGCAATGACTATGGCTGATAGGATAATAATAATAAAAGATGGATTGATCCAGCAAATAGGGACTCCCCAGGAAGTATACGATTATCCAAATAATATGTTTGTGGCAGGGTTCATAGGAAGTCCTGCAATGAATTTCCTGGATGCTACTGTAACTAATGATATGACATTTAAAGGAAAGGTTTTTGAGCTCGGGACATCTGACAAGACTAAGAAAGTGATTAAGGATAATAATCTTGTTGGAAAAGAAGTAGTAATAGGGGTCAGACCGGAGGATCTTGAGGATAGTAATTTTGTCCAGGATACATCAGCTGAAAATACAATTACTGCCAATGTTGAGGTCAGAGAGCCTATGGGAGCTGAGATTTATTTATATGTTGATATTGATGGGGTACTGGTTACAGCAAGAGTCAACTCCGATTCAAAATATGTAAGTGGTAATGAATCTAAACTATATGTGAATGTTGATAATATGCATATATTTGATAAAGAGACAGAGAAGGCTTTTGTATAATTTTTTTGATTTTATTAATAAAATCAAGTTAATCCTAATAAAGCTAAATTTAAGAAAGGGCAGCCTTCGAACATGCGTACATAGTTTATTCAATGTTGCGAGGTAGAAATTAAGGCCACAATATATATACTTGACTATAAGAAAAAACCTGTTGTAAAATGGTAGTCAAATATTTAAACGCGTGTTTATGATTTAATAGATTTATATGTATAGCAAAGAAATAGCAAAATTAGCCGGTGTTTCGAGAAGTACTGTTTCGCGTGTAATAAATAACTATAGCAATGTAGCACCTGAGACAAAAGAAAAAGTAGAAGAGGTAATTAAGAAATACGGCTATGTACCCCACGCTTCAGCACAGGCACTTGCCGGTAAAATCAGTAAAATTATAGGTATTTTCATAGCAAATATAAGACTTGGTGATGAAGATTTCAGGGTATTCCGTAATGTATATATTTCTCCATTTGAAGCGGCGATAATTGATTACGCGGATAAATTTGGATATAACGTACTGGTTTCAATAATAAACGATAATAATGACTTTAAAAAAATAAGGGATCTTTTTAATAGTAAGATATTATCCGGTGGGATTTTTTTAGGTGCCAATAATAATTCAAAAGAGATTCTGGAACTTATTGAGAATGGTTATAAAATAGCCATAATAGACCAGGAAAAAATTAAAAATAGGAAAATAAAGAATTATATTATTGTTAACTCTGATAATTGTAAAGGTGCATACATTGCTACAAAACATTTGATAGATTACGGCCATAAAAGAATAGCTCATATTTGCGGGGATATGAATAAATATTCAGGTATCAAGCGTCTTGAAGGATACAAAAAAGCGATGGATGAAGCCAATCTGGAAGTGAAGAAAGAATATCTGGCTTACGGTGACTTTACTGAAGCTGGTGGATTTGACTGTGCAAATAAGCTTTTAGAAAACGGTAACAAAGGTCAGATAACAGCTATTTTTTCGTCTAATGATACAATGGTTCTGGGAGCCATGAAAGCTATAAGAAAAATGAATATTAAGATTCCAGAAGATATTTCTATTGTTGGTTTTGATGATATAAAAGTTGCAAGTTATATGTCACCATCCCTTACAACCGTCAGGAGTCCTATTATCGAGATGGCATCTGCAGCAACAGGTAATTTAATTAGTTTTATTGAGAATGGCGTAGGTTCGATTAGTTACAATACTGTTCCTGTTGAATTTATAATCAGGGAATCTACTAAAAAGGTAAGATAGGGAATTTGATACATGTCTTTGGTTAAGTAAGTAGATTGGAATGATAGGATAAAAAAATCAATGTGTGAAGTCTAAAAAAAAGGAAAAAAATAAAAAAAGATAAACACGCGTTCAAATATTTGACAATAAGTTTTAAAATAAAGGGAGCAGAAAAATACATTAAAAAAGTATTAAAGCCGTTAATAGTATGCAATAAGCATATAGCAGGCATAAGGCAGTATATTATAAATTGATAAAATGTAGATAAAGGAAATTGCCAATGAACAAGTATGGATTTTTTGATGACGACAAGAAGGAATATGTTATAAAAAGACCAGACACTCCTTTACCCTGGATAAATTATATTGGTTGCGAGAATTATTTTGGAATTATTTCCAATACAGCAGGTGGTTATAGTTTCTATCGTGATGCGAGATTAAGGCGTATAACACGGTACAGGTATAATAATGTCCCGGTAGATACAGGTGGAAGATATATTTATATAAAAGATGGCAATGTAATCTGGAATCCAGGGTGGAAACCAACCTGTACCGTTCTGGACCACTATTCATGCAGGCACGGGCTCGGTTATAGCATAATTAGTGGCAAAAAGAACGGATTGAAAGCAGAAGTTACCTATTTTGTCCCCCTGGGAGAGGATATGGAGATATGGGATGTTTTTCTGGTCAATGACACCGATGTGGATAAAAAAATAACCATTTTTTCCTTTGTAGAATTTTGTTTGTGGGATGCGATGGATGATGCAAATAATCTTCAGCGTAATCTTAATACTGGTGAGGTAGAGATAGAGAATGAGACTATTTTTCATAAAACAGAATACAGGGAGAGAAGAAATCATTATGCGTATTTTGCCTGTAGCCATAAAATAAATGGCTTTGATACCAGCCGTGATGCTTTTATTGGTAAATATAATGGGTTCGGCAATCCGGTCGCAGTTATCAAAGGTAAATGTACGAATTCAATTGCAAATGGATGGTATCCTGTCGGCGTACATCAGGTTAATATAGTTCTAAAGCCAGGAGAAAATGAAAAACTGCATTTCATTCTGGGTTATATAGAGAATAAAGAGGAAGAAAAATTTTCTGGCCCTAATGTAATAAATAAAAAGTCATTCTATGCAAGGATTGAGAATTATAAAAAATCTGAGTCTGTAAAGAAAGCTCTGGAGGAGTTGAAGAATTACTGGGATGATATGCTGGGCAGGTACAGGGTGGAAGCGGAGAATGAGCATGTAAGACGAATGGTAAATATATGGAATCAATACCAGTGTATGGTAACTTTTAATCTATCACGTTCGGCATCTTTTTACGAATCAGGTATTGGCAGGGGAATGGGATTCCGGGATTCGAATCAGGATTTACTTGGTATTATACACATGGTTCCGGAGAGGTCCCGTCAGAGAATTCTGGATATTGCCGGGGTGCAACTATCTGATGGCAGCTGCTACCATCAGTACCAGCCGCTTACCAGGAAGGGGAATAAAGATGTAGGAGCCGGGTTCAATGATGACCCATTATGGTTTATAGTATCTACGTGTGCGTATATTAAAGAGACGGCAGACTATTCTATTCTGGATGAAATAATAGGTTACTCAGACAGGCCTGATAGCAAATCAACTCTTCTTGACCATTTATTTATCTCAATAAATTATACTTTAAAAAACCTTGGTCCCCATAATCTTCCTCTCATAGGGCATGCTGACTGGAATGATTGTCTGAATCTGAATTGTTTCTCGAAAAAACCCGGCGAGAGTTTCCAGACCTATGGCGACAGGGAGGGTGGGGTCGCAGAATCTTTAATGATAGCAGGTCTTTTTCTTTATGCTTGCAATGAATTAATTAAGCTGCTACAGCAGATTAAATTGGGAAGTAAAATCGAGGGGCTGAAAGAAAACTATAAGTTAATGAAGAAATCGGTGGAAAATTACGGATGGGATGGGCAGTGGTTTATCAGAGCTTATGATTACTATGGTGATAAAGTTGGCTCCAGGGAGTGCAGCGAAGGTAAAATATTTGTAGAACCGCAGGGGTGGTGCATCATGGGAGGTGCGGGCATCGAAAATAAAATGGCAAGAAAAGCTCTGGATAGTGTGGAAAAATATCTTGCAACTCCTGATGGAATAATATTAAATTACCCGCCATACTCAAAATATTATCTCAATCTTGGTGAAATATCTTCTTATCCACCCGGATATAAAGAAAATGGAGGAATATTCTGTCATAATAATCCCTGGATATCCATATCTGAAACTATAATGGGAAATGGGGATAAGGCTTTTGATTATTATTTGCGCATCTGCCCCAGTACTAAAGAAGAAATAATAGACAAATATAGATGTGAACCTTATTGTTATGCACAGATGATAGCAGGACCTGATGCTGCTGTGCATGGCGAAGCAAAAAACTCCTGGCTTACAGGTACGGCTGCCTGGAGTTTTGTAAATATATCTCAGGCAATTCTGGGAATAAAACCTGATTATAATGGCTTATTAATAGACCCGTGTATTCCGGTAGAATGGAAAGAATATAAAGTATTTCGCTTGTTCAGAGGAATAAGATATAATATCACCGTCAGAAATGCAGGTGGAGCCGGTAAAAAAGTAAAAAGTTTAATGGTAAATGGAAAGTTATTAAAAGGAAACCTTGTTCCTTTCAGCAAGAAAGATAAAGAAGTAGAAGTAATTGTGCAGCTGGGAAATTAGAGATTAATTACAGCCTGAGCTCCATTTAGAAAATGAAACAGTCTGGTTGTAGCTTTAAAAAAAGGAGGGCAAATGGCAGTAAAATTCGAGAATGATTTTCTATTCGGTACCTCAACATCCTCGTATCAGATAGAAGGGGCGGTTAAAGAAGATGGAAGAACCCTGTCAATCTGGGATATATTCTCAAAAATACCAGGGAAAATCTACATGGATGATAATGGTGATATTGCCTGTGATCACTACCACAGATATAAAGAAGATGTTAAGTTAATGAAGGCGATAGGTCTTGATGCTTACCGGTTTTCTATATCATGGTCCAGGATTTTTCCGGATGAGGGAAATTTTAATCCAGAAGGAATTGAGTTTTATAAAAAACTTATAGACGAGCTTACTAAAAATAACATCAAACCTGCAGTAACTCTGTACCACTGGGATATGCCATTATGGGTTTATAATATGGGCGGATGGCTGAATAGAGATTCGGTAAAATGGTTTACGGAATACGCGATTAAAGTATTTGAAGAACTTGGTGATTCTGTCAGTTTGTGGATAACTCATAATGAACCATTATGCGCATCTTTTTTTGGTTACTATGAAGGTGTACATGCTCCCGGCCACAGAAGTTTAAAAGAAGCACTTACAGCAGCACATCATATATTATTATCACACGGAAATGTGGTTGAAGAATTCAGGAAACTGGGTTACAAAAAGGGGAAAATAGGAATAACTCTTAACCTTATTCCGTCTTATCCGGCGACTAAGCATGAAAATGATATAAGAGCAGCCAGAATAAGGGATGGCTATTTAAATAGATGGTTTCTTGACCCTGTTTTCAAAGAATATTACCCTGAAGATATGAAAGATATTTATAAAGAATTTGTGATTGATTTTAGTTTTATAAAGGAGGGGGACCTTCACAAGATAGCAATTGCAAATGATTTTCTGGGAGTAAATTATTACAGCCGTGAACTGGTTAAATTTTCCGAAGAAGCAAGACTGAAGTCTGAAGTAGTTCATGGTAGATATTCAAGGACTGAAATGGGCTGGGAGATAGTACCGGAAGCTCTTTATAATCTTGTACTGAGACTAAGGAAAGAGTATACGAAAATACCAGTTTATATTACAGAAAATGGAGCTGCATTTAATGATAAGATTTCAAAAAAAGGAGAAATCCGCGATAATAAAAGGATAGACTATATTAGAAGACACTTACTTGAAGTTGCCAGACTTAATAAGAAGGGGATGGATATAAAGGGTTATTTTATATGGTCTCTTATAGATAATTTTGAATGGCAGTTTGGATATTCAAAGAGGTTCGGGATTATTTATGTAGATTATAGAACCCGGGAAAGAATATTGAAAAATAGTGCATTGTGGTACAGGGATTTAATAGAAACAAGAGCTATAAAATAGTACGGATTTAATACCAGAGGATCATGGAAAAATAAAAAAAGCTACTTCTTACTGACAATGTAACTATGATTGGTTGTTTAATTTTCTGTTGATGATTGCTGATTAAGTATTAGAATTAAAAAAAAGTTAATAATAAAAGCTTCAGAATCTATTTTTTAAAAAATAATTTATTAAAACTGCAAATTTTCAATTTGCAAAAAATTGTGAGAGTGCTTTGGATATTTATACCCTGAATGGTAAATGGAGAATGAAAGATAAGTCTGGAGAGCGCTGGATTGAAGCGCAGGTCCCGGGTTCAGTTTTTTCTGACTTATTACGCGAGGGTTTAATGGAAGACCCGTTTTACAGGGATAATGAAGGTAAAGCTGTTGAGTTCTCATACCGTGATTATGAATACGAAAGAGAATTTAATATTTCCCCGGAGATTCTAAAGAAAGATAGAGTTTTTCTATACTGTGAGGGTCTGGATACTCTTGCGCAGATTATGATTAATGGGAAGTATGTCGCCAGGACTGATAATATGCACCGCCGCTATGAATTTGATGTAAAAAAATTCTTGAAAATTGGCATGAATAAAATACATTTCATATTTTACTCTCCGACTGAATTTATTAATAAGATGCATAAAAAAAATCCGCTTTGGAAATGGTCTTTTGATGTGGCAATGCCGGGGTTTTATCATCTGCGTAAAGCTCACTGCATGTTTGGCTGGGACTGGGGGCCCAGAATTCCGGATTCAGGCATATGGAGGGATATTGGATTAAAGCTATATAATTCTGGACGTCTGGAAGATATTTATGTAACTCAAAGACATCACAGGAAAAACGTAGAAGTCGGGGTTCATATAAATTTTGAAGCGTGGGTAAAAAAAGAGTTTTATGTGGAAGTTTTAATTACATGCCCCGGGGGAATGAAAATAATAAAAACAATTAAAACCGGAAAAAGTGATAATAAATGTAGTCTATACTTTAATATAAATGACCCCGAGCTGTGGTGGCCTAACGGTTACGGTAAACAGCCTCTTTATGGAGTCAGGATAAATTTGAAATATAGAGGTAAAGTACTCGACTCTAAAGATTTCATGATAGGATTGAGAACGCTTATTGTGAGGCAGAAAAAAGATAGATGGGGTAAATCGTTCGAGTTTGTGGTAAACGGTATACCGATTTTTGCAATGGGTGCAAATTATATAATAGAAGATAGCATTATGTCCCGGTATTCAAAAAAACGTACAGAGAAACTAATAAAGGATTGCGTTGAAGCGAATTTTAATTGTATTAGAGTCTGGGGCGGAGGTATATATCCTCCTGATTATTTTTATGAGTTATGTGACAGATATGGTCTTATTGTCTGGCAGGATTTTATGTTCGCCTGCTCTGTTTATCCCCCGGGAAGGAAGATTACAGAAAATATAAAGGGGGAGCTGGAAGATAATATAAAGAGGATTAGAAATCATGCCTGTCTGGGATTATGGTGCGGGAATAATGAAATAGAATGGATGATAAATATGATTGAGAGTAAACCACGTGAAGAATTGCGGATGCCACAGATTGCAATGCTACCAAAATTAAGACAGATTAAAAATACCTATATTAATCTTTTTGAAAAAACTATTCCGGAAACAGTAAAAAAATACGATCCGGAGCGGTTTTACTGGCCTTCTTCTCCTTCATCTGGAGGTAAATTTAATAATCCAAATGATGAATCAATGGGAGATGTACATTACTGGGATGTTTGGCATGGATTGAAGACTTTTAAAGAATACCGGAGACATTACTTTCGTTTTACCTCTGAATTTGGATTTCAGTCCTTTCCAGGAATAAAAACAATAAAAAGTTTTACCATCCCTGAGGATAGAAACATATTTTCCTATGTAATGGAAAAGCATCAAAAGGACGATCTTGCGAATGGAAGGATACTTGCTTATCTTTCTGAAACGTTTAAATATCCAGGGAACTTTGAGTCATTGCTTTATGCTTCCCAGGTTTTACAGGCAGAGGCTATTAAGTGTGGCGTGGAGCACTGGAGAAGGAACAGAGGGCGCTGTATGGGCTCAATATACTGGCAGCTTAACGATTGCTGGCCTGCAGCTTCATGGTCAGGCATAGATTATTTTGGACGGTGGAAAGCACTTCATTATTACGCAAAACGTTTCTACTCACCGGTACTTATATCTGCCGAAGAGGATGATAAAAAAATAGTTAGTATTTATATCACAAATGATACAGGGGATATTGCAGAAGGAATAATTAATTGGAGCTTAAGGGATAATAGATCCAGCATCATAAAAAAAGGTAGCAGGGAGGTATCAGTTCCTCCTCTGAAGGCAATGAAATGTATTAAGTTGAGCTTTAAGGATATTATAAACAAAGATAATATAAGTGAGGTGTATCTGGAATTTTCCCTGAAGATAAATGAGCAATTTGTGGGTTATGGGACGTTATTATTCGTAAAGCCAAAGCACTTTATTTTCATGAATCCAGAAATAAAAACAACCATTGATGAAAATGATAGAGAATTAATAATTACAGTGGAATCCAGAGCGTTTGCAAAATCTATTGAAATTGGTCTGGAAGAAACTGACTGTAAGTTTAGTGATAACTATTTTGACCTTTCTGGTGGATTTAAAAAGAGGGTCATGATAGAAAAGTCAGATTTATCTGATAAAATGAATTTAAGTGAGGTAAAAAAGAAACTAAAGATACGAAGTTTATATGATATTGAAGAAAGATAAAATATATATATATTCTATCTTGTTATTAATTTATTCTATAAAATGACAGGCTACAAAATGTTCCGGCTCAAATTCCCTGAGCCGGGGTCTTTCTAAAGCACATTTCTCGCATTTATAGGGAGACTTGCATCTTTCATAATATACACAGCCTCCGGTAAGCTCGGTTTGTTTTGCTTTAAGTTCCATCTCCACCCTTTCCCATTTTTTATCAAGTCGAGGTACAGAAGACATTAGCATCTGGGTATAGGGATGGACAGGGTTAAAATATATTTTTTCTGTGGCGCCCATTTCTACAATGCAGCCTCTGTAAAGAATTATAGCTCTTTCACTGATATAGTAACCCAGAGATAAATCATGGGTTATAAAAAGAATTGATAGTCCGCGTGACTTTAATTCTACAAGTAAATTTAAAACATCCACACGTGTAGAAGCATCGAGCATGCTTATAATTTCATCTGCTATCAGAAGTTTAATGTCAAGAAGCAGGGCACGGGCGATTAGAAATCTCTGGAGCTGACCGCCACTTAGCTGGTGCGGGAATTTATTGAGAACCTGATCCGGGTTTAGGCCAACGGCTCTAAGTGCGTTATCTACCTTTTCTCTCCATTCAGAATCCTTTACATCCGGAAAGAATTCCTGCCTGATTATTGTGAAAATTCTATCAGCTTTAAAGATTGGATTGTAGGAACTGAAAGGGTCCTGAAATACACCCTGAACGTCACGGTAATAATTCTTGAGTTTTGCTCCTTTTAAAGTAGATATATCGATATCGTCTAATGTAATTTTTCCAGAGTTTATATTGAGCAATCGTAAAATCATTTTTCCGATAGTACTCTTACCGCTTCCGCTTTCACCAATTAATGAAACAACTTCTCCATCTCCAATGTTAAAACTTACATCTACCACAGCAGGGAGTAATTTTCCACCAAATGTTCCTGTTCTGTAATTTTTTGATACTTTTTCAAGTTTAAGCATTCTTACCATACTCCTTCCAGCAAGCAACATAATGGTTCTTTTCGATTTCAATAAATGGTGGTTCTTCAATGCATTTGTCAAATGCAACAGGGCACCTTTCCCTAAAACGGCAACCGGATGGGGGATCAAGCAGTAATGGTGTATTACCGGGAATGCCGGTTAGTTTTCTTTCTGAATATTTTACCCCTACCTTGGGAAGTGATGAAATTAAAAGTTTGGTATATGGATGTATTGGTGAATTAATTATTTTTTCAGTTGGGGCTTTTTCTGCCAGCTTACCTGCGTACATGACAAGAATTGTATCTGCTATCTGGTAGAGTATTGATATGTCGTGAGTAATGACTATCATGCTTTTAACGATTTTTCTATTTCTGAACTCGACAAGCATCTCTGAGACAGCTTTTTGTGTTGAGACATCCAGCGCTGAAGTAATTTCGTCTGCTATAAGGAGTGAAGGATTAAGTAGAGTAGAGAGTACAAGAACCATTCTCTGTTTCATCCCTCCGGAGAGCTCTATGGGGTACATATCCAGTACATTCCTGTTTAATTCAACAAGGTCGAGCCTTCTAAGCAATTCAGGTTTGGTTTTTTTGTAGTTTACTTTTCTGGACTCTAATAATTCAGCCGTCATTTTCCCTATTTTTCGAGTTGGGTTCATGGCATTCATTGCGTATTGCGGTATTATGGAAATTTTTTTATATCTGAATGCATTCATTTTATCTGTATCCCAGATTGGTAATTTTTCATTATCCAGCTCTACACTTCCCTCTATATATTTCATGGGGGGATACAGGCTTATAAGACTGTTAGCGAGTGTAGTTTTTCCACACCCGGACTCACCGGCAAGACCCATTATTTCTCCGTCAGCTATTGAAAAAGTTACATCATCAAGCGCTTTAACATCGCCTCTGAGGGTCTGGTAATAAACTTTAAGGTTTTTTATTTTTATACTCATATAATCTCACATCTCTCTAAGTTTGGGGTTAAAAACTTCATCCAGCCCAACATTCATGATATAAAGTGCCCCTACAATAAGCATTATAGCCAGTCCCGGTGGCACAAACCACCACCAGACACCAAATTGCAAAGCACCCCATAGAACTGCATAATTCATCATAAGACCGAGTGAAATAGCGTTTGTTGGGCCAAGTCCTATAAAGTCCAGAGTAGCAGCGATAAGTATTGCTCCGCCAAACTGGAGGATAAATGTCATAAGCAGATAAGACATCATATTTGGTGCAATTTCTGTGAAAATAATTTTTGTAGGTTTCATTCCGCTAATCCTGGCAAGGTCAACAAAATCCCTTGACCGCAATGAAAATGTCTGGGCTCTTATTGCTCGTGCCGCCCATGGCCATGCTGTGAATCCAATAAAAATACTTTCTGTAAGAATACCCCTTACTTTGAGATAGGCTGCTATTATAAGAAGCAGAGCAAATGTTGGAATAACAAGTACTATGTTTGTGATTATATTTAAGCTTTCATCAATTATTCCTCCCCTGTAACCTGCGGTAAAACCTATGATAATTCCTATAATGGTCGCTATTCCTCCGCCAATAACACCAACTATGAATGATGCTCTAAGGCCCTGCACAAATTGCGTGTAAACATCCTGTCCGAATGTAGTAGTTCCTAACCAGTATTCCAGGGATGGAAGTTGAGATGAGGGACCTATATAGGCACGCCATTCATAATCTGTAAAGAGTGGTCCTATTATTGCGATAAGGATAAAGAAAATAACAATAAATAATCCAATTTTTAATTTGTTATTCCTTCTTGCAAAATAGAGGAATTCATTTATTTTCTTTTGTTTTTTAGGTAGATTTTTTTCTTTTTCTGATTTCTTAATATGTATCTGTTCTATCATGATGATCCACCTACCATTCCCAATCGTGTTCTCGGGTCTACAATTACATAGACAATGTCAATAATAAAATTTGCAATTAATACCCCTATTATTATGAAGAGGAAACAACCCTGTATGAGAAAGTAATCTTTATTCTGAATGGCTGAAAGGATAAGGCTTCCGAGTCCGGGATAGGAGAACACAACTTCGGTCACAAGAGCGCCGGCAACAATTACGCCCAGCTGTAGAGCAAGTCCTGTAATCTGCGGAAGTAACGCGTTTCTAAAAGCATATCTCCTGACCAGTTTTCTTGGTGCTCCCAGTGCTTCCAGATAATGAGAATAATCAGCTTCAAGTTCATAAATAATCATATTTCTCATACCTATTGCCCAGCCGCCGAATTGTACAAGGAAAAGGGATGCAAATGGTAGGAACCAGTGTTTTATAAGGCTAAAAATAAAAGCCCAGGAAAATGAAGGTGCCAGATTAAATCCATATGCGCCTGCTACAGGAAAAATACCTGCAACTATTCCAAGAGACCAGGCAAGCAATATACCAAGCCACATATATGGAGTTGCAGTTAACAGATATCCCAGTGGCAAAAGAGTATTATCCAGCCACCTGGTCCTTGCTGCAAATGCACCAAATTTATTTCCGGCATAAAAACTTAGAAGTATTGCCGGAACCAGCAGAGCTATGCTGTAAGGTACGGATCTCATAATAACATCCGATACCTTCTGCGGAAACATATAGACACTTGTGCCGAGATCGCCATGAAAAAGAGCAATCCAGAAATTTAGATACTGTCTCCACATTGGTAAATCAAGACCAAAGGCTTTTGTGTAGTAACCGTACATTACTTCAGCGGCTTCTGCATGGACGGAAACTTTAGATAGCAAAGTTACTATTGGGTTGCCGGGCATTAATCGTGGTATTGCCCAGTCTATCGTTACGGCTAAAAAAAAGGTAGAGAGATATATTATTATCTTTCTTCCAAAATAACGCCTCACGCCAACTCCTTTTTGAAGGTAATTTTAAATTTATAAGAATTAGCCCCTCTCATTATATTACAGAGAGGGGCTTGTAACTACATTTATACCATCCCAGCCTGTTATCTTATTTGACCACTATAAAATCGGATAGATGTGGCATAAGACCGGTTGGGTCGGATGCTGATACCAGACCAGCGTAGGCAATGTTTGCAATATCATCTGTGTTGATTGCAAATGCCAGTGCTCTTCTAAAAGCCGGGTCATCAAATGGCTTTACTTCAGTGTTCAGGAACAGCGTTGCTGTATTGGCTGCTACCATATAAGGTGCTTCTGGATAATAAGTCTTAACATAACCTTTGTCTACAAGTTCTGCTACACCGGGTAGGAAATTGTTTGAAAGGTCAACTTCACCTTTAAGCAGTGAACCAAGTGCAACGTTATTGCTCGAGAAGAGGATATCAACCAGATATTTAGGAGCAACTTCCAGACCAAGAGCGTCTTTTGCCCACCAGTTTTCGTTCCTCTTCCATATATTCCTGTCAGGACCGGTGCCCTCATACATGTATGCACCTGAAGCAACAGGATTTTCATTCAATCCTGAAGTTACTTCTTCCTCTGTTCTGCTTGCCCAGATATGTTCCGGAACTATGAATATATTATACAGGTTGTTTTCCCATTCCTGATAGAGTGGGTCAGTAAACTTGAATTCAAGTGTGTAGTCATCAACGAGTGTTATTCCATCAAGATAGTTCCACATATTAGCAAACCATATTGCAGGGAATTTCTGACCTATCTCATAGGTAAACTTAACGTCATTTGCGTCAAGAGTCTTTCCATCTGTCCATTCGATTCCTTCTCTAATCTTCATTACATACGTGTTTTCATCGGTCCACTCTCCGCTTTCTGCAAGAAATGGAGTAAGCTCGTTTGTAAGAGGATCATACATAAATGGTGTCTCGTAAAGAAGACCGCAGGTTCCTGTAGTATTTGCTTTACTCCAGGTTATGAACGGGTTCCAATCATTTGGAGGACCCCATGCTGCACCACTTATATACAGAGTTTCATTTCTTGGATAAGTGCCTGTTCCGGGCTCAACCCCTTCCTTAAGTTCCAGTTCGGTAAGTGTTAAAAGGCCGCCCATCTGCCAGTAACCGTTCCAGCTAACCGGTAGAGTATCAGGAGTATCATCTGCAGATGTTGGCCAGTTTGTCCAGACTGCTTCACTGTACTGTGCCCAGGCACCGTTGTACCACAGCGGTATCATAGGCATTTCTGTAAGGTGAATGGTCTGAATTTCCTCGGATAGAGATAACATTGCTTCTTTATCAGACATTGGAGTTGCAGCAAGCTGATCTACAAGGTCAAATATCTCCTGATTTTCATATCTACCGAAGTTACCACTACCCATTATGTCTTTAATCGGGTGATTAAACATAAGGTTATAAGCTGTCCAGGGTGTGTTGCTCAACATTGCCCAGTTGTTAAGTGTTGACTGGAATGAACCGTCGGTAAGTGCACTATTCCATACGCCATAATCCGGGGTTTCATTAATAAGATTAATACCTGCTGCCTGTGCGCTCTGAGAAATTACACTTATTGCTTCCATCCAGTCTGTCCATCCTAATGGACAGGTTACCTCGAGTTCAATCTTAGAGCCATCAGGAGCTTCTACAAGACCGTCACCGTCTGTGTCGACATATCCAGCATCAGCAAGAATTGCTTTGGCCATATCCGGATCGTAACTGAAAGCCAGTGGGATATCCAGAGCTGCCTCTTCTTCCGCTGGAGCTTCTTCTTCCTCTGCAGGCTCTTCAGCAGCTTCTTCTTCAGCTGCAGGCTCTTCAGCAGCCTCTTCTGCCTTACAACCTGCCAGAGAAAATACTGCAATGATTGATATTATAACCAGCCATAAAAATACTTTTTTCACTATTTAACCTCCTTTTTAAGGTTTTTTGGTTTTAAGTAATGGCTTAAAATACCGTTAGCTTAACTCACCTCCTCCCTTCATAAACTCGCGTTTATAAACTCGTGTTCATTATTTTAAAACAGGCTTTTTATGAAGTCAAGTGCTTGATATTTTTATTTTATAATTATTTCCTAAAATTTTTTTATTAGAAAGAATATCTGGCACAGGTTTTAACATGCTTTATATACAGATTTATAGAATATGAAAAAAAATCATTATAATTGTGACGTATTGTGATTTATTTTTACATTTTATAGAATTAAAAAAGGTGAAATGGGAGTAGCATTTTTTATTTAATACAGTATTGTGTGAATAATAAAAATGATTAATCTTTTTTAAAAATTATAATTTTTTTATAAAATAAAAAAAATAATAAGAATACTCATATATTTAAATTATACTATAATTAAATCAACCAGTTTAAAAAATAATTTCAGAAAGGAAATTAATGACAGATAAAAAAGGTGAAACTGTAATAGTCCAGATATCTGATATTCATGTTGGTGAAGAGCATTTTGTTCCCAGCCTGTTAACCAGATGCATAGATGAGATTAATGAACTTGGCCCGGATGTAGTAATAATCACAGGAGACCTTACCGCCAATGGTTTCAGAAGGGAATATGACACGGTTAAAAACTACCTGTCACCTATAAAATGTAAAAACCTGATTGTCCAGTTAGGGAACCATGATTCAAGGAATGTAGGGTATATGCATTTTGAAGATATTTTTGGCAGCAGGTATGTTTCATTTAATAATAATAAGATTACGATTGTTGCAGCTGATTCAAGTGAGCCTGATCTTGATAATGGACAGATAGGAAGAGAACACTACGACTGGATAAAAAGCGAGTTCAGTAAAAGCAACAAGGGGAATTTTAAAATATTTGCGATGCACCACCATCTGATATCTGTTCCAAATACAGGTAGAGAAAGAAATATTGTAAATGATGCCGGGGATGTTCTGGAAACGGTAGTGGATGCTGGAGTAGACCTCGTGCTTTGCGGGCATAAACACGTACCGTATCTCTGGAGGGTAGAGGATATGCTAGTTGTTACTTCAGGGACGGTTTCCTGTTTGAGATTGAGAGGCAAAATCGAGCCAAGTTATAATATCATATATGTAAGGGATAAGGAAATCGATATTTACAGGAGATATCCTTTTGATAAAGTTGAAAAAATAGTTGGAATAAAAAGGAAAGAAAAAAAGAGCAAGCTCTGTGATAAATTTATTGAAGAAAAAAAATAATAAGGGTAAAAATCTGGTAGCATTAATAGATGGAGAGCATTATCCCCAGGTAACCCTTGATGCGATTTATATGCTTAAGAAAATCTATACCGGTGATTTTAAAGGAATTATTTTTCTTGGGGGAGCAGAGAAATTGACTCTTGATAATATGGAGGATTTTTTTGGCGATAAGGTTTATGTAATTAAAGATATAGATTTAGATTTTAAGAATGCACTTGAGTATTTTAAACCGGATATTGTTTATGACCTGAGTGACGAGCCTGTGGTGAATTATATTATCAGGATGAAGATAGCCTCTTTATGCCTTTACAATAAATGCAGTTATATGGGACCTGATTTTTTATTTTCTTATGAAAAGAAAGATATAATTTGTAAAAAACCTTCTATTTCTATCATAGGGACTGGAAAAAGAATTGGCAAAACGGCAATCAGCTCTTATGTTTCGAGAATACTGGATAGTATGAATATCAAAGTCTGTGTGGTTGCCATGGGCAGGGGAGGTCCCGGAAAACCCCAGGTAATAGATGGCGGCAATATAGATATTAATCCCGAATACCTTCTTGACATTAATAGAAGGGGCATGCATGCAAGTTCAGACTATATAGAAGACGCTCTTACCAGCAGGGTTACCACTGTTGGATGCAGGAGATGTGGAGGTGGTTTTGGGGGTAAAGTTTTTATGAGTAATATAGAGGAAGGTATTGATACAGCCGAAAAGCTAAACCCCGACTTAATAATAGTAGAAGGAAGTGGTGCTTCTGTCCCGGATGTGAAGACAGATTTCTGCATTTGTGTTATAGGTGCTGGCCAGAAGTGGGAAAGTATAGTAGGTTATCTGGGAATCTACAGGATTCTGACTGCTGATTTAATAATTCTGACGATGTGCGAGGAGCCAATTGCAGACAAAGACAAAATAAATTTTCTTGAAGGAGAGATAAGGAAGATAAATCCTGAAGCTCCGATTATAAAAACAGTTTTCAGGCCCGAACCTTTATCTGATATATCCGGCAAAAAAATATTTTTAGCAATGACCTCTAATGAGATTATAGCAACAAGTATAAAAAGGTACCTTGAGGATAACTTTAAATGCAGGGTGGTAAAAATAAGTTTCAATCTTGGAGATAGAAGGAAACTAAAAGAGGATATAGAAATAAATAAAAATTATTATGACACAATCCTTACAGAGTTAAAGGCAGCTTCAGTTGACGTTATTACAGATTATGCGTATAAAAACAATAAAGGTATAATATATATGAATAATTTACCCGTAGTGCTGAATGGCGAGAATATCTTAAAAGATAAATTAAAAAAATTATTTTTAGAGAGGAAAAAGTAATTTGGAAACAGAAGATAAAGAGGAAGTAAATCCGAGAGTAGTTGTTATATCGGATAAAAAAGGTGGGCTTCCTTTTTCAAAAGGAATACTTGCTTCATCTATCTCGGTTACAGGTCTTGATATCTTAACTGCCTATAAAATAGCCAGCGAGATACAGGATTATTTTTTAAATAATAAAATACATTCATTATCTCTCAGCGATCTGAGAACCATAGCGTTCAGATTTATAAAGGATAAGATTAATATTGAGTATGCCGAAAGGTATCTGCTATGGCAATCTGTTGGTAAACTTGAAAAACCTATTGTTATACTTATTGGCGGCTCAACAGGTGTTGGGAAGTCTACAATAGCTACCATACTGGCTAATAGATTAAATATAACGAGGGTCGCCTCCACAGATGCCATCAGGGAAGTTATGAGAGCATCGGTGTCTGATAAGTTAATAAGACCGCTCAGAGGCTCTTCTTATAATGCCTATAAAAACTTAACTCTTCCCCCGTCTGGCGTGGACCCTGTAATTCTGGGGTTTAGAGAGCAGGTTCTGGCAGTTAGTGTTGGCGTAGAAGCAATAATAAAGAGGAGCGTAGAAGAAAAATCAGATATTGTTATAGAAGGGGCTCATATAGTTCCCGGTTATCTAAATCTTGATGACTACCTGCCTCAGGCTATAATTCAGCAAATAGTTATTTCTGTACCTGATAGAGGTGTGCACAAGGAGCACTTTACTAAAAGGACTGTTGAAACCCAGGGCTCCAGACCTATGAGCAGGTATATTAAACATCTGGATAAGATTATAATGATTCAGAATTACATAGAAAGGTTAGCAAAAGAAAAGAAAGTTGTAATAATAGAGAATTATAATCTTGATACTGTAGTGAGTGAAGTGCTTGAATTAATCTTATACAGGGTAAAGAAAGAATTTAGCAAAGTTGAACCTGGTTATATAAAAGTAGATTAAACTGCATTTAATGAAATTCTATGATATACATGGTAAAAAATTATATTATAGTATTATCAGGATGTGGGGAATAATTAAATCAGGAATCTATGTAAAATTTTTTTGATATGTTATTGTTGCCGTTTAAATAAGCCTCTACATAGTATTCACCTTTTTCATAAGTGTTATCTCTTTTAACAAGCAATACTACAATTTTTCCTGAACCTTTTTGAACCGGCGTAAGTGTATTTTCCTGAATTAAATTGTAATTGTCGCCATCTTTACCGGTTTCTGCTTTAAACCATTTTACTTTTATTTCATAATCTACGGTTAAGTTTTTTACTTTTATTATGAGATATATTTTTGAAGCATTGCTTTTGAAGTTATAAAATTCGCTGGATTGAATTCCTTCAATAGTGAAGTCTTTATTAACACTTAAGTAGATATCTTCAATTTCTTGCTTTTTCTCCAGAGATGCTATCAAAATTATTACTAAAATTATTGTAAGGATGAATATAATAATTATATCTCTTTTTTTCATAATATCATGTGACCCGGTATATAGTTTAATAAAAATTATTATAAGAGTATTTTTTTTCATTAGCCACAAATTAATCAAAAAATTTGACTAAAATTGTTAATTGATATATATTTTCTCAATGATTTTTTATTAAAGGAGAATATACCAGAAATGCCTATATATAGTTATAAATGTGAAAAATGTGGTAGAGTTTTTGATAAGTTTGTAAAATATAATAATGGGAACGGGGATAACAATACCACCAAGTGCATTTATTGTAATGCTAACGCAAAGAGGTTATTTTTGCCTGCGGGAATAATTTTTAAAGGTTCCGGGTTTTACAAGACAGATTACAGGTCAAGTTCGTTAAAATCAAGTTATAGTGCTCCAGAAGCAAAAGGAGCCGGCAGCGCTGCGAAGAATACTGAAAAGTCTGCTGGAAATTCTCTGGATAATAAGAAGTCTGATGACAATAAAGCAGTTAAGGAATCAAATACCACTTTAACCAAAGACCACTAAATCTTACATATTGCAGTCATAATAAGTGTTATAATAATTATGCAGAGTATTAATGATTTATTTTTTATTTTGTAAATAATGTTTTTATTACTAATTTTATCTATAGTATTATTATTTTTATATGGTTCAAGTCTGAGATTTATGATCAGAACCAGTAATAATTACATTGTTCAGAGAGAAATTCAGAAATTAGAGGAGTATATGTCAGAAGGACAGGAAGACAAAACTCCGAGCACCATCTCGCTTGTTATTTCCTTCTCTACGATAGTAGTTATGAATCTAATAGAAATAACATATTTTTTATATAGTAATTACCTTTTTGATGATTTAATAATAACTATTGGAAGTGCAATACTTATTGGTTATACTCTCTATTCTATGATACAATTTTTACCACAAATTAAAAAGTTTGTGAGTAAACCTTTGTTATATTTGAAAGAAAAAAACCAGGGTTTTGAAGTTGTTTTAAGTTTTGTTATGATTTCACTGGAAATAATATTCTGTCTTTATGTAACTTTTAAAATATTTACTAATTTTATTTTAGTAGGATAGATGATTATGAAAAAAAAGAGAACAAGTATCTTATTGTTGATTGTTGCTTTATTGGTTGTTGTGGTGGTAAATGTTTCATGTTTTTTCTCAACTGGAGTACAGGAAGTTGAAGAAAACCAGGTAGTAGCAGAAGATGTCGTAGCAGATGATAGCACTTCTTCTGAGATAGACCCGGAAGCAGATTTCGATCAACTTCTGGAAAGTGATGGTTTCCTGGAGATGTTTAATAGTTTTTACTACGATGACTCTGAAATCAAGGAAGTAAAAAAAGTGGAGGGTAGTGGAAATCTTCTTTATATTTTATTAGAGACACCTGAGAAGCTTGAAGTTGTGGAAGAATTTTATAAAAATAAAAAGGTCCAGTCAATCTGGAGCAGGTCTGAGATATTTGAAGAAAGCAAAGAAAGCCTTGAAGAACAATTTCTTGAAGAAGAAAGTGAAAATGTCCCGGTTTATAAATTTACCTATTACAGTGATAATAAAGATAAAATTGTAAACGTACTGGTAAAGGGGCTTGAAGAAAACAGAAGCCGAATAGTGATACTTTACTGGGATCTTCAGTAAGTTATAAATGGAAGACTACTCTATTTCAAAAACAAAAGTCTACACGGTTAGTGAACTCAATCAGGATATAAAAAGAAATGTTGAAGCAGGTTATCCGGATATATGGGTGGAAGGAGAGGTAAGTAACTTCTATTTTCATGATAAGAAACATATGTATTTTGACCTGAAGGATGAAAATTCTAAAATTAAAGTAGTTATGTTTCAAAATATTAACAGAAATTTGATTTTTGATATAGAAGAGGGTTTACATATCCTGATAAATGGTTACATCTCCCTGTACGAAAAGAGAGGAGAATACCAGTTAGTAGCTATGGACGCCCGTCCTGTAGGCAAGGGAGCGCTTATTCTTGCATTTGAGCAGTTAAAAAAAAAGTTGGGCGAGAAAGGTTACTTTGATGTTATCCATAAGAAAAGTATACCTCTCCTGCCCGGGAGAATCGGTCTGGTAACATCAACTGGCGGCGCAGTTATAAGAGATATAATTTTAGTTCTTAAAGAAAGATTTGAAAATTTTCATCTTATAGTGAGGGATGTTAATGTACAGGGGGTTACTTCCAGTGATGAGATATGCGAGGCGATAGATGAGCTCTGTGAATATGGTGTGGATGTAATAATAATTGCAAGAGGCGGCGGTTCACTTGAAGATTTATGGGCATTTAATACGGAAAAAATAGCCAGGAAAATTTTTGAATGCCCTGTTCCAATTATATCCGCAATTGGTCATGAAACAGATTATACTATTTCTGATTTTGTTGCAGATAGAAGGGCTGCAACACCCTCTGTTGCGGCAGAGATTGTTATATTGAATAAAAGGGAAACAGTTGAGAAGATAGAAACTATGGTTAAAAGGGCAAGGAGCCTTATAAGCTCAGAAGTTAAAATACGTAAAAAAGAGATATTACTTTTGATGAGAAGAAGAATCTTCGCCAGGCCAGAAACGCTTCTTGATAGGTTTAACCAGGTTGTGGGCGAGTTGAATATAAGGCTGGAAAGAGATATCGGAGCTAATTTAAAAACGGTAGAAAATAATCTAATAAATATATGCAGGCTGATAGATAAGAAAAATATAATTGATAAAATTTATTCTTTTAAAACTGTAATAAAGAATTCGGATATCAGGTTAATTTCGACTGTGAATAATTATATTAATTTAAAGAAAAGTAAAATAAAATATATTATGGGCAAAATAGCTGACAGGAATCCAGTTAATATACTTGAGAGGGGTTTTGCTTTATTATATGGTGTGGAGAAAGACAGGAGCATAAAAAGTGTCAGGGAAGTTAATGTTGACCAGGCGGTCAGGATATTATTAAGAGATGGAGTGCTCAGCGCTAGAATATTTGATAAAATTTATAAAAAGATAGAGCCAGGTTTTAAAAATGAAAATTGAAGAAATGAGTTTCGAGGAATCTATTAAAAAGTTAGAGGAGATTGTCAGAGAATTAGAGGACGAAAATATATCTCTGGAAGATTCAATGAAGAAGTTTGAGTTAGGTATAAAGCTTTCTTCTAACTGTCTTAAGAAGCTAAATGAAGCCGAGAATAGGATAGAGGAACTTACCAGGTCAGAAGATGGAAAATTGATTGCCCGGGAGCTTAATTTAGAAAAAGAGAATTAATTTTTTAAATAAAAAAATAATTTTTTTTATTTTACCTCAAATATCTATAATTTATTATTTATAGCCTCAATCAATATATAGTGCATTTTTTATAGAGTCTATACAGAATCAGCCATATATAGTTATATAATCATATTAAAAAAATGTTAGATTAAATAATCATACATAAATCTATATTTTTTTAAATAATAGTTTACAAATTGTCTGCAATGTGTTATCTTATTGATTAAAAGTGGAGCGAAATGGTTAGAAAATGAGCTAAAAACCTTTAAATGGTTAATAAATGGGGAAGAGATGTTTTTAGGCGAATATCACAGGACAATTGATAATAAAGGAAGAATCTTTATCCCGGCAAAATTTAGAGAAGATTTGATAAAAGGCATTGTTATGTCAAAGGGGTTTGACGAGAAGTGCCTTTTTTTGTTTTCAAAGGAAAGCTGGAAAAAGCTTGAAGAAAAAATAATGGCAAATAAAGTTGCGGAGAGAAGCATTCAGCAGTTTTCTAGATGGTTTTTTTCTTCTGCAACTGAAGAAACAATGGATCAGCAGGGTAGAACCAGGATACCTCAGATTTTAATTGAATATGCAGGATTCAAAAAAGATATTGTTATGGTGGGTGTTTCGGATAGGGCAGAAATATGGTCTAAAGAATTATGGGAGGAATATTACAAAAAAGCTGATGCACAGTTTATGGGTGATAAGAATGCTTTTGAGCAATTACGGTTTTAAAGAGTGTTAAAAATGAACCCGGAAGGAATTCACAAACCGGTTCTTTTAAAGGAGGTTTTATATTATTTAAACTTAAAGCAGGGAAATATCATTTTTGACGGAACACTTGGCGGTGCTGGTCATACTGTAGAAATTATTAAAGCCATTGCCCCCACAGGCAGAGTAATCGGAGTCGATCTTCATAGCCAGGCTATAAGCACCGCCGCCATCAAACTGAAAGAATTTATTGACAGGGTAATTCTGATAAATGATAACTTTGCGAATGTAAAATGTATACTCAATAAATTAAATATAAAAGAAATTGATGGCATGTTACTTGACCTGGGATTATCTTCTTTCCTGATTGAGAAATCAGAAAGGGGATTTAGTTATCTCAGGAATGAAAAGTTAGATATGAGGTTCGGGGATGAGGGCAGGATGGACGCTTATTACGTAGTAAATAAATATCAGGAGAAGAAATTGGAGGAAATTTTCCGGGAATACGGCGAGGAAAGGTGGTCCAGAAGTATTGCAAGAAATATAGTTAATCACAGAGTAGATAAGGATATAAAGACAACAGGCGAGCTTGTGGATATCATAAAGGGCTCGATACCTCATAAATACAGGTATAAAAAAGGAGGCCACCCGGCAAAGAGGATATTTCAGGCGATAAGGGTGGAAGTTAATAGGGAAATTGATAATTTAACTAAAGCTATTGAAGACGGCTTTGAAGTTCTGAAGAGTGGAGGAAGGATGCTCGTAATATCCTATCATTCTATTGAAGATAGGATTGTAAAGAAAAAATTTTTAGAATATGGAGGCATTTGTACAACTTCACCTTACATTCCGGACTATGGATGCGTCAATCAGAAAAAAGCCAGGATAATTACAAAGAAGGTTGTAAGGCCGTCAGATGAAGAAATTAAAATAAATCCGCGCTCCAGAGGCGCAAAAATGAGGGTTTTAGAAAAGCTTTGAACGGATGTTTTATTTATAAATATTTAAAAAGAGATTTTATAAAATGAATCTTGGATTGGCAGAAAAACAGGAATTATATAGAGGAAGAACAAAACCACTTTTATATCTGGTAAAAACAGAAGGTGGCAGAAATACTTATAAGAATGTAGTGTATACAGGAAGCGGTTTATTCTATATTTTTGTTCTAATAATTATTCTGGCCTGCATGGGGCTGCTTTTAAATGTTGGCTTAAAGATACAGGTTACAAATTATCAGAAGGAAATAAACGAAATAAATGAAATGATTTTACTGGAGAATGAAAGAAAGGATAGGCTTGGACTAAAGATATCTGAGCTAAAGTCACCGGCGAGAATTATTGAGGTTGCCCGGAATGATTTAAATATGAATATAGCAAAAGACTCGATGTTAGTTGAAATATCATCAAACGACGAACTTGATAATAATGCGAAGATAAACGATTATATAGCAAGGAATACAGATGAAGTTGATACAAATTATAATGGTTTTCTGGATACCTTTTACTATATCCAGGACATAGCAATGGTGGTTTCAGAAGGAGTTTTGACATTTTTTATTCCGTGATTAATATGTTAGTTTAAAAAATGCTTGATAGAAAAAATAATAATAAGGTAAACAGGAGAAGAATATATTTCCTGTTTATTTTATTTTTAATGGCTTTTTTATTAATAATTTATAGGCTTGTTACTATTCAGTATTTAAATGCTTCAGAATATGAAAGTTATGCCGAATATCAGCATACCGGTCAGTTCGTTCTTACTGCAAAAAGGGGAGAGATACTTGATAGAAATGGAGTTGAGCTGGCAGTTAGCTTAAATGAGCGCACGGTTTATGCGAATCCAAAAGAAGTTCTTGATTTAGAGTATGAGGCTGAAGTTCTTGCCGAGATACTGGAGATTGATGTTGAAGAAATAAAAGGGAAACTTGGTGATGAAGAGCTTGGTTTTGTATATATACAGAGGAAGGTTTCAGCAGAAAAAGCTGAAAGAATTGCAGAACGCAATCTTCCCGGTATATATATGCAGAATGAGTCCAGGAGATATTATCCCCTGGGAGATATTGCTTCGTCAGTGATTGGATTTACCGGTGTAGATAATGTAGGCCTTTCTGGTGTTGAGCTTCAATATGAAAAGATTTTAAGAGGTATTGACATAACTGTTGTTGCCGAAAAGGATGTTTTCGGTAATATAATTCCTGTAGAAGAGAACAGCTATGGTGAACCGATAGATGGAAAAGATGTTATTCTTACTATTGATTCTCAGATTCAATATATAGTTCAGCAGAAGCTTGAGGAGATTGTATCGGAATATAATGCAATCAGGGCAATTTCTGTAGTAATGGATCCTGAAACTGGCCAGATTTATGCAATGGCTTCTTATCCGGGTTTTGATTTGAATGATTATCAGGAGGCTGATCCGGAATTATTATATACAATACAGGGGATATCATATACATATGAGCCCGGTTCAACTTTCAAAATTGTTAATGTAGCCTCAGCGCTGGAAAATGATTCTGTGGGCAGGTATCAGGTATTCAGCCTGGCCCCCTCTATTAAAGTAGGAGATAGGGTTATAAAAGAGATATTCAGAACCTATAGAATAGATTACAGCACGGAAGAGATTATAAAACATTCCAGCAATGTAGGCGCAGTTACAATTGCTCTTAGTATGGGTGAAAGAAAATTCTGGGAAGGCATAAAACAATTTGGATTTGGCAGCTTGACAGGTATAGAATTACCTGGTGAAGAAAAGGGTATTTTTCATGATTATAAAACATGGCCCTCGTCCACAATAGGTGCTCTGGCAATAGGTCAGAGTATTTCTGTAACTCCAATTCAGCTGCTGAGGGCTGCTTGCGCTATTGCTAATGGCGGTTATCTTGTTGATCCTACTATTGTAAAGGAAATAGAATTATTGGAAAATGAACGAAGTGGTATAGATTTATGCGAGACAGACAGAGTCATAAGTCAGGAAACGGCTGATGCGGTTAAAGATATGATGCTTGCCGTGGTGGATGGAGGGACAGGAACGAGAGCGCAAATTGAGGGAGTGAAGGTATGCGGGAAAACAGGTACTGCCGAGAAAGCAAACAAGAATGGATTGGGGTATGATGAAGGCAGGCAAATAACTTCCTTTATTGGATTTGCTCCTTATGAAGAGCCACGGGTAGCAGTAATTGTAGTGGTGGATGAGCCACAGGGCGGAAGTAACGAAATCTGGGGTGGAACAGTTGCTGCTCCGGCTTTTAAGGATATAATGGATTTTTCCTTGAACAGGTTGAAATTATAATAAGAGGAATAAAGGAAATTATTAATATTGATTTCTGGATAGTTATATAAAGTTTTTGACTTTATATAAATATAATTGAGCATAAAGCAAAATTAAATAAAGTTTAATATTTATTCTTGTTAATTATAAAATGAAATTAAAAGATTTATTAAAAGAAGTGAGTTATAAAAAAATTTATGGGAATGATGATGTTGATATTGCAGATATCTCTATAAATTCTAAAAATGTAACAAAAGGGAGTCTCTTTATAGCGATTAAAGGTTTTAAGCATGATGGACACGATTTTATTAAGGAAGCAATTTATGGAGGGGCTTCTGGAATAGTAGTCCAGAAAAGGGTAGATGTTTCTTCTCCTGTTGCACAGGTTGTTGTTAATAATACCCGTGAAGTATTACCTGCAGTGTGCAGGAATTTTTATAAAAACCCGACAGAACTACTAAAATTAATAGGAATTACAGGGACAAATGGGAAGACAACCACCTGTTATTTGGTAGATTCTATCTTAAGGAGTGCAGGAATTAAGACCTCGCTTATTACCACTGTTAAATCTTTACTGGATGGAAATGAGGTTTTATTTAGTCGCACCACCCCGGAGTCTTTAGATTTAAATGATTTCTTTTATAAAAGCAGCGAGCGTGGAGTTGAGGCTGCATGCATGGAGGTATCTTCTCATTCAGTAGATTTGCACAGGATTGATTATCTTGATTTTGAATATTTCATATTTACCAATCTTTCACAGGACCACCTGGATTACCACGGGGATATGAGGAATTATTTTGCTGCAAAGAAAAAGTTGTTTTTAAAGGAGTATAGAAGTTTGTACGGTGGGAAAAAAGCGGTTATAAATATAGACGATGTTTATGGAAAGGAAATTTTTAATGAAACTGATTTAGATAAAATATCTTATTCTATTAAGTCTGGAAATGCAGATATATGGCCTACCGGTATTAAAAATACTATTTCAGGAATTAATATGACAATAAATACTTCCCGCGGATTGAAATTAAATATTTCTTCCCCTTTGTGCGGTTACTTTAATGTATATAATATTATGGCAGCCGTTAGTGTATGTATGGATATGGAAATAGATAAGAAATATATAAAAGAAGGAATAAGCTCGATGAATGGAGTTAAGGGAAGGTTTGAAAAGATATATTACAATGGCAGATTTTCGGTGATAGTGGATTACGCGCATACTCCTGATGGTCTTGAGAATGTACTTAAAACTGCACGCCAGATATTGCAGGACAGGGGGAAAATAATTTGTGTTTTTGGTTGCGGCGGAGACAGGGATAAAGGTAAAAGGAGCATAATGGGCAGGATTTCGGGAACTTATGCTGATTACACTATTATAACCTCGGATAATCCGAGATCCGAGGAACCTATTTCAATAATAAATATGATAGAAAGAGGAATAAAGAATATCAGTAACAGGGGTTATATCAAAGAAACTGATAGGAAAAAAGCCATATTTAAGGCCCTTGAGATGGCAGGTAAAAATGATATGGTTATAATAGCAGGAAAGGGTCACGAGAGTTATCAGGAGTTTAAGAATTATAAACTTCCGTTTTGTGACTGGGAAGTAGTTGATGAGTGGGTGAAGCAGAAGAAATGAAAGAAAAAATAAAAGTTAGAGATATTTTATCCTGGTCAGGCTCAAGGATGATCTCAGGGTCCGAGGAATCCTATATTCATAATATTTCTACTGATTCAAGAACATTAAGAAGAGGAGATTTTTTCGTTCCTCTTATGGGGGAGAATTATAATGGTAATGATTTTATAGGGACGGCCCTGGGAAAGAAGGCCGCAGGTTTTGTATTCGAATCAAATAATATAGGAAATCTGGAGCTATGGCGGAAGAAAGCAGAAGATGAAAATTTAAAGGATGTTATGATTCTTGAGTCCGGGAATAATTTAGATTTTCTAAAGAAGATTGCCTATAATTATATAAGAAAATTAAAGCCCTATGTGATAGGAATAACTGGAAGTACCGGTAAAACTACAACCAAAAATTTTATTGTAAGTGTTTTAAGCAGAGGGCACAGAGTTGAATTTACTCCTAAAAATTATAATACTGAGATTGGTGTATCAAAATCAATTCTCGAAATTAAGAGAGATACAGAATTCTTTATAGCCGAAATGGGGATGAGAGGCAAAGACCAGATAAAAGTCCTGGCGGATATGTGTAATTTAAATCTGGGAGTAATTACTGGTATCGGACAGTCTCATACGGCTTTTTTTGAAAGTTTAGAGGGAATAGCACTTGCCAAAGCAGAGATAGCGGAAATTATAACGAAAAATGAAGGGGTTTTATTTTTAAACAACGATGATGAATACAGTGATTTTATAGAAGAAAAGGTCGGTTGCAGAGTTATAAAGTTTGGCAGGGATAGCAATTTATCTTTTAATTTCAAGGAAAAAGAGATTGATAATATGGGTAGATTTACCTTTAGCATGTTTAATGGTGAAAATAAGGTTATAGATATAAAGTTAAGCATACCCGGTTATCATAATATTTATAATGCCTGCAGTGCAGCAGCGGTAGCCCTGCATCTGGGTGTAAGTGCGAGGGATGTAAAAAGAGGAATTGAGGAAGCAGTTATAGAGAAATCAAGGATGGAGATTATAAAAAAGAGAGACAGGGTAGTCATAGATGATTGCTATAATTCAAACCCTGTTTCTGTTAAAGGAGCAATTGATACACTTGTTTTAGCTTCAAAAAAAAGTGGCATGAGAAGCGTAGCAATACTTGGAGATATGCTGGAGCTGGGAAGCGATTCGCAAGTGTTACATGAAGAAATTGGCAGGTATTTATGTGAAAAAAATGTTGAAGTACTGGTAGCTGTTGGCGAATTTGCTAAAAGTATTTATGATGGCTATAAGAATGCCTGTAATTCCAGTAAAAATAAAAACGAGTCCTATTATTTTGCCAGTAAAAAAGAATTGTATAAAAAAATAGGCAGTTTATTTAAGGCTAAAGATTTAATACTCGTGAAAGGTTCCAGAGCAAAAAGGATGGAAGATATTATTAACCTGATATAGATAGGAATTAATAAATGACCTGGATATTCTTGTCAATTATAATTGGGGGTCTGGTAGCGCTTTTACTGACACCTCTGTTTATAAAATTTCAGAAGCATAAGGAGATCGGGGAAAGAATACGGATAGATGGACCCAAAACTCATTCCATTAAGTCAGGTACACCCACTATGGGGGGATTGATATTTGTTCTTTCTTCTATAGCCGCTTTTACCATTGTTACTCTGGTAAAGTATTACAGGCATGATATTTACAGTGTAGAGGGAATATTTGTTATTTCAATATTGGTTTTATGCAGTTTTATAGGATTCATTGATGATTATATGGCACTTAAAATGCAGAGATCGCTTGGTTTGAGAGGGTGGGTTAAAATATTTCTTCTTATTCTGGTATGTGTATATTTCATATTGTTCTCGAAATATTTGCTTAATATCTCAACAAACATAAGCATACCCTTCACTTCTATAAAAGTGGAACTGGGGAACTGGTATTACGCATTGATAGTGCTTATTATTATAAGCACCACAAATGCAGTTAACTGACGGTCTCGATGGCCTTGCTGCAGGTTCATCATCAGTTGTTCTGGCTGTTTTAACTTTCATTGCATTTTTAGAGTGGTCCGTGATGGATGTTTCCTATGCAGTTGATATTGCAGTTGTAGGCGCCGGTACGCTTGCAGCATGCATAGGGTTTTTGTGGTGGAACACAGCCCCGGCAGAGATTTTTATGGGAGATACCGGAGCCTTTGGACTGGGAGGTCTTATAGCTGCAATGGCTATTATATTAAAACAGGAAATTTTGTTAATTGTTATAGGAGGTCTTTTTGTAATAGAAGCGTTATCAGTAATAATACAGGTTATATGGTTTAAAATTTTTAAGAGAAGGGTCTTTAAAATGGCTCCAATTCATCATCATTTTGAATTACTCGGGTGGCCCGAGATAAAAATTATTATAAGATTCTGGGTAGTAAGTATTTTATTTGCAGGAGTGGGGTTTTTTATTTATTATTTAAAATTTGTAGATTAGGAATATGGAAGTCAGAACTGGTTTGATAAAAAATAAAAATTTAATGGTAATTGGTCTTGGAAAAACAGGTGTATCAGTAATAGAAAAATTAATTGATCGGTGTTCGTCAATTACCGTGATTGATAATAATCCCGATATTGATTTAAATAGCTTGATAAAAGGTATTAAATATGAAAGCCGTGGAAAACTAAAGATACTGCTGGGCAGAAGGGGATTTGAAGAAGAGAAGATTTTAGAAAAAACTGATCTTGTCGTAGTAAGTCCCGGAGTTCCCGGGGATGTATCAATGGTTAAACTTGCCGAAAAGAATGGGATTCCGGTCTTGAGTGAACTGGAACTTGCGTGGAGATTGATTGACAATGAAGATAAAAAAAGAACAGTTGCTGTAACCGGCACAAATGGCAAAACAACGGTGGTTTCATTAATAGATGAAATTCTTAGATTTTCGGGTAGGAACAGTCTGGCTTGTGGGAATGTAGGCCTGCCATTAATTGATACTATAGACGCTGGCATTATAGACGGGAGTTCTGAAGGTATTGGATCAAATAAAGATTTTAGAGATTTGTTCAGGGTAATAGAAGTAAGCAGCTTCCAGCTTGAAAGAATATATGAATTTAAGCCTTTCATAAGTGTAATTTTGAATATAACAAGCGACCATATTGACAGGCATAAAACTTTTGAAGATTATGGCAATTTGAAATTAAAGCTAATGGTAAATCAGGATAAAAATGATTGGGCTATAGTCAACATAGATGATAATTACATAAATAAAAAGGTGAAGCTTATTTCAGGTATTAAGGATAAAGCTCCTGGATTTATTAAATATAGTCTTCTGCCAAAAGGAGAAGCAGATGTTTTTTATAATGAAAGTAGTATTTTTTATAATATTGGCGGGAAGAAAGGAAAAATAAAAATAAATAGTACCCTGCTTAAAGGAAGTCATAATGTTTCCAATATCATAGCTTCAGCTGCAGCTTCTCTGTTACTGGGAATAGATAATAAGGATATTGAAAAAGCTATAGCGAATTTTAAGCCTCTACGCCATAGACTTGAATATCTGGGGTGCGTCAGGGGGATAAGATGTTTTAATGATTCAAAGTCAACAAATCCCGATGCTACAATAGCAGCTCTTGGCGATTTTGGCAGGGAGGTCACTTTGATATTGGGAGGCAGGGATAAAAATATGGATTTCTCTGAATTGATGGATGCATTAAATCAAAAAGTTAAAAATCTAATCTTAATTGGTGAGTCTTCGGATGTTATTAGTGAGAAGATAGCAAAATATAGCCATGATTATGAAGTGTTCAGATGCAAGACTTTAGAGGAGGCAGTAAATAAAGGATTTGGGGCGGCAAAAAAGGGTGAGGTGCTAATGCTCTCTCCTGCCTGCGCAAGCATGGATATGTTTAAGGATTATAGAGAAAGAGGAAATAAATTTAAAAGTCTTGTAAATTCAAAAAAAATTAGGAGCTCTGTCCAGTAAACAGGGTAAAATCGGGACAGTAAAGAAGTTACAATGCTGATTGTATAAAGAAATTGAGAAACAAGTAAAATAGATAGAAATTGTTATTAGAAGAGGTATGTAAATCAAATGGGAGAAAGAAGCAATATCAAAAGATATAGCTTTTTGCGAGTTGATGTAGAATATTATTTTCTATTCATATTAACTTTAATGTTATCAATAATCGGCCTGGTGATGATATCAAGCGCTTCTATGTCAGTTGGAGAAAGATATTTTGGGGACTCTTACTGGTTTATCAGAAGGCAGATAATATGGTGGGTCGTATCTTTTGGTTTTTTTATTCTTGCTTCCAGGATAAATTATAATTTTTACAGAAAGTTTGCTAATTTTATAATCATTGTACTGATAGGCCTGCTTGCTCTGGTCCTGATTCCAGGTTTTGGAGTTGAAGTAGGCGGCTCCAGAAGATGGCTTGATTTGTGGTTTTTCAATATACAGCCTTCTGAATTAGTAAAGGTAGCTATTGTTGTTTTTTTCTCTGATGCTCTTGACAGAAAATATAGACATGAAAAGAGTCTTAAAAGTTTATTATTCCCGGCATTCTTAGCGCTATTTACCATAACAGTATTGATATTTCTTGAACCTGACCTTGGCTCTGTAATAATTATCTGGTTAATTTCATTTGTGGTACTTTTTGTTGGTGAAGTGAGATATAAGCATTTATTCGGTCTGGGTTTTATAGGTTTGATAACAACAGTTATTTATTTATTTATGGCAGATTATAGAGTTGATAGACTTTTAGGTTTTATTAACGGAAATGCAGGAAATGATGAAGTTAATTTCCAGGCATATCAATCACTGATCGCGCTGGGTTCAGGTAAGTTGACAGGAGTAGGGCTTGGTAATAGCATACAGAAGTATTCTTATCTTCCTGAAGCACATACTGATTTTATTTTTGCTATCATTGGTGAGGAATTAGGGCTGGTAGGTACACTTATTGTGGTAATTTTATTCATTCTTCTTATGTATTTTGGTATAAGAGTATGTATTAAAGCAAAGGATTACTTCAGCAGGGTGATGGCAGCAGGTCTTATAAGCATTATAATAATACCGGCAATAATTAATATTTTTGTCGTTGTTGGTCTGTCACCCGTAACAGGTCTGACTCTGCCTTTTGTGAGCTCGGGTGGCTCATCGCTTTTTGTTAATATGATAACTGTAGGTATATTATTAAATATATCCAGGAGCAATACGCTATCCCGGGTAGATGATAATGAGCAGGGTTAGTCAAAATGGATTAAATTTTATAGCGCCGGATGTTTACAGATGAGAAAAGTATTGATATGCGCAGGGGGAACAGGGGGTCATATATATCCCGCCCTGGCTATAATAGAATTTATAAAGGATAAATACTATTCAGACAATGTTCTTTTTATTGGAAGCGAAAGAAGTCTGGATAAAAATCTTTTGCATAAGGTTGATTTTAATCACAGGACAATTAAATCGTGCGGTCTTGTTTTAAATGTGGGTATCTTAAAAAGGATTTTTAATCTGGTTAAGTTTGTCTATTTTTTCGTTTATGGTTTTTTCCAGTCCTTAAAGGTAGTGCTGGAGTTTAAACCTGATATAATAATTGGCATGGGAGGTTATGTTTGTGCACCTGTCCTGTCGGCCGGGATTGTTTCGGGTGTGAGGATAACTCTACATGAACAGAATTATATACCTGGAAGATTAAACAGGTTTTTCTCAAAGTTTGCCAGGTATATTTTTATAAGTTTTAATGATACGGCTAAATATTTTAAGATTAAAGAAGATAGAATAATATTTACCGGTAACCCATTAAGAAAAATGATAAAAAAATCAGATAATTTCAGGTGTGAATTTGAAAAATGGGGTCTTGAAAGAGGAAGGTTTACTATAATTGCATTTGGTGGAAGTCTTGGTGCGGAAAAGATAAACAATGCCGTTATAGATTTGTATAATTACTTTAAGGATGATGCTAAAATTCAGCTTTTACTTATTTCTGGCAGCCGCTTCTACTGGCAGTTGATGAAAAGTGAAAAGAATATTATTAAAGAAAAGAAAAAATTAATTTTTAAAATTTATGAATACATAAGTGAGATGAATGAATTATATGGAATATCCGATTTAATAATTTCAAGAGCCGGGGCAAATACAATATCCGAGATAATTGAATACAATATACCTTCGATATTGATACCGTATCCCGAAGCTGTATCCAATCACCAGTTTTATAATGCTAATTATTTAGCCTCGAGGGGTAAAGCTATAATTGTTGAAGACACGGATTTAAGTGGAGAAAAATTGTTCAGGGTTATAAAAAATTTTGCCTACAAAGACTGGCAGAGGTATAAGGAAATGAAGAAGTTAAAGATTAAAGGATTCAAAGATAACAGTGCCAGCATTATTGTTTCTAAATTAATGGAGGGTTAGATTGCCTGATTTCAGCGATATTTTAAAAAAGGCCAGAAAAATATTTTTGATTGGTATAGGCGGAGCAGGGATGAGTGCTATAGCGCAGGTTCTTGACGGCATGGGTTATGAGGTTTCCGGTTCTGATATGAAAGAGTCACGTTATACGGGCGTACTCAGAAGTAAAAAAATAAATGTATTCGCAGGGCATAACAGGGTTAATGTCCTTGATGCTGATATAGTAGTTTACTCAAACGCGATACCCGAGAATAATGTGGAGATGATAGCTGCGAGGGAGAAAGGTACTCCGTTGCTTGCGCGTTCGGATATATTAGCCTGGATACTGAACACAGGGGACGGAATAGCTATAGCCGGAACACATGGAAAAACTACAACGACTTCTATGATTGCATTAATTATGAGAAGCGTTAGCCTGGATCCGGTAATAATGGTTGGCGGGGAGTTAAATGAGCTGGGTTCAAATGCGAGATACGGAAAAGGTAATTATGTAATTGCTGAAGCATGCGAGAGCGATGGTTCGTTTCTTAAGTATAAGCCATTTGTAAGTGTGGTAACCAATATTGAAGGTGACCATTTTGACTTTTACAGGGATATTGAAGACATAAGGGAGAGTTTTAAAAGATTTATATACAACACAAGGCCGGATGGTTTTCTGATAATGAATGGTGACGAGGAATATCTAAGAGATTTAAGAGATATTTTTAAATCTGATAGTAAAGAAGTCATATATTATGGTATTGGCCACTGGAATCATATTTATGCTGAAGATATAAAGTTTTCGAATTTTGCTTCTTCATATACTCTTGTTTCGCGTAAGGGTAAAAATAAAAGGAAGTTAAAGGTTAATTTAAGCATACCAGGTTTTCATAATATCAGAAATAGCCTGGCTGCTTTTTCGGTATGCAGCGTGCTTAATGTTGATATGGAGAAAGCAGCGGATGCATTGAGGTCTTTTACCGGTGTTAAGAGAAGGTTTGAAAAGAGAGGCGAAAAAAATGGGGTAATGATTTTTGATGATTACGCACACCATCCCACTGAAGTTAAGGCAACACTTGAAGCGGCCACTGCGGGGAAAAGCAGCAGAATAATTGTAGTTTTTCAACCGCACAGGTATACAAGGCTGGCTAATTTAAAAGATAAATTTAGCGGTTGTTTCGATGAAGGTGATATTCTGGTTGTTACTGACGTATATGGCTCTGGCGAACAGCCAATTCCAGGCATTACTGGTAAAACTTTAGTGGATAGCCTGGTGGATAGCGGTTTTAAAAAGAAGATTATTTATATTCCAAAGCTAAGTGATGTGGTTGAATACCTGGAGCTCAATATAAAAACAAATGATATGGTTTTATTGATGGGTGCAGGAGATATAACAAGGGTTACTGATGAGATATTAAAGCGTTGAGCATATTTAATTACTGAGTTTTATATTGGTGGATAGTTATGGGTAAAGAAAAAGACGCAGTTCAGGAAAATGTAAGAGTTATTAAGGATACCGGACTTGCAAATGTTATTTTTGATATTGATACATCAAAATTAGCTTCTATAAAAACAGGAGGCAGGGCTCTTTGTTATTTTGTTGCTGACAGAGTTGAGGATTTAAAGAAGATGATTGAGACCTGCATAAAGAATAAAATTAACTTTATGATTGTTGGAGACTGCACAAATATATTATTCAGCGATAAATATATTAATATGGTGCTTATTAAATTGGGCAAAGGATTTGATTATCTGGAGTTCGGGGAAAAAAATGAAATAGTAGCAGGTGCCGGATGCAGCCTTTCGAAATTTGTAGTGGGTGCTGCTTACGAAGGATATGATTTTTCGGACTTCTACGGGATACCAGGAACTCTGGGAGGTAGCGTAAGGGGTAATAGCGGCAGCATGAAGAGAGGAATATGTGATTTTATAGACAAAGTTAAAATAATTGAGAATAATGATAGCAATATTGTTGAGAAAGTTTTAAGTCTGAATAAAAGCTATTTTGGCTACAGGCATCTGGATATAATGAATTTGGTAGTCATTACTGAAATAGTTTTTAATGCCAGAAAATCTGATAAAAAAGACATCCTTAAAAAAGCAGCAGAAAAGATCAGGAAAAAAAGAATAGCGCAACCAATCAGTTCAAGAAGTGCCGGATGTTTTTTTAAAAATGTAAGCGATTGCCATAAATCAGCAGGACAGCTAATTGAGGAATGCGGGCTAAAGGGTTTTGTTTATGGCGGTGCAAAAATTTCAGAGAAACATGCAAATTTTATAGAGAACTTTAAAAATGCAAGTTCCCAGGACATATTTGTACTATCCAAAATAGCAAGGGAAGAAGTTATGAATAAATTCAATAAAAAGCTTGAGTACGAAGTTAAGCTAGTAGGATTTTAAAATGAGTGAATTACCAAAAAAGTTCCAGAACCCTGAAATAAGACGTAAAAAAGAATCGCTGAGAATAGGTGTTATTGCAGGAGGAATTTCTTCTGAAAGAGAGATTTCTCTTTTAACAGGGAAAAACATTTACGAGTCTTTAGTAAGGTCGGGCTATAATGCAACTCTTCTTGATTTTAAAGATGATTTCTTAAGTAAAATTAAGAAAATAGACCTGGCTTTCCTTGCCCTACATGGAAGATATGGAGAGGATGGAACAATCCAGGGTTTGCTCGAGTGTTTGAAGATTCCATACACAGGCTCGGGGGTTCTGGGAAGCGCTATAGCAATTAACAAGATACTGTCAAAAGAGATTATAAGAAATAAAAATATTCTTACTCCTGATTATATTGCCATAGATTTTAACGGGAAGCAGGATTTATATAATATTGCAGAATTAGTTAATAAAAAATTATCATTTCCTGTAATAGTCAAGCCTAATAGAGAAGGTTCAACCATAGGTATAAACATAGTCGAGGAATATGGAAAGCTGGAGCATTCTATTAAGGACGCGCTTAAATATGATAAAAAAATTCTAATAGAAAAATATATAAAGGGTAGGGAGTTGACCGTAAGTATTATAGGCAAGGAACCTGTTGCTTTGCCGATTATTGAGATAAAACCAAAAAGCGGATTCTACGATTATAATGCTAAGTATAATTATCATTCGACAGAATATATAGTCCCGGCGGAGCTGGAAAAGGAGATATATATGAAAATATCAAAAACAGCTATTGAATGTCATAAAGCTCTGTATTGCAGCAGTATATCGAGAGTTGATTTTATACTGGACAATTTTAATAATGCATATTTCTTTGAACTGAATACAATGCCCGGTATGACAGCTACCAGCCTGGTGCCAAAAGCTGCCAGAGCGATTGGGATTAGTTTTGACCATCTGGTTGAGATAATATTGGATTTAGCAAATTTAAAAGCGTGACCGGGAGTTATAATATTAAAAAAAATGACGATATTCTCAAAAGAAGAAGAAAAAAGATAATTGGAAGGAGAATAAAGGATTTATTACGGTTTGTTCTGATTGCTGGATTTTTTGCAATGGCCGTATGGGGATTAAATTATTTTTATAATAGTGAATACTTCAAGGTTAAAAGTATAGATATTCAGGGTAATACTCATTATAAGGATGAAGAAATTACGGAGCTTGCAAAGGAAATATCAGGGGCTAATATATTTGAGATTAATAAGAAAAAAATAGAAGTCCTTGTGTCAGAAGAGTTAAGCTGGGTTAAAGAAGCTGAATTAAATAAAGTCTTTCCGGATAGCGTAATTATAAAAATTATTGAAAGAAAACCTTATCTGAAGATAGTTTATGGTAATGAATATTTTCTTATAGATAATGAAGGAGTTGTGCTTGATAAAGTTGAGAGAGAAGACCTGGCTTACTATGAGAATCTGGTTCTTGTCAGAAATGCAATTGATTATAGTGTTGATGTAGGAGAAAAAATTGCAAGGAAGAATGTACTGAGCTGTGCTGAAATTTATAGGAATTTTGATGCTGGTCTTAAAAATATGGTCAGGGAAGCGAGAGTTGAAGACAATTTTTCAGGTGATATAGTCTTTGTGATGGATGACGGTAAGGAAATTATTTTTGGTGACACCAGTTTTCTGGAAGAAAAGGTAAAGACATTAAAGCAGTTCTTAAAAGAAGAAACGGTTTGTAATATAATAGATTTAAGAAGTCCTGAAAATCCGGTTTTAAAGTGAGACCATGGAAAGCGGGGTTTGATTGCCAGCAAAAGATGAACATATCGTAGGCATTGATATAGGAACTACCAAAGTATCTACTTTAATTGGGAAAGTAGAAAGAAATAATCTATTGAGGATAATGGGTTTCGGGATTTCTTCCTCAAACGGCATTAAAAAAGGTCTTGTTGTAGATATAAACGAAGCCACAAAATCAATTCTTAATTCTATAGAGATTGCTGAAAAGTCTACAAAAGCATTTGTTGACAGAGCTTACATAGGAGTTACAGGTAAGCACATTTCTTTTCTGAATAACTGGAGTGAAGTAAATATTACTTCACCTAATAATATAGTAAGAAAAATTGATGTAGATAAATTGATTTCTACGGCAAACAAGATAACTATACCTGCGCAGAATGAGATAATACACACGCTGATAAAGCAGTTTGTCATTGATGATGAAAGGGGGATAATAGACCCCATAGGCTTATCAGCGAATAAGCTGGCTGTAGAATTGTTAGCAATTTATGGTTCTACTTCTTTGATAAGCAATGTAGTTAATAGTGTAAAAGCTGCTAAAATAGAAATAGAGGATATTATTGTTGAAGCTCTTGCTTCGGGTGAGGCAGTACTTACCCCTGAAGAAAAAGATAGCGGAGTAATACTTCTTGATATTGGGGGCGGTACGACAGATGTAGCCGTATATAGAGGCAAAAAAATGATATTTACATACTGCCTCCCGGTGGGAGGTGATTTAATTACTAATGATATATCGATAGGTTTAAAAATACCTTTTTCGCAGGCAGAGGAGATAAAGAAAAAATTTGCCAATGTTGATTATAATTTTTATGATACTTTAAATAGATTAAATATAGGAGATATAAAAATAGATAGCAATAAGACTACATTAAATATCAGGCTGTATAATATTGTTAACTGCAGGGTTAAAGAGCTTCTGAGTCTGATTAAACAAAAGGTTGAAGGTTATAATTTTATGCACAAAATACCATGTGGCCTGGTGATAACAGGAGGTACTTCACTCCTTAAAGGGATAGCTCCACTTGCAAACTCTGTATTTAATTTGCCTGTAAGACTTGGAACTTCATGTGATGTTGAAGGTCCATCCGAAGTAGTAAACAATCCAATTTATTCTACCGGGATAGGTTTATTAAAATATGCTTATCAATTAGAAAATTATCTTAATATGAGTCAGATAGGAGAAAGAAAAGATAAAAATAGTTTTTTAAATAAATTCAGGGAGTTTATTTCTAAAATTTTAAAAAGTGAAAGCAGGTGATTATTTTGAATTTGAATTTTGACAAAGGTTATTACGCTGTGATAAGAGTTGTCGGTATAGGAGGTGGGGGAAGCAACGCAGTTAACAGGATGGTTGAGGACAATTTAAGTGGATGTGAATTTGTGGCGGTGAATACAGATGCTCAGGCTCTCATGACATCAGGCGCTGACAGAAAAGTTTTAATTGGGGAGACAGGGCTGGGAGCCGGGTCAAATCCAGAGCTAGGAAGGGTTGCAGCTGAAAAATCGATAGAGTCAATAAAGGAAATAGTAAAAGATGCAGATATGATTTTTTTAACAGTTGGTGAAGGTGGAGGAACAGGGACAGGAGCTGCGCCGATAATAGCAGCTGCTGCAAAAGAAGCAGGATGCCTTACGATTGCGGTTGTAACGAAACCGTTCACGTTTGAAGGCAAGAAGAGAATGTGCCAGGCAGAGGAAGGAATTGAAAATCTCAGGGGTAAAGTGGATACTCTGATAACTATACCAAATGATAGATTGCTGGAAATTTCGGATGATAACACCACTTTGCTTAATGCTTTCAAGATGGCAGATAATATACTTAAATCGGGTGTAAGAGGGGTTACTGATTTAATTACGCTGCCCGGGCTTATAAACCTCGACTTTGCTGATGTGAGGTCAATAATAAAAAATGCAGGAAATGCTATACTTGGAGATGGCATGGCTTCAGGTGAAAACAGAGCTATAAAAGCAGCCCAGAATGCAATAACCAGTCCTCTTATTGAGACCTCAATAGAAGGAGCAAGTGGAATTCTTTTGAATATATCCGGTGGGTCTGATTTAAAGTTGTTTGAGGTTAATCAGGCTGCGGAAATCGTGAGAAATGCATCAGGTCCAAACTCAAATATTATATTTGGTGCTGTTATTGATGAGAGCATTAATGATAGTGTAAAGGTTACCGTTATAGCTACAGGATTTGAGTCAGGTAAAGTCAAGAAATCTAAAGTAGAAAGTAAAACTAAGGCTGAGGAAGATCAGGCCAGGAAAAAAGAAGTAGAAAAAAAATTGTTTGAATTTGAGAAGGACCTGCTTGCAGAAAGAAAAGACAAAGATAAAGATAAAAATGAATTTAAAAAAGTATCAGAAAAGGATTTTAGTTCTCTTGAAGAAGATGATTATCTTGATATACCTACTTTTTTAAGAAAAGACAAGGAATAAATTTTATTTAAATGAAAGGCATAGAAAAAAAATTAGTTAAAAATGACTTTATAATGTATACGTCTCCTTATCTTGAAAAGAGTTATGGTATGATTTTTTGTTTTACCTCAAGGCATGGGGGTTGTAGTGAAGGAAAATTCAAGTCTTTAAATCTGGATTATTATACGGATGACAGTAGGAAAAATGTTAAGAAGAATAGAGATTTATTATTAGAAAAACTAAATCTTAAAGGTATAAAAAAAATATATTCGGTCAGGCAGGTGCATGGAAATAATATATTAGATATAAGCAATAATTTTGTTCTGGATTCAGATGAAATTCATCAGGAGGCGGATTGTTTAATAACAGATTTGAGAAGAATTCCGATAATGGTACTGGGAGCTGATTGCAATCTAATACTTTTAGCGGATAAAGAAAAAAAAGTGATTGCTGCTGTTCATGCTGGATGGAAGGGTACCCTGAGTAAAATAATTTCCAGAGCGGTTTCACATATGGTAAATAAATATAAAAGTAAAACAGAAGATATCTTTGTTGCTTTTGGTCCCAGCATAAGAAAGTGCTGTTATGAAGTTGATGGTTTTATGGTTAAAAAATTTATAAAAAAGTTTGGTGATAGAGATTTTTATATATCTGGACACGATGGTCTATTTCTGGACCTTGTTGGCATTAATAATATGCTGTTAGAAAGCTCGGGTATTAGAAAAGAAAACATTTTTGACTGCGGGGAGTGCACCTATTGTAATGATAGTTTTTTTTCTTACAGGAGAAACAAAATAACCGGAAGACAGGCAGCCCTTGCAGTTATTTTGTGATTTTATTAATTATGGAAAATAATAGAATACGAAAGAGTATTTTAATATTTTATTTAATTTATTTTTATAATTGAAAAGGAGAGTATCGATGAATAATTTTTTTAAAAAGACACTTTCTTTTTTGGGCTTACATGATGAGGATGAGATAAGTATAGATGATGGGGAGAAAAAAGATAAACTGGATATAAGAAGAAAAAGAGTATCAAATGATGAAGATAGTAAATTAGAGAATAAATCGGTGAAAAAGCATGAAAAAGGAGCTTTAAAAGCAGAGCATAGCGCGTTTTTCAAATCACCTAGAAGGTCACCTTTCGCTGGTTCTGGAAGGGATGGTGCTAAGTCAAGAGTTTTTATAGCCGGGCCAAAAGAATTTGAAGAAATCCAGGTGATCGCGGATAATTTCAAAGATAATATTCCTGTTATAATTAACCTTCAGGATGTTGATCAGGACCTTGCCAAGAGAGTGATTGACTTTTGTAGCGGGCTTACATATGCCCTCGAAGGCAATATCAGGAAAGTCGCTGAAAAGGTATTTTTGATAACGCCATATAATGTAGAGGTTAGTTCAGAAGAGGAAAATGAAATATTAAAAGAACAGGGCTTTTATAATCATTTCTAAGAAGGAGTGTAATTGGATAGTTACGACTTAGGAATAATTGGTTGTGGGAATATGGGAGAGGCTATACTTAAGGGTATACTTGAAGGCGGTTTTCTTAAAACAGACCAGGTTATATTTTACGAAAAAGATGGTTCTCGCAAAGAATACATCGAAGATAAATACAAAATAATCGCTGCTGATAGCATTATTAGAATAACTGAAGATGCCATACACATGCTGATAGCGGTTAAGCCACAGGATTTAAGAAATGTACTGGAACAGATTAAAACTAACTTTAATTTAGAAAAAAATTCGATTATAAGCATCGTAGCAGGGATACCAACTGATTATATAGAGAAGGTGCTGGATACGAATGCTTCAGTAATAAGAATCATGCCCAATGCACCTGCATTATATGCAAGAGGCATAGCAGCAGTAAGCGGCGGGAAGTTTGCAAAAGAGAAAGATTTATTATTTTCAAAAGAATTAATAAACAGTGTTGGCGATTATGTAGTAGTTGATGAAGAGTACCAGAATATGGTGACTGCCTTGAGTGGCAGCGGCCCTGCTTATTTTTTTCTTTTTTGTAAGTATCTCATAGAAGCAGGAATTGAAAAAGGGCTGGATCCTGAAACTTCGAAGAAATTAGTGATCAGAACAATGATTGGCGCAGGAGTTACTGCTGAAAAATCAGGGACCGAACTTGATGATTTGATTGAAAGAGTAGCATCTCCTGGAGGTACTACTGAGGCTGCGTTAAAAGAATTTGCAAAAGGGAGGATTGATAAAATAATAAAAAAAGCAGTAGAAAGTGCAAGAAAGAGAGCATATGAGTTGCAGGAATTTCTGGATTAAGGTAGATTGATGGGTACTTTTATTGATATAGTTATTTTTTCATTAAGGGTATATATTGGTATAATAATTATAAGAGTTATTATATCCTGGTTTAGAATAAATCTGACTGGTTCCTGGGGCAGGTTTAATAAATTTTTATTTGACACAACAGAACCGTTTTTAATAATATTCAGGAAAATTGTGCCATTTGTTAGAATAGGTAAGGTTTATATAGACCTATCGTATATTGTAGCAATTTTATTGATTGAAATATTAATAATACTGTTGCAATATATAAGTGTTAGATTTTTGTAGTTAGAAATAACAGGAGGTAATTATGAATATGAATGTAGAGGATATACAGAAAAAGGAATTTCATGTTGTATTTAAAGGTTACAAGCCTGAAGAGGTTGATGAATTTTTAGATATTCTTGCAGTAGAATTTGAAAAGATGCAGAAAGAAAATCATGAACTTATGAATAGGGCAGAAAGGTCTAAATACGAAGAAGATAAAGAATCTGCAGAAATGAAAAAAATTATACAGGAAGCGCTGGTATCAGCTCACAAGATTGCAGAAGATATTAAGATGAAGGCGGAAAGAGAAGCAGAGGAGTTAGTTAAAAATAAAGTTGTTGAAGAAGAGGAATCATATAAAAAAATGTTAACAAGGAAACTCCAGCTGGAAGAAGATATACATGGACTTGAAAGGAGATATGATAACTTTAAAGAGAAAATAATCGGTCTTGTAAATGACTTTAAAGAAACTGCTACAAAATTAGAAGAAGGAAAGTTTTTGGATTTGCCCGGGATAGGTGAAGAAGAATCTGATGTTGGTGGAAAAGAAATAAGTGAAGAGATTGTTGAAGAAAATACAGAGGAAAAAGATATAAGTTACGCGCCAGAATCAGAGGATGAGTTTGAAGTTTTTAAGACCGAAGAGAAATCATATACGGGTGCAGAGTCCGAAGACGAGTCTGAAGAAAAGACTGAAGCGGAAGATTTAGTAGAAGATGAGGGCGAGATTGAAAGTGAAAAAGATAAGGAAGGGGAACAGGAAATCAAAGCTAAAAGAGGATTCCATGTAGGCTCCGAAGAAATTGAGGAAAGTGGTGAAGATTATCTGCCAAAAAGGATGAAAAAAAAGATTGATATAGCGAATCCTGACATAATCAATGATTTCTTTAAAACTGATGAAGACTGAGAGCATAAAGTTAATTATTAAACCCAATTCTGCTGTTAGTGGAGTTTATGGGATTTATGGAAGCAGGATAAAAATTAAATTAAATTCTATTCCTGAGAGAGGCAGGGCAAATAAAGAACTTATAAATTTTATTTCAAAAAAAATAGGTATTTCTAAAAAAAATATAAGAATCATAAATGGTGAAAAATCAACCTACAAAGAAGTTAGCGTAAAACATGACAGAGATTTAGATTTAACTTCGATGCTACTTTCAGATTAATAAATTCTAAAAATAACCAACTTATAAAATACTCATTTTATTGCTCCATCTTAAAATTATAATATTTTATCAGGTCTTATTGGTTGAATTCTGCTAATGCCCGTTTTTTTATTATTTTCATTTATTCCTTAAATATGGCAATTAATTATTATCCAGGGCTTTTTTGCTAATTAAACATGAATAGACAGATTTTAGCTATTATTTAGCCAAAATAACCATTTGACAATTAACTTCTATAATTTTATTATATATTTATAAATGTGTTATTATTATTGTATAATTGTAATGTGAGATTTTTATAATACTTTAATTGGTTAGAAAAGATAGTGTTTGACAAGTTAAGTAAAAGTTTTATAAAGAATATTTTATCGTTTTAGTTTTTATCATGTAAAAAAATAAAAGAATAAAATGAAAATAATACTTCTCGCAGCACCACCAAAAGAAATGTTAATGGATATATCTTCAATACAGTTAAAAAATCATAATGTAGTGATTTTGAATAATATAGAATTTATTAAACACTATTTAGAAGAATATATGCCTGAGTATATTATATTATCGGCTGAATTTAAAAACTCCGGGGAGATAGCAGATTATATCCACAGTAATAGTCGCAGTGAGTTATTGTTTATGGGTCCGGAAGAAAAGAGTTTCATTTCTAGAGATATATACCTTGGTGAGATGAAAAATTCTGATGATCTAAAGAAAGCGCTGTATACAATTGACAATCTGGAATCCAGTACAGATGGCATAGCAGAAAGCAATTATAAGTTGATAGGTCAAAAAGTTATTTCTTTTTGCTCAATTCAGGGAGGGGTAGGAAAGACAAGCATAGCTTTTAATTTCGCCTGGCATATTAAGAAAATTATCGAGGGCAGGGTATTAATTCTGGATTTAAATTTCTGTGAAGGTCCATCAGATTTAAACATAAATCTGGATTTAAAACCGTCACCTAATTTGAGCATGTTTATTGAGAAAGTTGTTGATGGCAAGAATTATTTTGAAGGTTCTGTTATAAACCTGTGCGATGATAATAAAATAGATATACTGCAACCGCCTCTTTCTATTTATCAGAGTGATAAGTTTAATATAGATATGCTTGAAAGTGTAGTTTATTCTGCAAGGAGCAAGTACGACGTTATTATAGCAGATGTCCCTTTTCGTTATGATAATATCTCACTGGAGATGTTAAATCTTTCTACTACATCAATTATGGTATTGTCTCCAGACGTAAAGCTAATGCCGAGAGTGATTAATTTTAAGAAATTCCTTCCCGAAGAGCAAAAAAAAGGAATTATTTTTAACAAAGTAGGCAGTAGCAGTAAATCATATATAAATGAATTTAAGGATGTAATCGGCATGCCGGTTTACAGCAGAATATCTTTTATACCTGAAGAAAGCAGGGGATTTATATTAAATGGCAGAAATTACTTTAATATACTGGATTTACAATCCGAAATGTCAAACATTTTAAAATTTATATTTTAAATGGCTGAAGAGAAAAAAATATTTACCATAAAAGAAGTTTCAGAGCTTGCGGGGATAAGTGAATCGGAAGTAATAAGGCTGATTATGCTGAAAAAACTACCGGTTATAAGACTTGGTAAAGCTATAAGAATAAAAGAAGAAGATCTGAACAGATTTTTAAGTGGTTTTACGATTAAAGAAGAAACAAAAGCAGATTATAGAGAGCCAGTTTTATATACGGCCGAGCAGGTAGCGAAAATTTTAAAACTTTCTGTCGACAATGTATGGAGTTTATTAAAAACAGGAAGCCTGAAAGGTTTTAAAGTAAGAGAAGGAAGAAGTTCATGGAGAATACCCGCAGGCAGCCTTGATGATTTCATAGATGCAAGAATAAGACATACGAAATAGTTTTTATATTGATGTTTGCTGAAAAGAATAAAAGAAGCGGTTTTACCTTACTGGAGAAAATAGCAATAGTTGTAATAGTTATTCTGGTAGTAATTATAATAATTTTGATTTTTTACCAGGATATTAAAAATTATATAGAAATTTTTAGAGAGTGGTACGAAAGTAAAGTTTAGTTACTGAAATTAATTTTAAAAGGAGGTGAAAATAATGAAAAAGTTATTCGGAATCCTTCTGGCCCTGGCTTCTTTAATCGGGATAGCTGGTAATGTTAGATGGGGCTAATATGAGTATGTACTATGTATATATAAATATAAAAAATATTTTTTATAGCTTTTTTCTGATATAATACTCTATATTTTTGTAATTTAAGAGGTAGAGTTTTTTTGGGCAAAAAAGGTAGTCTTTCTATAAATTTATATGTATTTTTTATATTTATAGCTGGCCTGGCTGTATTTACTTATATACTTCTGGAATACAGAAGTATCTCATTATTAGGAGTGGTGCTGTTTGGTTTACTGGCTTTTATAGCAGAAAACCTATCAGTACCACTTCTGGGTACTGGAAGTATATCTGTAAGTTTCATAATCGCAATTGTAAGTTTAATTATTTTTGGACCTCCAACAGCAGTTATAGTTGCATTTATTTCATTTTTTAATATAAGAGAATTTACCAAAAAAATTCCCTACTATAAGCATATATTTAACCTTGGACAGTACTTATTATCAGTTGGTATAGGAAGTATAGTATTTGAGAAAATATATGATAGGACAGTTACAAATTTTTTTGATGCAAAAAATATATTTTTTATTTTTTTAACTGTATATATTTTCTTTTTTTTAAATACTTTTTCTACTGCAGGAGCCATATCAATAAATGAAAGAAAAAATTTCCTGAATATATGGGTTTATAATTATGGCTGGTTGATCTTATTTCAAATACTTTTAGCTGCAATGTCAATATTTATAGCGTTTCTATATAAATTGTACGGACCTCTTACAATCATGTTGACTTCTGTCCCTTTAATAATTGCCCAGTACGTCTATCTGCTCAGGGTTAAAGAAAGAAGAGCTCTTATTGGAAGCATTATGCAGATTGTAAAGATAATAGATGCAAAGGACGCTTATACCGCAGGGCATTCAGCCAGGGTAACAGAATATTCTGAGAAAATCGCCAGGAGAATTGGATTAAATGAATATGAAATTGATATATTAAAAAATCTGGCAAATCTACATGATATAGGAAAGATACAGATAGATTTAAGTATTTTAAATAAACCGGGAAAATTAAATGATTCCGACTGGGAGGAGATAAAAAAACATCCACGGGTAGGTTATGATATAGTAAAAGAGATAACATTTTTAAAAAAATATGCTAAGGCAATTCTTTATCACCATGAACATATAGATGGCGAGGGCTATCCTGATAGAATCAAGGGAGACAAGATACCTCTTTTTGCAAAGATAATTTCTGTAGCGGATGCTTATGACGCTATGACTTCCGACAGACCCTACAGGAAAGCTCTTACAAAAGATGAAGCATTAGCAGAGTTAAAAAAATATTCAGGTAAAAATTTTGATGAAAAGATTAGCAGCATAATGATTGAGATTATTAAAGAGGAAAATGAAGAGAAAAATGAACCCATCTGATGGGATGCTAAAGCAGTTCCTCTTATTTTTTACAAAAAATATCATATTTTTTCTTGCAGGAGCTATTGTAGGGCTTCTGTTTTTTTATCTTTTAAGGGATTTAAGTATTTTTATTGTTGAAAAGTTTTCTTTCATTCAGAATATTTTTGGGATAAGACCCTACCAGGAAGGCATGTCTTTTGATTATGTATTTGCTGCTATTTTTTTTGGAAATTTAATTTCCACTATCGGGTATTTTACTCTGGGTTATTTAAGAGTTTCACTTCCTGTAAGCCTTATAAGTGGTTTTTTCATGGTGGTGCTCTTACTAACCGGAACAATAAGGCATGATATGCCTGTACCGGGAGAAGTTAGTATTCTATTTTCTGTGGAGATGTTCTACAGAATTATTGCTTTAACTACAGGTGATTATATAAATAAGAATAAATTTAGAAATAAGGCTATTCCTGTTACTTCTATAATTATAATATTTGTTATGTTTATCTCAGGAGTTTTTTATGAGCTCTACCAGCTTTTTTATTAACCGGATATTACGATTTATTTCTATAAAGTTTTCTTCTCCATCCCATACTGTTAAAAACCAGCTTAAAGAATTTAATAGTATCGCTAACGGGATTTACATGGCTTATAAAATTTTTATGATAGATGGTACTGATTGGTATATTCTTAATATTGTAGCCAGCCCAGCTGGATTTGATTATTAGCTCTGGCTCGGTTTCAAAGTTACCTGTCTCCAGATTAATATTTTTCAAGATTTCTGTTCTTATATACCGGAAACCTGACTGAACATCTCTTACCTTTCTCCCTGCTATAGCTGAAATAATCCAGGAGGTAATAACATTTGTGGCCAATCTTATAAAGGGCATATTTTTAGCGTTACCAAGCCTGTTTCCGATTATCAAATCAGGTTTTTCTTCATCAATGGTTCTCAGAAAATTTTTGATTTCATCTGTATTATGCTGTCCATCAGCATCAAGGGTTATAACTCCTGAATAATTGTTTTTAATTATATAGCTAAAGCCAGTTTTGAGAGATTTGCCCTTTCCTTTATTAAGCTCGTGCTTTAGATTTATTATGCTGAAATTTTCTGGAGAAGGGATTGATTCTATTTCTTTTAATGTGCCATCCGTGGAACCGTCGTCAACAGTAATTATATCAATGCCGTATTTAAAACAACCCTCTATAACTCTTTTTATGTATTTTTCCTCGTTATATGCAGGAATAAGGATTGCGGTTCTGCCTGTATTATTTTTCTCTTTTATACTGGAGATTACTGACTTCATAACCTATATTAATTGTTGATTCATAAATAGTAAACTATTTTAAATTATAAATACTGGATTCTGTAATTATTACGTCAACCTTGATATCATTATATGCGACGGGTATATTATCAACTATCTGGATATCAAAGCAGAGTGCAACTTTCTTAACTTTTTCAGGAATATTCTGAAGAATCTTATCATAGTATCCAAGGCCATATCCCAGTCGATTTAAATTTCTGTCAAAGCTTACCCCCGGTACAACTATAAGTTCTATATCTGAAATTTTTGCAGGTATTGAGAGGTCGGGGACCGGTTCCATTATGCCGTATGTGGATTTTTCCAGTTGCTTTGACAGGTCTTTTACGAAATAGAAAACTAGATTATTGTTAAAAATCCGGGGTAAGATTATTTTCTTTTTATCCTTGAGAGCTTTTTTTATTATTATAGTTGTGTCAACTTCACTCCTGAAAGGATAGTAAATAGAGATGTTCTCTGAATTAATGTAATAATCAGCATTAAAGAACTTTGCTGCTATTAAACTGCTGCTTTCCTCTCTATATTCCAGTAGAAGGTTATCCCTGTTTTTCTGGATTTGTTTTCTTATATTTTTTTTGAGGAATTCTATTCTTTTAAGACTATTTTCATTCTTCATAAAATGTTGTGCATAAACCTCCTGGCCCCAGATGCGTCCCGACAATAACTCCGATATCGAACCTTGAGATTTCTTTTGGGTTAAAAGTTTCTTTTATCCTATCATACATTTCCTGGCCCTCTTCTTTTGAATCTGAATCTCCAACTGACACTACAAGATTTTCAGGGTTTTTTACCATTGTCTTCATTGAGTTGATAAGCTCAGTTTTTGCCTGGTTCCATCTTCTGGTCGTTTTGAACTGTGACACCTCGCCGTCATGGACTGTAAGTATTGGTTTGATTTCAAGCAGCGAAGCAATAAGACCCTTTGCCTTTCCTATCCTACCGCCTTTTTTTAGATTCTCCAGGGTGCTTGGTACAAATAATACATTGATTTTAGTTTTTAAATCATTTATATTTCTCAGAATCTCTTCTTTTGAGTTTCCTTCATTTGCCATCCTGGCTGCCTTTATAACTACAAAGCTAAGGGGATATGAAACAAGTCCTGTGTCAATTATTTCAATATCTTTTCCGGGCATTTCTTTCTTTGCGAGTTCTGCAGAATTTATTGTACCCGACATTTTTTTTGAGATATGAATGGATATTATACTTTCATTTTCTTTAAGAAGACCTGTATATGTCTCAATAAAATCCTTTGGGGTGGGTTGTGTGGTGGTAGGTAATTTTTCAGATTCCTTCATTCTTCTATAAAATTCTCCCAATGTTATTTCTTTCCCGTCATCCAAAAAACTTTCGTCACCGAAAATTACCTTAAGAGGTACAACTGTTATTTTAAGCCTATCTGCAGTTTCTTTAGATATGTCGGAAGTGCTATCAGTAACTATTGCTATTTTGCTCATGTTATCTCCTTTGATTATTTTCTAATTTAATATAATTTATGCTTTTTTTAAAATATTTTCAATTAAAGCTGCAAATCTCCTGCCTGTGATGACTTCTTTTTCAAAACCTTTTGTATGGACAAATTTCTTACTGCCCATACTCTCGAAATGTGCTGCATTCCTTATATGTGACAGACCAAGAACTTTTATCTTCAAGAAATTCGACATTGTGACTTCAGGAATAGTAGACATCCCGACTGCATCAGCTCCCAGCTTTAAAAGACATTTTATTTCGGATTTTGTTTCAAGTACAGGTCCCATAACTCCAGCATAAACACCTGATTTTATTTTAATACCTGAATAAAGTGCTGCTTCTCTGGCGATGTCAAATAATTTTTTATCATAGGGGCAGCTCATATCAACAAAGTAGTCATAATCTCTACTATATTTATTGCCAAAAAATGGGTTATTTGACATAAAATTGATATGGTCTTTTATTATCATAATATCATCATCAACAAACTCAGGATTTATTCCTCCAGCGGAATTTGTAATTATTAGATTGGCTGCAGATAGACCTGATAACAAGTTTACCGGGTATACCACATCATTTATACTATATCCTTCATATAGGTGTAACCTTCCACAAAAAATCAATATTTTTTTATTTGATAATCTTCCATATATAATAGATTTCTCATGACCCGGAATGGAGGGAACTATCATGTGGGGTATTTTTGATATATTTAAACTTATTCTATCTTTGAGTGGCAGGAAATCTGTGCATCTGCTCAAAAATGAGCCCAGAATTAATCCATAATCGATCTTTTCGGGTATGCAGGAACTTAGATAGTCAAGTGTTTCTTTAATTTTGTCCTTTTCTAAAAAAGATGGGTTTTTCATTTGCATAAAATAAAATTTATTTATGAAGTACTTCTGTTAAATATTATCATACTTTTATGCTAAAAATAATTATTATTTGATTTTTTCTGGTATAATCTTTTTTACTGTTTTTGTACTTTTACAATTATTCAATGTTAAATTATTTTGGAGTAAATAAATGACTTTTAGAAGATTATTATTTATTAAATTATTCAGGGCAATTATGCTTGTTCTGGTAATCTTATTGCTGTTATTAGTTTTAATTAATAGCAATTCCTGTGATTCCAGAGAAAGGATAATAAAAATTGGAAGTCAGTGTGTTCTTAGCGGAGAGTACAAATCTTTTGGGGAAGAACAAATGGTTAGTTTAGAACTCGCTGCTTCTAAATTATCTCCAGTTAAAATAGGAGGAGTTGATTATAAAATTGACATAGTCACTAAAGATGACGAGGGTAATCCTGAAAAAGCTTTTTTGGTTGCCCGGGAGATGGTAGATGAAGGAGTAATTGCTACGATAGGTTCTACTTTCGACGGGACTACCCAGGTTTCTTTGCCTGTATACGGAGAATACGGGATACCTTTAATCTCGCCTTTTGCTCAGAAGGTAGAAGTTTATGAAGATGGAAATATTTTCTTCAGGATGATTATAAATAACGAACAGAAAGTAGAAAATATTGCTAAATTTATTGATGAGGAAGTAAAACCCCGGAGGATAGTTCTGATAAACAACAGGGAAGAATACTCAATAAAATTGGTCGATTATGTTGACGAGTTATTGTCCGAACTAGGAATAGAGGCGGGAGACCCGATGTCAATAAAAATAAGTGAAGAGGATGCAGGAGTTATAGCAGAGAATCTTGTAATCGAAGGTCCTGATGCTGTATTTTTTTGCGGTAATTACGATGAGCTTGCTGCTCTTATAAAAGAAGCAAGAATGGCCGGTCTGGAGGCAGTATTTATAACAGAGAGCATGGGCATGGATGATAATATTTTTGTATTGGCTGAGGCTCAATATCTGGAAGGATTAATTGCGATAATTCCTGACCCACCATCACTTGCCAGGTTTTCTCAGGATTCCAGAGCTCTAAACTTCTGGTATGATTTTAATAGTTATTTAAGCCAGATGGATTCTCAGGATATAAGTATCGAAGGTCCAGGTCAATATGCTCCATACTGTTATGATTCTGTTTTTATATTGGTTGATGCCATGAAAAGAGCTAACTCAATAATCCCGGATGATTTTGTGGATGAACTAAAGACTACATCTTATGATGGGGTGGTTGGCAATGTAAGATTTGACTCAAATGGCGACAGGGTGGACCCTGCATCAACAGTTTTTATAGTAAAGGATGGCTCCTGGACGAGATATTAAGAGGGTACTATAAAGTTTAGATTCTTTGGGATTATTTTAAAAGTAACCGGTAGTTTGCATATATATTCTCCATCAGCAAAAACACTGAACGGATATTCGCTATCCAGTGAGATTCTATCGGCTCTAAAAATTTCAACTTTTTCGTCACTTGTGTGTTTACCTTCATATACTTTTGGAAAAATTTTTATAAAGTGAATCTTGCTCATTTTTTTTATAATGCAGACATCAAATAACCCGTCTTCCGGACTGGCATCGGGAGTGACTCTCATGCCGCCTCCATACATTGGCATATTTGAGGCTGTTATCATCATTCCATAGATTTCTCTTTTTTTCTGGTCGTAACTTATAAAAAATTTCTTTGATTGAAATGTAATCAGAGTTTTATAAACTGAATAAGCATACCGGAGCCCGCCTTTTATTGGCAGGCGCGTATTATTTGCAAGGTAGGTTACCTGTGAGTCAAAACCTGAACCAGCTATACATAAATAGTAATATCTGTCATTTATTAAGCCTGTGTCAATTTTTCTTGTTTTTCCTTCTTTTATAATCTGGCAGGATTTTTCTATGTCCTTGCTTATACCAAGAGTAGCAGCAATGTCATTTCCCGAACCTAAAGGTATCGTTCCTAACTTTTTATCGGTTCCAGCCAGAACATTTGCAACATAATGAACCGTACCATCTCCTCCAACAGCTATAAAATTAGAAAAATCTTTTCCAAGGTTGTTTTTTGTGACATTTGTGATATCGTCAGAGCTTTTACTTATATGCAGCTGGTAATCCATCCTGTACTTTTTAAATACAGATTCAATAGAGTCTTTAAATTCAATTGCTCTTCCTTTTGCGGCAGATGGATTCAGGATAATAAAAGTTTTCATTTTTTGTCCCTCTCTTAAGTTTTACATAATATAATAATTCACGGCATAAGGGAATACTATTTGCAGAAACTTTTACCGCGATGTCATATCAAATAAAAAAAATTCAATTTATCGATTATATTTCCAATTGATTTAATTCAATTGACTATATTTTTTAATAATAGTTTTAAAAACTTTTCAAAAAGGTTTCTGGACAGCCATATTAATTGACTTTTTGGTAATGCTATTATAATCTTGAGATGTTTTTCAGACATAAAAAAATTCAGGAAGGAGGTATGTAATTGAATATTTTTAATAAAATAATTGTTGTCCTGATATTAATCTTTTTAATCGGGTTGTCAGTTGTTTCTGCAGTTAATGTACTGGTAGGATATTTTAGCTGGTCGGATGTGGTTGCAAAAGTTTTTAGTCTGTATGCCTCAGTAAATAAAATTATTGCTTTCCTTATTCTCGTAGTTGTATTTATCGTTTGTGTATTTCTTTTATTGCTGGAATTTTATAGAAGAAGAGCTAAAGTCGCGAATATTTCAAGTTCTAAGTCGGGAAATGCTATGGTAACTCTGGACACTATTTCAGGCCAGATAAAAAATGAAGTGCTTAAAGTTAACGGTCTGGACGATATAAAGGTAAAGGTAGTTCCTAAAAAGCCCGGGATAATAATTAATATGAATACTTTGCTTGATGAAGATGTTGATATTCCAACCAAGATGCAGGAAGTAATCAATAAAGCTACAGATATTGTATCGGGTAAGCTTGGAATAAAAGTGTTAAAGACCAATCTTACTATTGTAGGTCTGGCTTCAAAGAGAAAAAGCAAAGAAGAAAAGAAAAAAGAAGCTGAAGAAATTGAAGTAATGGAAGCGCCTGCGGAGGTTGAAGATATTTCCGGAGAAAAAGACGTCGATAAGTGAAATAGATTTTATTAAAGCGGGCTTAGTATAGCGGTAATACATGAGCTTCCCAAGCTCAAGAGGCGGGTCCAACTCCCGTAGCCCGCTCCATGAAAGTTGAAAATTTTTTTTAATTTTGATGTTCAGGAAATCATATTTTTGAATTTAAGTTATATCAGCTGGACGTAAAAAAAAATTTTTAGGCATATTATTATAAGTTAAACAGAACGAATTAAGTAGAACAGGTTTTTAGGAAGGGGAGGGTGTGATATGTCAGATATATTGTCAGAACTTGATAAGTATATACCTGAAGGAAACCCTAGAAAGTGGGCAAAACTTTCAAGTGATATTGATTTCAGAAGACTTCAACTAACACTCTTAAAGGAAATATTAATCGAACTTAAGCAAATAAACGCCAAGTAATTGATGTTAGATGGCAGACTGATAGATATTATTAATAAAGAGAAAAGCAGCAGCTCTCTTATAGTCGGACCTCCTGGCGCAGGTAAGACTCATATACTTTTAGAATTTGTCAGTCACCTGATAAATAAAAAGAAGATATCCCCGGAAGAAATCCTAATTTTTTGTTTCAACCGCAGCTGGTCAAAATTAATTAGAGAAAAAACGGCATTTTTAGTCAAAAAAAGTATGCTTGAAATTCCTATAGAAACATTTCATTCTTTTTGCACCCGTTTTATAGGAGAAACAAAAGTTTTTTTATACCATGAAAGGTCCGGAAATAATAAATTTCTAAATAGTAGCAGCGGGAGCAATCTCTTTGAAGATATAAAAATATTAAATTCGGTACAGCAGTGGAAAATTCTAAAAGAGGTTATAGGAAAACTTGATGAAAAACAATATCCTTATACATTCAGGTATGTAAACAGGAATCGATATATAGAGAACAGTTATATCCAGGAAGTATTTGATTTTATTCTGCGTGCCCAGGAAAATTTATTCACACCTGAAGAACTGCTAAAAAAATTTACACCATTTTTTAATCCATTGCTCCATGAGCTTGCAGAAATATATTTAAGGTATTCTGAAGAACTCAAAAAAAATCAGTTTTATAATTACGGTATGTTGCTGGAGCATACGGTTAAAATATTAAAAAAAAATAAAGAGATAAGGACGCATTATAAGAAAAAATATAAATATATTTTAATTGATGAGCTGCATGAATTAAATAAAGCTCAATTTGAAATTATAAATTACATCTCGGACTCAAATTGTATTTTTTTTGGCAATGATGACCAATCAATTTATGCTTTCAGGGGCTCTACAGCCAATATTTTTAAATCGGTTTACAGTAAGCTAGGTGCAGAAAATGTATTTTTTCTAAACAAAAACCACAGGAACTCACCTGCTATAAATGAAGTCTCCAAGAGATTTATAAGCCTGATTAAAAATAGAATACCAAAAGATATCAGTGCCTGCGGCAATCATCCATCCGGTGAATTACGTGTGAAAGAATTTAATACTTTGCTGGAAGAAGCAAATTATATATGCAGTAAAATCAAGTTTCTTTATCTTAGTAAGAATATAAAGTTAGAAGAAATGGCGATAATAATTAAAGGCCTGGGCTACGAAACTCATATTATTGAAAACGCCTTGATTCAGAATAATATACCCTTTTTAAGAAGAGGTACGAGAAGTCTTCTTGATAACAGACTGAGTAAATACCTCCTTAACTTTTTAAGGCTTCTCGTTGCGGTGAGGGAATTGGAAAATTCGGGGGAAAAGAGTGAAGATTCCAGTATTAAAAATAACCATGTTCCCGATACTGAAATCAGTGTCAGAAATGAGGAGGGAGAACTATTTTCAAGGGTTGATATGCTTGTAGAAAATATAATGTTATCTGATGCTATAAATATAGAACCTCTCTTCTTTAAAAAGAATAAGAATACTTATATGGATAAAAAGATTAATAATGGGGAATTTGCAAGTTTATGGGATTGTTTCAAAAAAAAATATCAGGCTGATAGCAGTGAAAATAGTCCAGGTGGTGAGGGCCTCAAAGTTTATAAGTTTGTTTTAGAGGTTTATAGATTAATAAAGCATATGAAAGGAAAAGACGTTTTTAACTTTTTAATTGAGTTGATTCGCAATAAAGAAGTAGGTGTTATTAAAATACTTGATGCAGGGAAAAATGAAATTTATGATAAAAACCAGTGGGCGAATTTAAGTGATTTTCTGAGTAACGTGAAGGATTTCAGCATAAACAATACACCGGCTGATGTTGAATCATATGTAAGTTTTATTGATTATGTTATAGAAAGTAAATTTACGGAAGAGATAGAAGAGAGTACTAAAGATATAATTCAGATTGGCTCTGTTAATATTTTAAGTTTTCATCAGTGCAAGGGGCTGGAATTTAAAGCTGTATTTTTACCTTTTATTAATAAAAACTACCTGCCTGCGAAATTTACTTTCAGCCAGACATTTGACGATCAGATATTTAATTATCTGAACGGTACAAAAAGGCTCGAGCCCGAGGAGCTAAAAAGGGAGCATCTTTATGGCGAGATGAGGCTATTTTACAATGGAATAACAAGGGCAAGAGATTATCTATACATTACCTCAAGCAAAAGGAGAAAATCTGTCTTTTTTGAGAGAGTAAAGGATATTTACAACAGTCTGGATTCTGAATATAAGATAATTGATGATTTTGAATATAAAGGATACAAAAAACCAGAAGAAAAAAATAACTGGGGTAAATCACCTGAAAAAAATTTAGAAAAATTTAAGATAAGCATGTTACCTGATTTTGATTTAAACAGTATGTGGCTGGTTAGAAAAAAAGCTCTGGTTGGAACTGCCAGGATGAGTAAAAACATGAAATTTGATCGTGAAAGCTATCTTAATAAGATTATTGTTTTAAAATTTTTTTACTCTCCTGACCGGTGGTGGGATTTTATCAAGCCTACGAAAAATAACAAGAATCCCTTTGTTTTGTTTCCACAGCCTTTTTCTTATAGTAGCATCAATGCTTTCAGAGACTGTCCTTATAAGTATAAGGTAATACATTACCTCGGTCTGGAGAAAGAGGAAAATTTAAGCCTTATTATCGGAACAATTTATCACAGGATAATAGGATTATTTTTTAGCTGTAAAAGTAAAAGCGAATTCAGCTGGAGGATTTTAGAAAGAATAATAAATGATGTATTTGATGAGTTTGATTTTGAATTCCGGTTTTTAAAAAGAGAATTGCGAGAAAAGGCAATTATGCATTTCAAGAATTTTTTTGAGAACCACATGCCTTCTAATCCGCTTAAATCCATAGTAGAAAAGGAATTTTCTTTTAATCTTGATGGGGAAGAGATTAGAGGAAGGATAGACCAGATTAACTATCTTGATGAGAAGAATATAGAAATCGTAGAGTATAAATCAGGCTCATCCTCGTATAGCGATAAAGAACTTAGAGAGGAACTACAATTAAAAATGTACAGGTTAGCGTTGAACATGAGCGATGACCTGAAAGACTTGAAACATATGGGTTTAAAAATGAAATATATATTCCCGGGGGATTTAAAGAATACCGTAATGGTAATGCCGGATGAATATTATAAAGAAGGAGATGTTAAAAAGATATTAAGAGAAAGCATCGCAAAAATAAGAGAAGAAGAATTTGATGCAAGGCCGAAAAATTATAATTCATGCTTAAACTGCGGGTTTAAGGTTTTATGTCCAAAATATTATGGTCAGAGAGATTAAGGAAACAAAACAACAACTTAATATAATTAACAGCAGTGCTGATATAAAAAGAATAATTGCATGTGCAGGCTCTGGAAAGACGACTGTTTTGGTAAACAACATTATAAAAGTACTGAATGATGGTTCATGCAGTCCTGACAAAATACTGGCGCTTACTTTCACAAGGAATGCTGCTGAAAATATGAGAGTAAGGATAAGAGAGAGCATCACCGGAGATAATGACTTAGAGGGAATTAATATATTTACTTTTAATTCATTTGGAAATGAAATTATAAGCGAGCATAGTTTTGAATTTGGCATCGGGAAAGATTTTAAAATCATAAGTGATAGCCAGTCATGGCAGATATTATATGAAATTTTTAACCAGTCTGATCTTAAGCATTTAAAAGCAGGGAAAAGAGTCGGGGAGTTTGTCCAGGGCCTGCTCAAGTATATAGAAAGTTTGAAGAATAATCTTATATCTGTGGATGAATTTGAGGATTATTTAATTAATTATGAAAAGATTCTGTCCGGGTATAAGAGTGAAGCTCTGAGAAATGAAGAAGAAAGATTAATAGAAAGTCAGAGGGAACTTTTCGATATTTACCGCAAATATGAAAGAAGGAAAATTGAAAGCAACTGCATAGACTACCCTGACCAGGTGTTTATGCCTTATTTTTTATTGATGAATAGTAAATCAATAAAAGCAAGGTACCAGAATAGATATAAATATATATTTGTTGATGAATTTCAGGATACAAATATAGCCCAGTCGTATCTACTCTCTATGCTATACAGTCCTGATTTCAATAAGCTTGTAGTTGTGGGCGATGATGACCAGGGGATTTATTCATTCAGGGGAGCAAGCATAGAGAATATATTGAATTTTCATAATTTTAGAGAATTCAGGAACCACAGAGTTTATGATTTTTTTCTTACAACAAATTTCAGATCCGGAAGTAATATTATAAGTATTATAAACAGTGTTATTTCTTCAAATAACAAAAGATTTAAAAAAGAATTAAAGCCCCAGAATAAGCGGAAGAAATCAGAGGTTGTATTTTATTATAATAAAACCCACGATGATGAAGCAGCAAAAATTGCAGAGATTATTAAATATCTGGTTACCAGGGGAATTAAATTGAAGCAGATGGCTATTCTCGCAAGAAGGAAGAGGTTTAAAAAGATTATCAGGGAGCTTGAGGTTAATGATATTAAATACGAGCTGATAGGAGGAAAAAATTTTTTCTATGAACCGGAAGTTTTATTCATTATTTCATGGCTCAGGGTTATAGCAGATATAAATGATGAAATATCGGTTGTGTATATCCTTAAATCAGGAAAATATAAAGTGTGTGACAGGGATATTTTCTTCATTAAAAGAAATTACAGGAATCTTAAAGAAAAGGTAAATATAGTTGACGGTATAACATATTATAAAAAGAATCCCTATATAAGCAGAGAAACAAAAAAGAGATTGAGTGGTTTCCTTTCCAGCCTCAGGCTTTATATCAGTAAATCAGGTGAGTTAGAGCTGAAGGAATTAATCAGTTTGATTATTGAAGATTCAGGGATAGTAAATGAGTTGAAATCCAGCTTTGGCACTTCTTCACGTAGAAAAATAAAAAATATTGAGAATATTATAAGAATAGCTTCTGATTTTCAGAAGAGTTATGTTGAATGTAATCTTGCTGCATTTATAACTTTTTTAAAAGATGTGGCAAAAACAGATTATGATGACCCGGAAGTTACTGAATTTTCCGGTGAAAATTCAGTAAAAATAATGAGCATCCATGCAGCTAAAGGTCTTGAATTTGAGGTAGTTTTCATGCCTGCTTTATGGAAAAATGATTATGCAGGAAGAAACTCAAATAAAGGATTTATAATTCCAGCAGAATTAAGAAAAGATAATAGCCTATATAAAGAAAAAAAGAATTTTAATAGTTCAAGAAGCTTTTCCGGGGCATTAAAAGATACAAAAATAGAAGAAGAAAGAAGAGTTTTTTATGTAGGATGCAGCAGAGCAAAGAGTATGCTCATTCTTTCATCCAGCGAATATGAAGATGCTCCTTCATCTGCAAATGATGACGCCAGACCAAAAGAGATTGTCCCGTTCTTTGATGATGTTGTAAATAATAATAATTTAAAGATTGTAAATAAGAAAGGCCTGGATTTTATAAAAGTGCGATATGGTGAGAAATTATATAACAATTATAATAGCTATAAGAGTTACAGAAATGTTCTTAGCTTTGTTAATACAGACAGGAAAAGCAAGATAAAAGTCAATGTGATTAGTGAAGGGGAATGGAGAGCTCTCCAGAAGAAACTTTCCAATGATGTTCTTAAGGCAGGGCCGAATCTTAAAGAAAGTAGCAGGATTAAGGAAATCATAAATAGAATTAATTCTGGATTAATATATTCTGTAAAAAAGGAAGGTAATTCAGTAGATATAGGGTTTTTCCCTTTAACCTGGATTATTGATTATAAAAAGTGCCCGTTATTGTACAGGCTGAAGCATGTTTATTCAATTCCAGAGAAATTAAATAAAGAACTGGCAGGGGGTGAAGAAATACATAGTTATTTAAAAAACATAGTTTCGACAGGATTTAAAAACAGGATTTTAGAAGAGGAAGTTATGAGCCAGTTTGCTGATAAAGAAGTAACAGGATATTTAAAAAATTTTTTTGAAAGCGGACTATGGAATTTTTCAGGGATAGATTCGGTAATGCTGGAGCAGCTTTTTTACTGGAGAATTAATGATAATTATATAGTTGGTAGATTTGATAGAGTTGATTTTAAAAAGAATAATAAAATAAGGATAATTGATTACAAATTATCTTCTTATTCCAGGAGCAAAGATAGTAATAACCGGACAGGCCCAAAGAATCTTGCTGTATTCCAGATGAAAGCTTATATGGCAGCATTATCGGAAATTTACGGAAGGCCGGTAAGTGATATAGCAGGATTGCTTTTTTATTTAAAAGACGGAGTAAAAAAATCAGTTACTCTTGAAACTGGTGAGATAGATCATTTAAAGAGATCTATTGCTGGAGAAATAAGTAATATTCAGGACAATAATTTTAGAGCTAATTATAATAAAAGCTGTAAAAAAACCTGCAGCTATTTTGATTTTTGTTCGGATATGATTGATCAAAAAAAGATTAAATGATTTTTTATTATATTGCCTGAAACAATATATAAGCCTGTCTTAACGAATAAAAGTTTTTTAACTTATGATTTTAAATGTAAAGATTGTTTTTTTATATTTTAGTGCACCAATCAGAATATTCTCTGACTTCATTTTTGGCAACTTTAAAATAAAGCTCCTGCAGTCTTTTTGTTAGAGAGCCAATCTTACCGTCTCCAACAGGACGTTTATCAACATGTCCTATAGATGAGATCTGAGCACCTGTTCCACAGAAAAATAATTCATCGGCTGTATAGAGCTCAGTTCTGTCTATAGACCTTTCGACGACTTCTACATTCTCAACTTCTCTGGCAAGCTTTATTACAGTGTCGCGGGTAATACCTTCAAGTATATCATCAGTTACAGGTGGTGTTATTAAAATGCCATTTTTTAGCATAAAGACATTCATAGCGCTTCCTTCGCTTATGTGCCTGCCGTTATTGGTCAATACGATAGCCTCGTCATAGCCATTCAGGAGAGCTTCTGTTTTTTGAAAAGCTGCATTGACATAAGAACCGGCTATTTTTGCCCGGGGAGGTATTGCATTATCTGAAATTCGGTCCCAGGAAGATATGCATACATTTATAGGCCTTTTTATATCTATATATTCTCCGAGAGGTATTGAATATATAAAAATATCCTGTTCATTTTTAATTAATTTGGGACCTATATCAAGGCTACTATTATAGGCGAATGGCCTTACGTAACAATCTTCCGAGTATTTTTCTCTCCTTAATAATTCTACAGTTATATCAGAGAGTTCTTCAACAGAGTATTTAATTTCAAGCATCATTATCCTGCAGCTTAAAAGAAATCTTTTATAGTGGTCTTTAATTCTAAAAATGTAGCTGGTCTTTGTTTTATCGTTCCAGTAGCTTCTTATTCCTTCAAATACGGCTGTGCCATACTGCAGGGCATTGGTCCGTATATCCACCTTAGCTTCGGTAATAGGAATAATTTTTCCTCCAAAAAATGCATATTCAGGATGTTCCATGATATCCTCTTTTGTAAATTTTAATTTTTTATTTTACTTATTTTATTTTTATTTTGCAATCAATTTAGCATAGTCTGCTGTTTATTGATGTTTTTATGTAAATAATATATTGATTTATGTCATCTAATTTATAATATCTGATTTTTATTATGATAACAATTAAGTCCTAGCGCTGAGCAGGGATTATATTGCAGGGGTAATATGAATGAAAGGTTCTTATAAGTGTATATAAATAAGGATTTAAGTTCTTAAAAAAAAAGAAGGAATAAAAAAACCCCAAGTTATCTTTTACCTTAGCTTACGCCTTAGGCTACTTAACATCTTGGGGCCTTCACCTTAGAACTTTTCTCGGGTTTTTTTAGATTTTAACTTACTTTGTACATTCTTTCGTTTGTAAATTTCAGTTCTTTTCTAAATTTACCTCCTGCTCTAAAGCAATTATCACTATAACAGATTGCAATATGCATGTCAATAGTATTTTTATTTTTTTGATATCTTTTTAAAAAATTTTTTAATCTATTACTATTATTATGAAATTCACATTCATTAACTTTTATAATACTTGTATTAATTTCTTTTAATAACACCCCCACCTAAAAGTACGTCACCACGATAGAATACTGCGGACTGTCCCGGAGTTATTGCTTTCTGTGGTTTGTCAAAAAATATACTGGCCGTTTTTTTGCCTGTGATTCTTATTTCGGATGGAGATTCGCTACTTTTGTATCTTATTTTAACCATTGCTCTGAAGTTATTATCTGGCGGGGATTCGGCAATAAAATTTAATTTTTTAACTTTAAGTGATTTTTGCATCAAATCTTTTTCCTCGCCTGCTATTATTATGTTTTTATCCGGTAATATTTCTTTTACATAATGAGGTTTATCGTGACTTATGCCAAGTCCTTTTCTCTGGCCAATTGTATAGAAGAAGTATCCTTTATGGGTCCCAATAATGTTGCCTTCAGTATCAAGTATCTGACCATGCCTGATATTTTTCAGTCTGGATTTAATGAATGAGTGATAGCTATCATCAGGTATAAAACAGATGTCCTGGCTTTCATTTTTTTCTTCGATGAAAGGGAAATCTTTCATAGATTCTTTTTTTATATCTTTTTTTGAGAATTCCCCCAGAGGGGTTTTTATACGGGATAATTGTTTCTGATCGAGTTTCCATAACATATAACTCTGGTCTTTATTTTTATCGATGCCCTTCTTTAATTCATATAGTCCTGAATGTTCTGATTTTTCTATTCTGCAATAGTGTCCTGTAGCAAGGAAAGATGCGCCTAAAGTTTTAATTTTTTCAAGAAGAATCCCAAACTTTATATACTTATTGCATTCAACGCAGGGATTGGGAGTAAGTCCCTTTTTATAATCAAGGAAGAAAGGTTCGATTATTTTTTCTTTGAATGGCATGCTTAAATCAATTATTACGTGAGGAATATTTATTTTTAGTGCCACTTTTCTTGCGGTTTTAATATCTTTTTCGAAGTCTGATTTTTTATTCTTGTTAGTAAAATCCCCGGGAAGCAGTTTTAAAGTTACTCCTATTAATTCATAGCCCCTGTCCTTTAGGATTCTGGCAGCCATTGAACTGTCAATTCCTCCGCTCATGGCAATTGCAACTTTGTTATTGTTTTCTTTATAAATATTTGAGGTGAGAGGTTTTGAGATGTAATCTGTAATAAGGTTGTTAAGAGCGTTTATAACAGTATCAAGTACATGTTTTTTTTCTGCAGGGAATTCTCCAAGGCAGTCCTCTATATCTTTTCCGGTTAAAAGTGTGCAGTCAAGTATATCTTTGTTTCTTACCATAGTAGTAATACAATCAGCTGCTGCAATTATGTAGCTGCAGCCTCCCGCCTTAAACTTTATATCATCTATTATATTGCCGGATATTTTTGCAGTTAACTTTATATAAGTTAAATCACCTGCAGTAGATGGAATTCTGCATGTCCCCACGGCGTCGGAGGATATTATCTCCCCGGCGTTATAATTTTTTTCAGAATGTCTTTCGAAATTTTTCATAATTCGGTTTATTGATTCTGGCCATTGTAGATATTTATAATAACATTATACATGCTCATCTTTAATTTTATAATTTTATATTTGCATCTCTGTCTCAAATCTCTAATAAATGCCGGAAATAAGTCTTGTTGCGGGAATTTTATTATGAGCATTTAATAAATGGGGAATTATTCTTAAGTCTCTTTTATTTATAACATTTTTTAAAAATATTTTATAATAAGTATTATTAGAAATATAATAATAATTTAATAATTATATTGACTATAAATGGTGAAAAAAATATAATTTATTTATAAATAAATAAGTCATGAATATAAATGATATAATATTTTGTTTGAGGGGGTGGGAGTGATGAAGAAAAGTTTGTTAAGGTGGCTGGTTTCTTTTGGGTTATTAATTTTTATTTTTAGTATAGCCCTTGCTGGCTGTGCAACAGAAGTCTCATATGAAATTACTTCCCAGGATAGGTCTATCCTGGCACAGCCCTCGGTATGTTATATAGCCACTTATTATTATGCTTATGTATACGATGCCTGGTATGATGAATGGAGCGAGCTATACTACTATGGACCTATGGGAGGAACGGGTTTCTGTGTAAATCCGAATACAGGACATATAGTAACGGCAGCGCATGTTGTGGATACCCCGGTTGATGAAATAAAATACGCTATAGTAGAAGCATACATAAATGATTATTATGATATATCTACATTTACTGAAGAAGACTGGGATAATGCTTTTAATACTTTCAGAATTGAGGGCGAAGATAGCCCCGAACCAGACAGGGAGATATGGGTACAGTTTAATACCGCAACTGCAGGAATTCCGGATGATACCAATGAAAACTATACCATAGCAGAACTGATTGACTTCAGCCCATGGGAACAGCGAGATATAGCTATTCTAAAAACAACACCGATTACAGGAAGGTCTCTTTCCAGTATTATGCTTGGAGATTCTTCTATGGTAGAGATTCAGGATAATATTACTATTATTGGATATCCCTGGACAGGAGAAATAAGCTGGGAAAGCATAATGACTCCTACGGTTGCTTCAGGGATGACAAGTGCCAAGAAGATGGTAGGCGGGGCTGAAGTTATACAGGTTGATATGACTGCAGCCCAGGGTAATAGCGGAAGTCCTGTTTTAAATGAAAGTGGAGAGGTAATTGGGATTCTAACAATGGGTACTACTGAAAGTGTAAATTTCCTGAGACCAAGCTCTGATGTTGCGGCTATGTTGAGTAAAAATGGAGTTACTAATGAACAGGGAATGGTGGATGAAGAATTCAAAAATGGATTAATAATGTATAGGCTTAAGTATTACTCTGAAGCCATAGAAAATTTTAATGCAGTATTGAATTTAAATCAGGGTCATCTGCTGGCGCAGGAGTACAGGTCAAAATCACAGGAAGCTATTAATAGAGGAGAGGAAGAGGAGTTTAAAGAAGGAACTGAAGTTAATATCGTTGAGTAGGATTTTATTAGTAATAACGTAGAGTACCTGAAGAATTCAGTTTCCGGTATCGATAAAAAAGTAGTTAAAAGTACAGCCTTATAAATAGAGTTTAAGCTTTAAAAAAGCTTAAACTCTATTTATATAATTATTCTATTTTTTAATTGTTTTAGTGATTTATCTATGTTATTATATTTTTTCAAATTACTTTTTAAAGATTATTAAGGATACAAATAAAGAAATGTTTCTGGAAAGATTAAAAAACATGTTAATTAGTAACTGTTTTAAAGGTCAGGGCGGCTGGGTTAATATATATAATACTGCTGCCATTTCTGTTTGTATTCTTTTAATTTTAGTCTGTCTATTACTTCTGGTCGGTATCCTATTCTAATTTTCAGGATAGTTGTTACCAGAATATCAGAAGCAATAATCCTGAAAATCCTTTTATAAGTAACTCTTATTTCTGTTACCTTATAACTGGAATATTTTAAGAATATAGTTTTATGATAAAAGAGAAGATTGGCAAGAAAAAATATAAATAATTAATAAAAAAATGATATAATTATCAAAATTATTTGTTATAATGTTGTTACAAATACAGGGGAGTGATTTTATTATGAACAAAATAAGCGGTGCACAGTTGATAGTTAAATGTTTAAAAAAAGAAGGCGTAGAGGTCATATTTGGCTATCCAGGCGGAGCTGTCATTCCACTGTACGATGCATTATATGAAAGTGATATCAGACATATACTGGTAAGACATGAGCAGGGAGCGGCACATGCAGCTGATGGTTATGCGAGGGCAACCGGAAAAACCGGTGTTTGTATGGCGACTTCGGGTCCAGGAGGAACCAACCTGGTAACAGGTATTGCTAATGCACAGATGGATTCGATACCTATAGTTGCTATAACAGGACAGGTAAGAACAAACCTCATAGGTACCGATGCTTTTCAGGAAGCAGATATAACAGGCATAACTGCTCCAATAACCAAGCAGAATTACCTTGTAAAAGATATAAGAGATTTACCGCAGGTTATAAGGGAAGCGTTTTTAATAGCTTCTACAGGAAGGCCCGGTCCTGTTTTAGTTGACATACCTGTTGACATTACCACAGATTTAATAGACGAGAATTTTAAGATGGATATTAGATTACCTGGATACAAGCCAACTCTTAAAGGTAACCTCAAACAGATTAAAGAAGCAGTAAAAAAGATAGCAAAGAGCAAAAAACCTGTTATTTTCGCAGGGGGAGGAGTAATTCTGTCAGGGGCCAGTGATGAACTGAGGAAATTTGTCAGGATCAGTGGAATTCCTGTAATAAACTCACTTATGGGTATGGGCTCTTTCCCGGAAACGGATCCCTTATCTCTAAGCATGGCCGGAATGCACGGGACAAAGTATGCGAATCTGGCTTTTACAGAAACAGACCTTATTGTGGCAGTAGGAGTAAGATTTGATGACAGGATTACGGGCAAATTATCTGAGTTTGCTCCGGAGGCTGAAATAATTCATATAGATATTGACCCGGCTGAGATAGGTAAAAATATCAAGGCTATGATTCCTATTGTGGGGGATGCAAAGACGGTTCTTGCTGATTTAAAAAGTGAATATGAAAAATACATTGAGAAAAAAGGTAAGCCTGACAGGAGTGATTGGCTATCGAGAATTAAGAAATTAAAAGAGGATAATCCTTTGAAATATGATAAGGACTCAGATGGAGTTAAACCCGCCTATATTATGGAGAAAATTTATGAGTTAACAAAAGGAGATGCAATTATATGTACAGAAGTAGGCCAGAACCAGATGTGGGCAGCGCAGTTTTATAAATTTACCCGGCCAAGAACATTAATAACTTCAGGTGGACTTGGCACCATGGGTTATGGTCTACCGGCATCAATTGGTGCAAAAACAGGAATGCCGGATAAAATAGTGATGGACATAGCAGGAGATGGGAGTATTCAGATGGTGTCACAGGAACTTGCTACTGCAGTTGCAAATAAAATAAATATAAAAATAATGCTGCTAAATAACGGCTACCTTGGTATGGTAAGGCAGTGGCAGGAACTTTTCTGGAATAAGAGATATTCCAATACTTCTATCGACGGTAGTGTTGACTTCGTGAAATTAATCGAAGCATATGGAGGAACTGGTTTGAGAGTTACTAAAAAGGATGAAATAGAAGGAGCTATTAAAAAAGCTCTGGAAATTGATACGGTAGTTCTAGTTGATTTCTGGATTGATAAAGAAGAAAATGTGTATCCAATGGTAGCTCCGGGTGCTTCAATTGACGATATGTTAGACTGTATTTAGAGAAAAGTTTATATATAACAGGTGGTATATTATGAGTCATATTATTTCAGTTTTAGTAGAGAATAAGTCAGGTGTTCTGGCAAAAATATCCGGCCTATTCAGCAGGAGAGGATTTAATATCGAAAGCCTTGCAGTTGGTCCTACAGAGGATGAAAAAATTTCAAGAATTACAATGGAAGTTGAGGCGGAAGAACATAGCCTTGAGCAAATCATAAAACAGCTATACAAACTGGTAAATGTAATAAAGATCAAGGAACTGGACCCTCGCAATATAGTAGAAAGAGAACTTGTGCTTATAAAAGTCAACGCAGATTCAAAAACCAGGCCCGAAATACTGGAGATAGTAAGCATTTTTCGAGCGAATATAGTGGATGTGGGCAAAAATACTTTAGTAATTGAAATTACGGGAAGTAAAAGCAAGGTTAAAGCTCTTGAAGATTTGCTGAAGCCTTTTGGTATACTTGAACTGGTTAGGACGGGTAAAATCGCATGTACGAGAGGTAGTAAATATTAAGTCAATCCGGTCAGGACAAGTTTTAAGATAATTTGGAATAAGAGGTAAATGAACATTTTATTATGCTACGGTAAATCATAGCAGAAGAAAATAATTGAGAACCGGATTAAATTTATTAGGCAGGAGTTTGGAAATAAATTAGGATTTATAATTAATTAAAAATTTTAAAAAAATAATTTAGGAGGGCTGAAAATATGATAAAGAAATATGTAATGACACCTGGTCCGACTCCAATTCCAGAGGATGTATTACTTGAGCATGCCAGACCACTTATGCATCACAGGTCTCCTGAATTTTCAAAAATATTTATAGAAGTAACTGAAAAATTAAAGAAATTATTAAAAACAGAGAATGATGTTTTTATATTAACTTCTTCTGGTACAGGCGCTATGGAAGCTAGCGTGGTAAATTTCTTCTCTAAAGGGGATTTAGTTCTTGTTGTGAGCGCAGGTAATTTCGGAGAAAGATTCAAAAAAATGGCAGCAAGGTTTGAACTGGAATTAATTTCTCTTGATTATGAATGGGGAGATGCAGCATCCCCGGGCGATATTAAAAAAGTTCTGGATGATAACCCCTCAATTAAAGGAGTTATGATTCAGTTAAGCGAGACGTCAACAGGGGCTTTAAATGATATGAAAACCATCGGGAGTATAGTAAAAGATTATCCTGCCATACTTGTCGTTGATGCGATAAGTGGCCTGGGGGCATCAGATTTAAGAACCGATGAATGGAACCTTGATGTCGTTATCGGAGGCTCTCAGAAAGCTTTGAGCGCACCAACAGGAGTATCATTTATCAGCATAAGTGATAAAGCATGGAAGTTATGCGAAAATTCAAATATTCCTAAATTCTATTTTGACTTAAAGGCAGCAAAAAGTTATTTTCAGAAAACACCTCCTCAAACACCCTGGACCCCCGGCATATCGATAATTGTAGCAATGAATAAGGCTCTTGAAATATTACTTGAAGAAGGGCTGGAGAAAGTCTTTGAGAGACATAGAATACTGGCTCTTGCAACACAGAAGGCGGCTGAAAAACTGGGTCTGGAGCCTCTGGTTAAGGATAAGAATAAAAGGGGATTTTCGGTAACTTCTATTGTTGTTCCTGAAGGAATAAGCGCTAAAGATATTACTAAAATTATGAGGGAAAAGTATGGCGTTACTATTGCCGGAGGACAGGGAAAGCTTGCTGGAAAGATAATAAGAATAGGACATCTTGGGTATTTTGGAATGTTTGATGTTATTATTTCTATTAGTGCTCTGGAAATGGCACTAAAGGAACTTGGTTTTGAATTCGAGGTTGGTTCCGGAATTACAGAGGCACAAAGGACATTTGTGGAAAATAATTATCTTGATTATTAAAACGCAAAAAAGAAATTAATATGTGGGTGGGGTAATATGATTAAAAAAGTATTAATTACTGACGGTCTTTCTGATGAATCCAAAAAAAAGCTCAGGGGGTATTTTAAAGTCACGGAAAAAAAGGGTCTTGCACCGGAAAAGCTTAAAGAAGAGATTAAAGGTGTAAGCGCAATAATTATAAGAAGTGCGACAAAGCTTTCAGCTGATATAATCGAGGCTTCGGATAAACTGGAAGTGATAGGTAGAGCAGGTATAGGTGTTGACAATATAGACGTTTCAGCAGCTACAAAAAAGGGTATTTTAGTGATTAATGCACCTGCAAGTAATGCAGTTACTGTGGCAGAACATACTATTGCTTTGTTGCTTTCTACTGTAAGGAAAATTCCTGAAGCAAATTTTTCTCTAAAAAGCGGAAAGTGGGAGAAATCAAAATTTGGGGGCGTCGAGCTCGAGGGTAAAACACTGGGAATAATAGGTTTCGGGCAAATAGGAGGGCTTGTCGCCAAAAAAGCAATATGTCTTGGAATAAAAGTCATAGCATATGACCCATTTGTGTCCGAGGATAGATTCAGACAGCTTGAAATAAGAAAAGCAAATACACTGGATGATATTTACAAAGAAGCTGACTTTATATCCATACACCTTCCAAAGAATAAGGATACTATAGGAATGTTTAACAGGGAAGAGTTCTATAAGATGAAAAAAGGAACAATAATATTGAATGTTGCAAGAGGAGGCATTATTGTCGAAAAAGATATTGCAGAAGCCCTGGAGGATGGTCAGCTTGGAGGCGCAGCACTTGATGTTTACGAAAAAGAACCATGCACTGATTCACCTGTTTTTAAATTAGAAAGTGTTGTATGTACCCCTCATCTTGGTGCTTCGACAGAAGAGGCACAGGATAGAGCAGGGACTATAATTGCAGACCAGGTTATAGATATTCTTAATGGAAAAACTGCTACTTTTCCTGTAAACATGCCTGCTATAAGGCCAGAGCTTATAAACGTTCTTTCACCTTTCTTTGAGTTATGCGAAGATCTGGGGATTCTATTCGTGAATCTATTTGAAGGCAATATGGATTGTCTGAAGATTGGATATTCCGGAAAAGTATCCGAATACGATGTAAGAATTTTGACTTCTACTATACTGGTAAAAATACTTGAGAAATACTCGGCAGAAAATGTCAATCTGGTAAATGTAGACCTTCTTGCAAAAGGAATGGGTCTGGAAGTGAAAGAAGTAAAAGGCGGAGATTCAAAAGATTATGTGAATTTGATTACCCTTGAAGGTGGGAGTAAAGATAACATACTTTCTATTTCGGGAACTACCACAGGTAAAAAAGATACCCCGAGATTTATAGCTATTGATAAATTTGAAATAGATATGGTTCCTTCCAGTCATATGGCGTTTATAAAATATAAGGATATTCCGGGGCAGATAGGAAAGATTGGAACCGCTTTTGGCAAACTGGGTGTGAATATAGCATCCATGCATGTGGGAAGAAAAAAGTTAAGCGGGGATGCTATTATGGTATTAAATCTTGATAATGAGGTGACACCCGAGATGCTTGAAGAGTTTAAGAAGCAAGCGGGTTTCAAGAACATAAAGATAGTCAATCTTTAATAGTAAGAGGATATTGTAATATTAGATAAGGGAATTTAATACAATTATAATAATTAAAGGGAATTATTAATATTAATTAATCTAAAATAGTTTTTTTATTCAAAAAGAAAGTGGTGCATGGTAGTGGAAAATGTAAAAAATAAGGTCTTCGTTTTTGATACAACTCTGCGTGACGGGGAACAGTCTCCGGGGATTCATCTTAATACCAGGGAAAAATTAGAGATAGCGCAGCAGCTTGCTAAATTAAATGTAGATATTATAGAAGCGGGTTTTCCAATTTCATCAAGAAGTGATTTTATTTCTGTGAAAGAAATATCGGCTAAAATTAGAGACAGAAGAATTGCAGCTCTGGCAAGAGCCAATTTTAAGGATATAGATGCTGCAGGCGAGGCACTAAAAGGTGCCACCTGGCCGGTGATACACACATTTATCTCATCATCAGATATTCATCTTAAATACCAGCTCAAAAAAAGCAGGGAAGAAGTACTTGAGCTTGCATCTGAAGCAGTGAAGAGAAGCCTTAAATATACCGATATGGTTGAGTTCTCGGCTATGGATGCAACAAGAAGTGATCGCATATTTCTCTGCAAGCTTTTTGAGGCCGCTATTAAGAGTGGAGCTAAAGTTATAAATATCCCGGATACAGTTGGATATATTCTCCCGGACGAATTTGGAGAAATGATAGACTATATTTTCGAAAATACTGCAGGAATCGAAAATGTGACAGTAAGTGTCCATTGCCATGATGACCTGGGCCTTGCAGTTGCTAACTCTCTTGCTGCAATTAAGCATGGCGCGAGACAGGTAGAATGTGCGGTGAATGGTATCGGTGAAAGGGCAGGCAATGCGTCTCTTGAAGAAGTTGTAATGATTATTGATACCCGGAAAAAAGATCTGGGTCTGCATACTGATATAAATATTGGCGAGATTATAAGAACAAGCGGTATTGTAAAATCATTAACGGGCTACATTATACCGCCAAATAAAGCGATAGTAGGTAAGAATGCTTTTAGCCACGAAGCGGGGATACATCAGGATGGTATGCTAAAAGATAGGTCTACTTATGAAATAATAAAGCCGGAAGATATTGGCTTAAAGTCATCAGAGTTAATACTTGGCAAGCATTCGGGAAGACATGCATTTTCAGAGAGGCTTAAAGACCTGGGCATACAACTGGACGATAAAAATCTTGAGAAGGCTTTTGAGAAGTTTAAGAACCTTGCAGAAAAAAAGGGAGCACTTAATGACCAGGATATAAAAGCAATAGTTGAGAATGAAATAAGAGAGGTCAACGAATATTTATTACTTAAATATTACAGAGTTCAAAGTGGCTCGGATGTTAAAGCAAGCTCTTCTGTAGGAATAGAAATAAATGGCAAACTTTATGAGGGAACATCAGCAGGAGATGGGCAGGTTGATGCTTCATTTAAAGCTATCGATAAGATAACTGGCATGAAAATAAAATTAGTTGAATATAATATAGAAGCTGTTTCTGGAGGGAGAGACGCTCTGGGCTCGGTTAAAATAGTTGTCAGCAGTAACGGTATAGAAGTTATGGGTAGCGGTATAAGCACGGATATTGTTGAGGCGAGCATAAAGGCATATGTAAGTGCCATGAACAGAATTATGGAAACAAAAGGCAGCCTTGGTTCTCAGGATTCAGCCTCGTAATTTTAAATGGAGATTGGTAAATGATTTTGGAAGGAATTATTTAAAATGAGCAGTAAAAACAAAGCGCAGACAATGGCGCAAAAAATACTTGCGTACCATTGTGAAAGAGATTATGTTTCGGAAGGCGAGATAATAGAAGTGGACGTGGATGTGGTGCTCGGAAATGATATAACCATGCCTATTGCTATTAAGGAATTTGAAAAAATAGGAGTGGATGAGATATTTGATAGAGAAAAGGTTGTTATAGTGCCCGACCACTTTACTCCAAATAAAGATATAAAATCTGCCCAGCAGTGTAAATTTATAAGAGAGTTTGCACGAAAGCATAATATAAAGAATTATTTCGAAGTTGGTAGGCTGGGTATTGAGCACGCGCTTCTACCTGAATTGGGTCTGGTGCTGCCGGGTGATCTTGTAATAGGGGCTGATTCTCACACATGTACTTATGGAGCTCTTGGAGCGGCATCGACAGGGGTCGGGAGCACAGACGTGGCTGTAGCAATGGCTACAGGTAAAGCATGGCTTATGGTTCCCGGCACTATAAAGTTTGTATATACTGGAAAATTAAAAAAGTGGATAACAGGCAAGGATCTGATTTTATATACTATTGGTTTGATAGGAGTTGACGGTGCTCTTTACAGGTCTATGGAATTCAGCGGACCATCAATAGACGAAATCTCTATGGATTCCAGATTTACTATGGCTAATATGGCAATAGAAGCTGGAGGAAAGTTTGGATTATTTGGAGTTGATAATAAGACAATAGAGTTTGTAGAGCCAAGAGCCAAAAGGGAATATAAATCTTTTTCCAGTGATTCTGATGCTGAATATGAAAGAGTATATAATATAGATTGCTCTAATATAGATTTACAGGTAGCAGCTCCTTATCTTCCATCAAATGCTGTAAATGCAAGAGATTTAAAGGATGTTAAAGTTGACCAGGTTGTGATAGGTTCCTGTACAAATGGGAGGATTGAGGATTTTAGAATTGCAGCGGAAATTTTAAAAAACAAGAAAGTAAATGACAACCTGAGAACTATAATAATTCCCGCAACTCAGAATATATATCTCGAATCTGTTAAGAGGGGTTATGTTGAAATTTTTATTGAATCCGGCTGTGCAGTAAGCACACCTACCTGCGGTCCATGCCTTGGAGGCCATATGGGGGTGCTGGCAGAAGGTGAGGTAGCAGTATCAACCACTAATAGAAACTTCGTTGGAAGGATGGGGCATCCTGAAAGTAAGGTCTACCTGAGCGGGCCTGCTGTAGCAGCTGCCACAGCAGTAGCAGGAAGGATAGCAATACCTGAGGAGGTTATATAATGATTATAAGAGATAGTGTTATAAAATATGGCAATAATATAGATACTGATGTTATTATACCGGCAAGATACTTAAACACAGCAGATGAAAGAGAGCTGGCTTCCCACTGTTTCGAGGACCTGGATAGAGGTTTTCCGGAAAAGGTAAAGACAAGAAAAATAATAGTTGCAGGGAGTAATTTTGGTTGCGGATCATCCAGGGAGCATGCTCCGATATCAATAAAGGCAAGCGGAATAAAAGCTGTAATAGCCGATTCGTTTGCGAGGATTTTCTTCAGGAACGCTATAAATATAGGGCTTCCGGTTATTACAGGTAGGGAGGCAAGCATGTTTATAGAGGATGGAGATGAGCTTGAAATTGATTTAAGCATGGGAATAATCAGGGATATCACAAAGGATAAATCCTTTGAGGTAAAGCCACTCCCTGATTTTGTACAGGGGATAATAAAAAGTGGTGGTTATATAAATTTTACCAGGGAAAGTATAAAAAAAGGCAATTAAAGAAATAAGTAATAAATAAATTTTGAAAAGGTTGTAATTAATAGTTTTATAGAGTTCTTCAGGCGGAGGAAAATTTTTAAAAAAACGAGTAGAATTTTAATAAATTTTAAATATGCCGGTTATTTTAAGTATTATAAAATGAGTAAATTAGGGTGGATAAAATGAAAAGCGAATTAAGGGATAATGATAGAATATATGTGCTGGATACTACTTTAAGGGACGGTTCCCAGAGAGCTGATATATCTTTTTCGGTTAATGATAAATTACAGCTTATAGAAAGATTTGATGATGTCGGAATAGATTATATAGAAGTTGGGTTTCCTTACTCCAATCCCAAAGAAATGGAATTGTTTGAAAAACTAAAAAGCAGAAAATTCCAGTATTCAAAGATAGTAGCATTTGGAAGGACAAGACATAAAGACACCAAAGTGGAGGATGATAATAACATAAAACAATTAGTTCAGTCAGGGACAGATGCTGTATGTGTTGTGGGAAAATCATCTATAATTCATATTGAGAAAGTAATAGGAACCAATATTGAAAATAATCTTAGCATGATTTTTGACTCCATCGAATATTTAAAAGGGTATTTTCCGGAAATTATTTTTGATGCGGAACATTTTTTTGATGGCTTTAAAGAGAACTCAAAATATGCAATTGAAACATTAAAAGTGGCAGCCGAAGCAGGAGCAGACTATTTAGCACTCTGTGACACAAATGGAGGAACTCTACCAAATGAGGTTATAGAAATAATTGATAAAGTTAGAAAGACAGTCAGGGCAGACATAGGAGTACATTTTCATAATGATAATGGCTGTGGAGTGGCAAATACCATAATAGCTGTTCAAAAAGGAGCGAAGATGATTCATGGGACGATAAATGGTTACGGGGAAAGATGCGGCAATGCAGACCTTTGCCAGATTATTCCGAACCTTGAGATAAAGTTAAATAAACGTTGTCTTAAGGAAGGGAGCCTGAAACATTTGACCAGTCTTTCAAGATTCGTAAGTGAGACCGCGAATCAGATTGCAAATCCGAGCCAGCCATTTGTTGGACGTAATGCCTTTACTCATAAAGGAGGCATGCATGTGGATGGTGTAAGCAAGCTTTCAAAGGCATTTGAACATATGGATCCGGCTGTTATAGGGAATACAAGAAAAATTCTCATTTCTGAACTTTCCGGAAAAAAATCTATCATTATTAAAGCAAAGGAATTTGGAATTAACCTTGAAGATGATATGGAAAAAGTGAGTGAAATATTAAATAAGATTCAGAATATGGAGCATAAGGGTTACCAGTTTGAAGCGGCAGACGGTAGTTTCGAACTAATTGTCAGGGAAGCTGCGGGGATAAAAAAGAAATTTTTTAAACTGGAAAGTTTCAGGGTTTTGAATGAGAAAAAGGAAGATGGCAGTATGATGTCTGAAGCAACTGTGAAGGTTTATATAAAGGGTAACAGGATAATTGAAACTGCCGAGGGAAATGGACCGGTTAACGCTCTTGACAGAGCTTTAAGAAAAGCGATTGGGAGTTGTTATCCTGTACTAAAAAAGATAACCCTTACAGACTTTAAGGTTAGAGTTTTAAATGAAAAAAAGGGTACAGGAGCAGTAGTAAGAGTTTTAATCGAATCGACAGATGGCGCAGGAAGCTGGGGGACTATAGGAGTATCTGAAAATATAATAGAAGCAAGCTGGCAGGCATTAGAAGATAGTGTTATTTTTGGGCTAATGCATGCCGAAGGGGACGAAGAATAGTTACATATTAATAAATGATATTGTCATTTTTAATAAAATTATATTAAGCTGTTATTGTTAATGAAGCTTCATGGCAATATGCTTTATATTTGCTTCCATAAAAGTATCTCCGTACTCTTTAAAACCAAGTTTTTTATAAAATCCAGCTACTTCTAATTGTGAATTAAGCCTGATATCATCTATGGATGCTCTATGGGCTATGTTTATTAATTCCATACAGATTTTACTTCCATATCCTTTGTTTCTGTAACTTTTTTTAACAGCAACTCTGCCAATCTTTGCTATTTTATCTTTAATCACAAGTCTTCCATAACCAACGTATTCACCGGAATTTTCGTCAATAGCTAGAACATGATTGGCAATTTCATCGTATTTATCTCTTTCAATCTCTACTGGAACGTTTTGTTCCCTTACGAATACTTCATAGCGGAGATTATATGCTTTATCAAGCAGATCTTTAGATTTCACCTCTACTATTTTCATTATATTGTATATGGTTTTTTATGTTTTCTTAAATATAAAAAAATATATTTTAAAGACTAATTTTATACCAAAAATAAAAAAAGTTAAAAATGTCAGAAAAACTGTGGTTTTATTTGATGGATTAATAATTTCTGCGTTGTTTGTTTGTATTACTTTTTTTATATTTTCATTATATTCTTATATAATAAAATTAATTAAATCATAGCTCAAATTATTTTATAGATAATTAAAATCTAGAAAATATATTTTTTAACAATAATTCAACCTGAAAGGGGGAATGGTGGTCTACGGAAAGAAGATAAATTTATCTACCAGAGGATTTTCAGATATTAAAGATATAACAGTAGAAGTAAAGAAGATAATAAGCAGCTCAGGAATAAAGGAAGGAATGGCAAATATTTTTGTAATTGGCTCTACCGCTTCGGTTTCAACAATAGAATATGAGCCCGCGCTTGTTGAGGATATGAAAGAGCAGCTTGAAGAATTTATTTCCAGCAGCAAGCGTACACGACATTCACAGACCTGGGGAGATGATAATGGGTTTTCGCATCTCAGGGCCACATTTATGGGTCCCGGCATTACTGTTCCTGTATCGGGAGGTGCTCCGGTTCTGGGGACCTGGCAGCAGATAGTGGTTATTGACCATGATAACAGGCCGCGCTCGAGGGATATATTTGTACAGGTTATAGGAGACTAGTTGCAGAAAGTTTGTGCAGTTTTATACTGATGGTTTCTTCCCCAAAAAATGCAGGTACTAACGGTTAATTTCCTTCGTTTTCCAGTATCTCTATAAAGAGATTTGCTATTGCAGGGTCAAATTGTATGCCGCTGAATCTTTTAATCTCTCTTATTGCCTGCTTTTTTGTCATTTTCTTTCTATATGGTCTATCGGAAATCATAGCATTATAAGCATTAACAATAGATGATATTCTTGAGATAACTGGAATTTCTTCACCTTTTATGCCCCTGGGATATCCTTCCCCGTTGTACCATTCATGATGGGCGAGTATTGGTTCTGCTATAGTTTTTAGTTTCTGGGATGATTCTGCAATGCGATAACCTATTACTGGAAGCTCTTTTATTATGTTCCACTCATCTTTTGTAAGTCTTCCTCTTTTGGACATTATCTCATCGGCAAGGGCTATTTTACCTATGTTGTGGAGATTTAAGAGAAGTTTTAACTCTTCAATTTTAATATTGGATAGATTTAATTTTCTTCCGAGGATTATTGCGTATCCCTCATTTTTTTCAGCCTCTCTTTCACCAGTAAGCCCTCTTTCTTTAAGACTATCTCTCAGAGACTCAATAAGACTTTCGTGGAAGTTCTTACTCTCTGAAATCTTATTTTTATACATCTTGTCTTCAGCTTTTTTAATAATATCCAGTATATTGCTTTTTGATGTTTTTTTTGTTGAAGCGCCAATGGAAATACTGAGCGGGATATCCTTTGTTGATCTTTTTTTGCAGAGGATTTTAATCCTTTTTATTATTTTATTTGTATCAGAAAGAGTAGTTCTGGGAAGAATTGCTATAAATTCATCTCCTCCCCATCTTGCTATTATATCTTCTTCTCTAAAGGAGTCTTTTAAAATATCAGCTATTCTTTTTAAGAAGGTATCTCCATATGCGTGCCCGTATGCATCATTAATAAATTTTAAACCATTAAGGTCTCCCATAACTATGGTCAGGGGAAGCTGTCTGGATGTGTCAAGTCTTTTTAGCTCTTCTTCAAAATAAGCTCTGTTGTAAAGATCTGTAAGTACATCGTGAAAGGAAAGGTACTCTACTTTTTCCTCTGCTTTTCTCCTGTCAGTTATGTCTCTTGTAATGCCAAGTATACCTATTATGTTATCATTCTCGTCATACCAGGGAACTTTTGTTGCTGCGACCCATTTCTTTTCTTTGCCTTCGAAAACTTCTTCTTTCTCATATTCTATAAGGGGTTTGCCTGTTTTTATTATATGTTGTTCGCCATCATATCTTGGTTTTGCATATTCTCTGGAAAAGAAATCGAAATCAGTTTTGCCGATTGCATCTTCAGTAGACTCCAATCCGAATTTATCAGCAAGAGCTCTGTTTATTAAAACAAATCTGCTTTTTTTATCTTTAAAATAAATTGAATCGGGTATATTGTCCATAAGAGCATTAAAGAAATTTCTCTGTCTGGTAAGAAGGTAACTGTTTCTGGGATCTTCCATCCCTGTAATATTTCTGGATATGCAAATAGTTCCTATTATGTTCCCTTTATTGTCATACCAGGGTGAAATATCACTGGATAAAAGAATCTCCTCACCGGAGCGTAAAACTTTTTCTAATACATTTGAAACTGGTTTACCGTTTCTAATGACATTTTCCTCGTTTTGTTTGTGCACAACTGCTTTTTCTTCAGAGAAAATGTCAAAATCTGTCTTTCCGGGAAATTCATAAGGTTTTTTTCCATGAAAATCTGCTTTTGCTTTGTTGACGATAACAAACATGTTGTTTTTATCTTTGATGTGAAAATGTACCGGAATGCTATCAATTATTGTTCTTAAATCGTGATTGGTTCCAGAATAATCAATAAATTTGTTTTGCTTATTCATTTTTTGACCTTATGTAGATTTTTTTATATATATATTTATACAATTATATAAAAATAAAAGATAATTTTAAAATCATAATATATATGTGAGTGAATTTATAGGTTAAACAGGAGTATTTCTTTTATGGTTTATAAAGAGGCTTAAATGGCGGGTAATTTGAAAATATCTTCAATTGTGGTATTTTATTGATATTGATAATAATATAAATGAATTAATAAAAACATTAATTAATGGTTTTAAGAAAGGAAAAATAAAGCAAAAGGATATAATTTAGAGGATAAAAGAAATTTATTTTGAGGATATATGTTTCGTAAAAGTTGACAAACATTGTACCTTAAGAAAAGGATTTTCTGAAGTAATATAAGGGGCATGAAAAGCCCCGAACAGATTGAATAAATTACAAAAAGAATATCAAGGCACTATTCAGTAATTTTAATAACCCGGGCTTTGATTGAGACTTATGATATAATAAAAAAAATAAAAAATATAATTTTTTATTCATATTATAGTAATAGAAATAAATAAAAATTAGTAAAATATTATGGTAGACATAGATTATAAAAAAGAAAAAATAGGGCAGATATTATTAAACAGGAATATTATATCCGCCAGCCAGCTGGAAGAAGCGCTAAATGTCCAGAAAAACACAGGAGAGAAACTTGGAGAGATATTAATTAAGAAGGGATATATTTCTGATGAGACCCTTATGGAGCTTGTTTCTTTTCAGAGAGGCTTTGAAGTTGTGGATTTAAACAAGATACAGGACAGAATTGACCCTTCAGTAGCGAATTTAGTTTCAAAGGATTTTGCATTCAAGAGGAAAGTTTTTCCATTTGACCTTGTTGATAGTACTCTTCACGTGGCTATGACCGACCCGAGAGATATTAATGCTATTGATGAGATAAGACTCCTTACCGGATATAATGTAAAGCCTTTTATCAGCACGGGTAAAAATATAGAGAATATTATTAGATTATATACTTCGGAAGAGTATAGCCTTAAAGAGGTTCAGGAAATTATAAAGGATGAGGATTTTACCATTGGTAAGAAGTTTGAAGAAGAGCTTGCAGAAAAAAACCCTCTGGTAAGACTTGCAAATCAGATTATATTGAAAGCGATATCTCTGAGGGCAAGTGACATACACATTGAGCCTCAGGAAAAGAATTGCACAATAAGATTCAGGATAGACGGTGTTCTTCAGAAGATAAAAGATGTCCCAAAAACTGTCCAGAGGCTTCTTATATCAAGATATAAAATAATGGCCGGAATGGATATTACCGAGAACAGGCTTCCCCAGGACGGAAGGAGTTCGATTAACTTCAGGAATAGAGCAATCGACCTCAGGCTAGCTTCGATACCAACAGTTTTTGGAGAAAATATTACCATAAGGATACTGGACAGGGATGAGTCTGTTTTTAACCTTAAGAATTCAGGAATGTCTGAAGATGAGTTAGAAAGATTTTTAAAAATGATTAGCATACCCCATGGTTCCGTTATTATTACAGGGCCAACAGGTTCAGGAAAAACTACAACTCTATATGCCAGTCTTAATAAGATATCAAATGTAGAGAAAAAAATATTTACCATTGAAGACCCTGTAGAATTTAGGTTTCCTCAGATAATGCAGGTTCAGGTTAATCCCAAAATAGATATGACTTTTTCACGCGGTTTGAGAGCTCTGCTCAGAAGTGACCCCGATATTATTCTCATAGGTGAGATAAGGGACCTTGAGACAGCAAAAATAGCTGTAGAAGCAGCTATTACAGGGCACCTGGTCCTTACTACATTACATACAAATGATGCTCCTTCAACTCTAACCAGGCTTATGGAGATGGGTGTGGAGTCTTATATGATATCATCATCTGTAACAGGCATAGTTGCTCAGAGACTTGTAAGGGTATTATGTGATAATTGTAAGAAAAAAGTTGATGTACCCGAATCATCATTAAGTGAAGAAATAAGGCCTATACTAAAAGGTAAAAAGATTTATAAGAGTGTTGGTTGTAAGAGATGCAATTATACTGGATATTCAGGAAGGGTGGGCATTTATTCTCTGCTGGAGGTTTCCAAAAGAATCAGACAGATGATTCTTGAAAAAAGAGGTTCAGATGAAATAACTGATGCTGCAAGGGAAGAGGGTATGAAAACACTTCTTGAGAGTGGAGCCCAGAAAGTTGCGGAAGGCGTTACTTCGCTTGAAGAGCTTTACAGGGTCGTATATTAGATTTATTGTTAGTTATTAATTTAATTAAAAAATCTTAGCTTAGTCAAAACAAAATAACAGAAAACTGGATTCTTTCGGAATGAAAAAAGATAATTTTGTTCATTTGCATGTCCACAGCGAATATTCTCTGTTAGATGGTGCTTCAAGAATACCAAAGTTAATAGAAAAGGCCTGCAGTTTTAATATGCCTGCTGTAGCATTAACAGACCACGGAGTTATGTATGGTATTATTGATTTTTATCTTCAGGCAAAGAAGTCAGGAATAAAACCAATAATTGGGTGTGAGGTTTACCTGGCACCAAAAAGCAGGTGGCATAAGCATAAGGACAGAGATAAAAAAGAAGGGATTTCATATCACCTTACCCTCCTTGCTGAAAACAATCGCGGCTACCAAAACCTGATGAGATTGGTGAGCCTGGGATTTCTGGAGGGTTTTTACTATAAACCTCGCGTGGATAAAGAACTCCTTAGGGAATATGGGGAAGGTATCATTGCTCTTAGCGGATGTATTTCAGGTGAAATACCAAAGAATATTGCTGCAGGAAATATTGAAGCTACAAAAAGAATTATGGAGGAATATATTGATATATTCGGGAGGGATAGCTTTTTCTTAGAGTTGCAGGATTCTGGTATACCCGAACAAAAGAATATAAACAGGGCTATAATGGAGCTGTCTTCTGAATATAAAATCCCCATGGTTGCTACTAATGACATCCATTATCTGGATAAGAGTGACAGTAAGGCACACGATGTTTTGCTCTGTATACAAACTGGCTCTACCATAAATGAGCCGGGGCGCATGAAATTTCCCACAGAAGAATATTACTTTAAAAGCTATGAGGAGATGAAGGAGCTCTTTAGTGGTTATCCCGGCGCCATTGAGAACACGCTGGAGATTGCAGACAGATGCAATGTTAATTTAAAGTTTGGCATGAATCTAATACCATCTTTTGATGTTCCTGAGGGCTATACCCCTGATGTATATTTAAAGGAACTTTGTTACAGTAACGTTGAAAAAAGATATGGCAGCATCTCAGAATCGGTAGATGAGAGAATAAAAAGAGAACTTTCAGTTATAAATAAGATGGGTTTTTCAGAATACTTTTTAATAGTGTGGGATTTAGTTAATTTTGCAAAGAATAATAGCATAAGAGTTGGGCCAGGAAGGGGCTCTGCCGCAGGAAGCATCGTGGCATACCTTCTGGGTATAACAGACATAGAACCTTTAAAATATGACCTTCTTTTTGAAAGATTTTTAAATGAGGAGAGAGGAAGTATGCCTGATATAGATATAGATTTCTGTTATGAAAAAAGGGATGAAGTTATAAATTATGTAACAAGGAAATATGGTGAAAAAAGAGTCGCTCAACTAATTACTTTCGGGACGATGGCTGCAAGACAGGCTATTAGAGATGCAGGAAGAGTTATGGAAGTCCCTTATGCAGATGTGGACCGGATAGCTAAAATGGTTCCCATGGAGTTAAATGTGACTATAAAAGATTCATTGGAAATGGCTCCGGAGTTAAGGGAGATTTACGATAATAACGAAAAGATAAGGGAAGTAATTGATACTGCAATTTCACTTGAGGGTATAACAAGGCAGGATTCGATACATGCTGCAGGAGTAGTGATATCTTCTGAGGAGCTTTGCAAATATACGCCAATCCAGAAAGAGAATGAGGGTGATATCGTAACACAGTATAAGATGGAAGATATTCAGAAAATAGGGCTGCTAAAAATGGATTTTCTTGGACTCAAAACACTTTCATTGATAGATAGAGCATTATTCTTAATAAAGAAAACGAAAGGTATAGAGATAGATAGCAATAGTATAAGTCTGGAGGATAAAAAGACTTTTGGCATGTTAAGTGAAGGAGAATGTCTCGGGGTATTCCAGCTTGAAAGTTCAGGTATGAGGGAACTGATAATAAATTTAAAGCCTTCAAGATTCGAAGATTTAATTGCACTTCTGGCTCTTTACAGGCCGGGACCTCTACAGAGCGGGATGGTGAGTGATTTTGTTGAGAGCAGGAATGGAAGAAGGCAGATTAATTACCTGCATCCTTCTCTGGAAAAAATTCTTAAAAGTACGTATGGAATTATATTGTACCAGGAGCAGGTTATGAGAATAGCCTCAGAGCTCGCCGGTTTCAGTATGTCAGAAGCAGATGTTTTAAGGGGAGCTATAAGTAAGAAAAAAAGAAACCTTCTGTCAAAACAAAAAAGCAAATTTATTGACGGAGCCAGAGAAAGGGGAGTTGACGGGAAAGTCTCTGAAAAAATATTCGAGCTGGTAAATCATTTTGCTGAGTATGGATTTAATAAATCCCATAGTACTGCTTATGCTATGATTTCGTACCAGACTGCCTATCTAAAAGCCAATTATCCTGTGGAGTTTATGGCAGCTCTTCTCAGCATAAGGATGGGTAGTCAGGAAAAAGTAGCACAGTATGTTAATGAGACCAGAAGAATGGGCATTAGTGTTCTTCCACCTGATATTAATGAAAGTTTTTCTGATTTCACTGTGGTCGGGGATTCAATAAGGTTTGGGCTTTCAGCAATTAAAAATGTGGGCACTAATGTGGTTGAATCGGTGGAGGAGGAGAGGAAAAAAAATGGAAAATTCAAAGATTTCAATGATTTCTGTGAGAGAGTAGATAATAGTGTTTTAAATAAAAAGACTATAGAGAGCCTCATAAAAAGCGGAACTTTTGATTCCCTGGGCTTAAGCAGAAAATATCTGCTGGAAAATTACGAGAAAGTTATAGAAGAAGTAGTTAAAATCAGGAAAGATAGGAATATTGGTCAGTATTCATTATTTGAAACAAATAGCGCTGGAAGAAAAAGAACCTTAACAGAGGAGTCTAATTTACTTGAAGAAAAGTATAAAGAATTCTCAAGGAAGGAATTATTGAATTTTGAAAAAGAAATGCTGGGTCTTTATATCTCAGGCCACCCTTTATTTGAATATGGAAATACATTATCTAAATTAACTCCGGTAGAAGCACTGGGTAATCTGGAAGATAAAACAAACGTTTCTGTTGGAGGTATTATTAACAGGATCAGGACTATATATACAAAAAAAGATCAGCAAATGTGTTTTCTGGAGCTTGAAGATTTTAATGATAATATAGAAGTAATCGTATTTCCGTCAGTTCTTGAAAGATTCAGGGAAATCATTGCTGAAGACAGAATTGTAAGGATTAAAGGTAAATTAGACAAAAAAGAGGATCAGATAAAAATTATAGCCAATGATTTTGATGAATTGGGAAAGGACATAAAAGTTAGCAGGAACCAGGATGAGCTTATCGGCGACAAGAGCGATAAAATAGTTTTTACGGTTAAGGAATGTGAGATGGATGAAAATCTGGTAAATGAACTTTATGATATAATAAAAAAGTACCCCGGATATTATGAGGTAGAGTTTAAAATAACCGGTAAGAATGGAAAAGACATTGAGAAAACATACAAACTTCCTTCGTCTTACAAAATAAAAATGGATAGCGAACTGGAGAATGACCTCAGGGAAGTTTTTGGAAATAAAATTATGTGGGACAGGTATTAAATTGTAAAAGAATGTCAGGGGGTTTAGAGTGCATGATTTAAAGTTTGCAGTGCTGGGAGCAGGTCATGGCGGGAAAGCCGTTGCGGCACATCTGGCAATAAAGGGCTTTACGGTTAATTTATATAACAGGACTTTCTCGAATATACAACCCATAAGAAAAATGAAGGGTATAGAGCTTGAAGGTGAAGTTAATGGTTTTGGTAAACTTAATATAGTAACAAACCATATAGAAGAAGCAATAAAGGGCGTGGATATAATTATGGTCGTTGTTCCAGCAGATGCCCATTATTATATTGCCAAGATTTGCGCTCCTTACCTTACTGAAAAACAAATAGTAGTTTTAAATCCCGGGAGAACCTGTGGAGCACTTGAGTTTTTAAACGTAATCAGGAAAGAAGGGAACGACAGAGATGTTATTGTAGCTGAAGCCCAGACTTTTATATACGCAAGCAGAGGAATGGGACCGGCATCAGCTAAAATATTCAGAATAAAACAGGCAATACCGGTAGCTGCTATACCTTCAAAAAAAACTGAATTTGTAATAAAAAAGCTAAATAATGCATTTACGGAATTTATTCCTGCTGCAAGCGCTATTGAGACCAGTTTTAATAACATGGGTGCAGTATTTCATCCTTCTATTACAATACTTAATTCAAGCAGAATTGAATCTACCATGGGGAATTTTCAATTTTATATAGATGGGGTAACACAAACTGTAGCGAGAATTTTAGAAGCAGTTGATAAAGAACGTGTAATTGTTGCAAGAAAACTGAGGTGTGCAAACACTTATACTGCTATAGAATGGCTGTCAATGGCATATAATGTGGTGGAGGACAATTTATTTGATGCAATACATAGTAATCCCGGTTATGTAGGGATTATGGCTCCAAGAACTATAAATGTAAGATACATAACAGAGGATGTACCGATGAGCCTGGTTCCTATTTCAGAATTTGGCAGAGCCCTGGGAGTAAGGACGGAAGTTATTGATTCGCTTATAAATATAGCAGATGTTATATTTAAAAAAGATTTTAGAAAAATTGGAAGGAACCTATCGAGACTGCATCTTGAAGGTTTAAATCTCGAGCAGTTAAGAGGTGCTTTTATCAAGGGTCAGGTGTAGTTATTAATTATGAAAAAGATACTCGGTGCATGCATTGGAAGTTGCGTACATATTGCAGGAATACTGAATTTTCTAAGCTTATCCAAAAAATATGGATATAAGACAGAATTTGCAGGTTCGGCCTGTTCGATTGACAGGCTAAAGGAAAATATAGAGAAATATAAACCCGATATTGTTGCTGTCAGTTACCGACTGTCACCTGAAAGTGCTCTTCCTTTATTTAAGGAATTAAAAGAAAAGATAATAAAAGAGCTTAAAAGAAGTAAGATGGAGTTTATTCTGGGAGGGACAAAACCGGTTGCCGAGGTAGGGAAAAAACTGGGAATTTTTAGTGCTATTTTTACCGGAGAAGAAAGAATCGAGGAAATTGAGAGTTTTTTAACTAAAAAGAAAATCAAAAGGGGAAGCGAAATTCCCCCTCAGGATATTCTGGGGCGTGTTAATTACAAAAAACCTTTCCCGGTTATAAGACATCATTATGGAAGGCCTTCTCTCGAAGAAACAAAAAAGGGTATAAGGAAAATTTCCTCAAGTGGGCTTCTTGATGTTATATCTATCGGGCCTGACCAGAATACACAGGAATTTTTTTTCCACCCTGAGAAGATGGACAGAAATCAGGATGGTGCAGGAGGAGTACCTTTAAGGAGTGCAGAAGATTTTAAGAGTCTTTATTCTGCTTCAAGAACAGGAAATTACCCGCTGATGCGTTGCTACAGCGGGACGAATGATATTATAAAAATGGCAGAAATCCTTAAGGAGAGTATCAATAATGCATGGTGTGCAGTACCCCTGTGCTGGTACAATGAGCTTGATAACAGAAGCAGTAGAAATCTTAAAGATGCAATAGCTGAAAACCAATCGGTAATGAGATGGCACGCAGAGAGAGATATTCCGGTAGAAGTTAATGAATCACATCACTGGAGTCTGAGGTATTCGCCTGATTCAGTTGCTGTAGCAGCAGCTTATATTGCTGCATACAATGCCAGGATGATGGGGGTAAAGGTTTATATCTCACAGTATATGTTCAACACGCCACCCGAAACATCATTTACAATGGACCTTGCTAAAATGCTCGCGAAAGTAGAAATGATAGAGTCCATGCATGATAGCAATTTCCTTACATTAAGACAGACAAGGACGGGATTATTCAGCTATCCTACTGATTATGATGAAAGCAAGGGCCAGCTTGCCTCTTCTACTTTATTGCAGATGCAGTTGAGTCCGCATATTCTGCATGTAGTTGCTTACTGTGAAGCGGACCATGCTGCAAGAGCAGAAGATATAATTGAAAGCATAAAAATCGCAAGAAAAGTTATATATAATTATCTTGATGGTTGTCCTGATATGAAATTAGATGGAGATGTTATATCAAGGAAGGAAGAATTAAAATATGATGCCGGGTTGATTATAGAAAAAATAAAGAGTCTTGATAAAGACAGGAAGTTTGAGAACCCTTTAATTTCTCCGGAAATAATTGCAAAGTCAATAAAAGCGGGAATTCTTGATGCACCTCATCTTAAGGGAGTAAAAGCCGGAAAGGGTGAAGTAAGAACAGCTTTTATTGATGGTAAAAACGTAATAGTTGACAGTTATGGTAAGCCTATAACAGAAGAAGAACGTCTTGATAAAATACCGGTATAAAGTAAATTAACGGAGCAGGTGTAATTGCTTCTGGAATGCGAAATTAAAGCTTTTTTAAAGTTATCGTAGTGTGGTAAAATACCCTTTTATATTAAATATCAACTATATGTAAAACAAAAAATGTTTGATAATAAAAAAAGTAATAATATTATAAAACTTCCATTCGGGACGAGGGATATACTTCCTTCTGAAATAGATGAGAGAAATAAAATAAAGGAATTAATTTCGAGAGAGTTCAGAATGTGGGGTTATGGGGAGGTAAACACTCCTGTATTTGAGTATACCAGAAATATATCGGTTGGTGCCGGTAAGAATTGGAAAGATAAGCTGATTAATTTTTTTGATGTTGATGGAAATCCGGTATCCCTGAGAAGCGATATGACCATACCCATAGCCAGGCTTGCCGGGATGAGATTAAAGGAAAATCAGCTACCATCGAGATTTTGTTATTTTGCAGACTCGTTCAGGCAATCCGGAACACAAAAAGGAGCAAGACGGATTTACAATCAGGCAGGTCTGGAGCTTATTGGATTCAAAAATAGCATTATAGCTGATGTGGAAGTACTTATAATATTAATAAATATTCTAAATGGATTAAACGTAAAGGATTATAAGATAGGTCTGGGGCATGTGGAATTTATTGAAGGATTATGCGACTGGTTTGAGCTTGATATAAAGGGGAGAGATTTTATCAGGAACAGAGTTATACTGAAGGACTTTGTTGAACTGGAAAATTTTTTAAATAAAAGAGACACAAAAAAAGCAAAAATTTTTATAAAATTACTTCAACCGGAAAGTAGTATTGATAAAATAAGTAATTTAATCTCTGATATTGATAATAAAAAAGTTATTCAGAGTTTTAATTATATTAAAGAATTAAATAATATACTTACGGGGCTCAATAATAAGGATTATTTTATAACTGATTTTAGCATCGTAAGGGATTTTGATTATTATACAGGACTGTTATTCGAGGTTTACTGCCCTGCCTTAAATGATATCATAGGCAGTGGAGGAAGGTATGACAAACTTATAAAAAAGTTTGGGAAGGATATACCCGCGACCGGGTTTGCTCTTGATATCGACCTTGCCCATAAAGCTATTGAGGTACTGCAAGGTAAAGAAGAACTTAAGATTTTACTGAAAACAGGGAATAATGCAGATATAGGGGATTCTATAAAACTGATTGAAATAGCACGGAAGTTGCATAAAATGGGTGTAATAGTTGAACTGCTCTATGAGGATAAGCCGGAGCTTGAAGTTTTTGCACTGGAAAAGAAATATAATATTATTGTTGAGGTCAAATCTAATTTTAAGGATCTGGAAGTACTGGATATAAAAAGTAATTCAAGAAAAGTAGAGAAAATAAATGACTTTATTGAAGGGTTAAAAAGGAGATAAATGGCAAAAGAAGCAATTAAAATTGCTATCCCAAAGGGATATTTATTTGAACCATGCGTTGGAGTGCTGGAGAAAGCAGGCTATGACGTGTCTTTTTTGCTGGAAGATAACAGAAAACTATCAATATATTCCAGCAGGGATTCCATAGTATATATTATATCGCGGCCCATGGATGTTCCTGTATATGTTGAACACGGAGCATGTGATTTAGGATTTTCAGGAAAAGATGCATTAATGGAGAAGGAAAGTAAGGTATATGAGCTGCTGGATTTAAAGAATGGTGAGTGCAGGATAATTCTGGCTACTCTAAAAAATGAGATAGAAAATGTTAAGAAGCACTACAGCCGTTTTGGAGTGGTAAAGGTTGCTACAAGTTATCCAAATATTGCCAGGAAATATTTTGATGAAAAAGGCATTCAGGCAGAGATTATAAAGCTACATGGCTCTGTAGAACTTGCTCCTGCGCTTGGAATTGCAGACGAGATACTTGACATTACATCAACAGGCAGAACTCTTGAAGATAATAATCTGGTTGAGATGTCAGAGATTGCAGTATCCACCACCAGGGTTATTGCCAATGCTACAAGTTACAGAGTTAAATATGATTTAATAAATAATTTTATAAATAAAATTAAGAGTGTTATAAAATGATAGAAGAAAAGATGAAAAGAAAAGCAAAAATATCAAGAAAAACTAAAGAAACAGATATAGAACTGGAATTTGAACTTGATGGAAGTGGTATCGCTGATATAAAAACTTCCATACCTTTTTTTGACCATATGCTGGACAGCTTTACAAGACATGGTAATTTCAATATGAATATAAAGGCTTCCGGTGACATTGAGGTTGACTGTCACCACCTGGTAGAAGATGTGGGCATATGTCTGGGTAAAGCTATATTTGAATGTTTAAAGGATAAAAGCGGCATAAAAAGATTTGGATATATCTTACTTCCTATGGATGATGCAGAAGTGTCAGTGTCTATCGATATAGGAGGGAGAGCTTATCTGAGATATAATGTTGATATAGAGTATGAAAAGATTAACGGTTTCGAGACCGCTGTAGTTGAAGATTTTTTCAGATCCCTTGTAAGTAATAGTTTTATTAACCTTCATATAAATAAAAATGCAGGTTCAAACTCCCACCATATTATAGAAGCGATTTTTAAAGCTTTCGGAATAGTTCTTTACGAGGCGAGTAGAAAAAGAGGAACAGATTCCGTACCTTCAACTAAAGGTTTAATATAAAAACAGGATAATGACCTTGATTTAATGCGCTTATTGAAAATCAATAAAAAATGTTTGCATATCTACAGGTCGGGAAGAGAGTGAGCTTTGCATATAGCCATCATAAATTATTTTACAGGAAATATAAAAAGTGTTGAGAATGCTTTTAAAAAAGCAGGTGCCGCGGTGGAGGTAACCAGCAGACCTGAAGATATTATAGATGCGTCAGCTATAGTTCTACCCGGTGTTGGAGCATTTGGAGATGCTTATAGAAATCTCAGTCAATTAAAGCTAATTGAAGTAATCAAAGAAAATGTAAAGAAAAAACCTCTTTTAGGGATATGTCTCGGAATGCAGTTACTTTTTGAATATAGTCTTGAAGATGGCAGGCATAATGGCCTGGGTTTATTGAAAGGCCACGTGGGGAAAATTCCTTCAGGTGTAAAGGTGCCACATACTGGATGGAACCAATTAAGAATTTTAAAAGACGATAATAAATTGTTTTCTGGAATTAAAGAGGAAGAAAATTTTTATTTTGTTCATTCTTACTATGTTATACCTGAAGATAAGAGTATTATTACCTGTACTACTGATTATGATATTCAGTTAACGGCAGGTGTAAAATACGGTAATATCTATGGGTTACAATTCCACCCGGAAAAAAGCAGTAACAGTGGATTAAGAATCCTTGAAAATTTCTGGAATATGTTACGGGAAAAAAATCAGTAGAGTTGCATAACTATATTGTTTTTGTAGAATTAATTTATAAACTATAAATTAAATTAATATAAAAAAGTAAGGGTAAGCCAATGATAGTAATACCGGCAATAGATATAATAGATGGCGCCTGCGTGGGGCTTGTAAGAGGCAGATTTGATACCAGAAAGAAATATTCGGATGACCCGGTCGAGGTAGCCAGGAGATGGAAAGAAGATGGGGCGACCTGGTTGCATATAGTAGACCTTGATGGGGCCCGTACAGGAGAATTGAAAAATCTGGGAATTGTACATGAAATAAAAAAGAAAATAGATATTAAGATACAATATGGCGGTGGTGTGCGTAATATGGGCCTGGTTGGCACTGTTTTAAATAAAGGTGCAGACAGGGTTATAATCGGAACAAGAGCTATAGAAGATATAAGCTTTCTGAGAGAAAGTTTTCTAAAATATAAGGATAGAGTCATTGTTAGTCTTGATTATGGAAAAGATGGAATTATTTTTATAAATGGCTGGCAAAGTCAATCTAAAGCAAATATATTCAAGATTATAGAAAGGCTCGATGCCCTGGGGATGAAACAGGCAATTCTGACTGATATATCGAGAGATGGAACTCTTGAAGGAGCCAATCTCGATTTTCTAAAGAGAATTTTAGAAAGTTCAGGTTTGGAATTTATATTTGCCGGTGGTATAGGAAGCTTAAATGATATTATTAATATTAAAGAAATTGAAAATATGGGAATTATCGGTGTAATAGTAGGCAAAGCTCTGTATGAAAAAGAAACCGGCGTCAATCTTAAAAAGGCAATAAAGATAGGTAGGGGAAATGATAACTAAAAGAATTATCCCGTGTCTTGATGTTGACAGGGGAAGAGTCGTAAAAGGAGTACATTTTGTAAATATAAGAGATGCAGGGGACCCTGTAGAGCTGGCAGCTTTTTATGATAAAGAAGGAGCTGACGAGATAGTATTTCTTGATATAACTGCATCTCATGAGAATAGAAGTACAGTTATTGAACTTGCAAGCAAAGCTGCGGAGAAAGTATTTGTACCATATACTATAGGCGGTGGTATAAGAAGTATAGAGCATATAAGGGAAATATTAAAGAAAGGCGCGGATAAGATTTCCATAAATACTGCTGCATTTAATAACCCTTCTTTAATTTCAGAGGCTTCAAAGATATTTGGCAGCCAGTGTATAGTTGTTGCAATTGACGCAAAATATAGAAGCAAGGACTTCTGGGAAGTATATTTAAATGGAGGAAGGACTCCTGCAGGAGTGGATGCTGTAGAGTGGGCAAAAAAGGTGGAAGAGCTAGGCGCAGGAGAAATACTGTTGACCAGTATGGACAGGGATGGAACAAAGGACGGATACGATATTGACCTTACGCGTGCTGTTACTTCAGGTGTTAATATACCGGTCATAGCTTCGGGTGGTGCCGGGAAACTGGAGCACCTGAGAGATGTAATTAAATATGCAGATGCCGATGCGGTGCTGGTTGCTTCCATTTTTCACTATGGCCAGCATAGCATAAAAGAAGCCAAACAGTATCTGAAGTCCGAGGGAATAAATGTTAGAATATAACCTGAAATTAAAAAATTAATAAGTTGAATGAGAAATTAATTTAGCAGAATATCTAAACTCATAACAGACTGAAAGGTTGGTATATTACAAAAATGAATAAGAAAATAAAAGACGCTAAAGTAAATAAAGTCGGTCTGATTCCTGCAGTTATACAGGATTATATATCAGGTGATGTTCTAATGCTTGCTTATATGAGCAAGGAGTCTATAAAGAAAAGCATTGAAACAGGAACAACCTGGTTCTGGAGCAGGTCAAGGAAGAAGCTGTGGAACAAGGGTGAGACATCCGGGAACATACAGAAGATAAAAAATATCAGGTATGACTGTTATGGGAACGCATTGCTTATAAGTGTCGAGCAGATTGGCAATGCCTGTCATACTGGCAATAGAAGCTGTTTCTATAGAAATCTTAAAGATGTTGAAAAAGACCTTGATTTCGAGAGATATTTTAAGGAAGTAAAAGAAGAGAGCATGCTGGATGAATTATACCATATAGTCAATGAAAGGATAAAAGACAAAGCAGCTGATTCTTACACTTATTATCTGCATAAAAAGGGTCTGGATGAGATAATAAAAAAATTTGGTGAGGAGAGCATCGAAGTGATTCTATCAGCAAAACATCAGAAAAAAAAAGATTCGATAAATGAAATAGCTGATATGCTCTATCATATGATTGTACTGATGGTTGAAAAGAAGATTACTCTTGAAGAGGTTTTTGGGGAATTAAAAAAAAGGAGACAGGAGAAAGGGTAATTGTGGTGAATAAAAAGAGAAGAATTGCACTGATTACAAGTGGTGGAGATGCCAGTGGCATGAATGCAACCATAAGGGCAATTACCAGGTATGGAGTATATCGTGGTCTGGAGGTTTATGGATTTTATGAAGGATATAAGGGACTGATAAATAATGACTTTAAAGTTCTTGACCTGAATTCGGTTGGGGGAATTATTGATAGAGGAGGAACCTTTCTTTATTCAGCGAGGTCAGAAGAATTTATGTTTAAGAGAGGGCAGAAAAAGGCGATTGCTAATTTAAATGAAAATGATATTGAAGGTCTTATTGTGATTGGAGGAGATGGTACCTTTAAAGGTGCGCACGAACTCCATGAACAGGGTATACAGGTTGTTGGAATTCCTGGTACTATAGATAATGATATTGCAGGAACGGATTATAGTATAGGGTTTGATACGGCTCTAAATGTTATTATTGACCTTATATCTAAAATCAGAGACACAGCTTCTTCTCATGAAAGGATTTTTGTGATAGAAGTTATGGGCAGGAATTCAGGTATTATTGCAGTTAATACAGGGATCGCATGCGGGGCAGACTTTATATTGATACCCGAAATAAAAATGGACCTGGCTAAAATCGCAAAAAAAATAGGAAATCAGAGAGAAGGAAAGAGACATACCCTGATAATAGTAGCGGAGGGAGCAAAAAGTGCAGCCGAGGTCGCTTCATCAATTAAATCGCTGGTTGGACGTGACGTAAGAGTATCTGTTCTCGGACATGTACAGAGGGGCGGTTCTCCATCTGCCATGGATAGAATTCTTGCGGCAGAGTTTGGCAAAAAAGCTGTGGATTTATTGCTTGAAGGTAAGAGTGATTGTATGGTTGGCATAAGGAGTATGAAGATAGTAGTATCCAGGTTTGAAGATATTCTTGGGGTGACAAAGAGTATAGATAAAGAGCTTTACAGGCTTTCCCATATCCTATCATTGTGAGTGGTGCCGAAGGTCGGGGTCGAACCGACACGAACCTCGCGGTTCACTGGATTTTGAGTCCAGCGCGTCTGCCAATTCCGCCACTCCGGCACGTAAAAAATAATACAATTTATAATGATTATTATCAATAATTAAAGTGGTTAGTTTGTATTTATATTAATTAAACCAATAAATAATTTTCACGTATTATTTATGATATGTAGATAATAAAAGTCTGGAAATAATAGGTTTTTGTATAGATATTGACAATTTTTTACTTATTTATTAAAGTATTTAACACATAAGCGTCATTAAGTTTTTAGGAAATTTGATGGCGCTTTTTATTTGTAGATTTTTTTGTTTTTTTACCGGGAATAATTCAAATAAATATATTTATAACTTTATTAATACTTTTTTGTATGTTATATTTACAATAAATAAATTTAAAATGATTATGTCTTTTACCGGGAATCGATATCTGATGTAATTTATTAACTAGTATGAACATATTTGTATATATTGCTATCTTGGCTTCTACACTCTCAATCACTTTCATTATTATCAGCCTTTATCAGAAACCGTTCATGGAAGCAACAGGTCCATTTATTATTTTATCTGGTCTGGTATTATTAAATTCTATATTTTTTATTGCCACGCTTACAAGAAGCAGTATGCAGGCAGCTCTAAGATGGGCATATTTCCAGGAGCTAACAACACTTATATTTCCGCTGTTGTTTTTTAACTTTATGAATTTTTTTTTAGGCAACAGGCTATCAAAAACAAGGCTAATATATAAGCTTATATTTCTAATAATTCCACTTGGTATTTTCATATACCTTGTTGCAAACAGGAGTATCGAAGTCAGGAAATATTATTTTGGGTATATTTCTTATTATTCCGAGCAGGTTTTGATAGGGGTCTTTTATCTTGTCCCAATTTATTTATTAATAAATACTGCTATTTCTTACAGGATCTATAGAAATCAAAGGGAAAAGAAGTCCAATGGAACCAATATTTTAATGTTAGCTGTATTCCTGGTATTTTTATTGATGAATGTTGCATACAGGCCTCTTACAATGTCAGGTGTTATGGAAGTGGCTCCTATAAGTGTTATTTTAAATCTTTTTTTATTCTTATTTATAACTATTGCATTGCTAAATTCCAGGTTTAATATTCAGAATTTAGCATTTAAGAGAATATTTGAAAATGTTGGCGATTGTATAATGGTTACAGATTATGAGGGTAAAATAACACAGCTTAACAGGTGTTTATTTGAGAGAATGTTTTCCAGAAAAGATATTATATATTCCGTTGACAGGGATAAAATCATAAAAGAACACCTTTTATCTTTTTCAAGGAATAAGAAGGATTTTAAATTTTTTCTGAAAACCCTCGAGAGCAAATCTTTTAATGATTTCAGGAAAGATTTACATTTTGAGGTAGACGGCTCTGAGAAAATCTTTGATGTAATCATATATCCTATTTATGACAGCAGGGGTAAATTGGCTGGGAAGTCAACTATATTTAGAGATGTTACTGAAAGCAGATTTTACGAGAAAGAGCTTAGAAATCAATCATTGATTGATTATCTTACAGGAGCTTACAACACGAGATATATTTTTGAGAGACTTAAAGAGGAAATAAAAAGATACGATAGATATAAAGAACCATTTTGTGCTGCTTACGGATATAGATAATTTTAAAAAATATAATGACACTTTGGGTCATCTCGAGGGAGACAAGTTATTGAAGGATGTTGTTGGTCTGTTTAAAGATAATATAAGAGAGCGCATAGATGTAGTCGGCAGATACGGCGGAGATGAGTTTATAATTATATTATCAAGAATAAAGCTTGATAAAGCAAAGGATATGGGTGAAAGAATATTAAGTATGTTAAGTAAAAAAGAAATTAAGATTATTTCTCTTAGTATGGGTATTTATGAATACAATGGAGAATCTGACATAGATGAATTATTAAAAAAGGCTGACAGCCTGATGTACAAAGCTAAGAAGTCAGGGGGTAACAGGCTCGCCTGCAGTTAAGTCAGGGTTTTATTTTAAACCTTTATTTATTGAATAATCCATTACAAGACTCCCATTTTTATAATATAATTATAATAATTTTTTAAAGCTTAAACTTTAATTAGTTGTGGAAAAAAAAAGAAATAAAAAAATAATTTTAATAGATGGAAATAATATTGCATACAGGGCTTTTTATGCGCTTCCCGATACTATTTCTACATCATCAGGAGTTACGACAAATGCTGTTCTGGGTTTTACAAGTATGCTTTTGAAACTTATAAATGAACAGGAACCTGATAGCATAGTGTGTACTTTTGATAGCAAAACGCCGACTTTCCGGCATAAGATGTTTGACCGGTATAAAATACAGAGAAAAAAAATGCCGGTGGAGCTGGGAAACCAGCTAAATTTAATTAAAGAAGTTCTTGGTGCTTTTAATATTGCATGTCTGGAAAAAGAAGGATATGAAGCCGATGACATACTTGCAAATATCACGAGAAAAATTAAAGATGAGTTTGAACAGATAGTAATAGTTACAGGTGATAAGGATATGTTACAGCTTGTTTCTGATAACATAAAAGTTATGTCTTTAAAAAAGGGTATTACAGACACAGTGTTGTTTGATAGCCAGGGAGTTGAAGAAAAGTTTGGTGTCAAACCGCAGAATATAAAGGATTTACTGGCTCTTATGGGTGATAGCTCGGACAATATCCCGGGAGTTCCGGGAATAGGTCCAAAGACGGCAAGATTGTTAATATCTAAATATGGGTCTTTAGAAGGAATTTATAAAAATTTAGATAAGCTGGATGATGACCGCCTGAGAAATATGTTACTGGAAAACAAGAACCTTGCCAGTTTGAGCGGGGAACTTACTACATTAAGAATGGTAGAAGATATAGATATTAAAACTGAAATAAGAAATAGTTTTAAAAATGTTAGCATAAACAGGGTGAGGCGATTATTTGAAAGTCTCGAGTTCAGGAATCTTGAAAAGAAACTTTATAACATGAAAAATAAAATTGATTTCGACGAGGAAAAATCTGAATCGAAAGAGATAGTTAAAAGCATTAAATTAAAGCGTATAGTGTCTATAGAGGATTTAAAATACTTAAATAAAAATATAGAAAAAAATAAAAAAATATATATTGCTGAGTGCATTCATGGAGATGATAAAGGCGAGTTTTTAGGGTTTATCTTATATGATGGCGACGAATATGCCATTTTTGCAGCAAAAGATGAGCTGGCTTTAAAAGATATTAGAGAAGAATTAAAAAAGATACTTGAAAATAAGAAATGTAAAATATCAGGTTTCGACCTTAAAGAGATTTATAAGATATTAAAAAGGAATGGCATTGTTTTAAAAGGTGAATTTATTGATTATAAAATATTATATTTGATTTTAAATCCAAATAAGTCCACCGCAAGTCTCGATGAGACGATTTATGACCTTCTAAAAATCGAGTTTAGAAGCACAAACGAATTAGGCGGAACTGAAGATGATGATAAAGAAAAAATTGCCGGCAGTCTGGAGAAAATCACAAATAAAAAACAACTGGAACTTGACTTCTCCAGAAAAAAAGAGGAAATAATCGGGCAAAATTATCAGTTGGACCGACTGTTGAAAAAAATAAGCTGGTATAAGGATATAGAAAATGAATTACTGGAAAGAATTAAAAATGAGGGTGTCGAAAAATTATACAGGGATATTGAAGAACCGCTTATAAAAGTACTGGCAGAAATTGAATACACAGGTGTTAATATCGATAGAGAGTATCTAAACGGTTTGATTGAGGAATATGAGATTAATATAAAAAAACTGCAGCAGGAAATATATGATTTCTGTAATGAAGAATTTAATATAAATTCTTCCCGGCAACTGTCGGAGATACTTTATAAGAAGCTCGGTCTTCCGTCTGTAAAGAAAACAAAAACAGGACTATCAACTGATGCAGGAGCTCTCAGGTCAATTTATGACAGTTCTCCTTTAATAGGAAAAATCCTTGACTACAGAGAAAAAACAAAGCTTAAAAATACTTATATAGATGTTTTACCGGGACTGATTGATGCAGAAGACTCAAGAATTCATACTACCTATAACCAGCTCGGGACATCGACAGGCAGGATAAGCAGCAGCGAACCAAATCTTCAGAATATACCGGTGAGAACGGAATACGGAAAGCAGATAAGGAAAGCTTTTATTCCGGGTGTGGGGTATGACCTGCTAATGTCTTCAGACTACTCACAGATTGAGTTAAGAGTCCTGGCCCACCTTTCTGAAGACGAGAATTTAACGGGTACTTTTGAAAGAAATGAAGACATACATACCAGAACAGCTTCCGAGCTTTTCGATGTGGAATATGATAATGTTGACGAATCCTTAAGAAGGAAAGCAAAGACTATAAATTTTGGAATAATATACGGTATGACTGAATACGGACTGGCAGATAGGCTTTCCATATCTGAGGATGAGGCAAGAGAATATATCGAAAGATATTTTGAACAGTACATGGGTGTGAAAAAATATCTTAAATTTTTGATAGATGATGCTTATAAAAAAGGTTACTCAACAACAATTTTTGGCAGGCGGAGATATCTGAAGGAATTGGGGAGCAGCAATAATAGAATAAGAAATCTTGGCGAAAGATTTGCAGTAAATACACCAATTCAGGGTAGTGCTGCTGACATAATGAAGCTTTCCACTGTAGTGCTTTTTAATAAATTGAAATCCGGGAAAATAGATAGTAATATTATTCTTCATGTACATGATGAGCTGGTTCTTGAGCTGAAGGAAAAAGATAAGGAAGTCGTAAAAAAGATGGTTGTAGAGTCAATGGAGAGGTGCATAAATTTAAAAGTAAAACTTAAAGTAGACATAAAGACTGGAAAGAACTGGTATATTTAAAAAAATAACTTATGATATTGATTATTCTTTTTTTGCGTGTTATCCTGTTCAAATATCAAAAAAGGAGACTGATTTATTAAAAAATGACAGAGAAAAATTATAATAAAAAACTAACAAATGACAATTACATGATAGAGGATAAAGACGGCAGGATGGTTCCCAATTACGACCTGACCATGATTAATCTTAATGATGGGGATTTAATAAAAGGAAGGGTAGTAAAGATTGGCAAAGACGAGGTTCTGGTAGATGTAGGCTTTAAGTCAGAAGGGGTAATACCTTTAAGCGAGCTTTCGATAAGGAATGATATAAAACCTGAAGACATATTAAATGTTGATGATGAGATAGAAATAATGGTACTGCAGAAAGAAGACCAGGATGGGCGGTTGATATTATCGAAAAAGAGAGCCGAAGTGGAGCAGAATTTTGACAGAATAGAAAAAATATATGAAAGCGGAGATATAGTTGAAGGAGAAATTATAGAATGCGTAAAAGGCGGGTTAATTGTTGATATAGGATTAAGAGGATTTCTTCCAGCATCATTAATAGATGTTAGAAAAACCAGGGACCTCCAGTCTTACATTGGAGAAAAGTGTAAATGCAAGATTATAGAAGTAGACAGAAACAGGAATAATGTCGTACTGTCGAGGAAGGTAATTATAGAAGGTGAGAAAAAAGAGCAGCGCAAGGAGATACTTGATAAAATGGAAATAGGCCAGGTTCGAAAGGGCATAATAACCAGCATCGCAGATTTCGGGGCTTTTGTTGATGTAGATGGTATCGATGGCCTGGTTCATATTTCAGAGCTTTCCTGGAATCATGTAAAGCATCCTTCGGAAGTAGTAAGTGTAAATCAGGAGGTGGATGTAGAGATACTTGATATTGATTATGAGAAACAGAGGCTGTCTCTTGGATTAAAACAAACCCAGAAGGATCCGTGGCTGGAGAAAGTTAAAAAATATTCTGTTAAGGAAATATTAAAAGGAAAAGTTACGAGAATTGTTAAGTTCGGTTTATTCGTTCAGATTGATGAAGACCTGGAAGGGTTGGTGCATATATCTGAATTAAGTCCGGAAGCTGTAAGGCGACCAAGTGATATAGCAAAGATTGGAGATGAACTTACAGTTAGAATTATAGATATAGATATGGATAAGAGAAGGATGGCTTTTAGTGTAAAACAGGTAGAAAATCCAGATGAAGATGCCGGTGAAAAGAAGGCAGAAGAAAAGTCCGAAAAGGAAGATGTGGTAGAAGAAAAAACCGGTGAAGAAGATATGAAGGAAGAAGATTCCAAAAAGACAGCTGAACTAAAAGATATATTTGAAGAGGGAAAAGCAAAAATTAATGAGGAAGAATCAAGTAAAAAGAAGCAGATAAAAGAAATATTGAAGGAGATGAAGGACGAGGCTAATATAGATTAAATAAGAAAAACAACAGATAGCAGCGTTCACGAAAACAGTATTATAATACAGTAAGTGATGTTTATATATATTCTCAGGCAAATATAGTAAAACCACTGAAAAACTACAAAAATACTTCAGGAATAATCATTTCTATTGATGTATAAATTGTTATTAATGATAATATAGTTATTGATATTAACGGATTTCTAAAGTCAAATTAAATAGTTGAATATTCTTATTAATTGTTTTTAATCAGGTATAGTCAGGGGGTTACTATAATAGTATTAGGAGTTACGGGAAGAGTTGCTTCAGGTAAGAGTACAGTATCAAGTTATATAAAAAAAATAAGAAAAGGCACTCTGGTAATTGATGTAGATAAAATGGCAAAAAGCATTTATTGCAGGAATCCGGAAGTTCTGGAGAGGCTTGGGGAACTTTTTGGTAAAGAAATATTCGATGAGAAAGGTAACCCGGTTTTTAAAAGACTCGCAGAAAAAGTATTCTCAGCTAAAAAGGAATTAATTAAATTGAATAATATAATGTTTCCATTGATAAAAAGAGAAGTTAAAGAAATCCTGAATAAAAATAACAGAATGAGGTATATCGTAATAGATGCAGCAGTTTTATTTGATTGTGAACTGGATGAATTCTGTAATTACATTATTGTTATCAAAAACTCAGTGAAAAGAAGAAAACTCTTTTTAAAAAATAGCGGTTATTCTGATGAAGAGATAAAATTAAGGATGGAAGGGCAGCACATAAAAATTAATGAAAATAAAACAGATTTTGTTATTGAAAATAATGGAACAAAAAAAAGCTTATTGCAGGGAGTGCGGGAAAGATTGAGAGGTATTTAACTCTTTGTTAAAAAAACCGTGTTTATGAATAGTATTTTTTAAAATTATATCAGGAAAATTTAAGAAAATGGCTGATACAAAATTCAATCTTGTATCGAATTACTCTCCTCAGGGAGACCAGAGCAATGCTATATATTATTTGACTGAAGGAATTGAAAAGGATTTTAAATTCCAGTGTCTTTTAGGTGTTACAGGCTCCGGTAAAACTTATTCAATGGCTAATGTGATTAAGAATGTTCAGCTTCCCACTCTGGTAATTGCTCCCAATAAAACACTTGCAGCACAGCTATGCAATGAGTTCAAGGGATTTTTTCCGGATAACGCAGTGGAGTATTTTGTAAGTTATTACGATTATTATCAGCCTGAAGCATATTTACCTGGTAAGGATTTATATATAGAAAAAGATACTTCCATAAATGAAGAAATAGAAAAACTAAGACTATCGGCTACAAATTCTCTTTATACCCGTGATGATGTTATAGTGGTCGCAAGTGTTTCCTGTATTTATGGGCTGGGTTCTCCTTCCGAATATGGGAAACAGAGAATTATTCTGGAAAAAGGAGAAAATTTCCCGAGAGAAGATATAATAGATAGGCTGGTTAATATAAGATATGAAAGAAATGACTATGATTTTATTAATGGGAAGTTCAGGGTTAAAGGCGATACTATCGAAATATTCCCTGCATATCAGGACAGAGCGATAAGAGTCCAGCTTTTTGGTGATGAACTCGAGAAAATCATAGAATTTAACCCGGTATCGGGTGAGATTTACGATGAAAAGGAAGTATGTATAATATCACCTGCAACACATTTTCTTGCTACTGTGGAATGGGTTGAAAGAGCGCTCGGAACTATTGAAGAGGAACTTGATGAGCGGGTAGAATATTTTAAGCAGCAAAATAAATTATTGGAAGCACAGAGGCTGGAGTCGCGGACAAGATACGATATGGAAATGATTGCTGAGCTCGGTTTCTGCAGTGGTATAGAGAATTATTCAAGACATATACTGGGTAAATTACCCGGTGAACCGCCAAATACACTTCTGGATTTTTTCCCGGATGATTTTATGGTTATTATAGACGAATCGCATATTGCAATCCCACAAATAAGAGGAATGTACGAAGGGGACAGGTCAAGAAAACAGACTCTTGTTGATTATGGGTTCAGGCTTCCATCAGCTCTTGACAATAGACCGTTAAAGTTTGATGAGTTTGAAAAAAAGATTAAATGGGCGATATTTACATCGGCAACCCCAGGCCCTTATGAGAAAAGAGTAAGCAAACAGGTGGTGGAACAAATAATAAGACCTACCGGACTGGTTGACCCCGAGATATTTGTTAGAAAAACAGCCGGACAGATTGACGATCTTATTTATGAAATACAGAAGGTCATAGAAAGAGGAGAAAGGGTTCTCGTGACCACTTTAACTAAAAAGATGGCCGAAGATTTAACTGATTATCTTGCCAGTAGAAAGATAAAAACGAGATATCTTCATTCAACCATTGAGACTCTTGAGAGAGTGGAGATATTAAGAGGACTGAGAACCGGAGAATTTGATGTGCTTGTTGGTATAAATCTTTTAAGGGAGGGGCTTGATCTTCCTGAGGTTTCTCTTGTTGCAATACTTGATGCAGATAAAGAAGGGTTCTTAAGGTCTGAAATATCTTTAATACAGACTATTGGCAGGGCAGCGAGGAATATCAATGGAAAAGTTATAATGTATGCGGACAATATAACTAATTCAATAAAAAATGCCCTGGAAGAAACTAATAGAAGAAGAGAAATGCAGATTGAATATAATGACAAGCATAGCATTACTCCAAGCACTGTAAATAAAACTATATCAGACATATTATATAGAAAAGGGATAAAGTCAGCAAAAGAAACTAAGCTTGAATTAAAAGTCAGCGAAAAGAAGAAAGAATTTAATGATGATAAATTATTAGCAATGAACCCTTCTGATATTGCTGTAATAATCAGCGGCCTCGAAGAAGAAATGTATATTTATGCGAGGGAATTAAATTTTGAGAAGGCTGCTGTTATAAGAGATGAGATAAAAAGGATAAATAAAATAACAGGGATAAGTGTAGAAAAATTAAGAAAATGGAAGAAGAAATAATTATCAGAGGTGCCAGAGAGCACAATTTAAAAGGAATAAACTTAAGGATTCCAAGAAATAAATTCATTGTATTTACAGGTGTAAGCGGTTCGGGTAAATCATCACTGGCGTTTGATACCATTTATGCTGAAGGCCAGAGAAGGTATGTGGAATCTCTTTCTTCTTATGCAAGACAATTTCTCGGTCAGATGGAAAAACCTGATGTAGATATGATAGAGGGTCTTTCACCTGCAGTATCCATAAATCAGAAAGGCGTTTCCAAAAATCCCAGGTCCACTGTGGGTACCATTACTGAAATATATGATTACCTGAGGGTTCTCTATGCAAGGATTGGAATTCCATATTGTCCTGTGTGTGGAAAGCGCATAACCAGGCAGACAGTGGACCAGATGGTTGACAGGGTTATGGAATTGCCGGATGGGACAAAATTTCAGGTTCTTGCTCCTATTATAAGGGGTAGAAAAGGCGAATATATAAAAACTTTTGAGAATATAAAAAACAACGGTTACGCAAGAGTAAGGATAGATAGTGAAGTTTATGAGCTGGACGGTGACTTCGACTTTCAACTGGATAAAAACAAAAAACATGATATAGAAATTGTAGTGGATAGATTAAAGGTGAAGCCCGAGATAAGGAAAAGACTTTCAGAAGATATTGAAATATCACTTAAGGAAAGCAGTGGCATTGCTTATATTCAATTGATGGAATCAGGAAAAATAATGAGGTTTTCAGAGAATTTTTCCTGCGTTGAATGCGGAATAGATTTTGAAGAAATTACCCCAAGGATGTTTTCTTTTAATAGTCCTTATGGAGCCTGCAAGGAATGTGGTGGTCTGGGTATAAGTAAAGATATAGACCCGGATTTGATTGTGGAACACCCCGAATTAAGCATAATGGATGGCGCTATTCCTTTTTTCAGAATGGGGTACTCAAACTATTATTCAAAGCTGATGGTAAGCCTTGCACGTGAATATAATTTTGACCTGAATAAGCCTTATAAAGAACTTGATGAGTCGATAAAGAAAACATTGCTGTATGGTTCCGATGGTAGAAAAATAAAAATCAGCTATATAAATCACAGGGGACAGCCGAGGCACTATTATTTAAAATTTGAGGGTCTTATAAATAATTTAAGCAGGAGATATCTTGAAACTGAATCCGAGGAACAGAGAGCTAAAATAGAGAAAATGATAAGTAGCAGGCCATGTAAAGCATGCAATGGAAAGAGATTAAGACCCGAGAGTCTTGCAGTAAAGATTAATTCATTATCAATAGCAGATTTTTGTGAAAAGACAATTGAGGAAGAAATAAAATTCCTGGTGTCTCTTAAGTTATCCGAAAGAGAGAAATTAATCGGGGAGAGATTAATAAAGGAAATTATTGAAAGGTTAAATTTTTTAAAGGATGTGGGTCTTGGTTATCTTACTCTGGATAGGAAGTCAAGCACTTTGTCAGGAGGGGAATCTCAGAGAATAAGACTGGCTACCCAGATAGGTTCCGGGCTTGTGGGAGTTTTATATATACTGGATGAACCAAGCATAGGTCTCCACCAGAGAGATAATAAAAAATTAATAGATGCCTTAAAAAGACTCAGGGATCTGGGTAATACGATAATAGTTATAGAGCATGACGAGGAAACCATCAGGAATGCCGATTTTGTAGTCGACATTGGCCCGGGTGCAGGGATACATGGGGGGAAGATTGTTTTCAGTGGAAAAATAGATGGGATACTTAATTGTGGTGACTCTATTACGGGAAAATATTTAAGTGGTGAAAAATCTATACCAATCCCGGAAGAAAGAAGAAAGGGAAACGGAAAATATATAATTATTAAAGGAGCGAGGGAACATAATTTAAAAAACATAGATGTAAGGATTGATATCGGTAAATTTATAGCAGTAACTGGGGTTTCAGGCTCTGGTAAGAGTACGTTAATTAACGAGATTCTATATCCATCTATGTCTAATTTACTTATGAAGACAAGATATTACACCGGCAAGCATGATGGAATTCTTAATTATATGAATTTTGATAGAGTAATTGTTATTGACCAGTCACCGATAGGGAGAACACCCAGGTCTAATCCTGCGACATATACAGGTGTCTTTACTTATATAAGAGAATTATTCTCAAAAACACATGATGCAAGGATGAGGGGATATAAGCCGGGAAGGTTTAGTTTTAACGTGAAGGGAGGAAGATGTGAATATTGCAATGGTGATGGATATATTAAGATAGAGATGCATTTTCTTCCGGATATTTATGTTCCATGCGAGGTTTGCAAGGGTAAGAGATTTAACCGGGAAACTCTCGAGATAAAATATAAAGGCAAAAATATTGATGATGTTTTAAATATGACTGTCGAGGAAGCGATGAATTTCTTTGAAAGTATTCCTATGATAAGTAGAAAACTTAGGTTGATAAGTGAGGTAGGTCTTGGGTATATAAAACTGGGCCAGCCTTCGACTACTTTATCAGGTGGTGAGGCTCAAAGGGTAAAGCTTTCAACAGAACTTTCAAAAAAGAGTACGGGTAATACCCTATACCTGCTGGATGAGCCAACTACAGGTTTGCATTTTGATGATATAAGTAAGTTGATTTCGGTTCTGGAGAGATTGGTTGATGCAGGCAATACGGTGCTTGTGATAGAACATAATATGGAAGTGATAAAAAACGCTGATTATATTATTGACCTCGGACCGGAAGGTGGCGATAAGGGAGGAAGGATTGTTGCCTGCGGAACTCCGGAGGAAGTAGCTGAGAATGAAAATTCATATACGGGTAAATTTATAAAGATGTACATGGATAGAAAAATAGCGAGAGAAGCTTTATGAGAAATAATACGCTGGCAGTTAATAAAAAAAAGGATAAGGTAAGTAAAAAAGAATGGGAAATAAAGGAAATCTTAGAGATAATTCCCAGAAAACCCGGTGTATATATTTTTAAAGATTCTAATGATAGTATAATTTATATAGGAAAGGCAAAGAATCTATTTAACAGGGTAAGAAGTTATTTTCATTACAAATCAAAATATTTATTATATTCAAAACCTCCGGACTTTGTAAACAAAATCCATTCAATAGATTATCTGGTTACAGATAATGAAACTGAAGCGCTGATACTTGAAAGTAGTCTTATTAAAAAAAACAAACCCAGATATAACATAGATTTAAAGGACGATAAAAGTTACCCCTTTATTGCAGTAACTGTTAATGAGGAGTTTCCGAGAGTTTTTTTGACGAGAAATAGGAATATCTCAGGTGCAAAATATTTTGGCCCGTATACAAATGCAAATGCCGTTAGAAAGACAGTTGAATATTTAAGAAAGGCTTTTAAGATAAGGGATTGCAAGAGGGCGCTTCCAGGAAGGGGAGCCGGCAAACCCTGTCTTAGCTATTATATTAATTTATGTTCAGCGCCATGTATTGGTAATATAAAAAAAGAAGAATATCGTAAGGATATTGAGCTAATAATTTTATTCTTGAAAGGAAAAAATAAAAATATTATTGATAGGTTGAATTACGAAATGGATAAGTATTCAGCAGAAATGGAATTTGAAAAGGCAGCAGATGTAAGGGATAAAATAGTTAATATAAACAGGTTATGGGAAAACCAGAAGATTTTTTTTAAAGGCGGAAGTAAATGGGATTTTATAACTGTTGCAAAAGATCTGGATTATGCTGTTGTGAGTTTGTTTACTTACAGGGCAGGCGAACTTGTGCTGGTGAATAATTTTACTTTAGGCAATACAGATTATTTTGATGAAAAAGAGATATTATCTGCATTTGTAAGGGATTATTATGCCAATCTTGACGAAATTCCGGACAAAGTTTACTGTCAGGCTGAAGTTGAAAACTTAAAATTAATGGAAAAATGGTTAAGCAGGAAGGCGGGCAGAAAGGTCGGGATTATGGTCCCGAAAATTGGAGATAAAAAGAGAATAATGGAAATGGCATTAAAAAATTCAATCCTTTATATTGAGAAAAAAAAGTTTGAAAAAGGCAGAGAGAAAAGTGAAATTTACATAGAATCACTGAATTTAAAAAAATTACTAGGTCTGAAAAACATTCCACTAAAGATAGAATGTTATGATATTTCTAATTTAAAAAGCTCATTTCCTGTAGGCTCTATTTCAGTTGCAGTGGGTGGTAAAATTTCTAACGATAAATTCAGGCATTTTAAAATAAAAAATGTTGAGGGCCAGGATGATTGCAGGATGATTGCTGAAGTGGTAACAAGGCGGCTAAGGTATCTAAAGAATATTTCAGCTATGAAGGAAAATTTAAAAAAGGAAGATATTTTTTACCAGAAGCCGGATTTAATAGTAATTGATGGTGGAAAGGCTCAATATAACACAGTAAGAAATATATTAATTAAAGAACTGATAGAAGATATAGATGTGATAAGTATCGCGAAGAAAGAGGAAGTTATTTTTTGCGATAAATATCCTGATGGAATGAAGCTTGATTTAAGGGAAAGCTATGTTAGGATTTTAATTAAGGTAAGAGATGAAGCACACCGCTTTGCTGTTAAATATCACAGGCAATTAAGAGATAAAAATATGCTGAATTCAGTTTTTGATGGGATAAAAGGAATAGGAGAAAAGAAGAAGAGAATAATTATGGAAAGCAGCAATTCAATGGGGGAGTTAAAAAGTATGACCGTCAGGGATTTGACGGATATTAAAGGGATTGGTTATAAAGATGCAGTTAAAATATATAGAAGTCTGCATGGTTAGAGGCAGGTGGTTTGTTTGTTAAGGTGGATACTGGACTGGGTTATTCTAACTTTTTCAATTTCAGTAGCGTCTTACTTTCTCCCTTTTATATATATCTCGGGCGAGGCTACATGGGAAAGGATAAAGATAGCTTTTATAGCCGGACTGGTGCTTGGATTATTTAATTTAATTGTAAAACCAATTATTAAGATTTTTTCACTTCCTATAAATATTTTAACTCTCGGACTTTTTAATATTATTATAAATGCCGGTATGCTATGGCTTGTGGATTTAATTATTAAAGGGCTTGAAATTGAAGGGTTCTGGGGGTATGTATGGAGCTCTCTCGTTATTAGCATAATAAGCATAATTGTTTCAAAAGTAATATTTTATAAGGAAAAAAAACAGTAAAAAGATTAAAATAGATATAAGATTGAAATGAATATTGATGCAACATGAATTTAAAGAAAGAAAAAATAAATAATGAAGTAAACGTTGTTATAATTACAGGGCTGTCAGGAGCAGGCAAGACTGAGGCTCTTAAGTATTTTGAGGACGCGGGATACTATTGTATAGATAATCTGCCGGTGCATCTTTTACTGAATCTTATCGATTATTTTTCTATTGAAAACAGGGATATTAAAAATATTGCTTTTGCAATAGACCTGAGAAGCAGCAATTTTTTTGAAGAGATTTATAAAACTCTCGATGAGCTTGACAAAAGAAAAGTAAAATACAGAATTTTATTTCTGGAAGCTTCTAAAAGCGTGATAGTAAAAAGATATTCACTTACAAGAAGGAAACACCCACTGGTTAGAGACGGGAATCTTTCAGGCGGAATTGAAATTGAGATTGAAAAAATGAGTAGATTAAGAGACATGGCTGATGTAGTTATTGATACCTCATTATTAAATTCAAAGGAACTAAGAATTACCATAACAGACCGTATGATGAGCAATCTGGAAAAAAGCGCGTTAATGCAAATATCAATTAACTCCTTTGGTTATAAATACGGAGTTCCCGAGAATATGGATATTGTGATGGATGTCAGGTTTCTGCCCAATCCATTTTATGATGAAGAGCTAAAGTATCTGGATGGAAAGAATAGCAAAGTTATAAAATTTGTATTATATAGAGATGAAACAAAAAAGTTTTTAAACATTTTTGAGAGGCTGCTGGATTTTCTAATACCAAACTATATAGCGGAAGGTAAAAGCTATCTGGGGATTGCCATAGGTTGTACCGGTGGCAGGCACAGGTCAGTAGTTATATCAGATGAATTATATGAGTATTTGAAATCAAAAGGATACTCTGTAAAATTGTATCATAGAGATATTGACAGGGAGGAGTAATTTTTTAATTTTTTATATGATGTGTTCAATCTTATATACCTAATTCTTATACCAATTATTTTTAATGGTAAATGTTCTTTAATGATTTAAATAAATTTGTTAAAATTACACGGTTTATATTTTAGTAAAAATGATTTATAGTATAATAAGTAACAACTTTGTAAATGCAAAAAATTTTAGAAAAGGAGAGATAAGTAAATGGCTATAAAAGTAGGAATCAATGGTTTCGGGAGAATTGGAAGACAATTTTTGAGGGCAAAAATTAAATATGACAGGAATAATGATATTGATATAGCTGGAATTAACGACCTTTATGAACCAAAAATTCTTGCGCATCTTCTAAAGTACGACTCCGTATATGGGGTTCTTGATAGTGAGATTAAATCCGGAGATGATTATATAGAAGTTGATGGAGAAAAAATAAAAATTACCTCACTGAAAGACCCTGCAGAACTTCCCTGGGGAGAGCTGGGAGTTGATGTTGTCCTGGAATCTACTGGAATATTCAGGGATAGAGAAGGTGCAGGTAAACATTTATCTGCCGGTGCGAAAAAAGTTATAATATCAGCGCCTGCAAAAGGTGATGGTGCAGATGTAACCATGGTTCTGGGTGTTAATAATGAAGCTTATGATAAAGATAAACATAAGATAATTTCAAATGCTTCCTGTACTACAAATGCTCTTGCTCCCGCATGCAAGGTTCTTAATGATAACTTTGTAATTAAGAGCGGTATTATGACTACCATACATGCATATACTAATGACCAGAAAATACTTGACCTTCCTCATAAAGATTTAAGAAGGGCAAGGGCCGCTGCTCTGTCAGCTATACCAACAAGTACAGGCGCAGCCAGTGCAATAGGGCTTGTTATACCTGAGCTAAACGGAAAAATGGACGGTGTTGCAATAAGAATTCCTGTACCGGTTGGTTCACTGGTAGATCTTAGCGTGGAAGTTGAGAAGGATTGTACAGTTGATGATATTAATGGTGCTTTTAAAGAAGCTTCGCTTCAACCCCGGTTTAAAGGTATTTTGAAATATTGTGAGGATCCTATAGTTTCTGTGGACGTTGTCGGGGATTCCTATTCATCTATCTTCGATTCATTATCTACAATCAAAAAGGGTAATCTTGTAAAGGTTTTTGCATGGTATGACAATGAATGGGGCTATTCAAGCAGGCTTTATGATCTTGTTAATTATATTATGAAATAAATAACAGATTTGCTCGAAATGATAAATAGCCGGGGTTTAAAAAAACCCCGGCTATTTATAAAGTGAGGTTTTGGTGATTACAAATGTTTAACAAAAAAACAATAGAAGATATTGAAGTAGGGAATAAAAGAGTGCTCGTAAGGGTTGATTACAATGTCCCTCTTGATAATGAAATGAATGTTACAGATGACACCAGGATAAGGTTATCTTTGCCAACAATTAAATATCTTCTGGGTAAAAACTCAAAAGTTATTTTAATGTCACATCTTGGAAGACCAGAGGGGATTGCTGAAGACAGGTTCAGGCTGGACCCTGCAGCAAAAAGATTGATGGAATTGTTAGGCATAAGAGTTAAAAAATTTAATGAAGTTTATTCTGAAGAGATAAAAGATTACATAAATAATGAAATGCATTATGGTGAAATCGTAATGCTTGAGAATCTGAGATTTGATCCGGGTGAGAAAGAAAATGATGTTAAGTTCTCAAAATCGCTTGCCTCGCTGGCCGATGTTTATGTTAATGATGCATTTGGAGCTGCTCACAGAGCTCATGCATCCGTAGAAGGAATAACAGGGTATCTTCCTGCAGTAGCCGGTTATTTAATGAGAAAGGAAGTTGAAGTTCTTAACTCTCTTCTGGAATCGCCCGAGAGACCTTTTTTAACAATTCTTGGTGGAAGTAAGGTTTCGGACAAGATAAAGGTTATTAAAAATTTACTGGGGAAGGTTGATAGCCTTGTGATTGGCGGAGGAATGAGCTACACTTTCTTGAAAGCACAGGGATATGAAATAGGCAAATCGATTTGTGAGGATGACCAGATTGATTTTGCAAGAGAGATGATTTTACTTGCAGAAAAAAATAACATTAAACTGGTATTGCCTGTTGATATAGTGGTTTCGAGAGAGTTTGACAGTGAGGCTGATAAAAAACTTGTTTCAATACAGTCTATACCAATAGACTGGATGGGCATGGATATTGGAGAAAGAAGTATAGAGCTTTTTAGAAATGAAATATTAGCTGCAAAGACTATATTCTGGAATGGTCCGGTTGGCGTTTTTGAGTGGGATAGATTTGCAAATGGAACTAAAAATATTGCTGGATTTGTTGCTGAAAGTCCTGCCATTACTGTAGCAGGCGGTGGAGATACACTGGCTGCATTAAAGAAATATAAAGTTACCTCAAAATTTACACATGTGTCAAGTGGCGGTGGCGCTGCTATGGAACTTCTTGAAGGTAAGGAATTACCAGGAGTGGCTTCTCTTTTAGATGCTTAGAAGTAGAAAATTTAATTTAAAAAATGAAATAAGCGTAAATTAATATGAAAGGAATTATATTATGAGGGTACCTTTTATAGCTGGAAACTGGAAAATGAATATGACTCACGTTCAGGCTGCTACTTTTATGCAGGATCTAAAATATAAGTATAAGAATAAAAATGATTGTGAAGTTGCAGTCTTCCCTCCTTTTACCGCACTGAAGAGTGTTAAAACTATTATTGATTCGGATAACCTTGATATAAAACTAGGGGCACAAAACATGCATTACGAATCATATGGCGCATTTACTGGTGAAATTTCACCTGAGATGTTGAAACAGCTGGGTGTTGAATACGTAATAATTGGTCATAGCGAGAGAAGACAATATTTTAACGATACAAATCAAATGGTTAACAAAAAGGTAAATGCGGCTTTTAAGAATAGTCTGAAGCCGGTTATGTGCATAGGTGAATCGCTGGAAATAAGGGAAAATGGTGAAGCAGAAGCTTTCGTAGTTAGCCAGTTACAGGAGTGTCTTGAGGGATTTGATAATGAGGATATTGTAAAAATCACAATAGCATATGAACCAATATGGGCAATTGGGACAGGAAGAACGGCAACAGCAAATGATGCAAATAATATGTGTATGAGTATAAGAAAAAAAATAGAAGAGTTATATAACAAAGGTGTTTCTGATACCGTCAGGATTTTATATGGTGGTTCTGTAAAACCTTCAAATATAATGGAGCTAATGGATATGCCGGATATTGATGGAGCGCTGGTAGGTGGCGCAAGTTTAAAGGTGAATGACTTTGTAGAGATAATTAATTATTAGGATGAAACGAGAGAAAAATTAATGGAAAAGAAACATGAATTATTAAAACAAATATGTTTAATAATACTTGATGGGTGGGGTATATCGAGAAAGTTTATAGGTAATGCTGTAAGGATAGCTAAAACTCCAAATATGGACATTTATTATAAAAAATACCCGCATGTAAAATTAAAACCATTGGGGGAGGCGGTTGGTCTTCCTGAAGGTCAGATGGGTAATTCTGAAGTGGGCCATCTTAATATAGGAGCGGGCAGAATTGTATATCAGGAATTTACCAGGATAAACAGAGAAATCAAAAATGGTAATTTTTATAAGAATAAAGCACTGATAGAAGCGATTAATAATGTTAAGAAAAGAAATAGCAGCCTCCATTTAATAGGGTTAGTATCGGATGGAGGTGTGCACAGTCATATAAATCATCTCAGGGCTCTGGTTGACCTTGCTGCAACGAGTGGAGTAGAAAATCTATTCTTGCACGCATTTCTTGATGGTAGGGATGTACATCCAAGGAGTGCCCTGACTTATCTAAATGAGCTGGATAGTTATTTGAAAGAGAAAGGTGTCGGTAAGATAGCTACGGTTAGTGGAAGGTACTATAGTATGGATAGAGATAACAGATGGGATAGAACCAGGAAAAGTTATGATGCTATAGCACATAGAGAAGGTAAAAAATACGGCACAGCTGCAGAAGTTGTAAAAGCATCTTACAGCGAAGGCATAGATGATGAATTTGTAATACCTGCTGTAGTAAATTGCAGAGATGAAGAGAGAGCTAAAGTGAATTCGGAAGATTCTATAATATTTTTTAACTTCAGGCCAGACAGGGCCCGCCAGCTAACAAGAGCTTTTATAACAGGTAAAGAATTTGATAAATTTGATAGAGGCAAAAAACCTCCTGAAGCCTACTTTTTATCCATGACCCAGTATGATAAAGAGTTTAATATCCCTGTAGCTTTTCCACCTGCAAAGATAGTAAACACACTGGGCGAGGTTATATCAAGAAATAAGTTAAAACAGCTAAGAATTGCAGAAACAGAAAAATATGCTCATGTAACATTTTTTTTCAATGGAGGGATAGAGAAACCTTATGACGGCGAAGATAGGATACTTATTCCATCACCCAAAGTTGCAACTTATGATTTGAAGCCTGAAATGAGCGCATATGAGATAACCGATACCGTGGTAGAAAAAATAAAATCGAAAAAATATAATGTAATTATAATAAATTTTGCAAATCCTGATATGGTAGGACATACGGGTAGTTTGGAAGCTGCCGTAAAGGCGGTTGAAGCCGTCGACAGATGTGCTGGCAGGGTGGTTTCAGCATTAAATGAGAATGAAGGGCTTGCAATAATTACAGCTGATCATGGGAATGCAGATGAAATGATTAACACAAAAACTATGGAAGTCATAACCTCTCACTCCAAATCACCTGTGCCATTTATAGTTTGTGACTCAAAGGTCAGGTTAAAAAAAGATGATGGAAGTTTTAAGTTAGGAGATATAGCGCCAACCATGCTGGATATTTTAAAAATAAAAAAACCGGTTGAAATGACAGGAATATCACTTATATCTCATTAAGCTATATACTATTTATGTTGATAGTCTATATAGAAATTAATCAAGCATCTCGATTTTAAAAAATATTGTTTTTAGTTCTATTTTTTTGGTAAAATATATTTCTGAAGCCAGAGAAAGGGTTTATAGATTAATATTGGAGGATTTAATATTATGGGTTCTATTTTAATGAATATAGTATTTTCTATACACATGATTGCAAGCATAGGAGTGATACTTCTTATCCTTCTTCATGCAGGAAGGGGCGGCGGAGTTTCAGGACTGTTTTCTGGAATGGTTGAAACTTTTGATGGAGCAGGTATTGTAGAAAAAAATCTTGACCGCCTTACTATTATACTGGGAGTAGTTTTTGCAGTGACTACGATAGTTTTATTTATTTTTTTGTAAATTAATGAATTTGCAGGATGATTATTTTAATTGAAAGGAGGTTTAAAATAAATTTTTCCTGCATAATGATTATTAAAAAAAAGGAGGCTTAATTGAAAATTAATAGAAAACTTTATGCAGCAATTGTAGTTTTTCTTGTAGTAGCACTTTTGAGCTCCGTGTTTATTGGATGTAAGAAAGAGGAGAAATCAGGTGGTACAATGAGGCTCTCTCTTCATGAGCCGGTATCTCTGGACCCGCCAAATTCCTACGAAAGTGAAGGAATACAGGTAATAAGGCAGGTATGGGACGGGCTTATTGACTATGACCCTGAAACACTGGAAGTTGTCCCTGCTATTGCTGAATCATGGGATGTAAGCGATGACGGGCTTGTTTATACTTTCAATCTTAAGAAAGGTGTTAAATTTCACAGTGGAAGAGAAGTTGTAGCTGATGATTTTGTTTACTCATGGTCAAGAGTTGCCCAGGCAGAAACTGCATCTTATCTGGCATATCATCTGGACCCTATAGTAGGTTATGACGAGCTTCAGGCTGGCGAAGGAGAAATCCTTGACGGTGTAAAAGCACTTGATGATTATACACTGGAAGTAACCCTTAAATATCCTTACGGGGATTTTGTTAAAACACTCGGTCACGTTGTATTTTATCCTGTGGCTAAAGAAGATATAGAGGAATGGGGAGACCAGTATGCAGAGCACATAAATGGAACAGGTCCATTTAAATTCGTCGAATGGAAGCATGACCAGTACATCGACCTTGAAAGAAACGATGACTACTATGGTGAAAAAGCAAATCTGGAAAAAGTAAGATACCAGATTTTTGCTGATGAAAATACCGCATTTCTTGAGTTCCAGGGTGGTAATATAGAGTACTGCTCTATTCCTCAGGGTAAAGTAGAGTCAACATCGAGTGATCCTGACTATAAAGACCAGGTTATAAAAATACCGCTTCTGGCAATTTATTATTTTGCCATGAATGTACAGTCCGAGCCATTCAAAGATAATCTGGCACTGAGGGAAGCTATAAATTATGCCATTGACAGGCAGAATATAATTGACGTTTTAATGGAAGGAGTTCCGACAATTGCAACTGGATTTGTGCCGCCCGGAATCCCAGGCTTTAAAGAAGGTCAATCGAAGCATGTATATGATGTAGAAATGGCAAAACAAAAACTTGAAGAAGCCGGATATCCCGGTGGAGAGGGCCTTCCTACAATCCAGTTTGGAATAAACATTGGCTCCGGACATGAAGCTATTGCTGAAGCAATGCAGGCAGACCTGGCTGAAGCTGGGATAGATGTAGAAATAGTTGGTATGGAATGGGGAGCAGCTCTTGATGCTTTCAAGAATGGACAAATTGGTTTCTTCAGACTGGGCTGGATAGCTGATTATCCTACTATGGATAATTTCCTGTTCCCACTTTTTTATTCTGAGTCTGCAGACAACTACAGCGGCTATTCAAATGCTGAAGTAGACCAGATGCTTCTTGATGCAAGGAAAATTGCCGATGATGAGGAAAGGTTTGCAAAGTACAGAGAAGCAGAGAAAAAGATACTTGATGATTCAGCTTTTGTACTCATTTACTACTATGGTGCAAGACGTATAGTTCAGTCTTATGTAAAGGGATTCGTGCTTGATGGAATGGAAAATTATGATTTGAGCAAGGTATGGTTTGAAAAAGAATAAATGAAATTTAATGTTTTCCATGAAGTTAAATTATGAGTATTAAAACTGTTTCGTAAAAATAAAGATATCATAATAGAAATGTAACCTGCACCTTTAAAAGGTGCAGGTTACATATTAAAGTAAAATTTATTAATTATTTAATATTAGATATGTTTTTTTATTTAATAAGAAGAATATTGCAGATTATCCCGGTTCTAATTGGGGTAACTCTGATATTGTTTATATTGCTCTACGTTATACCCGAGGATCCTGCAAGATTAATACTTCAGAAAGGTGCTACAGAGCAGGCTTTAGAGAATTTAAGGGCAAAAATGGGTATAGATAAACCTCTGTATGTGCAATACTGGAGGTATGTAAGACAACTTTCAAGAGGAGATCTCGGTACATCCTACAGATACCGGAGATCAGTAAACAGCATACTTGCCGATCATTATCCAAACTCAATAAAACTGGCTATTGCTGCTATTTTTATTGAAATTATAATTGGAATACTGGCGGGGATTATTTCTGCGGTAAAGAAATATACCTTCTGGGACACACTTGTCACTATTTCCACTACAATTCTTGTTTGTGTGCCTGTGTTCTGGCTCGGAATGTTGCTCCAGATAATTTTTGGTCTGAATCTTGGGATACTACCAATGTCTGGAATGGGAGACGGTAGTATCAGATATTATATACTCCCTGCGATTACACTGGCTTCAGTTTCAACTGCTTTTGTTGCAAGAATGACAAGAAGCAGCATGCTTGAGGTTATGAGTAATGATTATATAATAACGGCTTATTCAAAGGGATTAACAAATTCAAGAGTTATAGGGAAGCATGCATTAAAAAATGCCTTAATACCGGTAGTTACATTAGTCGGGCTTGATCTTGGCGCTCTTATGGGTGGGGCAATCCTTACAGAAACAGTCTTTAGCTGGCCCGGAGTTGGAAGGGTCATTTATCTTGCAATATTACAGAGAGATGCGCCGGTAGTAATTGGTGGGACATTAATACTGGTGCTAATATTTGTTTTTGTAAATCTTGTGGTTGATTTATTGTATGCATGGCTTGATCCGAGAATTAGATTTTATAAAAAAGAAATAAATGTTTAGATTTTAAGATTATGTATCCCGAAAATAAAATTGAACAGAAAGACAAAGTGGAGCCTTTTAAAGATGTAGATTTAATTGAGGGGAAATACTCAAGGTCCTCATTGTATAAGGACGCCTGGAGAAGGCTAAAAAGAAATAAACTTGCAATGGTTGGTCTTGGGATTGTAATAATTTTGATATTGATAGCAATATTTGCAGGTTTTATCGCTCCATATGACCCTATTATGAGAATAAAAGAGGATTCATCTCTTTCTCCGAGCAGGGAACATTTTTTTGGGACGGATTTACTTGGGAGAGATATCTTTAGCAGGGTCATATATGGAAGTAGAATTTCAATAGCCGTTGGTGTTGTAGCTGTTGGGATATCTGTGGCAATAGGATTGTTTTTAGGTGCGTTATCAGGGTATTTCGGCAGTGTTTCAGATGCAATTATAATGAGAATAGCAGATATTTTTTTCGCTTTTCCTTATATTCTTGGTGCAATAGCAATAATGACAGTTCTTGGTCCGGGTATTGTAAATATATTTATTGCAATAGGAATTCTGGGCTGGGCTTCTTTTGCAAGGATATTTAGAAGCTCCGTTTTATCAATAAAAAATAAAGAGTATATTGAAGCAGCAAGAGCACTTGGTGCCAGTAATTACAGGATAATTACAAAGCATATTTTTCCTAATGCAATGGCTCCGATAATAGTATATGCAACGATGAATGTTGGGACAGCGATAATAGTCGAAGCTGCTTTAAGTTTTCTGGGTCTGGGAGTTCAACCTCCTACACCTGCCTGGGGCAAGATGCTTTCCGAATCTCTTGATTATATAGATATTGCCCCCTGGATGATGCTGTTCCCCGGAATGGCTATTGTTATAACAGTGCTGGGTTTCGTACTGCTGGGAGATGGGCTAAGGGATGCTTTTGACCCGAGGTTAAAATAATAATATTAAAAAAATTTAAAAAATTTTTTATATAAAATGTCAGTTGATACAAATAATAAAGTTTTAGAAGTAAAAAATTTAAAAACCTACTTTTTTACGGATGAAGGTATAGTAAAAGCAGTGGATGGTGTAAGCTTTGACCTTAAGTTCGGGGAAACACTTGGAATAGTGGGTGAAACAGGTTCGGGTAAAAGCGTTACTGCATTATCCATATTGAGGTTAATCCAGCAGCCGCCCGGAAAAATAGTAGATGGAGAAATAATTTTCGATAGTAAGGATTTGCTTAAATTAAACAACAATGAGCTTAGAAGTTATAGAGGAAATAAAATTTCCATGATTTTTCAGGACCCCATGACTTCTTTAAACCCGGTATATACAATTGGTAATCAGATAATGGAATCATTAATCTTACATCAGAAACTTGACAAGAAGTCTGCACAAAAAGAAGCTATTAAACTACTGGAAATGGTTGGAATAGCAGAGGCAGAAAGGAGACTTTCAAGCTACCCCCATGAGTTCAGCGGTGGAATGAGACAGAGAGTTATGATAGCTATGGCTATAGCAAACCAACCTGACATATTAATAGCAGATGAGCCTACAACTGCTCTTGATGTGACAATTCAGGCTCAGATACTTGAATTAATTGAAGAGTTAAAGTATAAAACAAATTCATCTATTATATTAATTACTCATGACCTGGGTGTTGTAGCAAAATATGCTAAAAGAGTAATGGTGATGTATGCAGGTAGAGCTGTGGAGTATTCTACAGTTGATAATATTTACTACAGGGCGATGCACCCATATACAATGGGTTTGATGAATTCTATAACACGGCTTGACAAAAGTAAAAAATCGAGGCTGAAGCCAATAGAAGGTTCGCCCCCAAGTCTTATAGACTTACCCGGTGGCTGCACATTCAAAGACAGATGTGTTTATAGCAGAGAGGAGTGCGGCAGGGGCATACCTCCACTGGTAGAAGTTGAAGATGGGCATTTTGTCGCATGTTTTAGAGTAAAAGAAATATTAAAAGAATTGGGCAGGACATAAAAGTGAGAAATTATGAATAGCAATAACCTGCTGGAAATAAAAAATTTAAAAAAATATTTTAATCTGAGAAGCGGTCTATTATTTCAGAGAGGTTCTGAAATAGTAAAAGCTGTGAATGATATAAGTTTTAACATAAAAGAGGGAGAAACCTTCGGGTTGGTTGGAGAAAGCGGGTGCGGTAAGTCGACTACTGTAAGAGTTATTCTGAGACTGACACCGCCAACAGGTGGATCGGCTATTTATAATGGAGAAAATTTATTTGATCTCAGCAGCCAGGAGATGTTCAGAAGAAGGAGGGAGATGCAGATAATTTTTCAGGACCCTTATGCATCACTTTCGCCCAGGATGACGATAGGGGATATTATAAGTGAACCGCTTGAAATACACGAGATTGGTGACAAAAAGAGCAGGATGAAAAGAGTAAAGGAGTTGCTGGATACTGTTGGTCTTAATCCAGAACATATAAATAGATACCCCCATGAATTTAGTGGAGGACAGAGGCAGAGAGTGGGAGTGGCAAGAGCACTGGCTCTGACACCAAAATTATTGTTATGTGATGAACCTGTTTCTGCTTTAGATGTGTCTGTGCAGGCGCAGATATTAAATTTACTGGCAGATTTACAGAAAGAGTTTAATCTAACCTATCTGTTCATAGCTCATGACCTTTCAGTAGTAAAACATGTTAGTGACAGAATCGGAGTTATGTATCTAGGTAAAATAGTCGAAGTTGCCGATAGCGTAGAACTTTATGAAAAACCACTTCATCCATATACTATGGGATTGTTGTCCGCAATTCCTATTCCAGACCCTGAAATGGAAAGAAAAAGAAAAAGAATGGTACTTAAGGGTGATGTTCCAAGCCCAATTAACCCACCTTCAGGTTGTAGTTTTCATCCAAGGTGTCCTTATGCGCAGGATATTTGTAAAGAAAAGGAACCCCCGCTAATAAATTATTCAAAAAATGGCAGAGAGCACCTTGCAGCCTGCCATTTTGCGGGAAAGCTGGATTAAAGGACCTTTTTCAGGTCAGTTAGAATAATAATTATCTATCAGAAATATATTTATTATACATGTAATGCATTATTAAGATAAAAAAATGAAAAGGATTATAAAATTAAGTTTTTTAGTTATTTTTATATGTGCCAGTGTTCTTCTAAATTCCTGTTTATATGACAGTAATGATTTGTTTACCACACTGGATGAGGAAAGTGCCGTAGATAGCCTGGATAATTCCGTAGAAGAATTAGATGTTAACAGTAAAGAATTTTTCCTGAAATCAAAAGAAGAGCAAATGAATAAGAATTTACTTAGCGATATTAATTTAAGAAAAGCCATATTCTATGCGATAGACAGGAAGAAGATAGTCGATGAATTATTTGGTGGTTTTAATCATGTACATAATAGCCTCTTCCCAGAATATTCCTATTATTATAGCCAGTCCTGGGAGGAGTATGATTATGATATAGATAAAGCAGAGGAGTTTTTGAATATGGCAGGATATGGTGTTGATAATCCTGTTTACATTACAATAGGTTCTATTTCTGAGAGTAATACAAAGCAGACTATTGAGGAAATTATAAAAGAAGACCTGGAAAAGATAGGAATAAAACTTTGGATTTTTAATAAACCTTCTGAAGAATGGTACATGGATTGTGTTGGGAAAGGTGATTATGAGCTTGGTTTGTGGTCAATTTATAATTTTGATGGTAGCAACTTAGGCTGTAGCTTTAGCTCTGATAAGATACCCTCTATGGTTACTGAAGAAAACAAGTATTGTGAGAACTTTTACTGGTACAGTAATCCTGAAGTTGACGTAATTATAAAAGATATTGAGAGTGAAGAGAATACTGATATTAAAAAAGAATTGTTTAAAAATTTACAGGTTATGCTTGCAGATGATGCAGTAATCCTACCTCTTTACGAGAGGATGTTTTACATTGTCTTTAATAATGAGAAATTACAGAATATAGATATTGATATTAAAAATAATAAATTATTCTTTAGGCTGGAAAACTGGATTTTAAGCGATGCCCATGAGTCGGAAAATCAGGAGTCAAATGAAGTTATCATTGGATTTGAGGGCGAGGATTATAGAGTAGATGATTTATTCGATCGTGATTACATAGGGAATCTTTTAATGAAAGGTCTGTGGGAAATAAATGAATATGGAGATTATGAAAGTGTACTGGTAGAAGAAGATAATGCTGCGGAGAATGTCAGTGGAGTTTCAAACGAAGAAAAGGTTAAAGTTGAACTTAAAGATGGTATATTCTGGGAAGATGGAAACCCCATAACATCTGGTGATGTTAAATACACTTTTGATTTTATTAAAGAGAATGGAATTATAGCAGGTAGTAATTTAGATTTATCAAAAATCACAGGGATTGAAATTATAGATGATAATGAATTCTATATTATTTTTAGCGAGGACGTTAAAGACTGGAAGAAATTTTTCAGTTTTATTTTGCTGCCCGAAGGAGCAATGGATGAGAAGAACATAAATGATATTTCTATTGAAGACATAGTTGCTAATGGACCTTATAAAATAGAGCAATATGTAAGTGATGATTTTATATTATTAAAGAAGAACAGCTTATATTTTAGAGAGATACCTGATATAGATTATTTTAAAGTTGTATTTGATTCCGATATAAATAATCTTATCGGGATGCTTAAAGATAAAGAGGTAGATTTGCTGGTTGTTCCTTTTGATATTAGCTTAATAGAAAGTCTTGATGAAGATGAGAGTTTTAACTTATTGATTAAGCCGGGTAATATGTTCGAGCATTTAGCTATATGTCTGAAGCAGAAGGAGGAGTGAATATCTTAAAACCTTAAAGGTTTTGTTTATCTAATTTATAAGACATAAATTGCAGCTAACTGAATAATTGTTATCCATTGACAACAGGGTTTATTGTTTTTAGAATTAAATAATTGTTGGAACTATAAAAAATATTAATAAGAAAGCTAAAATATATAAGCTAAGAATCGTTTATAAATACTGTAAAGTGTAACTTGTCGGAATGGCGGAATTGGTAGACGCGCAAGGTTGAGGGCCTTGTGAACAGTATTGTTCATGGGGGTTCAAGTCCCCCTTCCGACACCAGTAAAATAAAAAGAATATAATTAAGATTATAAATATAGATTAATAATAAAATGAGTTTTGGTGTTTATGGGACTAAGTAGTAGTAGAAGATAAATAAATTATTCTTCCTCTGCTCTTTTATAT